>Ga0307280_10000037_pt1 | contig 31450 bp, 29 predicted proteins | sample ER_DNA_119_FD_194479 | JGI IMG/M metagenome (GOLD analysis project Ga0307280, IMG submission 194479) | Bulk soil microbial communities from the East River watershed near Crested Butte, Colorado, United States - ER_DNA_119 | ecosystem: Environmental > Terrestrial > Soil > Floodplain | place...
AGGCGAGCGCAGCACGGCGGCGTGAGCCATCCCCGGCAGCTGCAGGTCGCCCGTGTAGATCGCCTGACCGCGCGCCCGCTGGTGGCCGTCCTGCCGCGGCGCGGGACGGCCGACGACCTCGCCCGGGCCCTGCGGCCACTGGTCGAGCGCGTCGTCGTCGCCCTCGACCACGACCCACTGCTCGGTGTACTTGCCCTCGACTTCCTTCTCGGTGCGGATCAATCGCGCCACGTGAGCACCGCCTCCTCGATTCGCGGGTACGCGCCGCAGCGGCAGAGGTTGCCGGCCATCGCGTGGCGGACGCGCTCGGGGGTGAGATTCGGCTCGGCCTCGACGAGCGCCGCCGCCGAGACGATCTGGCCGGGCGTGCAGAACCCGCACTGAAGCGCGTCGGTGCGGACGAAGGCGTCGACCAGCGCGTGGTCGCGCAGGCCCTCGATCGTCGTCACCTCGCGCTCGCCGACGGTGTGCACGAGCGTGATGCACGAGAGCACCGGCACGCCGTCGAGCTGCACCGTGCAGGCGCCGCAGTGGCCCTCGCCGCAGGCGATCTTCGTGCCGGTCAGGCCGAGGTCGTCGCGCAGCGTCTCGGCGAGCGTCCGCCCGACCGGCGGCTCGCCGACCGGGAGCAGCGCGCCGTTGACCCTGAGGCTAAACACCGGACGTCACCGCCAGGATGTCCGCCAGGTGCACGAGCCGAAACGTCGTCCGGCTGACGACCCGCTGCTCGCCCTCGTCCTCGACGTCGGGCAGCACGCGCCAGAGGTCGCGGGCGACCTCGATCAGCTCGCGGATCCGGTCGCGTTCCTCCTGGTGCCCGTCGCGGTCGGTGGTCGCGTTGAGCGCGAGCCCGAGCACGCCGATCGTGTCGGCCTGCCGCGTCCAGAGGAGCGGCGTCGCCATCGAGAGGTACTGGTGGATGCGCGCGAAGGCGATCGGCTGCGAGAACGTCTTGCTCCCGATCGGAGCGCTTGGCTCGAGCGGCGGCTCGCCTTCGGCGATCCGGCTCGCGGTGCCGTAGAGCATCGCCCGCAGCTGATCCTCGTCGAGCCCGGCGATCTGCGCCGTGCGCAGCGCGATCAAGAGCGAGCTCGGCTGCTGTCCGTAGGGATAGTCGGAGGCGTAGACGACCTGCTCGGGCGAGACGAGGTTGTAGAGGCTGAGCAGGTCGATCGGGCTCCAGACCGAGGTGTCGAAGTAGACGCCAGCCTTGCCACCGAAGGCGGCGGCCAGCGCGGCGAGGTCGGCGATTCCGGCGTGGGCGATGATCAGCTGTGAGCCAGGGAAGGTGTCGACCAGGCGACGCAGATGGTCGGCGATCGGCGGCAGCCCGCGACCGCCGTGGATCAGGATCGGCACGCTGCGCTCGGCGGCGAGCTCGAACACCGGCGTCAGCCGCTGGTCGTTCAGCAGGAACTTCTGGGCACGCGGGTGGAGCTTGATCCCGCGCGCGCCGAGGTCGAGGCAGCGTGTCGCCTCCTCGATCGGCTCCTCGGTCAGGTCGAGCCGCACGAACGGGATCAGGCGTCCGCCCGAGCGCTCGGCATAGGCGAGCGTGCGGTCGTTGGCCGCGCGGAAGGCCGGGTGGCGGTCGACCTCGTCCATGCAGAACATGAAGCAGCGCGAGATCCCGTAGGTCTCGCCGATCCGCTCGAGGTCCTCGTAGACCCCGGTCATCCCGTCGATGTCATGGCCGAGGTGGACGTGCGCGTCGAAGACCTCGGCGTCTTTCGGCAGCTCGCGCGCCAGCTCCTGGTCGTAGCCGGCGATCAGCGATTGCGCCTTCTGGAGCACCTCCTCCACCGGCGCCAGTCTACGTTCAGCGAGGCCGGCTACTTCGGCAGGACGCGGCTGCCACGGTCGTGGTCGTGTTGCCTTTCCGGTTCGTGCTCGCGACGCACCGCGTGTAGGCAGGGCGTCGGAACGCCTATACGATCCTCACCGCCGTGCCAGACGTCCTCATCTACGCCGATTCACTGCGTTCGCCCGAGATGCGGCACGAGGTGCCGCTGGCGATCCCGGATCCTTTCCTCTACGCGGAGCGGAACGGCGCGCGGCATCTGGTCGCCAGCTCCTTCGAGCTCGACCGGGTCGCCGAGGTCGCGCCGGAGCTCGAGGCGCTGCCGTACGAGGAGTTCGGGATCGACGAGCTCTACGCGCAGGGGCTCTCGCGCCCGGAGATCGAGCTCGAGGTGATCCTGCGGGCGGCCCGGCGCTTCGGCATCGAGGAGGCCGTCGTGCCCTCGACCTTCCCGCTCGAGGTCGCCGACCACCTGCGCGCGAACGGGATTCAGGTCACGGCCGACCGTGAGCAGTTCGTCCGCCGCCGGCGCGTGAAGAACGACGCCGAGCTCGCCGGCATCCGGCGCGCCCAGCATGCCGCCGAGGCCGCGATGGACGCCGCGCGCGAGCTACTGCGTGCCGCCGAACGGCAGAACGGCAATCTGATGCTCGACGGCGAGCAGCTCACTTGCGAGCGGATCAAGCTCGCGGTTGAGCAGGCCTTCACCGCCAACGGCGCCTTCGCGGACGAGTTCATCGTCTCGCACGGCTCCCAGACCGCCGTCGGCCACGACATGGGCTCCGGCCCGATCGCGCCGAACGAGCCGATCTGTCTCGACCTCTTCCCGCGGGACCGCGACTCGGGCTGCTTCGCCGACATGACGCGCGTGTTCGTCGTCGGCACGCCCTCCGACGAGCTGCTGGAGTGGCACAAGCTCTGCAAGGAAGCGCTCGACCGCTCGGTCGCGGCCGCCAAGCCCGGGATCGCCGGCAGCGATTTGTACAAGATCACCTGCGACGTCTTCGAGGAGCACGGCTACCCGACTCTTCGCTCGAAGCAGTCCGGCGAGGTGCTCCAGGACGGCTTCTACCACTCGCTCGGCCATGGGGTCGGGCTCGAGGTGCACGAAGAGCCGTCGCTCGGCCGCGCGCCCGGCGAGCTGGTCGCCGGCGACGTGATCGCCGTCGAGCCCGGCCTCTATCGCCACGGCTACGGCGGGTGCCGCCTCGAGGATCTCGTGCTCGTGACGGAGCACGGATCCGAGGTGCTGACGGACTACCCGTACGACCTCGCGCCTTAGAACGTTCTCAGGTGTAAGCGCGCCGTAGGTGGGTACGGGGGTCGTAGCCCCTCTACCGGGCTGAGAAAATCGACCGCCGACTCCTCCGGAGGCAGGCCCTGAGGCCGGCAACCAAGGAGGTTTGTCATGGTTGCTTTTGCCGAAGAACGCGTCCGGCCGACGCTGGTCGAGCTCACGCCGGTCGCGGATCCCGCGCCGCTGGGTCTCGCCGCGTTCGCCCTGACGACGTTCATGCTGAGCGGGCACGGCGCGACGTTCATCCCGGACGTTCTCTGGGTCGGGCTCGCCCTCTTCTACGGCGGCGTGATTCAGCTGCTCGCCGGGATGTGGGAGTTCCGCAACCGCAACGTCTTCGGCTCGACGGCGTTCTCGACCTACGGCGGATTCTGGCTCGCCCTCGGGATCTTCGTCGTGCTGGCAGAGACGACGAAGCTCGGGGCCGGGCTCAAGCCCGTGGACATCAACAACGGTCTCGCGTGGTTCGTGCTCGCGTTCGCGATCTTCAACACCTACATGATGCTGTGGGCGCTACGGGTCAACGTGGCGGTCTTCGGCGTCTTCCTCACGCTGGAGATCACCGAGATCCTGCTGGCGATCGGCTACTTCCGGGTCGCTCATGGCATGAGCCCATGGGTGCTGCACGCCGGGGGCTGGGCCGGAATCGTCACGGCGGCAGTCGCCTGGTACGCGTCCGCGGCCGGCGTCATCAACGAGATGTCGCCGGAACGCCAGGTACTGCCGGTGGGTGCCCCGCTCTGGGGCCGCTTCCCGGTGATCAACCGGTTCGGCTCGCCCTCGCACGCTTAGGATTCCCGCGATGACGAGCGGACCGGCAATCGAGACCACCCTGCTCGAGGAGCGGCGGTATCCGCCGCCCCTCGAGTTCGCCGAGCAGGCCAACGCGCAGCCCGAGATCTACGAACGGGACTTCGAGGAGTTCTGGGAGACGGAGGCGCGCGAGCGCGTCACCTGGTTCGAGGACTTCACGAAGCTCTACGAATGGGAGCCGCCCTACGCCAAGTGGTACCTCGGTGGGAAGTTGAATGTCGCCTACAACTGCGTCGACCGCCACGTCGAGGCGGGGAACGGCGACAAGGTCGCGTTCCACTGGGAGGGCGAGCCCGAGGACGAGCGCCGGACGATCACCTTCGCCGATCTTCAGGGCGAGGTGGTCAAGCTCGCGAACGCCCTGAAGAAGCTCGGCGTCGGGAAGGGGACGCCCGTCGGGATCTACCTCGGGATGGTCCCCGAGGCGCCGGTGGCGATGCTCGCCTGCGCTCGGCTCGGCGCGCCGCACACGGTCGTCTTCGGCGGCTTCTCGGCCGACGCGCTCGCCGACCGGCTGAACGACATGGGCTGCGAGGTGCTGATCACCCAGGACGAGGGCCTGCGCAACGGCGGCCGCGTGCCGCTCAAGCGGAACGCCGACGAGGCGCTCTCACGCTCGCCGGGCGTGAAGCACGCCGTCGTCCTGCGACGCACGGGCGGCGAGGTCGACTGGAACGACGACCGAGATCACTGGTGGCACGAGCTCGTGGCCGAGGAGGCCGACGACCCCGCGTCCTGCCCGTGCGAGCCAATGGACTCGGAGGACCTCCTCTACCTCCTCTACACGAGCGGCACGACCGCCAAGCCGAAGGGGATCGCGCACACGACGGCCGGCTACCTGGTCGGCATCGCCACGACCCACTACTACATCTTCGACGTCAAGCCCGACTCGGTCTACTGGTGCGCAGCCGACATCGGCTGGGTCACCGGCCATAGCTACATCGTCTACGGGCCGCTCTGCAACGGGACGACGAGCGTGCTCTACGAGGGCGTCCCGAACTACCCGGACAAGGACCGCTGGTGGGCGATCGTCGAGCGGTACCAGGTCGACATCCTCTACACGGCGCCGACCGCGATCCGAACGCACATGAAATGGGGCCCGGAGTACGCGGAGCAGCACGACCTCTCCTCGCTGCGGCTGCTCGGGTCGGTCGGCGAGCCGATCAACCCCGAGGCCTGGGTCTGGTACCGCGAGCACATCGGCGGCGACCGCACGCCGGTCGTCGACACGTGGTGGCAGACCGAGACGGGGATGATCATGATCACGCCGCTGCCGGGGGTGACGACGCTCAAGCCCGGCTCGGCGACGAAGCCCTTCCCGGGCGTCGACGCCGCGGTCTTCGACGAGCAGGGCAACGAGGTCGGCCCCGGTGGCGGTGGCTACCTCGTGCTGCGTCGCCCGTGGCCGGCGATGCTGCGCGGGATCTACAAGGCGGACGACCGCTACCGGGAGACGTACTGGTCGAAGTACGAGGACGTCTACTTCGCCGGCGACGGAGCACGCATCGACGAGGACGCCGACTTCTGGCTGCTCGGCCGCGTGGACGACGTGATGAACGTCTCCGGCCACCGGATCTCGACGATCGAGGTCGAGAGCGCGCTGGTCGACCATCCAAAGGTCGCGGAGGCCGCGGTCTGCGGTCGCAAGGACGGGCGCACCGGCCAGGCGATCGTCGCCTACGTGACGCTGAAGGGCGGCGACGAGGGCTCGGTCGAGATGCTCGAGGAGCTGCGCAACCACGTCGCCGGCAAGATCGGGCCGATCGCCAAGCCGGCGAACGTCGTCTTCACGCCCGAGCTGCCGAAGACTCGCAGCGGCAAGATCATGCGGCGGTTGCTGCGAGACGTGGCCGAGAAGCGCGAGCTCGGCGACACGACCACCCTCGCCGACCCGGCCGTCGTCTCCGAGATCCAGGAGCGCGCGACCGCCGAGCAGTCCCAGGAGCACTAGTGACGCCCGAAGAGGAGCGGCAGCTTGCCGTCGACCTCTTCAACCGCAGCTGGACACTGCTCGAGCGGCCCGAGCGGACGCCCGAGCAGGATGACGAGCTGATCCACTCGGCGCACGCCTCACGACACCACTGGGCGGCCGTCGGCACTCCGGCGAACCTAGCACGGGGAGAGTGGCAGCTCTCGCGGATTTACTCGAGCCTCGGCCGCGCCGAGCCGGCGCTGCATCATGCGAAGCGCTGTCTCGCGTACTGCGAGGCAAACCCGGATGCGCTCGAGGACTGGGATCTGCCGTTCGCGCACGAAGCGCTGGCGCGGGCATACCGCGTCGCGGGCAACGAGGCGGAGGCCGCCCGCCACCACACGGAGCTCGCCGGAGAGCTGGGCGAGCGCATCGCGGACGCCGAGGAGCGCGAGCTGCTCGAGGCAGATCTCGCGACGCTCGGCTAGACGGAAGCGAGCTGCTCTTCGAACGAAGCCGCGTCGTCGAACGGCCCGATCAGCGCGAGGTTCATCCCGCCTGAGCCGATCACGTCCTGCGCGACGCGCTGCACGTCGTCGGCCGTGACGGCGTCGAGGCCGGCGATGATCTCGTCCGGCTCGACGGCCTCGCCCTCGAGCACCTCGCGGCTGAGGCCGAACATCGTCATGCCCTGCGGATTCTCGAGCCGGAGCACGAAGCGCCCCTTGGCGAGCGCGCGTGCCTTCTCGAGCTCGTCTGCCGGGACGGTCTCGTCCGCGATCCGGCGGAACTCCTTCGCGATCGTCTCGACCGCCTCGTCGGCGCGGTTGATGTCGACCCCGGCCTGCGAGTAGAGGGAGCCGGCGTCGGTGTAGCTCTGGTTGTGCGCGAAGACGTAGTAGGCGAGCCCGCGGCGTTCTCGAACCTCGGTGAAGAGGCGTGACGACATCCCCGTCCCGAGCACGGTCGAGAGCAGTTGCAGCGCGTACCGGTCCGGGTGGTCGAGCGGGTAGCTGCGCACGCCGAGGCAGAGGTGGGCCTGATCGGACTCCTTGCGATGGATCGTCACCTGTGGATCGGGGCCGCGCTCGACCTGGACCGCCGGCGGCGCGCCGGTCTCCTGCGCCCCCAGATCGCCCAGCAGTCGCTGCACCGTCTCGAGCGGGTCGCCTTCGAGCCGGCCGCCGAGGCCGACGATCATGCGCTCCGGCTTGTACCAGCGGTCGACGTAGCCGAGGAACGTCTCCCGCGTCGCGGCGCGGACCGTCTCCTTCTTGCCGATGATGTCCCAGCCGAGCGGCTGGTCCCCGTAGAGGAGCTCGTCGTAGACGCCGCCGATGAAGTCGCGCGGCGTGTCGTAGTACATGTTCATCTCCTCGACGATCACGCCCTTCTCGCGCTCGATCTCCTCGCTCTCGAACTTGGAGTTGCGCAGCATGTCGACCAGCACGTCGAGCGCGCGGTCGCGGTAGTCGGCGGCGCATTTGACGTAGTAGCCGGTGTACTCCTTGCTGGTGAAGGCGTTGAACTCGCCGCCGAGCCCGTCGACCTCCATGCCGATCTCGCGCGCGGTCGGTCGGCGCTCGGTGCCCTTGAAGAACATGTGCTCGGCGAAGTGCGCGATCCCGTTCGTGTCCGCGGTCTCGTAGCGCGAGCCCGCCGCGAGCATGATCATGCAGGTGACCGATTGCACCTGCGGCATGTCTGCGGTGAGCACGCGCAGGCCGTTGTCCAGTTGGTGGCGTTCGAAGACACTCATGCGGCCAGCTTCTCGCGCCACTCGGCCGGGATCTCGACCGGCGCGCGCTTCTCGTAGTCGTAGGTCACGAGCACCGTCTTCGCCTCGGCGACCAGGTTGCCTGCGACGCGCAGTTCGTGTTCCAGGTCAAAGCTCTTCCCGCCGAAGCGGCTGACCCGGGCGCTGACCTCGACCTCGTCGCCGAAGCGGACCGGCGCGCGGAAGTCGATCTCGATGCGGGCGACGATGATGGCCAGGTCCTCCAGCGTCTGCACCGCGCCGAGGTGCTGCAGGAACGCGGCGCGAGCCGACTCGATGTAGGTCAGGAAGACCGCGTTGTTGACGTGACCCATCGGGTCGAGGTCGCGGAAGCGGACGGCTTCACGGTGGACGAACATCGCCGCGATGCTAGATGCTCCGCACATGGCGGGGGAAGAGATGAGGCGTGCGATCTTCGCGCAGCCCGAGTGGCTGCGCGGGGTGCCGACCGACCGGCGACTGCCGAAAGGGCGCGCGCTGCACACCGGCTGCGGCACCTCGTTTCACGCGGCGCAGACCGGCGGCTGGGCCGAGCAGGCGCTCGAGCTCGTGCTCCGGCCGCGGGCGGCGGACGCGCTCGTCGTCGTCAGCCACGAAGGCGATACGCCCCTCTCGCTCGAGGCCGCGCGCGCCTTCGACGGGCCGGTCTGGCTCGTGACCGCGAAGCCGGACAGCCCGCTCGGAGAGCTCGCCGCCGAGGTGCTCGTGACGACCCCGGAGGTCGAGAAGAGCTGGTGCCACACGGCGAGCTACACCTGCGCGGTGGCGACGATCGCCGCGCTGCACGGGGAGGACGTGTCCGGCTTGCCGGAGCTCGTCGAGCGAACGCTCGAAGACCGCGAGCCGGTCAGCGCGCACGAGCGCTTCCTCGTCGCGGGCGCGGGGCGTGACTGGCCCACCGCTCAGGAGGCGGTGCTGAAGCTGCGCGAGGGCGTCTTCGTCGCGGCCGAGGCTCACCACACCGAGCAGCTCCTGCACGGACACCTGGCCGCGGTCGACGAGTCCGTGCGGGCCTTCGTTCTCGAAGGTGAGGGCCGAGCGGCCGAGCGCGCGGCCGGCGCGGTCGCGGCCCTGCGCGAGCTCGGCTGCGAGACGACACTTGTCCCGACCATGCATCCCGTCGCCGACATCGTCCGCTTCCAGCTGCTGACGCTCGACCTGGCCGAGGCGCGTGGGGTCGACCCCGACAAGATCCGCCGCGACGACCCGCGCTGGGACCGGGCCCGCGAGACCTACGAGTGAGCCGCTAGCAGCTCGGTTTCGCGCTCCGGCGCGAGGCCGACGCCCTCGACGGTCCGCGCGTGGTGGAGCGTGTCGCGCACCGTCTCCTCCAGCGGCCGGAAGGTCAGCCCTGCTGCGACGGCCCGGGAGACATCCACCTCGTGCATCGCGGCCGAGTCCGGGTCGGAGATCCAGAGCGGGAGCTCCATCCACTCGCCGACCTCGTGCTCCTTCAGCACTTCAGCAGGCACCCACTCGAAGGTCGCGTCGCTGCCGCTGACCTCGCGGCAGGTCTCGAGCGTCTCGCGCCAGCTGCGACCGGGATGCGTGGCGTTGTAGACGCCACCCGCCTGCCGCTCGGAGAGGTCGACCAGCCACGAGCCGAGGTCCTTCGCGTCGATGAACTGCACCCGGGCATCTGGCGGCGCGGGCGCCAGGACCCGCCCGCCGCGCGCGACCCGGTGGGGCCAGTACGTGAAGCGGCCGCTGGGATCATGCGCGCCGACGATCAGCCCCGGCCGCACGCTCGCCTGCCGCTCGCCGAAGACGTCGGCAACGGCTTGCTCGCAGAGCACCTTCAGCGGCCCGTAGTTCGAGTAGTCCTCGGTAAGCTTGTCGTCCGGGAGGTCGCCGAGCTCACCGAGGGGACTGTCCTCGTCGACCGGCTGGGAGAGGCTCGCGTAGGCCGAGACGCTCGAGACGAACAGGTAGTGACCGACAGAGTCGGCCAGCATCTCCGCGGAGGCGCGCACGACCGACGGGAGGTAGCCGGACGGGTCGAGCACCGCGTCCCACTCGCGCCCTTTAAGTGCGCTCAGGTAGGCGGTGCGGTCGCCGCGCAGCTTCTCGGTCTCCGGAAAGAGCCCGGGGTTCGTCTCGCCGCGGTTGAAGAGCGTCACCCAGTGCCCCCCCGCGAGCGCAGCCTCGACCGCCGCGCGGCCGAGAAACTTCGTCCCGCCGAGGACGAGCAGCTTCAAAGCGAGGCGAGCTCGGCGAGCAGCCGGTCGACCTCTTCGGCCGTGTTGTAGTGGAGCATCCCGGCGCGCACCGCGCCTTCGGGGAGGCCGAGGCGGTCCATCACCTCGACCGCGTAGTAGTTCCCGCGCCAGACCGCGAGGCCGCGCTCGCCGAGCCGGGTCGCGGCGTCGAGCGGCGAGAGACCCTCGACGTTGAAGCAGAAGGTCGGCACACGGCCCTCCATCGTCGGCAGGCCGTAGAGCGTGCACCTGGCGGGGAGACCAGCGAGGAAGCGCTCGCCCAGCTCACGCTCGTGGGCCACGATCGCGTCGAACCCGATCGAGTCGAGGTACCGCACCGCGGCGACGAAGCCGGCGAGCAGCTCGTGCGCCAGCGTGCCCGTCTCGAACTTGTGCCCGAGTGGTGTGTCGGCGGCCGGGCGCACCTTGTACGGTCGCCAGCGCTCGAGCAGCTCGGCCCGCGCGAAGGCGAGACCGAGGTGCGGGCCGAAGTACTTGTACGGCGAGCAGATCAGGACGTCGACTCCGACGGCCGCGACGTCGATCGGCCCGTGGGGCGCGTAGTGCACCGCGTCGACCCAGGCGAGGGCGCCGACCGAATGGGCCAGCTCGGCCACTCGTGCGACGTCGACGAGCGTGCCGACCGCGTTCGAGGCCCAGGGGAAGGCGACCACGCGCGTCCGGTCGGAGAGTTGCGCCTCGAGGTCGTCGAGGTCGAGGCTCGTGTCGTCGCGGATCGCTGCCACACGCACCTTCAAGCCGAGGTCGCGCGCGAGCTCCAGCCACGGCGAGACGTTGCCGTCGTGGTCGAGCTGGGTGACCACGATCTCGTCGCCGGCCTCGAGCTCCCGGCCGACGGTGCGGCTGAGCGCGAAGTTGAGCGTCGTCATGTTCGCGCCGAAGACGACCTCTTCCGGCGAGCAGCCGAGGAAGTCGCCGCCGGCCCGGCGCGCCTCGTCGACGAGCTCCTCGGTCCGGCGGCTCGTCGAATACGGCCCGCTGACGTTCGCGTTCGAGGTGCGCAGGTAGTCCGCGATCGCCGCGATCACCTCGTCCGGTACCTGCGAGCCGCCCGGCCCGTCGAAGAAGACGAGCTCGTTCTCGAGCGCCGAGAATCGCGCTCGCACCGCCGCCACGTCGAGAGCCACCGCGCTCACGGAACGGACCGTATCCGAACGATGATTGCGACCTGCTACCTTCGGGTGAAAGACCGGTCGCGAGACCGGGGGCCGATCTTCAGGGGGAGTTATGGAAACCGCCGCAGTATCAGACGTGGACGTCGCCAAACGCGCGCCGAGCGCCGTCGTCGCTGCGCGTGATGTCACCCGCCGCTACGGCGAGGGCGACACCGCTGTCGACGCGCTCCGCGGCGTCTCGCTCGAGGTGCAGAAGGGCAAATTGACGGCAGTAATGGGGCCGTCCGGCTCGGGCAAGTCGACCCTGATGCACATCATGGCCGCGCTCGACCGGCCGACGAGCGGCGAGATCTGGATCGCGGGCACGAAGCTCGGCGAGCTCAGCGACAACGAGATCACCAAGCTGCGGCGCGAGCACATCGGCTTCGTCTTCCAGTTCTTCAACCTGCTGCCGATGCTGACGGCCGAGGAGAACGTCCTCCTGCCGCTCACGATCGCGGGTGAGAAGCCCGAGAAGGAGTGGCGCGAGGAGCTGCTGCAGACGGTCGGGCTCGACGACCGCCGCTCGCACCGCCCGGCGGAGCTGTCCGGCGGCCAGCAGCAGCGCGTCGCGATCGCCCGCGCGCTGATCTCGCGGCCGACCGTCGTCTTCGCCTACGAGCCGACCGGCAACCTCGACTCGAAGACGGGGAACGAGATCCTCGAGCTCCTGCGCGGCTCGGTCGAGAGCCTCGGCCAGACGACCGTGATGGTCACGCATGACCCATACGCGGCCGCCATCGCCGACCGGATCCTGTTCCTCGGCGACGGCCTGATCGTCCGTGACATGCCGCGGTCCGAGCCCAGCGCCGTGATTGCGGCGATGGACGAGCTCACCCAGAGCTGATGCTCGTCGTCGCGCTGAAGGGCCTCGCCGGGCGCAAGGTGCGCGCCCTGCTGACGGCGATCGCGATCATCCTCGGCGTCGCGATGATCAGCGGCACCTACATCCTGACGGACACGATCAACAGCGGCTTCAACACGATTTTCGACCAGTCGTACAAGAACGCGGACGTGGTGGTGACCGGCAAAGCCGCCTTCGACAGCGCGAACGGAACGACGGTCGAGCCGCCGCCGATGCCCGAGTCGCTCCTGACCGAAGTGCAGAAGCTGCCGGACGTTTCCCTCGCGGCGGGCTCCGTCACGACCAGCTCGCTGAAGCTGATCGGCAAGGACGGGAAGGTGATCTCGACCGGCGGCGCGCCCTCGCTCGGTTTCTCGGTCACACCCGCCGGCCAGCCGTTCAACCCGACCAAGCTGACCCAGGGAAGCTGGCCGCACGGCAACAACCAGGTCGTGATCGACAAAGCAACGGCCTCGGGGAACGGCTTCCACGTCGGCGACCGGATCGGCGTGCAGGCGTTCGGCCCGGCCCGTCAGATGCGGATCAGCGGGATCGCCGAGTTCCCGAACGTCAGCGTCGGAGGCGCGACCTTCGCGATCCTCGACCAGCCGGCCGCGCAACAGCTCTTCAACAAGCCGGGCGAGCTCGACGCGATCCGCGTCCAGTCCAAGCCAGGCGTCAAGGAGCCGGACCTGATCGCCGAGATCCAGCCGCTGCTCGGCCCGACGCAGCAGGTTCGCAGCGGCACCGAACAGGCAAAGAAAGACCAGGAGTCGGCCGGCAGCTTCATCTCGTTCCTGCGCTATGCGCTGCTCGCGTTCGCAGGCATCTCGCTCTTCGTCGGCGCGTTTGTGATCGCGAACACGCTGTCGATCACGATCGCCCAGCGGATGCGCGAGTTCGCCACGCTGCGCACGCTGGGCGCGTCGCGGCGCCAGGTCCTGTGGTCGGTCGTGATCGAGGCGTTCGTGATCGGGCTGCTCGGCTCGGTGATCGGCCTCTTCCTCGGCCTCGGGCTGGCCAAGTTGCTGAACTGGATGTTCGTCAAGATCGGAATCGATCTGCCGCACGGCTCGACGGTCTTCGCCACCCGGACGGTCGTCGTCTCGCTCCTCGTCGGAACGCTCGTGACGCTGTTCGCGAGCATCCGGCCCGCGCGCCGCGCGACCCGCGTGCCGCCGATCGCGGCCGTGCGCGAAGGCTCGGTGCTGCCGCCGTCACGCTGGGCCAAGTACGGCACCGTGACCTCACTGACCGTGCTCGGGATCTCGATCGTGATGGTGTCCCTCGGCGCGCTCGCGAGCGGTATCGCGACGGGCCCGCGGCTGTTGCTGCTAGGCCTTGGCGTGCTGCTGCTCTTCTTCGGCGTCTCGATGAACGCTTCGAAGGTCGTCCGGCCGCTGGCGGCCGTGCTCGGCGCGCCGGCCCGCACGATTGGGGGCGCCCCGGGGATCCTTGCCCGCGACAACGCGACCAGGAACCCGGCCCGCACGGCCTCGACCGCCTCGGCGCTGATGATCGGGTTAGCGCTGGTCACCTTCGTCGCGATCTTCGGCCAGGGCATCCGCAGCTCGTTCGAGGACGCGGTCAACCAGCTCTTCATCGGCGACTACGCGCTCACCTCGTCGAACACGTTCACGCCGATCGAGGCGCAGGCCGGCAAGGCGCTCGTGGGCAAGCCGGGGATCCACGACGTGACCGCGATTCGCGCGGGCTCCGCCCGCTATCTCGGAAGCAACAACGACCTCACGGGAGTGCAGCCGAACCTGAACAAGGGCGTCGCGATGGACTGGACCCAGGGCAGCAATGCGGTGCCCGGCGAGCTCGGCAACGACGGCTTCTTCGCCAGCAAGAACTACGTCAAGGACCACCACCTCGGCCTCGGCTCGCCCGTCACGCTCGAGTTCCCCAGCGGTAAGAAGACGACCGTGAAGCTGAAGGGCGTCTGGGACGAGCCCAAGGGCGGCTCGCCGTTCGCGCACATCTCCATCTCCACGACGCTGTTCGACAAGTTCACGCCGCGCCCGGCCGACTTGATGGTGCTCGCGAACACGCCGGGCGGCGTCACCGACGCGAACACGGCACACCTCGAGCACGTGGTGAAGGGCTTTGCCGACGCCAAGGTCCAGACACGCGACGAGTTCAAGGCGAACTTCGAGGCCCCGATCAACAAGCTGCTGAACCTGCTCTACGCGCTGCTGGCGCTGTCGGTGATCGTCAGCCTCGTCGGGATCATCAACACGCTCGTGCTGACCGTGTTCGAGCGCACGCGCGAGCTCGGCATGCTCCGCGCCGTCGGCATGACGCGGCGTCAGGTGCGGATGATGATCCGGTACGAGAGCATCGTCACCGCGTTGATGGGAGCCGTGCTCGGGATGGTCGTCGGCGTCTTCCTGGCGGCGCTCGTGACGCATGCGCTGTCGAGCTCCGGGATCGTGTTCGCGGTGCCGTGGATCCAGATCGTCTACTTCCTGATCGCCGCGATCCTCGTCGGCGTCCTCGCCGCGGTGATCCCCGCCCGGCGGGCCGCTCGCCTGAACGTCCTGCAAGCGCTCCAGTACGAATAGGCGTCGCGATTGCCGTCCGGAGCCCTGCATAGGGTCCGGCCGTGCGCCGGCTGCGACCGCTCAGCGAGCAGGAGTGCTACCTCCGCTGCTACGGGGTCGACGAGACGACGGTCCGGGTCGTCACCCTCGAGGCACGCCCGGCGGCTCCACGCTTCAGGGTGACCGGTGAGGAGCTGCGGCGGCTGTTCGAGGTTCGGCTCGACGCCCGCGAGGCGGAGCTGGCGGCGTGAGGACGTGTGGCCGCTGGAGCCGAACGCGCCGCGTGATCGGCCTGCGGAGCGTGCCGCGGCCCTCGGCGCATGAGCGACCGTGCTCGCCGCGCCGGCGCTCCGCCGCCCGCTGCCGCTAGCGCAGTCCCGGACGTTCTCGGCCCCGGACTGAGCGTCGTCTTCTGCGGCATCAACCCCGGCTTCGTCTCCGACGCGGCGAAGGCGCACTTCGCCAACCCGCGCAACGACTTCTGGCGACTCCTGCACGCGGCAGGGTTTACGTCGCGGCTGTACGAGCCGTCCGAGCAGTTCGAGGTCCTCCACGAAGGCATCGGCTTGACGAACGCCTCGCCGCGGACGACGCGCGGCTCAAGCGACCTCCGCCGGGCCGACTTCGCGGGCGCAGCGGAACGGCTGGAGCAGCTCGCGCTCGAGCTGCGGCCGGGCTGGATCGCCTTCGTCGGCAAGGAGGCCTACCGCGGCGCGTTCAACGAGCGCCCCGAGCTCGGCCTCCAGGACCGGCGACTCGGCGAGACTCGGCTCTTCGTGCTGCCCTCGACCTCACCGGCGAACGCCGCCGTGTCGTGGGACGAGCGGTCGCGTTGGTTCCGAGAGCTGCGCGGAAGCGTGACGAACCAGCACCGACCTACGCTCAGGCGCCGACGCCGATAGCGGTCAAGAAGACCAACACGACCGTCGTCACCGCGAGCAGACCGTGCGCTGCCACGACGGGCACGGGGAAGTGCTGTTCCGCCGGCGTGCCGGGATCGACGGCCTCACGGACGGCGCCGCGCTGACGGCGCTGGAACCAGATCGCGAACATCGTCCAGCCGAGCAGCGCCACGACGGCGAGGATCACGAAAGCGATCCAGGCGAGCGCATCGCTGTCGGTCGCCACGTAGATGATCCAGATCACGAGGCCGGTGGCCGCTAGCAGGAAATGGCTGAGGATCAGCGCCGGCCGAATCCGGCTTCCCGGCTCCCGGCCCTGCCGCATGCCGCCCCTCCGACAGCCAGATCGCGAGCAGCACGAACCCGCCCGCGGCGGTCACCACCCACGCGATCAGCGCAGCCCATTCCATCCCTCGCCTCCTTGTTCGGATTTACCGAACGGAGTACGAACTACCCGCGCCAGCGGTTTGTTATCGGCGTCCGGCGGTCGCGCCCGAAGGCCTTTGGCGTCAGCCGCACGCCAGGCGGGGCCTGCCGCCGCTTGTACTCGGCGCGGTCGATCAGCGCCAGCGCCCGCTCGACGACGTCGGCGTCGAAACCGTCCTCCGAGAGCTCCTCACGCGAGCGGTCCTGCTCCACGTATGCCTCGAGCACGCGATCAAGGGCCGGGTACGGCGGTAGCGAGTCCTCGTCGAGCTGGTCGTCGCGCAACTCGGCGCTCGGCGCTCGCTCGATGATCGTCGCCGGGATCAGCTCGCGGCCCGGGCGCACGTTCAGGTGCCGTGCCAGCCGGAAGACGTCGGTCTTGAAGACATCCTTCAGCAGCGCGAAGCCGCCCGCCATGTCGCCGTAGAGGGTCGCGTAACCGACCGAGAGCTCCGACTTGTTCCCGGTCGCGACGACGAGCCAGCCGAACTTGTTCGAGAGCGCCATCAGCAGAACGCCGCGAACGCGCGCCTGCAGGTTCTCCTCGGCGAGGTCGGGCTCTCGGCCCGCGAAGCTCTCGGCGAGGATCGAGTCGAAGGCCCCGACGGCGGCCCCGATCGGCAGCTCACGGAAGTCGGTGCCGAGGTTCTCGGCCAGGCGCCGCGCGTCGGAGCGGGTCTCCTCGGACGAGTAGCGCGAGGGCATCGAGATGCAGTGCACTCGCTCCGCGCCGAGAGCCTCTACTGCGAGCGCGGCCGTCAGGGCCGAGTCGATCCCGCCGGAGATGCCGATCACGACCTCGGTGAAGCCGTTCTTGCCGACGTAGTCGCGCAGGCCGAGCTCTAGGGCGAGGCGCATCTGCTCGAGCTCCTGCAGCGGCTCGGCGAGGAAGGGCTCGATCCGGTCGTCATGAGAGTGACAGTCACCGAGCTGGACCACAGGAACGTCGGGAGCAGTTCCGCGCTCGCGGGCCAGCGCCCGCCGCCGGACGTCTCGCAGCCGGCGGCCGACCGCATCGGCGGGGTCGATGTCGACCACGAGCAGTGCCTCCTCGAACCCCGGCGCGCGCGCCAGCACGCGGCCTTCCTCGTCGAGCACGAGCGAATGGCCGTCGAAGATCAGCTCGTCCTGCCCGCCCACGGCGTTGCAGAAGGCGACGAAGCAGGCGTTGTCGCGCGCGCGGGTGGCGAACATCTCCTCACGCTCGCGGTCGCGGCCGACGTGGAACGGCGAGGCCGAGATGTTCGTCAGCAGCTGCGCGCCGGCCAGGGCGAGGTCGGTCGCGGGCGGCCCCGGCTGCCACAGGTCCTCGCAGATGGTCGGGCCGACGAGCGTGCCGCCGAGCTCCAGCAGCAGCAGGTCACGCGCCGGCGCGAAGTAGCGATCCTCGTCGAAGACGCCGTAGTTCGGCAGGAAGCGCTTCCGGTAGACCGCCTTCACCTCGCCGTCCGCGCAGACCGCGCACGCGTTGAAGAGGTCACGGTCGAAGTGGGGAAAGCCGACGAGGGCGACGAGGTCGCGTGTCTCGCGCGCGATCTCGGCGAGCGACGCCTCGGCGGCGCGGATGAAGCCGGGCCGAAGGAGTAGGTCCTCGGGCGGATAGCCCGTGACGGCCAGTTCAGGCAGTAGCGCGAGGTCGGCCCCTGCGCCGCGCGCCTCCGAGATCGCCTGCAAGATGCGCTCGCGATTGCCGTCGAGATCCCCGACGGTGGTGTTGATCTGGGCCAGAGCGAGTCGCATCAGCAGGTTTTAGACTATCAGGCGAAAACCGCTCAGCCGCGGCGGAGAAAGTCAATCAGGATACGGCTTGCCCGCTCGTGGTACGGGGCGAGGTCGACGAGGTCCCAGCCGTGGTAGTCGCCCGGGAACAGCGCGAGGCGCCTGTGCGACGATCCGGCGCGGCGCTCCAATGCGTGGGCGTCCTCGACCGAGAGGTACCCGTCTTCGCGCGAGCCGAGGATCAGCAACGGGGCCTGCAGCTTCGGGATCGCGGCTTGCGCGTCGAGCTCGGCGTTGGGCCCGTACTTGTTGCCAAGGTTGGGCTCGCCCGAGAGGCTGACGACTCCGGCGATCTTCGAACCGAGCCGGGAGCCCGCGACCATGCTCGCCGCGCCGCCGAACGACGCGCCTCCGATGAAGACCTTCGACGCGCCCTCTCGCTCGAGCTCGGCGACGGCGCCCTCGAAGTCACGTGTGAAACGCCCCGCCCTGGCGCCGTTCGGCGACTGGGAGAGCCCGAATCCACGCAGGTCGAAGATCAGCACGCGGAAGCCGGCGCGGCTCAGCACGCCGGCGTACGAGACCCAGCCGCAGAGGTCGCCGGGAGATTCGTGCGCGAGGGCGACACCGGTTGAGCCGTTGCCGAGGGCGGCGCCGTCGAGCAGGACTCCGTCCGGCGCCCGGAACCAGCCCGTCGTGACCCGCGCCACCTTCCCCGGGCTGCTCCCGCAGCGCTCCGTCAGGCCGGGCAGCTTGCGCCCGCGGGCGGCAAACGGCGACGAGCTCGACCCGCCGCCGCAGCCCCCGGCGGCGAGGGCGAGGAGGACTCCGCACGCGGCGGCCGCGCGCATTACCGGCGCAGGCGAATCGCGTTCAGGTCCTGCTCCCGGATTTCGTCTGCCCGCCGGATCAGGTCTTCGACGTCGTCGTGCTCGGCGTGGATGTAGCGGCCGGCGAGGGCATCCCCGCGGCCCGAGGCCAGCACACGCACGAGCTGCGGCGCGAGCTCCGGCGGCGTCCAAGGCGCATCGTCCGGGAAGCTTCCGCCCGTCATCTCCGTCTTCACCAGGCCAGGGCTGATGAAGAAGACCGGGATGCGGCCCGCGAGCTCGTTGGCGAGCGTCTCGCCGTAGCGGCAGACGGCTGCCTTGCTTGTCGGATAAGGGGTGCTGCGTGCGCCGGGAAGATAGGCAGCGCCGCTACCGGTGATCACGATGCGGCCGGCGCCGCGCTCGAGCATGTCCGGGATTACGGCGCTGCAACAGAGGTGAACGCCGAGGACGTTCACCTCCAGGACTTGCCACCAGTCGTCGGGATCGACCTCCCAGGTCGGCCCGTCCGGGCCGCCGATACCGGCGTTGGCGACGAGCAGGTCGATCGGCCCGAGCTCGCTTTCGGCCTGGATGACCATCTGGTCCACGGACGCGCGGTCGCTTACGTTCACCTCGAGCGGCACCCCGTGAATCTCGCGGGCAACGTTTTCGACCTGTGTGCGCGTGCGAGCCGCGACCGCGACGTGCGCGCCCGCGGTCGCCAGCTCCCGCGCGATGTTCGCTCCGATCCCACGCCCGCCGCCGGTGACGAGCGCGACCTGTCCATCGAGGCGGTCAGCTGGTTGCGACATGTTCGATCTCCTCCAGTGTCTCGGGGTTCTCCAGGGACGAGAGGTCGCCGGGGTCCGTGCCCAGCGCCTTGGCCCGGACGGCGCGCCTGACGATCTTCGCGCTGCGGGTCTTCGGCAGTGCCGAGACGAACAGCACCCGTTCGGGTGCGAACGCCTTGCCGAGCGACTCGGCGGCCAGCCCGCGCAGCTCGGCGGCAAGCTCGTCGGTCGGCTCCGCGCCCGGCACGAGCGCGCAGAAAACCCACGCCACCTCGCCCTTCACCTCGTGCGGCACGCCGACCGCCGCGGCCTCGGCCACGGACGGGTGGGCCACCACGGCCGACTCGAGCTCGGCGGGCCCGAGCCGCTTGCCGGCGATGTTGAGCGTGTCGTCGGAGCGCCCGTGCAGGAACCAGTAGCCGTCCTCATCGACCGAGGCCCAGTCGCCGTGGACCCAGATCCCAGGCAGCCGCCGCCAGTAGGTGTCCAGGTATCGCTCCGGATCGCGCCAGAAGCCGCGCGTCATGCCGGGGAACGGCCGCCGGCAGACGAGCTCGCCGACCTCGCCGCGCAGCGATCGGCCCTCGGAGTCCACCACGTCCATCGCCATCCCCAGCGCCGGGCCGCCCAGCGAGCACGACTTGATCGGCGCGGCCGGCGTGGGCGAGAGAAAGCACGCGCCCACCTCGGTGCCGCCGGAGCAGTTGATGATCGGGCAGCGCCCCCCGCCGACGTGCTCGTGGAGCCAGCGGTACGGCTCCGGGTTCCAAGGCTCGCCTGTCGTCACCAGCACTCGCAGCGACGAGAGGTCGTGCCGCTCGACGAGCTCGGCTCCGTGCGGGATCAATGCGCGCACGAGAGTCGGCGAGAGGCCGAGGATCGAGATGCGCTCCTGTTCGACGAGGCCCCAGAGCCGGTCGGCTGCCGGCCAGTCCGGCGCTCCCTCGGCGAAGACGATCGTGCAGCCGAGCGCCATCCCGCCCACGACTTCCCACGGGCCCATGATCCAGCCCATGTCGGTGACGAAGTGGATCACGTCGCCGGGCTTCGCGTCGGCCTGGTAGGCGACCTCGCGCGTGATCGAGACGAGGAAGCCGCCCTGGACGTGGAGCACGCCCTTCGGCGCCCCGGTTGTGCCCGACGTGTAGGTGAGCAGGTACGGGTGCTCGGAGTCGACCTCGAGCGGCTCGAGCTCGCCCGGCGACTCGGCGACCGCCTCGTCCCAGAAGACGTCGCGGCCCGCCTGCATCGGCGTGTCGCCGCCGAGCCGCCGCCAGACGACGACGTGCTCGACCGAGGGCGACTCCTCCAGCGCTTCGTCGACGAGCTCCTTCATCGGTACCTTGCGGCCCCGACGCAGCGAGCCGTCGGCGGTGATCACGACCTTCGCCTCCGCGTGCTGCAGGCGCGAGGCGATCGCGGGCGCGGCAAAGCCGGAGAAGATCGGCACCTGGATCGCGCCGAGATGCGCGCACGCGTGGGAGGCGATCGCCACCTCCGGCGACATGGGCAAGAAGAGGGCGACGCGGTCGCCGGCTTCGACCCCGAGCCGCGCGAGCGTTTCGGCCAGCCGCGTCACCTCACCCGAGAGCTCTCGGTAGGAGACGGAGCGGCGCTGCCCGTCCTCGCTCTGCCAGACCGCGGCCGGCTCGTCGGCACGCTCGCCGCCGGCCCAGCGGTGGACGCAACTCCAGGCGAGATTGAGGCGGCCGCCGACAAACCAGGTCGCCCACTCCGGCCCGCGCGACTCGTCGACGACGGCGTCCCACGGCCGGGAGAACTCGAGGCCCATGTCCTCGATCGCCGCGGGCCAGAACCGTTCCGGCTCCTCGGCCGAGAAGCGAACCAGTGAGGCGTAGTCGTCGAAGCCCAGCGCGCGCGCGAGCCGGAGCGCGTTCGTGCGCTCCCGCGCTTCCTCGTCCGGACGCCATACCACCTCCACGCGGCCAAGCGTAACTTGACGGTTTTGGCTAGTGCTCGCTAACCTAGTGCAGGCTAACTTTCGACAGGCTGGAGGGCACGTGCGCGCAAAGATCTTCGCGGAGGAGAACCGCAGGTGGTGGACGCTGGGGGCGCTGTGCTTCGCCCTCTTCATGATCATGCTCGACAACACCGTCGTGAACGTCGCGCTGCCGGCGATCCAATCCGACCTCGGGATCAGCGTGTCCGAGCTCGAGTGGACGGTGGCGGCCTACGCGCTGACCTTCGCGTCGCTGCTGCTCACGGGCGGCAAGCTCGGTGACCTGCTCGGTCGGCGGCTGATCTTCACGATCGGCCTCGCTGTCTTCACGCTCTCCTCGCTCGCCTGCGGACTGTCCTCCAGCGCGCCCGAGCTGATCTCGGCGCGCGCCGTCCAGGGCATCGGCGCTGCCCTGATGATGCCCGCGACGCTGTCGATCATCTCGGCGACCTTCCACGCTCGCGAGCGCGGGATGGCGATCGGGATCTGGGCCGGCGTCTCGGCGATGGCGCTGGCGATCGGCCCGCTGCTCGGCGGCGTCATCACCGAGCACATCTCCTGGAACTGGATCTTCTACGTGAACGTCCCGATCGGCGTGCTCGCCGTGATCGCGGCGATCGTGGTCGTGCCCGAGTCGCGGGACACGTCTCGTGAGCAGCGGCTCGACCTACCAGGCCTCGTCACGTCGGCCGTCGGCCTGTTCGCGCTCGTCTACGCGCTGATCGAGGCCCACAGCTACGGCTGGACGTCAGCGCGCATCCTCGGGCTGTTCGCTATCGCGGTGGTCGCGCTGGCCGCGTTCGTGCTCCTGGAGATGCACCAGCGGGTGCCGATGCTCGACCTTTCGCTCTTCCGAAACGGCACCTTCGCCGGAGCGAACCTCGTCGCGATCCTCGTCACGCTCGCGATGTTCGGGATCTTCGTCTTCTTCCCGATCTACATGCAGACCTTCCGCGGCTGGTCGCCGATCCAGGCCGGGGCGGCGCTGCTGCCCTGGACGGTGATGGTCGTCATCTTCGCGCCGATCGCGGGAAAGCTCTCCGACCGGGTCGGCTCACGTTGGCTGATGGCCGGGGGCATGACCGTCGTCGCGATCTGCTGCCTGCTCCTCTCGACGGTCACCCTGCATTCGAGCTTCTGGCACATGCTCCCGGCCTTCATTCTCGGCGGCCTCGGAATGTCGTTCGTGATGACGCCGATGTCCGCGGCGGCGATGGGCGCGGCGCCGGTCGACAAGGCCGGCGTTGCATCCGGTGTCCTGAACACGTTCCGCCAGGTCGGCGTCGCGCTCGGGATCGGGATCATGGGCGCGATCATCAGCAACCGCGCCGCTGCCGCCGCGGCCGACGGCGCGAGCCCGCCGCAGGCCTTCGTGCACGGCCTCACCTTCGGCATGCGGGTCAGCGCGGTGATCTGCTTCGGTGCCGCGATCGCCGCGGCCACGCTCGTGCGGCGCTACCGGCACGCAGATGCGAGCCAGCCGCTCGAGGCAGCGGCATGAGCTCAAGGCTCTCGGGGCCGGAGCGCCGCCAGGCGGTCGTCGAGACGGCCTGCCGGGTCTTCGCCAAGAGCAGCTACCGGGGTTCGACGACGGCGCAGATCGCGCGTGAGACCGGCGTCACCGAGCCGGTGCTCTACCGCCACTTCGCCTCCAAGCGCGAGCTCTACCTCGCCTGCCTGGACGCGGTGTGGGAACGCGTGCGCGCACTCTGGGAGAAGGCGCTCGAGCGCGAGCCCGACCCCACGAACTGGCTGCGCGCGATCGGCAAGGCCTACCTCGAGGAGCGCGGAGCGGCGCGGATCGTGCTCGTCGACCTCTGGATCCAGTCGCTGACCGAGGCCGCCGACGACCCAGAGATCCGCCGCGCGCTCCGTGGCCAGCTGCGGGAGGTGCACAACTTCGTCGCCGACGTGATCCGCCGGGCCCAGGCGGCGGGAGGGATCGTGGCCGAGCGAGACGCTGACGCCGAGGCCTGGATCTTCATCTCGCTGGGGCTGCTGTCGACGATCGATCGCCGTCTGGGCAACCTCGTCGGCGAGGAGTTCGACGACATCGTCGCTTCCCGCCGCGCCTGGATGACCGGGGCCTAGCCAAAAAGAAAGCCCCCGGCTGCGGCTCCGGGGGCTTTTGGTTTTTGCGCTTTTGGAGAGGCGACGGCCCGAAGGCCTTGGCTCTGCGGCCCAGCCACAACCTCCGGGCCTTCCGTCGCCGTCTCTGGCGCGCCCCTTACATCCCATAAGCCTGGCGTCCGGCTGGGTGCAAGGTGGACGGAATATAGACGTGTCCGGACCGGTCGTCAAGTAGCTCGGTCAAGTGATTTTGAGTTTGGCCAGTTCACCCCGTTTGCGGCTCTCTTATGACCTTTTTGGGGGATATTCGGAAATGGACACTTGCGCATCAGTCAAGTATCCGTTTCACTTCGCCTGCAGGCTTATGTCCTCCCGCATGTCCGCAACCCGCCAGCTTCGCCCCGCCGCCCAGCCCGGTAGCGCCCGCTTGGGCGAGCGCGTCCGCCAGCTGCGCGTCGCCGCGGGGCTGACGCAGACCGATCTCGCCGGCGATCGTTTCTCCAAGGAGTACGTCAGCCAGATCGAGCGCGGGAAGACGAGGCCCACGCGCGACACGATCGAGTGGCTCGCGGGCAAGCTGGGCGTCGATGCCGGTTTCCTCGAGCGCGGTGTCTCCGCCGACGAGCGCAGCCGGGTCGAGACGATGCTCGCTCGGGCCGAGGCGCTGACCAACGCCGAGCGCTACGACGAGTCGATCGAGGAGTACGAGAATCTTCAGACGGCACTGCTCGCTACTGGCGCGATCGACCTCGAGGTTCGCGCGCTCGCGGGCCAGGCCTGGGCGCTCGTCGAGCGTGGGGATGTCCGCAGCGGGCTCGCCGTGTTCGAACAGGCGCGCCAGCTCGCCGAGCGGCCCGAGTTCTCGGACATCGACCGGGCCGACCTGCTCTACCGGATGGGCTACTGCCGCTACAAGCTTTCGAGCAACGCCACCGCGCTCGGACTCTTCAACGAGGCGCTGACCCTCGCCGAGGGGTCGGGCCTCCCGTGTGACGCACTTCGGGCCGAGATCTTCCACTCGCGCGCGCTCTGCTATCGCAAGCAGCGCGACTTCGAGGCGGCCCGCGAGGACGTCGAGCGTGCGCTCGAGCTCGCCGAGGCGCTGGACGACCGGCGCACGATGGCGGACGTCTTCCTGAATGCCTCGCTCGTCGCCGAGCGGATGGGCCAGTGGGTCCTCGCACGGAGCTACGCCGAGCGGGCCCGTGGCCACTACCAAGAGTTGAACGACGGTCGTAAGTTCGCCGGCGTCCTGAACAACCTGGGCGGCCTGAACCTGCTGCTCGGCCGGCCCGAGCAGGCGATCGAGCACCTGAAGGCGTCGTTCAGCGCCGCGCTCGAGGTCGACAGCGTCGAGACGGCCGCACAGGCCGAAGGCTCGCTGGCCACAGTGCATCTGCACCTTGGCGACTGGGAGCAGGCGGAGCAGCTGGCGCGTCACGCGCTGTCGCTCGTGACCGACCGAGAGGATTACCTGCACGAGATCGCGCCGACCCAGCTCGTCCTGGGGCGCGCGCTCATGGAGCAGGACAAGCTCGAGGACGCTGAGCAGTGGCTCCGCGCCTCCGACTCGAGTGCCGAGCGACTGGAGTCGATCGGTCACCGGGCGGCTGCGTGGATCGCACTCGGCGACCTCGCGACGCGCAAGAACAATCAACCGGAAGCGGCCGGGCTCTACCGGCGCGCTGCCGAGGCTCTACAGGATGTCCGGTTCTAAGGAGTCGAAGGAGGTGAATATGAACAAGGCGCGCATGATCTCTTTCGTGGTCACGCTGTCCGTGCTGCTGGCATCGTCCTCGGGCTACTGCCGTGGGCTGCACCTCTTCCTTGGAAAGGGCAGCAGCTGGTTCGAGCTCTAGACCACCCAGGCGCGTTCGGAGCGGGGTCTTTCTGGCTCCGAACGCAGCCGGCCCGTGTCGAGCCGCGCTCCTGCTCAGCGGTTCCACGCGGATGTCCCCGGCGGCTCGGGCGGCAGGCAGGACCCGGCTAGACTCGGCTCGTGGGTCGCGTCGTCGCCGTCCTCCTTGCGGTAGCGGCTCTCAGCACCGGTTGCGGCGGTTCACGCATCGCCCACGGCCTCACTCTCGACTCGATCCTCCAGCGGCCAGGGCCCGACATCGGGGTCACTGCCGGTGCCGGCGAGTTCGTGCCGGGCGAGGTTCGGTTCCCCTTCCTGGTGATCGCGAACAACGCGAAGCCGGTCGAACGGGCGGCGGCCTCCGTCTGGGTCGCCACGAGCCGAAGCGGGAGGCCGTTCGAGCACGTGAGCGCGAAGCTCGAGCCGATCGGCGTGCCCGGCCGCTCCGAGGCCGCCTTCGGCGGCGTGACGCGGATCTACGTCGCGCACCTACGGATCCCGCGGCCTGGCCGGTACTGGCTCGTCGCCGAGCCGGTCGGCGCCAGACTCCAGGCACTCGGCGCGATCGACGTCGCGGCACGTTCGCGGAGCGTCGCCGTCGGGGCACGGGCGCCGCGTTCCGAGACACCGACTCTCGCGTCGGCACCGGCCGCGCAGATCACGACGAGGACTCCGCCCGACCTCCCGCTGCTGCGCTATTCGGTGGCGCAGTCGCTGGCAGAGCACGTCCCGTTCGTGCTCACGTTCGCGACCCCGAAGTTCTGCACCAGCCGCACCTGCGGACCGGTCGTCGACGTCGTCGAGGCGGCGCGGAAACAGTTCGCGGCGCGCGGGATCCGGTTCATCCACGTCGAGGTGTTCCAGGGCAACGACCCGACGCGCGGCTACAACCGCTGGATGCGCCAGTGGGGCCTGAGCAGCGAGCCGTGGGTCTTCCTCGTCGGCCGAGACGGACGGGTGAAGGCGAAGTTCGAAGGCTCGGTCTCGCAGGCCGAGCTGGCCGCTGCGATCCGGGCGAACCTTGCCTAGGCGTTTGCGGCTGCCGTTCGGGCTGACAAGGAATCGCGACGATCGTCACGAACGGGGCGGGGCAAAGACAAGCTCCTCCTCTCCCCTAGGTGACGGCGGCTTCGGCCGTCGTCGCCTTTAAAGCGCGGGAATACGGGCAGACCGTCGGTCGTACATGGACGAAAGCCCGAACGCCACCTACAGTTCCGCGACCAGCGACTTCAGGGAGACGCCGCCGTGAACCTGAACACCGGCACCGTAAAGCTCACCGACCTCGCCTCTTGCGGAGGCTGCGCCGCCAAGTACTCGGCCGCGCGCCTCGAGCAACTGCTCGCCGGCTTCGTTCCGACCGAGGCCGAGGACCTGCTCGTCGGGCTCGCCCCGGCCGACGACGCCGCGGTCTACCGGCTCGACGACGAGCGGGCGCTGATCTTCACGCTCGACTTCTTTCCCCCCGTCGTGGACGACCCGGACGACTACGGCGCGATCGCGGCCACGAACGCCCTGAACGACGTCTTCGCGATGGGCGGCACACCGCTCCTCGCGCTTTCGATCGCGGCCTTCCCCGAGGAGCTGCCGATGGAGATGCTCGCCGAGATCTTCGCCGCCGCCGACAAGCAGGTGCGGGCGGCCGGCGGGCTGCTCGCCGGCGGTCACACGATCCGCGACGCGGAGCCGAAGTACGGCCTGGCCGTCGTCGGCACCGTGCACCCGAAGGGGATCTGGCCGAAGAACGGCGCCAGGCCCGGCGACGCAGTCTTCCTGACCAAGCCGCTCGGCACCGGCCTGATCATGACCGGCTACAAGGCCGGCAACGCAGGCTCGCAGCAGCTGGAGCGCGCGATTCGCTGGATGCGAACGCTGAACAACGAGTCAGCCGACGTGCTGCGCGGGCTCGAGCCGAGCGCGGTCACCGACGTCACCGGCTTCGGGCTCTTCGGGCACGCACACGAGGTCGCCGAGCGTAGCGGCGTCCGGATCACGCTCGAGTCGGAGCGCTTCCCGGCGATCGACGGTGCGCTCGACGCCGCGCGCCAGGGCGTGCGCACGAGCGGCGACCCGCGCAATCGCGACTTCGCGGCGCGGCACGTCGAGTTTGTGGACGAAGTTCCGGAGGCGCTCGACGCGCTCGGCTACGACCCGCAGACCGCGGGCGGCCTGCTCGTCTCGATCCCGGCCGAGCGGGCGCCCGCGCTCGAGGCGGAGTTCGAGTCGCGCAAGCTCTTCGTCCGCCGCGTCGGCCGGGTGGAAGAGGGCGCGGGCGTCGTCGTCTCGTAACCCCGTGCGCCGCGGAAACCTCGCACCACCGGGGCGCCGCTGGCGGTGCGGCGCCGGAGGGGACAGTGTGTCGAACACGGCCCAGGAGCGCGCCGTGCCGCCAGCGGGGTCAGGCGGCCGCGGAGCCCGCCTCCGCCGGGCATGAGCGGGCGCCGGCCAGTGATGCGAGGGATGATTCACGGGCGGTTTCAGCCGTTTCACAACGGCCACCTCGAGTACCTGCAGGGCGCGGCCGAACGCTCGGACGAGGTGTTCGTCGGGATCACGAACCCGGACCCGGCGCGGATCAAGCCCGAGGCCTCCGACCCGCTGCGGCACCTGCCCGAGTCGAACCCCTTCAGCTACGTCGAGCGGCTGCTGATGGTGAAGGCCGCGGCGGCCGATGCGGCGATCCCGGCCGAGCGGCTGCACGTGATCCCGTTCCCGGTCAACGAGCCCGAGCTCTGGGACGCGTACGTGCCGCACGACGTCGTCCAGTACATCCGGCTCTTCTCCGATTGGGGCGGGACCAAGCTCGACCGGCTGCGGTCGGCCGGCTACGAGGTGGTCGTGCTCGACGAGGGCGCCGAGAAGCAGCTCTCGGGGGCCGCTGTGCGCGCAGCTCTGCGCGACGGTGGCTGGGAGCAGCTGGTTCCCCCCGGCGTTGCTGCTGTGCTCCGGCAACTCCAACGGGTTCCGGTGTAAAAGTGCTGTAAGGGGGCAGAACTTTTCGCCGGCGGGCGCGTTTGAACGAGTAGCAATCGCCGCAACCCAGGGGGTTCCGTATGCGCATCGCCGTACTCGCCGCAGTCGCCACGCTCGCGCTCGCCATCACAGGCGCGTCGCAGCCGGCGTCGACGGTGACCAAAACGGTCTCGATCACGGCCACGGCGTTCACGCCGACGAGCCGCACGATCGCGACCACGGACGCGATCAAATGGACGAACAAGGACACCAAGAGCCACCAGGTTGTCGCCAACAACGGCAGCTTCGTCTCGCCCACGATCGCACCGGGCAAGAGCTACACGCACACGTTCAACACGGCCGGCACGTTCCGCTACCACGATGCCCTGCATCCGACCCTGACGGGGAAGATCGTCGTGAATGGCCCGCCGCCCGCGATCACGATCGGCGCCGCTGTGCCGATCCTCGACTACGGCCAGTCGACGCACATCTCGGGCGTCGTCTCGAACGCCAAGGCCGGGGAGACCGTGACCGTCTACGCGCAGCCGTTCGGCCAAGTGTCGCCGGTAGTCATCGCGACGCTCCTGACCACCACCAACGGCGTCTGGGACGTCGTCGTCAAGCCGACGCTGCTCACGACCTACTCGGCGCATTGGAAGAGCACCGTCAGCCAGCAGATCGGCATCCAGCTCCGCCCGACGGTCGTGTTCGGCGCGAACAAGCGTTTCGGCTCCGTCAAGATCAAGGCCGACCGCTCGCTCCAGGGCAAGAAGGCCTACCTGCAGAAGTTCAGCCGCTTCCACCAGTGGGTGAAGGTCAGGTCCGTGATCCTCGGCTCCGGTTCGGCGAAGCGCTTCCTGCTCGAACTGCCGCGCGGCCATCGCTACGCGGTGCGGATCTTCATGTCGCTGAACCAGATCGGCGCCGGCTACCTCGACGGCTTCAGCCGCACGGTCGTCGTCAAGACTGGGTAGCGCTTTTGCGGGTACACGGCGCGGGTTAGCCTCCGCGCCGTGTATCCGATAGTCGTCTTCCTGCTCGACGGGCTCGCCGACCGGGCGCACGAGGTGCTCGGCGGGCGCACCGGGAACGAGGCCGCGGCGACGCCGAACCTCGATGCGCTCGCAGCGCGCGGGTCGACCGGGCTGCTATACGCCGTCGGCCCTGGGCGGGCGCCTTCGAGCGAGGTGGCGCACTGGTCGATGCTGGGCTACCGGCCGGACGAGTTCCCCGGGCGCGCGGTCTTCGAAGCGCTCGGGCGCGGCCAGGAGGCGAACGACGAGCACGTGTTCGCCTACGCGGCCCTGCGGCCCGCCGAGCGGCGCGAGGACGGCTGGTGGCTGACGGGCCGGCCCGAAGCCGGCCGCGACTCCGAGTTGGCCGAGCAGCTGGTCGAGCGCTGCGACGGGATCGAGGTCGACGGCCTGACCTTCTCGCTGGCCCATGTCTGGCGCGGCGAGGCGGTGCTGCGGATCTCGGGCGGCGCGGACGAGCGCGTCACCGACACCGATGCCTTCTTCCGTGCGTGGCATCCCATGCTGCGGCCGCAACCGCTCGTGCCCGAAGCGGAGCGCACCGCGGCGGCGTGCGAGGCGTGGACCCGTGAGGTGATGCACAGGCTCGAGAGCGAGCGCTTCAACGTGATCACGCTCAAGTGGTTCGGGCGGCCCCGGCAGGTGCCGAGCTTCCTCGAGCGCCACGGAGTCAGCGGCGCGTTCGCGGCCGAATCGGCCTTCCTGCGCGGTCTCGGGACCGCGCTCTGCCTCGAGGCGGTGGAGGCGGCGGAGACCGACGACCCGGTCGGCGATCTGCGCGGCCGGGTCGCGCTCGCGCGGGAGCGCCTCGACGCGGGCGACACGTTCGTCTTCTGCCACCAGAAGACCACAGACGCGGCCGGCCACACGAAGGATCCGAACGTGAAGCGCGACACCATCGCGGCGCTGGACGAGGCACTGGTAAACCTGCCGACCGACCGGGCGATCGTCTGCATCACCGGCGACCACGCGACTCCGGCCTCCCCGGACGTGATCCACTCGGGCGACCCGGTGCCGCTGCTCCTCGCAGGCCCGGGCGTGCGCGCCGACGCGGTGCAGCGCTTCGGCGAGCTCGACTTCGCAGCCGGGATCCTCGGGCAGCTGCGCGGCCCAGATCTGATGCCGGTGCTGCTGAACGCCGCCGACCGCCCGCTCTTCCTCGGCTCGCGCCCGACGCCGTTCGAGGGCGCTGACGGCTACCCGGCTCTGCTGGAGCCGCTTCTCTAGCATCTAGAGCGTGGAGGCCACCACCGCCCGCCTCAGGCGGATCGAGCTCTCGCCGACGCGATTCCTGCAGCTGACGCTCGTCTCGCTCGGCGCCCTCTGGCTGATTGTCGTCACCGGCGCCGCCGTGCGCGTGACCGACTCTGGGCTCGGCTGCCGGCACTGGCCGGGCTGCGAGCAGGGACACCCGCTACCGGCCAAGGACTACCACGCGTTCATCGAGTTCGGAAACCGCGCGCTCGGCGCCGTCGTGATCGTGCTCGTGCTGCTGACGGCGGTCTCGTCGTTCTTCGTTCCGGGCCTGTCGCGCCGCGCCCGGCGACTGGCGCTCGCGATCTTAGTCGGCACGCTCGCCCAGGCGCCGCTCGGCTACCTCGCCGTGCACAGCGACCTGCACTGGCCGGTCGTGGCCGCGCACCTGCTGCTCTCGATGGCGCTGCTCGCGGGCGCGGTCGTGCTCGCGCTCGAGGCGCTTGCGCTGCGCTCAGGCCGCGCCGAGCCGGTCGCGCCGCTCGAGCTGCGCCGCGGCGCGCTGCTCGTCACCGCGGCCGCAGGGGTGCTGCTCGTGACGGGGGCGCTCGCGACGGCCGGCGGGCCGCACTCCGGCGGCGGCGCGGAGCACGTCGACCGGCTCTGGCGGCTGCAGCCGCTGATCTACGTCCACGCGGCTTCGGTCGCGATCTTCGGGCTCGGGCTCGTGTTCGTGCTCGGCTACCTCGCCTCCCAGCGGCAGCGTTGGCCTCGGCTGTTCACGATCGGCTGCGTCGTCTTCGGCGTCCTCCTTGCGCAGATGGCGCTCGGCGAGGTGCAGTACCGGACGCACCTGCCGTGGCCGCTCGTGCTCGTCCACGTCGGCCTCGCGGGGGCGGTGTGGGCCTTGCTCGTGGCCTTCGTCACCGTTCTGTGGCGCCCGCCGGCCGCTCTAGCGGCAGGCCGCACGTAGACTGAGCGAGTGGCGGACGAGCTTCGAATCGACCACCGGCCGGAGCTCACTCGGCCGATTCTCGTCGCTGCCTTCCGCGGCTGGAACGACGGGGCGCAGGCCGCGTCGCTGGCAGCCGGATACCTGGCGAAGACGTGGGACGCCGACCGTTTCGCCGAGGTCGATCCCGAAGACTTCTTCGACTTCCAGGCGGCGCGTCCGCACGTGACGCTCGAGGAAGGCCTGACCCGCCGGATCGATTGGCCCGAGACCGCCTTCTACCACGCCCGCCCCAACGGGCTCGACCGTGACGTCGTGCTGCTGCTCGGGATCGAGCCGAACCTGCGCTGGCGTACGTTCACGGAGCTCGTGGTCGGCCTCGCCGAGGAGCTCGGGATCGAGATGCTGATCACGCTCGGC
>Ga0307280_10000038_pt1 | contig 30703 bp, 25 predicted proteins | sample ER_DNA_119_FD_194479 | JGI IMG/M metagenome (GOLD analysis project Ga0307280, IMG submission 194479) | Bulk soil microbial communities from the East River watershed near Crested Butte, Colorado, United States - ER_DNA_119 | ecosystem: Environmental > Terrestrial > Soil > Floodplain | place...
CTGCGCCTGGTCGTCTCGATCGCCAAGAACTACCGCAACCAGGGCCTGCCATTCCTCGACCTGATCCAGGAGGGGACGCTGGGCCTGGTCCGCGCGGCGGAGAAGTTCGACTACCGCAAGGGGTTCAAGTTCTCCACCTACGCGACCTGGTGGATCCGCCAGGCGATCGCCCGTGCGCTCGCCGACAAGGCGCGGACGATCCGGATCCCGGTCCACGTCGTCGAGAAGCTGAACAAGATCGGCCGCGCCGAGCGCAAGCTGGTCACCGAGCTGGGCCGCGAGCCCACCCCGGAGGAGATCGCCGAGGTGACGGGGATCGATCCCGAGGAGGTCGACTCGATCAAGCGCTCTGCCCAGGCCCCGGTCTCGCTCGAGAAGCCGGTCGGCGACGAGGAGGAGTCCGAGTTCGGCCAGTTCATCGCCGACGAGAAGGCCGAGAGCCCGTTCGACCGGGCCGCGGACCTGCTGACCAAAGAGGCCTTGAAAGAGGCTCTCGAGAACCTCTCCTACCGCGAGCGCCGCGTGCTCGAGCTCCGCTACGGGCTCGGCGGCGAGCACCCGCGGACCCTGGACGAGGTCGGCCGCACCTTCAACGTCACCCGCGAGCGGATCCGCCAGATCGAGAACCAGAGCCTGAAAAAGCTGCAATCTCTCGGCGAGGCGCAGAAGCTCCGCGAGGTCGCTTAGAACCTCGAAAGCCCCCGGCGCAGGTCGGGGGCTTTTTATTGGGGCGGGGCCTGCAATCGAGCGCCCGCAGACGCCCGAGGTGCAAGAGCTCTTTGAATAGCTGTCGTCGGACCAAACGTCCTGATGTTGCGTGTCGAGAGGGGGTGGGGGTGCCCCTTCTGGGTACTCAGCATGGAGCCGAGCCAAAGACCATCTTGGCGTCAGCCGGACCGCGATCCACTCGGCGGAGGTGCTCCCAGAAGGGGCACCCCCACCCCCTCTGGTCAACCAACCTTTAAGCCCTCCGTGGTTCCCGCCGATACAGGCCGGGATGTTCGAGATCGATTCAGCTCTGCGGACGCTTATCGAGCGCGAGGGGTCCGACCTGCACGTGAAGGTCGGAGTGCCCCCTACCGCTCGGTTGCATGGTGAGCTGGCGCCGCTCGAGGGCTATCAGCCGCTGAAGCCGGAGGACACCGAAAAGGCCTTTCAGGACATCGCCGAGGTGCGGTCGCTGTCCGAGTTTGAGGAATGTGGCGAGGCCGACTTCTCCTATGCGATCAAGGGGCTCTCGCGGTTCCGGGTCAACGCCTTCAAGCAGCGCGGCTCGATCTCGATCGTCTGCCGCGCGATTCCCTTCGACATCCGCTCGGTCGACGACCTCGGGCTGCCGCCGGTGGTGACGAAGCTGGCCGAAGAGCAGCGCGGGATCATCCTCGTCACCGGCACCACCGGGTCGGGCAAGAGCACGACGCTGGCGGCGATGATCGACCACATCAACCGCACCCGGACCGACCACATCGTCACCCTCGAGGACCCGATCGAGTACCTGCACCCGGACAAAAACTCGATCATCAACCAGCGCGAAGTCGGCTCCGACACCGAAAGCTTCGCCCGCGCGATGCGCCGCGTCCTGCGCCAGGACCCGGACGTGATCCTGATCGGCGAGATGCGCGACGAGGAGACGGTCCGCACCGCGCTGTCCGCGGCCGAGACCGGCCACCTCGTCCTCTCCACCGTCCACACCCTGGACGCGACCGAGACGATCAACCGCATCGTCGACTTCTTCGAGCCCCACCAGCAGCACCAGGCGCGGGTGATGCTGTCGGCGACCCTGAGGGGGGCGATCGCCCAGCGCCTCGTCCCCGACGTCACCGGCGACGGCCGCGTCCCGGCCTCCGAGATCCTCGTCGTCACCGGCCGGGTCCAGGACCTGATCATGAATCCGGAGGAGACCGGCAAGATCACCGAAGTGATCGCCGAGGGCGAGTACTACGGGATGCGCACCTTCGACCAGTCGCTGATGCACTACGTGATGGAGGGCAAGGTGGCCGAGTCGGTCGCCCTCGAGTTCGCCTCCAACCCCCACGACTTTAAACTGATGCTGGCGGCGGGCGGCCAGCGGGCGAGCGGCATCGAGCAGCTCGCACCCGCAACTGATTAGGGCGGGCGTCCAGTTGACCGAGAACCACGTATCGAGCGGCTCAAGGGGTCGCCGCTCCGGGCCGATGGCACTCCCGATGCTGGGGCTCGACCATCTCATTTCGTTGATCCGCGATCTGCGTCGGGACGAGCGCGGGATCGCGGTGCCGACCGCGCTGATGGCGCTGGTCGCGACCTTCGCGATCTCCAGCGTCGCGGTGATGTCCACGGTCGACGTCCAGCAGGGGACGAAACGCGACCACGACTCCAAGGAAGCGATCGCCGCCGCCGACGCCGGCGCGAACATCGCCCTGCTGCGGCTCAACAGGTACCAGTCGGCCCTCACGGTGGCTCATCCGTGCATCGGGCCCAACGGGGAATACCAGACCGCGGTCAGCGGCTGGTGCCCAGCCACGACCACCGAATCGGTCGGCGGCGCGACCTACAGCTACGCGATCAGCGCGTACGCCGGCACCGGCCCCCTGAACGTCGTTTCCGTCGGCTCCTCGGGCACGGTGAAACGCCGGGTCAACGTGGCTCTCACCAGCTCCAAAGGCAAAGGTGTCTTCGCCGACGAGAAATTCGTCGGCCAGGACAAAATCGAAGTGAACGGCAACATCAGGATCGAAGCCGACATCGGCACCAACGGCTTCATCACCAAGAACGGAGCTTCGGGGACGATCTGCGGCGACGAGCGGCACGGGATCGGCAAATCGGCGCCGACGCCGAGCTGTTCGGGGGTGAAAACCGAAGAAAACCGCGAACTGCCGGCGATCGTCCCGCCGGCGAACATCGCGACCGAAAATGCCAACTGCATGCTGTCGCAGAAATGCACCTCGGGGCCGTACGTCGGCAAAGTGGACACCTTCACCAAACAGAACCCCTGGACCGCGAGCACCAGGGTGATCGATGTCGGCAGCAACGGGACGCTGACGATGAACGGGAACGACTACTTCATCTGCCAGCTGAAGGTGGGGCCCGGAACGCTCTACATGTCAGCCCAGGCCCACGTGCGGATCTTCATCGACACGCCGCAGAACTGCGGCCTCGCTTCAGGTGCCAACCAGGTCGACATCAGCGGCAACGCCAACATCGTCTCCAGCGGCTACAACCCCAAACAGGGGATCTACGAAATTCCCTCGATCTACCTGCTCGGAAACGGCGGCGTCACGATCACCGCCAACTCGGGGACCAACCACGTGATGATCTACGCGCCGCAGAGCGCGATCGACTTCGGCGGCAACGCCGAATGGATCGGGATGATCGCCGGCAAGAGCATCTACATGCACGGAAACCCGTTTTTCAGGAGCGATTCGAACCTGAAAGAACCGGACATCACCTACACCGGGCTCTTCCAGCGCAACCGCTACGTCGAGTGCACCGGCGCCACCGCGTCGCCTCCGAACGCCAGCTGCTGAACCCCGCCTCGGGCAGCTTTTCGCGGCGCTCAAGCTTCGGCCTCCCGCGGCCGAAGGTTCATTAGGCGAACGTATGAGAGAGAAACTGAACGACAACCCGATGGCGCAGATCGGCATCGTCGCCGTACTGCTCGTGCTCGCCGCCGTCTTCCTGCTCGGGAAAATGGGCGGCGGCTCCGAAGAAGAAGAAGAAGGCGGCTCGGCCGCAGCCGACGCCGCGGTAGCCGCGGTCGCCAGCGAACTCGAAGCAGGCCAGCAGCCCCTGCGGCTTCCCGCCCCCGGCACCGGTCCCGGCGCGGTTCCCGCTCCTCCTCGCGCCGTCGTCGATGCCGTCGATGCCGGCGAGATCGTGGCGCTCCTGTTCGTCCGCGACGGGGGCATCGACGACCGGCTGGTCACCGAAGCCGTCGGCAAGCTCGACGCGATCGGCGGCGTCGCCACCTTCGTCGTGCCGGTTCACCAGATCGTTCGCTACGTCTCGATCGCCCAGGGCGTCGATCTCAGCCGGGTACCCGCCCTTGTCGTCCTCAGGCCGGAGCACCTGAGCCAGCGGTACAACCCAGCTTCGGTCCACTACGGCTTCCAGAGCGCGCAGAGCGTCGTCCAGGCGGTGGTCGACGCGCGCTACCACGGCGGGACCCTGCCCTACCACCCGTGAGCATGGACTCCAGGGACTTCCCGAGCCACCTGCGGCCGGTCCCGACGTCCGGCGACTCCACCGCTCCCGCCTTCGAGCACGAGCCAGCCGGCACCCCCGGCCTGACTCCGCCGCAGACCCGCGGCCGCTCCAGCGGCTTCGTCACCGACGTCATCGTCGACCTCGGCTACGTCGGCGACGAGCGCGCGCGCCAAGCCATCGAAGAAGCCCGCACCGCGGGCCGCCCGCCCGAGCGCCTGCTGCTCGAGCAGGGGGCGATCAGCGCCGACCAGTTCTCGCGGGCCCTCGCCGAGCGCTACGGCCTCGACCACGTCGACCTCACCGCGTACCAGGTCGACATGGCGGCGGCGAACCTGGTCACGGTCAACACCGCTCGCCGCTACCACGCGATCCCGGTCGGCTTCGTCGACAAGAAAACGCTGCTGGTGGCGATGTCGGACCCGACCAACGTTCTTGCCATCGACGACATCCAGATCGCCACCGGCCTCGATTGCCGGGTCGCCGTCGCCGCCGAGGAGGACGTCGAGGGACTGCTGGGACGGCTGAACACGCTGCAGAGCGCGGTCACCGAGGCCACCGACGAGGACGCGGCCGAGGCCGAGGAAGAACTCGGCGAAGTCGCCGACATGCAGGTCAGCGCCGAAGACGCGCCGGTGATCAAGCTCGTCTACAGCGTCCTCGGCCAGGCGGTGGGAGAGGGGGCCTCGGACATCCACTTCGAGCCGGCCGACGACGAGATGCGGGTGCGGTTCCGGGTCGACGGCGTCCTGCGCGAGGCGGCCCACGTGCCGAAGCGGATGGTCAACGCGGTGATCTCGCGGGTAAAGATCATGAGCGACCTCAACATCGCCGAGAAACGCGTGCCGCAGGACGGCCGCGTCAGCGTCTCGGTCGAGAACCGCAGGGTCGACCTCCGTATCACCACGCTTCCCACCCAGAAAGGCGAGGGCGCGACGATCCGCATCCTCGACAAAGACAATGCCCAGCGCTCGCTGGACGACCTGGGGATGGAGCGTGACGCCCGCGAGCGATTCGAGGGTGCCTTCCAGCAGGCCTACGGCGCCATCCTCGTCACCGGCCCAACCGGATCCGGAAAGAGCACGACCCTCTACGCCGCGCTCGGCGACCTCAACAACGTCGAGAAGAAGATCATCACGATCGAGGACCCGGTCGAGTACCAGATCAACGGCATCAACCAGATCAACGTCAACCGCAAGGCGGGGCTCGACTTCGCCACCGGGCTGCGCTCGATCCTCCGCGCCGACCCCGACATAGTGATGGTGGGCGAGATCCGCGACGGCGAGACCGCGCGGATCGCGATCGAGGCGGCGCTGACCGGGCACATGATGCTCTCGACCCTGCACACCAACGACGCCCCCGGTGCGATCACCCGTCTGACCAAGATGGGCATCGAGTCCTTCCTGATCGCCTCGGCGGTCGACTGCGTCGTCGCCCAGCGCCTGGCGCGGAAGCTCTGCAGCCACTGCAAGCGCCGAGTCGTGATCCCGGTGCAGGCCCTGGAGGAAGCGGGCCTCCGGGCCGCCGCCGAGCTCGAGGCCTATGAGCCGGTGGGCTGTGGCCGCTGCAACCAGAGCGGCTACAAAGGCCGGGTCGGCCTCTACTCGGTGATGGGCCTGAGCGAGCGGATCAAGGAGATGGCCGTCGCCCACGCGCCCGAGGCGGAGATCGCCACCGCGGCACGCGAAGAGGGCATGTGCACCCTGCGCGAGGACGGGCTCGAGAAGGTGCGGGCGGGGCTGACCAGCCTCGAGGAGGTACTCCGTGTCACCGCTTAAGGATTCCGCGCCAGAGGTCGATCTAGACCCATGAACTTCGATTTCTCGGAGGTGCTGCGCCGCATGGTCGAGGCGCGGGCATCGGACGTGCACCTCACCGCCGGCTTCCCGCCGGCGATCCGCGACAAGGGCAAGATCAAGCCGATGGAGGGCTTTCCGGTCCTCGGCGGACAGGACACCCGCGAGGTCGTCTACAGCATCCTCAACGACGATCAGCGAAAACGCTTCGAGACGCAGAAACAACTCGACTTCGCCTACGCGATCCCGGGCGTCGCGCGGTTCCGCGTCAACTGCTTCTTCCAGCGCGGCGCGGTCAGCGCCGCCTTCCGCCTGATCCCGCAGGACATCCCGACGCTCGACTCGCTCGGCGTCCCGCAGGTGCTGCGCGAGCTGACCCAGAAACCGCGCGGCTTCGTCCTCGTCACCGGCCCGACCGGCTCGGGCAAGAGCACGACCCTGGCGGCGATGATCGACGTGATCAACCGCGAGCGCCAGGATCACATCCTCACGATCGAGGACCCGATCGAGTTCCTCCACCACCACAAAAAGTCGATCGTCAACCAGCGCGAGATCGGCTCCGACGCCGACGACTTCGCGCTCGGCTTGAAGGCCGCCCTGCGAGAGGACCCCGACGTGATCCTGGTCGGCGAGATGAGGGACCTGGAGACGATCGGCACGGCGCTGACCGCGGCCGAGACCGGCCACCTCGTCTTCGCCACCCTGCACACCCAGTCGACCGCGCAGACGGTCGATCGGATCATCGACGTCTTCCCGCCCGAGCAGCAGGGGCAGGTGCGGGCCCAGCTCTCGATCGCCCTGCAGGGGATCGTCACCCAGCAACTGCTGCCGACCTCGGACGGGATGGGCCGGGTGGTCGCCACCGAGGTCCTGGTCCCGACCCCGGCGATCCGCAACCTGATCCGCGAGGGCAAGACCCATCAGATCTACGCCGCCATCCAGACCTCCGGGGCGATCGGGATGCAGACCATGGACGCCGACCTGGCCCGCCTGGTCAGGGGGGGGAAGATCAACCGCGCGCTGGCCGAGCAGCGCTCCTCGGTGCCCGAGGAGCTCAAACGCGTCCTCGGCGGCGACGGTGCCGTGATGCCGGCGGCCACTCCCGCCTACGGCCAGCCGCAGGGCGCTCCAGGCGGCCAGGGGCCGCCGGCCCAGCCGCCCTCCTACGTTTCGGGCGGGTAGGCCATGGCCACCGCGAGCACCTTCACCTTCCGGGCGATGGACGTCGCCGGCACGGCGAGCGCCGGCGAACTCGAAGCGGACTCCAAGGCCCAGGTCTCAGAGCAGCTGCGCCAGCGCGGCCTGATCGTCCTCGACGTCAGCGAGAAGGCGAACCCGCTGAAGATCGAGGACGTGATGCGGCGCTGGAAGAGCGTCGACATGCGCGAACTGGCTGTCTACTCCCGGCAGTTCGCGACCCTGGTCGCCTCCGGGATGCCGATGCTGCGCACCCTGCACACGCTCGAGGAGCAGACCCAGGACGAGGAGATCAAAGAAGCCACGGCCGGGATGCGCGCCGACGTCGAAGCCGGCAGCACCCTGGAGCAGGCGATGGAGCGGCACCCGCGGGTCTTCGACCGCCTCTTCCGGGCGATGGTCCGCTCCGGCGAGCAGTCCGGTCGCCTCGAGGAGGCGCTCGACCGGATCGCCTTCCAGGTGGAGAAATCCGACGCCCTCAGGCGCCAGGTCAAATCGGCGATGATGTACCCGGCGCTGGTCTTCGGCTTCGCGATCGTCGTCCTCGTCGCGATCGTGATGTTCGTGATCCCGGTCTTCGCCAACATCTTCAAGGAACTCGGCGAAGAAAATCCTGAAGAAGCCAGCGGACTGCCGCTGCCGACCCAGTTCTGCGTCACCCTCTCGGAAGTGCTCACCGGCTACTGGTTCATCCTCCTGCCGGGCATCGTCCTCGGCTTCTGGCTCTTCTTCAGGTGGAAGAAGACCGAACGCGGCAAAGATCAATGGGACCGGATCATCCTCCGGCTGCCGTTCAAAATCGGCGACGTGATCCAGAAGGTGGCGCTGGCCCGCTGGTCGCGGACCTTCTCCGGCTCGGTCTCCTCGGGCGTGCCGATGCTGCAGTCGATCAAACTGACCGGCGAAACCGCCGGCAACGTGGTCGTCGAGAAGGCGATGGAGGACGTCTACAGGTCGGTCAAGACCGGCGGCTCGCTCGCCGGCCCGATCGAACGCCACGCCATCTTCCCGCCGATGGTCGGCCACATGGTCGCGGTCGGCGAGGAAACCGGCCAGCTGGAGACGATGCTCTCCAAAATCGCCGACTTCTACGAGGCCGAGGTCGACGCCAAGGTGAAGGCGCTGACGGCCCTGATCGAGCCGGTGATGATCTGCTTCGTCGGCGGCATGGTCGGCTTCATCGTCATCTCGATGTACCTGCCGCTGTTCAGCATCTACGAAAAGATCCGCTGAGCCCACTCAGCGGATCGCGCAGAGGCGCACGGGCCCGCCGTCGATGCCGAGTTGCCAGTCTCGATCCGAGTTGCCGGCGGACAGATCGATCGATCCACTTGCCCCGGCCGAGAGGCCGCCGAGAAAAGCCGAAGCGCCGGGTGCGAAGCGTCCGCCTTCGACGATCACTTCATCGTCCGTCAGGTTCGTGATCTGGAACCAGCCGGAGGGCGGCAGCGCGGTTTCGATCCCGTCCCTCGGGCCCGGATCGAGCTTGCGACAGGCGGAATGCCGTCCCGGTCGGTCGGCGCGGAGTTGGGCGCCGGAGCTGCCTGCGAAAACCTGGTCGGCGGACCGCCGGTCGGCCTCGGCGGAGTCGAGGAGCTGGGCTTCCGAGTAGGCCGGCGTTCCGAAGTCCCGCAGGGTCCGGCGGTAGCGCCCGACTGAGACGGAGATCGAAGGAGGAAGGCCGATCTCGTAGGTCGGCTGGGCATCGGCTCCGGCGACGTCGACGGCCGCCAGGGTCACTCTGATGGTGTCCGAGGTGGGTTTCCACCTCGTGCTGTATCCGTCGTCCAGCTGTGAGATGCCGCCGGCGACCGCCGCCGCGACGATCACCGCCACGGCAAATGCGGCGCCTCGGGGCAGCCTGTAACCACGAAGCGCCTCGGTGGCGACGAGCAGGAGGAAGACGCCGCTCGGGTACTGGAAGCGGCTCGAGAATCGCAGTGGTCCCCGGTCGAGGGCAAGTAGTCCCCAGAAGGAGAAGGTGAGGACCAGGGCGACGATCAGACCCGAGGAAATACTCCGCTTGCGGCCGAGCCAGTAGACGAGGGCGGCCCCGAGGACGACCGTGAACAGCTGGGCGAGCGCCGGCGGGCGGTCGTCGGCCTCGAGCGGCTGGCGCCCGAGCAGCGAGGCGATACCCGCGGAGGCCGCGTCGAAGACATAGCCGGGGAGGTCCGGGATGTCGCTGAGGGCTATCTGGTTGCCGGACGGGTGCCCGGAGGTGAGCCACCAGACGGCATAGAGAGCGAGGGGAAGCAGTGGGACGAACGCCCGGCGGCCTCGGGGGTGCGGCCCGAGTGCGACTTTGGTCGCGGCGGCGAGGAGGAAGGGGACACCGAGGGTCGAGAAGGCGATGGCGACGACGAGCAGGATCGAAGCCGCCCAGTCGCCGACCCGGTCCGCGCGATCGAGCGCCAGCAGGGCTCCGAGGCCGCTGGCGATCGAGCCGAAGAAGCACATCTGGAACTCCCAGAGGAGGTCTTCGTGAGCGGCTCCCATGAAGAGAAGGAGCACGGCGCCACAGAGGGCGAGCCAGTCACCGACGCGGCGACGCATGTAGACGAAGACCAGGACAGCGCAGAGCAGGAAGAGGGCGATCGCGACCAGGTGGAACGGGACGGCCGACTCCAGTCCGAAGACGGCCAACAGGGTCTTGTAGATGAGGGCCGGGAGGACTACCGCGTGTTCGTTGAACGGTTCGAAGAAGGTGTCCAGCGACCACCCGGGTCTCCTCACCAGGAGCTCCCAGCTGTCGCCGAGGAAGGTCAGGTGCGAGGTATAGGAGAAGAGCAATGCCCCGGAGGCCACCAGGGCGACCGCGAGTAGAAGTATCGGCGCCCGCTGCCTCATCCGGCGCGCAATGGTCCCAGCGCAGGCGGACGCGTGCGACAAGGTAAATCGCGGTCAACCTAAAAGAAATCGGTTGATGGTCGATACGGGGAACATGCTCCGGCTGGAGAAGTGGGCTCCCCACGCCCTGATGGCCACGCTGGCTGCTTGGCTCGCCACCTTCGCCGGTCCCCCCGCCGACTGGAAGATCGACGCCCAGCCCGCGGTGGAAGCTCTCGCCCACGGCCGGGTCGGCGACTACCTCAGCGCCGATGCGCTGATGGGTCCGTTCGCGACTCTCGTCCAAGCGCCCTTCGTTGCCCTCTCCGGAACCAGCGGTGAGGCGGCGTACCCGTGGGCGGTGTTCCCCTGTCTGCTGATCGCCGGCTGGGTCGGTCTCTACCTGGCGCGGATCGCGGCTCGACGCGGCGCCGGCGGGCTGACGCAGGTCCTGATCGCCGCGCTCTTCCTGCTCAATCCCCTGACCTTCGAGGCGATTAGAAACGGGCACTCGGAGGAGATCCTGACCGCGGCGCTCGCCGTCGGTGCGGTGGCCGCTGCGGCGGAGGGCCGCACGCGGCGCACGGCCGTCCTGCTCGGCCTCGCTATCGCCTCTAAGCAGTGGGCGGTGATCGCCATCCTGCCGGCGCTGATGGCGCTGCCGGCGGCACGGTTCCGTACCGGAGTGCTGGCCGCAGTGGTTGCGGGAGCCTTGTTCCTACCTGCCGTGGTCGCCTCGCCCAGCTCGTTCTTCGGGGTCCAGGCCCAGGTGGCTGGGACGGGCCAGGTGGTTACGCCGTGGAGCGTCTGGTACACCGCCGCCAGCTCGGAGACCGAGGTCTACATGGTCGATGGCGAAAGGCTGGTCGCCGAGGTCGAGAACGCACCGTCTATCGCCGACCCGCTCTCCCATCCGCTGATCCTGCTGCTGGCGTTCGCGGTGCCGCTGGCGGTCGCCTGGCGACGCGGCCTGCCGCTGGGCGCTTCCGATGCCTTCGCCCTCCTCGCACTGGTGGCTCTCCTGAGATGCGTGCTCGACCCGGTCGACAACCTCTACTACCACGAGCCGCTGCTGCTGGCGTTGATCGGATGGGATGCATTCACGTCCCGCGGGCTGCCGCTCCGATCGCTCGCGGGGGTCGGCGTCGCGCTCCTGTTCTGGCAGGCGTGGCATGACCTATCCGATCCGGTGGCTTTCAATCTCGTCTACCTCGGGGTGGCCGCGGGCCTCGGATTTGCCCTGGTCTCATCGCTTTTCGGGTCTTCTCACTGGACAGGCGTTCCAGTAAAGGCATTTTTCGCGCCACGGAGCCCCAATTTCAGGGATTAAGTAACTGGGCTGGCGGCCGATGAAGGGCAGGTGATGAATCTGCCAGTGCTTCGGTGCCAAAGGCAAACCCGCTGTGAGGTGGGGGCGCAAAGCCGTCGGGACTCCTACGGAGTTGGCCGGGCTACCACCGGGGTCGACAGACACCACGTGGCTTCATGCGACGGGGCTCTGGCGCAAACGATTAGGACCATAGGAGGTCACTAATGTTTCTCCAGAATCTCCGGGCCAAGGTTGGCGCCCGGCTGAACGGCGACAAGGAGGCGGGCTTCACGCTCATCGAGCTCCTCGTCGTGATGCTGATTCTCGGCATCCTGGCCGCGATTGCGCTGCCGGCGTTCTTCAACCAGAAAGACAAGGCCGGCGACGCCAAGGCCAAGGAGTACGCGCACTCCGCGCAGGTCGCGATGGAGACCTACTCCACCGATCACAACGGCGAATACACCGGCGCGGATCTCTCGGCGCTGATCGCAATCGAGCCCACCCTCAGCAACGCCAATTTCAGCGTCTCCGGCGTGAGTGCGACGGCATACACCATCGACGTCGTCGGGGCCAAGAGCACCCAGCATTTCAGAGTCGTCAACACGGGCGGCACGCTCACCTTCCCCTGTGATGTCGACGGGCAAGGCGGTTGTTCCAGCACCGGCGATTGGGGCGGTTGATCCGTCCGAGTCGACCGTCTTGGCCCAGCCAAGCATGAAGTCTCGAGGAGGCGGGTCGAATCGACCCGCCTCCTTGCTTTGTGGCCAGACCTTCGCAACTCGCTAAACGGTTGGGCGATCCGAGCCGATACCTGAATCCGATGCCCAGAGCGATCCCTCACCCTTCCTTCAGGGGGCCGGCGGCGGTGCTGCTGGCTGCCATCGTCTCCGCCCTCTGCGCTCACAGTGCCCTCGCGGCGCCGGCTTTCTACCACGGCAACTCCGCCGACGGATCGATCGCCGTCTTCAGCACCAAAGAGCAGATGGTCCCCGGCGACACCGACCAGGAACTGGATGTCTATGTGCGTTCGTTCGACAGTGAGCTCGGGGAATACCTCACCCGCGAGGTGTCGATCGGCCCGAAAGGGGGCAACGACACCCAGCCTTCCACCTACGACGGGATGTCGAGCGACGGCAGCGAAGTCTTCTTCTCGACCGAGGAGCCGATGGTCCTGAGCGACGACGACGACGCCGGGGACATCTACGTCCGCGACCTGAACGAAAACAGGACCGTCCTCGTCTCTCGGGGGAGCTCGGCCTGCGCCGGCCAGGGTTGCGGCAACGGCGACTTCGACGTCAGCTTCCTGCCGGGCGGCGTGGCGCCGGACGGCGGTGTCGTCTTCTTCGGCTCCAACGAGCGCCTGGAAGCCGCCGATCAAGACGACGCCTTCGACCTCTACGTTCGCGACACGGAGGCGGAAACCACCCGCCTGGTGTCCACCCCCGATCCGAGCTGCGTCAGCTGTCCGAGCCAGGGGCTCGACCCGCAGTTCCGCGGCACCGACGAGAGCGGCAACCGGGCCTTCTTCACGACCGGCGAAAAGCTGGCGAGCGCCGACGGCGATTCCGGCGAATCGGACATCTACGTCCGCGACCTCGGTGCGGGGACCACCACCCTGGTCTCGGTCGCCGGGACCTGCCCGCCCGGCCTGCCGGTCGGGCAGAACTGCGAACCCTCCTTCGGCGGTGCCTCCGCCGATGGGACCCATGTCTTCTTCGAGACCAACGACCGTGTCCTGGTGGCGGACACCGACAAGACCCAGGACGTCTACGACTGGTCGGAAGGCGCCGTGACGCTCGCCTCCACCAGTCCCACCGGCGGCAACGGCGAGATCAACGTCACCTACGCCGGCGCGACGGCCGGCGGCGACACCGTCTTCTTCGAGACCGGCGAGTCGCTCGTGGTCGTCGACGCCGACTCCTCGCAGGACGTCTACGAGCGCTCCGGAGGAGTGACTTCGCTCGTCACCGCGGGCGAAGCGGGCAAAGGCAACCTGGCCGTGCCCGCCTCCTTCGAGTGGGTCTCGCGATCCGGGCCACAGGTCGTCGTCTTCGCCACCGCCGAGGCGCTCACGGCCGCCGACACCGACTCGTTCCAGGACATCTACATGCGCGCTGGCGGGGTGACGACCCTCCTCTCGATTGGGGCCGGCGGCGGCAACGGCGAATTCAACGTCACCTTCGCGGGGGCGGCGGACGACGGCTCCAAGGTCTTCTTCGCGACCGTCGAGCCCCTGGTCGAGGACGACACGGACTCCAGCCAGGACATCTACCTGCGCTCGGAAGCCGAGACCACGCTCGTCTCATCTGGCCAGATCAACGGCAACGGGGCTTTCTCCGCGGGTCTGCGGGGGGTCTCGGCGTCAGGCTCGCGCGCTTTCTTCACCACCCAGGAGCGGCTCAGCGTCGACGACGACTTCGCCGGCGAGCAGGACGTCTACGGCTGGACCGCGTCGGGGACGCTGCTCGTCTCGGTCGAGAACTCGCCCGACCTGGTGATCGGCCCGCCGCCGCCCGCGCTCGAGAAAACCAACCCCGCCTCGCCGAATCCCTCGACCACGCCGGCGATCGTCGGCCAGGCCGCAGCCGGCTCGCTGATCAAGGTCTACAGGTCCTCGGACTGCTCCGGCGAACCGGTCGCCCAGGGCACGGCTACCCAGCTCGCCAGCCCGGGCCTGACCGTCACCGTCCCGGTCGCGACGGGAGCGACCACCAGCTACCGGGCGACCGCCGAAGCCGAAGGGGTGGTCTCGGCCTGCTCGGCGTCGATCTCCTACAAGCAGGAAGACCTCCCTCCGCCGCCCGAGGAAGAAGGCACCGGCGGCACTCCGGGGGGAGGGGGGACGACGCCCCCCACCGGGGGCACCACCGGCACCGGCGGCGGCAAGACCGGCAAGACCCCCGGCGGCGGCAGGAACGGGATCGAGTACGTCGTCCCGCAGCTGAAGATCACCTTCGGGCCGGCGTTCAAGACGCGCCTGCGGCGGCCGGTGTTCCGGTTCGCTGACCTCACCGGGCAGCCCGGCACCCACTACTTCTGCCGCGTCGACAAGCGGCCGTGGAAGGGATGCACCTCGCCGACGAAGCTCGAGAAGCAGAAGCTCGGCCGGCATGTGTTCGCCGTCAAGGCCCTGAACGCCGTCGGCACGCCGGCCGCCAGCCCTCTGAAGCGCGCCTTCAAGGTGGTGCGCCGATGATCGCGCGGCTGCGCAGGCAAGACCGCGAGGGAGGGTTCACCCTGGTCGAGCTGCTGGTCGCCTCGGCGATGGGCGTCGTCGTGATGGGGGCGGTCGCCTCGCTGGTGATCGGCACCGTGCGACAGCAGCCGAAAATCAGCAAGGAAACGCAGAACGTCAGCTCGGCTCGCTGGATGCTCGAGCGGCTGACCCACGAAGTTCGCAACGGGATCTCCGTCAAGGAAGGCAGCACCGCGAGCAAACTCTCCTTCGAAGGCTACGTCCGTCACAGCACCTGCGGGGGGTCCACGGTGCTCTCGTCGGCCAGCCCGGCGATCAAGTGCCTGATCACCTACGAATGCTCGACCACGGCCTGCACCCGCAAGGAGACCAATCCGGAAATCACCACCGGCGTTGCGAAAACCGTCTTCAGCGGGCTGGCCAGCGACCAGATCTTCACCTACGTGCCGAGTGTGCCAACCGTAACCAGCGCCACCTTTGTCAAAGCGACCCTGCGGCTACCCGATCCCACCAACGCAGGCTCTCCCCTCGTGATCTCGAGCGGTGCGAGCCTGCGCAACGCCACTCTGGGCTACTGATGAGCGCGTTGCGAAACGAGGAGGCCGGGTTCACGATCGTCGAGGTGCTCGTCGCGGTCCTGATCGTCTCGATCGCGTCGATGACCACCTTCACCCTGCTGTCGGCTGCGACCCGCAACGCCCAGCGGGCGGAGGCGAGCCAGGTCGCCCTCGAGTACGCCGAACAGGAACTCGAGCTGCTGCGCAGCATGGAAGACAAAAACCTCGCCCTGACGGCGAGCCCACCCTCCTCCACGAACAAAAACAACCCCAACAGCCGGGTCACCAACGGCACCTTCGCCCTCACCCGCCAACCGTTCGGCAACTACCGCAATCTCGTCGTCAACGGCGGCAGCCTCTACGGCGGCGGGCACATCACGGGGGGAACGGTCAATCCCGGCCCGACCGCCTTCACCAGCGGCGACGTCAGCGGCAGGGTCTACCGGTACATCGTCTGGCGCAACGACGAAAAATGCGCCGAAGCGACCTGCCCTGGAAAACAGGACTACAAACAGATCGTCGTCGCGGTGCGCCTCAACACGCCGGGCAACCAGGCCGCCGAACGCTCCTACGTCGAAGTCCAGTCGAACTTCGTCAGCCCCACCGACAACAAAGAAAGCGACCCGCTGCCGGGGGCGAACGGGAAAGTGATCACCGCCCAGCAGTTCTTCTTCACCGACAGCCCCTGCTCGGCGTCGGGCCTGACCACGCGGCAGGAACCGACGGCGAACCACCTCCTCCACAACACCCTCGGCACCTGCGCGAGCGGTCTCCAGACGGGCACCACCAAAGGCGCTCCCGACGCCCTCGTCCTCGGCAGCCCTCCCGACCCCGACCCGGAAGACATCAACAACCCAGGCAAATACGACTACGCCAACGACTCCTACCTGGATACCTCGCCGGACGCCGGCATCGGGGTGCAGATCCGCAAAGACGACACCAACGGGTGCCACTACACCCCGGTTGGAACCACCAACCCGGAGTCCCAGGTCCACCGTTGGGTCACCGACCCCGTGACTTCGGCCTTCGTCCTCAACGGCAACGTGACGCTCGAAGTCTTCACCCAATCGATCAACAAAGCACAGTCGTCGGGGAAACTCTGCATCTACCTCTTCAAACGGCACGAAACCGGTTCGCCGCCGGTTGCCACCGACACGATGCTGACCAACTCGCTCGGCGGCACTCCCTACTGGACCTACCTCGAATCGCCGATCTGGACGACCGAACTGAAAGCCAAGATCCTGACGATGACCTTCAGCGGTGCCCCCTTTACGATCCCCGTCGGCGACCGCCTCGGCGTGGCGCTCAGCGTCGAACGGCAGTCCACCCCGGCTGACGCGCTCTCGTTCATGTACGACCATCCGCAAGCCCCGACCCGGATAGAGGTCGACACCAGCACGCCGATCGACGGGGGCTGAGCCTTGGCCGCAGCAATGGTGCTCGCCTTCGTCGGGGGGCTTCTCTTCGGCAGCTTCCTGACCGTCGTCGCCCACCGGGTCCCGCGCGGCGAATCGGTGGTGGGAGGACGCTCGCACTGTCCTCATTGCGGCGCGCAGATCGCCGCCCGCGACAACGTTCCGGTCTTCTCGTGGTTGCTCCTGCGCGGCCGCAGCCGCTGTTGCGGGGAGCCGATCTCGGTGCGCTACCCGCTCACCGAGCTGACCCTCGCGATCCTCTGGGCCACGGTGGTCGCCGTTCTCTGGGACGACCCGACCGAACTCGCGCTGGGGCTCGTCTTCACCTTCACCCTGCTGGCGGTCACCCTGACCGACCTCGAGCGGCGGGTGATCCCGAACAAGATCCTCCTCGCCGCCGCCGTGCTGGGAGTCGCGATCGCGGCGATCGGCGATCCTTCGAGCCTGCCGGAGCGGGCGATCGCCGCCGCGGCTGCGGGCGGCGTGCTGTTCCTCGTCGTGCTCGCATATCCGAAGGGGATGGGTCTGGGCGACGTCAAGCTGACGGCGCTGATGGGCCTCTACCTGGGTCGCAACGTGGCGCCGGCTGTGCTCGTCGCCCTGCTCGTGGGTTCTCTCGTCGGCCTGGCGATGATCGCGCGCCACGGAGCGGCGGCCCGAAAGCGAGCGATCCCGTTTGGGCCGTTTCTTGCATTCGGCGGCGTAGTCGGCTTGCTGGCTGGAGATCAGCTGGTCGATCTCTATCTCTCGACCTTCTCCTAGTTTCAGGTAGTTGCACGGCAAAAGTTTTCGCCGGAATCTGCCGATTCAGGGAATGCGCGCCATCCGGCGCCACCGCCATTCCCATGCAACTGACGAAACCGATCAGCCTTCCGAAGCCCTCTCTCGGCTCGCTCGGCGCCCTGCGCCGCAAGAAGGGCGCGGGCAACCTCGCCGGCCTCAGCATCGAGGCGGGCAGCGTCGCTGTGGCCGGCGTCTCCGTGAACGGCAGCACGCAGCTCACCGCCTCGGCCGTGCGGCCCCTGCAGCCAGGCGTCTTCCACGAGGGTGAGGTGATCGACCCCAGCGGCCTGACCGCGGCGCTCGAGGACCTCTACGCGCAGCACAAGCTTCCCAAGCAGGTCCGCCTCGGGATCGGTAACCAGCGGGTGATCGTCCGCACCCTGCGGCTGCCGGTGATCGAGGACCCGAAGGAGATGGAGGCGGCGATCCGCTTCCAGGCCCAAGAGCAGATCCCGATGCCGCTGGACCAGGCCGTGCTCCAGCACCAGGTGGTCGGCGGCGTTGCCGCCGAGGAGGGGGCGGCACCGCAGGTCGACGTCGTGGTCATCGCGGCCCGGCGCGAGATGGTCGCCTCGTTTCTCGAGCCGCTGCGCCGCGCCGGCCTCGAACCCGCCGGAATCGACCTCTCGGCCTTCGGGATGATCCGCGCCCTGGCGCCGCTCGCGGTCGGGCCCGCCCAGACGGAGGACGGCGCCCCGGCGCCTCAGGAGTCGATCCTCTACTGCAACGTCGGCGACGTGATGAACCTCGCCGTGGCTCGCGGTCGTTCCTGCCTCTTCACCCGCGTCTCGGGAGTCGGGATGGAGTCGATGGTCGCCCGCCTCTCGACCGAGCGGGCTCTGAGCCCCGAACACGCGGAGCAGTGGCTGGTCTACGCGGGTCTCGATACCCCCCTGGATGCGATCCAGGGGGACCCCGAGACGATCGCGGCCGCAAGGCGGACGAATCAGGAGGGCGTCGCCAGCCTGGTCGACGAGCTCCGCCTCTCCCTCGACTACTACCGAGCCCTGGAGAGCGCCGTGCCGGTCTCCCGCATCGTCCTCTGCGGCACCGGGAGTGCGATCGGGGGCCTCGGCTCCGCGATGGAAGCTCAGGTCGGCCTGCCGATCGTCGCGCCGCGCCCGCCGGCGCTCGCGGGGTTCGACGACGTGACCGCGGCCCGGCTGGTCCTGCCGATGGGCCTGGGGCTGGAGAGCTAGGCATGCGGCCGATCGATCTCACTCCCGCCGAGATGCGCCAGGGCGCCCGGGCGCCGATGCGCACCGGACCCATTCCCTACATCCTCCTCGGCGCCCTCGTCGCCGTTCTCGCCGGCGTCGCCCTGCTGGTCACGACCGGCAACCAGGTGACGGAACGGGAAGGCGAAGTGGCGCAGCTGAAGAGCGAAAACGCAGCCGCCAGCCGCCAGGCCCGGCGCCTCGCCCCCTACGTGCAGTTCCAGGCGCTGCACGAACAGCGATTGTCGACGGTTGCCAGCCTGGCCGACAGCCGCTTCGACTGGGAGCGGGTGGTCCGGGAACTCTCGCTGGTCCTGCCCGCCGACGTCTGGCTGACCGAACTCAACGCCTCGGCTTCTGCCGCGGACGAATCGGGCGGCAACAGCGGCCTGCGCAGCGCCATTCTCGGCCCCGCGATGGAACTGGAAGGTTGCACGGTCGGCCAGGAGTCGGTTGCCCGCTTCGTCAACGCGCTGAAGGACATCGACGGAGTCACCCGCGTCGCCGTCGCCTCCTCGGAACTGCCTGCCAAAGAAGAAGGCGCGGCCTCCGCGGGCGGCGAAGAAGCCGAAGGCGGCAGCGAATGCAGGACCCGTAAAAACATCGCCAAATTCAGCATCGTCCTCGCCTTCGACGCGGCACCGATCCCCGTCACCGCCGAAGGCGAAGGCGAAGCCCCGGCGACCGCGACCGAAACCGCGGAAACGACTTCGACCGAAGCCGAATCGACCGAAGGCGAAGAAGAATGAGCTCCAGCAATCGCATCATCGTCGCCATGCTCGTCGTCGTCGCGCTCGCGGTCGCCTTCTGGATGCTGCTGCTCAGCCCGAAGAAGGACGAAGTCGCAAAACTCGACAAACAGGTCGCCAAGCAAGAGGCCGAACTCTCCGTGCACCAATCGGAAGTGCAGCAGGGCCTGGCGGCCCAAGAGGCCTTCCCGCGGGCCTATCGGGACCTCGTGGTTCTCGGCAAGGCCGCTCCCGCCGACGACGACACCGCATCCCTGATCGTCCAGCTGAGCCGCAACGCGAGGAAGTCCGGGGTGCGGTTCGAGACCTTCCTGCTGACGCCCGCCAGCGAAGGGGAAGCCGAAACGCCCGAAGCCCCGCCCGCGCCGGAACCGGGTCAACCCGCCTCCTTCGTGCCACCGACCGAGGCCGCAGCTTCCACCATGCCGATCGGCGCCTCGATCGGCCCCGCCGGGCTGGCGGTCATGCCCTACACGCTCACCTTCAAGGGCAACTTCTTCAACGTCGCCGACTTCATCCACGGCCTCGACTCGCTGGTCGAGTCGAACAACGAAGAGGTCGAGGTCACCGGCCGCCTGATCACGATCAACGGCTTCACCCTCACCGAAGACGCGAGCAAGAAGTTCCCGGCCCTGGAAGCCAGCTTCAAGGTCACGACCTTCCTGGTCCCGCCGGAACAGGGGGTAACCGCCGGGGCGACTCCCACCAGCCCTGAACCGACCACCCAGGTCTCGACCACGACCGGAGGCACGCCGTGAAGCGGATCGGCCCAGAGCTGAAGATGCCGAAGTTCAAGGGTGGGGAGACGAAGGTCCCACCGTTCCTCGCGGACCTCTACTACGACATCCGCGACCGGCGCCTGTTGCCTGTGATCCTGCTGATCCTCGTCGCGATCGTCGCCGCCCCGGTCCTGCTGAAGGACGAACCCGAAGAAGTGGCGCCGCCGACTCCGCCGGCCGCCGTCAACCCAGGTGCCGAACAGGCGGCCGCGAGGACCCTCACCGTGGTCAAGTCCGCGCCGGGGCTGCGCGACTACAAGCAGCGCCTGAAACGCGAGGAGCCGAGCAATCCCTTCAAGCAGCAGCACACCGGTCCCCAGCTGGAGGGCTCGGAACTGAACGAAACCACGACCACGACCACGACGACGACCGAAAGCTCGGACGGCGGCTCGTCGGGCGGCTCGGGTGGCCCACCCTCGGGAGGGGGCGGTGGTTCCACCGTGCGCCCCGGTCAGCTGACCATCTTCACCTTCGCCGTCAAGGTCCGGATCAGCAAGGCCCGCACGAAGCCCAACGGGGCGGTGGAACAGTCCAAGCCAGAAGCTCGCGACCAGGTGATCGCCCCGCAGCCGCTGCCGAGCGCGAAGGAGCCCGTCGTCACCTACATGGGGATCGGGCCCGAGAACAAGCTGCCGCTGTTCCTGGTCTCCGAGGACGTCACCTCGGTCTTCGGCGAAGCGGAATGCGTCTCCGGCACCGACCTCTGCCAGCTGATCGAACTCGAGCCGAACCAGCCCGAGATCTTCGAGTACGGGGAAAACCACGTTCGCTACAAGATCAGCGTCCTCAAAGTCTTCCCCGTAGTGGCCGGTAAATCCTGATCGCAGCGCGGTTTCGCCATGGCTTCAGTAAGTGAAGCCATGGCGCTACACTTGCTGAAGCGAGACTGGTCCGATCGCCCGTCTCCCTTTGATCATGAGTGCCGAGAGCAACTCGACCTGCCCCGTTTGCAAGACCGCTGAAGTCGTCTGCGGCAAGTGGACCCTGCTGCTGATTCGCGACCTCGCCGAGGGCAGCGCCCGCTTCTGCGAGCTCGAGCGCTCGCTCGCGGGGATCAGCCCCCGCACCCTGTCCCTGCGCCTGCGGGCGCTGGAGGAGGAGGGCATCGTCGAGCGCCACACCTACCCCGAGGTGCCGCCGCGCGTCGAGTACGCGCTGACCTCGAAGGGCAAGGCGCTGGTGCCGCTGGTCGAGGACATGCGCAGCTACGGCATGCGCTGGCTGCTGGGCGATGCCGCCGGTCGGCAGCCCGCGACGGTCTAGTCGCCGACTGCAAGCGATTGTGCACACGCAGGAGCGCATGCCCGTAGGCGAAAGCCTGAGGCGTGCGTGACTTCCTCCTGAACGAATCGATCAAGCGCCTCGCGACCGAGGCCGCCACCCGGCTGAGCTCGATGGTGGCGATGGGGGAGGAGATCCCGTTCGACGTCGCCGCCGACAGCGGCGACGACTCGGCCTTCTACAGCTACGTGCCGATGACCGGCCGCTACGTCGCCGACCACGCCGACGAGCTGCGCTCGCTGCCGGGCTTCGGGCCCGCCCGCGACGCTACGGTCGAAGCTGGCGTCGCCGCTCCTTACCTGGAGGCGCGCGGCCAGGGCGTTCCCGCCGATCCGGGCGCCCGGGCCGAGCTGATGCTGATCACCTTCTTCTCCGAGCTCTGGGAGGGCTCTGCCGGGTTTGCGCTCGACCGTGAGCGGCTCGACACCGCTCTGACGACGCTCGACGCCGAATCCCGCGACGCCGACGACGCCGAGGTGCTGATGGTGCCGATCGTCGGCCTGCGGATGCCGATGCCGCGCCTGCAGCTGCCCCACGACGTCCGCATCGTCCGCGCCGACTCGATCGAGGCGCCGGTCGACGCGATGCGCAGCGAGGGCATGGGCCGCGCAGCCTGGGAGCCGCAGTACCTGGCGGTCGCCGAGCAGGACCCCGAAGGCGGCGTCGACTCCGCCCTGCAGCAGCTGCGCGAGCTGATCAGCGTGATGAGGCTCTTCAAGGGCGGCGGGATCGGGCTCGGCCCCTACGCCTTCGCCCCCACCGGCGAGGGTTGCTGGCGGCGGATCGCCACCGGCGCCCCCGCGACCCGCCCCGGCGGCTACCGCCTCAGCGAGGAGGAGGCCGAGGAGCTGATCCAGTTCTGCATCGCGCTGGAGGCGCGACCCGACCCCGACAACGCCCTGACCTGGGCCGTCGGCCGCTTCGAGATGGGCTGCGAGCGCCCAACCGCGCTGGAGGGAATGAGCGACCACCTGCTGGCGATGCGCGCCGTGCTCGAGGGTCACGGCCCGGTCGGCGCCTCCCTGCCGCTGCGCGCCGCCGCCCTGATCGCAGACGAGGAGATGGACCGGATCGAGGCCGGCGAACGGGTCGAGGAGGTCCTCGGGTTGGAGCGGGCGATGATGAACGGCCGCCCCGCCGAGCGCGCCGTCGAGCTGGCCGGCTGGCTCGAGGAGAACGCCCGCAGGCTGCTGCGCCAGGCCGCCCTGGGAGAGCTCGGCAACGACCTCAGCACGGTCGCCGACGAGACGCTGATCGTCAGCGGCCTCGCCGAAGGCGACGCCGAGATCATGGTCTCGGTCGAGGAGCAGGAGCCCGAACTCGACGCCGAGCCCGAATACCTGCCCGAGCCGGAGCCCGGCCAGATCTCGATCGAAGCGGTCGAGCCCGAGCCTTCCGCCGAACTTCAACTGCCCGTCGAAGAGCTACCGGAGGAGGAGTACGTGGAGCAGGAGACCCGCATCATGGAGCCGGTCCCGGCCGAAGACGAGATCAGGATCACGGCGACCCCGTGGCTCGAGGAGGTCTCCGATCCGCGCGGCGGCGAGACGATCGAATGGCCGAGCGACGCCGAGCGCGACCTCCAGCACCGCGAGAAGGTCGACACCCCCCGCGTGCGCCACCTCTTCCCGGTCCCCGAGGACGCCGACTGGGAAGTCAGCCACCTCGAGTTCGAGTACTCGCGCCGCGGCCGCTGAGCCTGACACTTCGCATCTCGGCGTCCTCGGTCGCTCGCGTGCAGAGCACGCCACGCTCCCTGCGTCCTTGACCTGCTCGGTCAGGCTCAGCGGGACCTGTTTACGCCCGCCCCGCCGCCATCTCGACCCGCTCCTCCGCGGTGGCGAAGAGGTAGCGGTCGATCTCGGTCAGGCCGCGGAGGTCGTGGACGTCCTCGTCGAGGTAGGGGACGCGGATCACGCAGCTGGTGCGGAGCTCGTTGGCGAGGTGGTCGATGTTGCGGGCGTCGCGCTCGGCCAGGGCCTGGTAGTCGGCGAAATTGTCGGCCACGCGCTGGGCTAGCTTTGCGTCGCCGAGCTTCTCGGCCAGGGCCGCGGGGAGGTCTTCGACCTCGGCCCGCAGCTCGTCGGCGGGGAAGTGGACCTTGTTGACGATGACGCCGCCGAAGGGCAGCTTGGCCTCGACCAGCTTGCGGTGGAAGTAGACGGCCTCGTCGATCGGCTCGCCCTGGGGGCCGCAGACGACGAGGAAGCAGGTCTCGGGGTCGGAGAGCAGCTTGTTGACGCGCTGCGCCCGGGCCTGGAACCCGTCGACCATGCCGCTGAAGGCGTTGAAGAACTCGGCCAGGTCCGCCAGCAGATCGAAGCCGACGATTTTCTTGAAGACGCTGAGGGCGACCGAGACGCCGCGGCCGGTGACCTTCGCCGCCAGCCCGGTCGGCTTCATGAAGACGCGCAGCGATTTGCCCTCGATGAACTGGGTCAGGCGTTTCGGCGCGTCGAGGAAGTCGAGCGCGTTGCGGGTCGGTGGCGTGTCGAGGACGAGCAGGTCGAACTCGCCTTCGGTGTGGAGCTCGAAGAGCTTCTCCATCGCCATGTACTCCTGCGAGCCGGCGAGGGCACTGGAAATTTGCTGGTAGATCCGGTTGTTCAGGACCCGGTCGCGGGACTCCTCGTCGGGCGCCTGGCGGGCGATCAGCTCGTCGAAGGTCGCCTTCGCGTCGAGCATCATCGCCCACAGCTCGCCCTTCATCTCGACCCCCTGCTCCTCGAGCAGGGCTGGCTCGACGCGGCGCGCCTCGTTGCCGAGCTCGTCGAGCCCGAGCGAGTCCGCCAGCCGCTTCGCCGGGTCGATCGTCAGCACGCAGACCTTCAGCCCCTGCGCCGCCATCCCGGTGGCGATCGCCGCCGAGGTCGTCGTCTTGCCGACACCGCCGGAGCCGGCGCAGATGCAGATCGATTTACCGTCGAGGACTTCGCCGACCGAGGCCATCAGGCGATCTTTCGCGACAGCTTGCGCGCCGCCTCGACGTCGAGCTCGGGCTCGAAGAGGAAGGGCAGCGTTTTCACCGGCGCCTCGACACTGCGCTTCAGGCGGGCGAGCTGCTGGCGCTGCGAGCGGGCGCGACCGAGCTCCGAGAGCGCCGCTCGCGCGGCGGCCCTGGTCGCGCCGTTCTCGCTCTCGGCCACCTGCGCCAGCATGTCCGCCTCGCTCTTCTTGAACCGCTCCGGGTAGAGGCCATTCAGATAGACGCGGTCGACCGCGACGCCGACCTCGTCGCGCAGGTCCCGCTCCAGCGAGACCGACTCGTTGACGGGCATCTCCTCCGGCAGGGCGACGATCGCGGTGCCGGTGTGCTCGTGGTCGGTGATGAAGCGGTCGAGGGTCTCAGCCTGCGAGTGGATCGGGCCGACCCGGGCGATCGAGGCGAAGGTGCGCGGCGTCTGTAGGAAGCCGACGCCGTGGCCGGTGGCCGGGGCGTCAACGATCACCAGGTCGTACTTTCGCCCGCTCTTCACCTTGCGGTCGAGCTGCGCCAGCTCCCAGATCTTCCCGATCGTGACCAGCTCCTTCAGCCCCGGCGTCGCCGCGGCGAGGTAGTTGAAGATGCGGCTGCGGAAGAGCATGTCCCGCATCGCCCGCACCTTCAGCTGCAGCAGGACGTACTCGCGCATCGACTCGTCGGGGTCGATCGAGATCGACCAGAGGTTCTCCTCCATCTCGACCTCGTGGAAGCCGACCGCGGTGTGCTCGAACATCCGCGAGGCGTTCTCCTGCGCGGCGACCTCGCAGACGATCGTCCGCTTGCCTTCGGCGGCGGCGCGCAGCCCGAGGGCGACCGCCACCGTCGTCTTGCCGACGCCACCCTTGCCGGTGACGATGACGAGTCGCTTGTCCAAGAGATCGGGGATTGGCTGATTCCTAGCAATTTCGGGAGCTGGCAGGAAAAGCGGGGTCCCATACGAATATCCGCGCAATGGGATTTCTAAGCCGCAAGAAGCCGAAGCCTGCACCTGTCGAGATCCATGAGGAGCGTCCGATGGAGGACGAGCTCCAGGGTATGGAAGAAGCTGTGCCTTTGAGGGGCGGTGCGAGGAGTGACGTGAGGGACGAGGTTAGGGACCAGGGGGATTGGCCCGCGGGTCCTGTCGACGCAGGGGACCCACCACCTCCTGCAACTGCGCAGGAGGCGGTCCCCCCTGCGACGCCACCCGCGGGGGAAGCCGCCGAGTCTGAGCCGTCCGAGGTTGGGATTGAGGTTGAGCCGTCCGAGGTGGTGGATGAGGCTCCGCTGAATGCCGAGGAGGTTGAGGAGTCTCCTGAGGCTGCTGGCGATGGGCGGATGCGGGCTGTGGATTTGATTGCGCCCACCCGCCTCGACTTCCTGGCCGAGAAAGAGGCCGCCGCGGAGGAGCCGGTCAAGACTGCCGAGGTCATCGCCTTTGCCAACCAGAAGGGCGGCGTCGCGAAGACGACGACGACCCTGAACCTGGCCGTCGCCTTCGCCGAGTCCGGCTACCGCGTGCTCTGCATCGACCTCGACCCGCAGGGGAACCTGACGATGAGCCAGGGGATCGACCCCGACAAGGTCGAGAAAAGCCTCTACGACGTGCTCGTCAACGACATGCCGATCTCCGAGATCATCGTCAAGCGGGAGATCGACATCGCCGTCGCCTCGATCGACCTGGCGGGCGCCGAGATCGCGATGAGCACCAAGATTGGCCGCGAGCGCTCGCTGGAGAAAGCGCTGAAAGAGGTCCAGGGCGACTACGACTTCGTCTGCATCGACACGCCGCCCAGCCTCGGCCTGCTGACGATCAACGCGCTCACCGCGGCCAACAAGGTGATCGTCCCGGTCCAGTGCGAGTACCTCTCGATGCGCGGCCTGGTCCAGCTCCAGAACACGCTGAAGATGATTCAGGAGAACCTCAATCCCGACGTCCGGATCGAGGGCATCCTGCCGACGATGCTGGACTCGCGGACGATCCACGCCAAGGAGGCTGTGGAGATCCTCGAGGAGAACTTCGGCGACCTCGTTTTCCAGTCCCGGATCAAAAAGGCGATCAAATTCGCCGAGGCGCCGGTCAAAGGCGCGAGCGTGCTCAAGTACGATTCTGGCTCGAGCGCAGCGAACTACTACCGGGAGCTGGCGAAGGAGGTTCTGGCGAATGGCACGGCGTAACAAGCGCGCGAGCATGCGCGAGGGGCCGCTTTCCGACCTCTTCCGGTCGACGTCCGAGGACGCGCCGGTTGATCCTCCTGAGGCGCCGAGGTACGGACGCGAAGATCCGGCCGAGGCGAAGAAGCATCAGGACGAGGGCGCTGGGCCCGCGGGTCCTGTCGACGCAGGGGACCCACCACCTCCTGCAACTGCGCAGGAGGTGGTCCCCCCTGCGACGCCACCCGCGGGAGAGGCGCCGTCGGGAGACGTTCCACTGCGATCCGATGAGGCACCCGCTTTGTACGACCAGGAGGTTCTGGGTTCGGAGCGCGAGATTGAAACTTCCAGTGAATCGGCTCCCGAGAGGCTGAAGAGGGTCTTCAATGAGGAGCCGTTGCCGCGTGGGCGGGAGCAGTTCGTGCCGGAAAACCCGCGGTATGGGCGGGATGAGCCTGCTTATGAGCCACCGGGCAGTGGGGAGCCGCACCAGCCGGTGATCAAGGTCGTCGGCGTCGGCGGCGCCGGCGTCAACGCGGTCAACCGGATGGTCGACGCCCGCATCCCCGGGGTCGAGTTCATGGCGGTCAACACCGATCTGCAGTCGCTGCAGCTGTGCGTCGCCGACGTCACCGTCCACATCGGCGACGAGCAGACGCGCGGCCTCGGCGCCGGCGCCGACCCCGAGGTCGGCCACCGCTCCGCCTTCGAGGAGCAGGACAAGATCAAGCGCCTGCTGAAGGGCTCAGACATGGTCTTCGTCGCCGCCGGCGCCGGCGGCGGCACCGGCTCGGGCGCCGCCCCGGTCGTCGCCCGGCTCGCCCGCGAGGTCGGCGCGCTGACGGTCGGCATAGTCACCAAGCCGTTCAGCTTCGAGGGCAGCCGCCGGGGCGACCAGGCGAACAAGGGCATCGAGGAGCTGGCCGCCGAGGTCGACACCCTGATCGTCGTCCCCAACGACCGCCTGCTCGACGTCCTCGACCAGCAGACCTCGATGGTCGAGGCCTTCAAGGTCGCCGACGACGTCCTCCGCCAGGGCGTGCAGGGGATCTCCGACCTGGTCACCCTGCCGGCGGTGATCAACCTCGACTTCGCCGACGTGCGTTCGATCATGTCCGAGGCCGGACGGGCGCTGCTCGGGATCGGCATGGCCTACGGCGACGACCGCGCCGTCCTCGCGGCCGAAAAAGCGATCTCCTCACCGCTGCTCGAGACCTCGATGGAGGGCGCGCGCTCGATCCTGCTCTCGATCACGGGGGGCGCCGACCTCTCGCTGGTCGAGGTCTCCGAGGCCGCCAAGGTGGTCGGCGAGGCCGCCCACCCCGACGCCAACATCATCTTCGGCGCCAACGTCGACGAGGAGCTCTCCGAGCAGATCTGGGTCACCGTCGTCGCCACCCGCTTCGACGGCCGCGGTCAGCCGCAGCGCCGCGCCGCCGAGCCGACGATCCGTCGTACCAAAGAGGCCGAGCCCGCGCGCCGCGGACGCGGCGGCGATCGCGAGCTCGGAATAGACGTCCCAGAGTTCCTCCCCGGATAGCGTCCGGCCCCATGCGAGGGGTCGTCGCAGCCGGACATCCGCTGACCGCCGAGGCCGGTGCCGGAGTCTTGCGCGAGGGCGGCAACGCTGTCGATGCCGCGGTCTGCGCGGTGCTTGCCTCCTTCGCCGTCGAGAGCCCGCTGACCGGGTTCGGGGCGGGCGGCCACATGATGGTCCACCAGGGCGGCGAGACGACGCTGATCGACTTCTTCGTCGCCGCGCCGGGCCTCGACGGGATCGAGCGCGCCACCGAGCTTGTCCCGGTGCCGGTTCGCTTCGACGCCGAGACGACGCAGACTTTCTTCGTCGGCCCGGCCTCCTGTGGGGTCCCCGGCACCGCTGCCGGTCTCGCCCACGCGCTGGAGCGGTTCGGGTCGCTGCCGCTGGCCGACCTCGTCGGTCCGGGGATCCGGCTCGCCCGCGAGGGCGCGCCGGTCAACCACGGGCAGGCCTACATCCTCGACATCCTCGCCCCGATTCACGAGCAGATGACGGGGACGCGCGAGCTCTACGCGCCAGCGGGGCGTCACCTGACCGAAGGCGAGATCTTTCGCTTCCCGGAGCTGGCGGTGGCCCTCGAACGCTATGCCGCGGAGGGCCCCGACCTCTTCTACAAGGGCGAGGTGGCGGCGGCGATCGCCGACTTCGTCGTTCGTCACGGCGGCGTCGTCGGCCCCGGCGACCTCGCCTCCTACGAGGCGATCGAGCGCAAGCCGATCGACGCTCCCTTCCGCGGCACCGAAGTCCTCACCAACCCGCCGCCGTCGTCTGGTGGGATCTTGATCTCCTACTGCCTCGGACTGCTCGAGCGCCTGGGGCCGCGCAGCGGGCCGGAGCAGCTGGTCGCGGCGATGGAAAGCGCCAACTCCCGCCGCGACCTCGCCTTCGCCGAGTCGCTCTACGAGGAGGGGATGGCGCTCGGGTTCCTCGACCCGGTCGGTCTGGACTTCGCCGCCGCCGACCTGCTCGGCTCGACGACCCACATCTCGGTGCTCGACGGCGACGGCAACTGCGCCACGGTCACCTGCTCCAACGGCTCCGGCTCCGGGGTGCTGGTGCCGGGCACCGGCGTGATCCTCAACAACATGCTCGGCGAGGAGGACCTCAACCCGGCTGGCTTTCATCTGATCGCGCCGGGACGCCGGGTGCCGTCGATGATGGCGCCGACGGTGGTGCTGCGCGACGGCGAGATCGTCCTCGCGCTCGGCAGCGCCGGCTCCAACCGGATCCGCTCGGCGATCCTGCAAACGGTGGTGAGGGTGGTCGAGCAGGGGTTCCCGGTCGCCGCCGCGATCGAGGCACCGCGCCTCCACTTCGAGCAGGGCGTCGTCCAGGCCGAGAAGGGGGTCGACCCCGACGCTCTCGCCCGGCTGGAGGGGCGGGGGTGCAAAGTCGCCCGCTGGCCTTCTCTCAACCTCTTCTTCGGCGGCGTCCAAGGGGTCGCTCGCGACCCCGCCACCGGTGAGCTGAGCGGCGGCGGCGACCCCCGCCGCGGCGGTGCCGTCGCCTACGCCTAGTTGCGTGGTTCCTTTCGGTCGCTATGCGTCCGAAAGGAACCACGCAACCGGTTGAGGCGAAAGAATGGGGCTCGTGGCCGGGCAGGAGATTGACTTCGAGGCGGAGGGGCTGCTCGACGAGCTCGCGGGGGAGGCCCGACAGGCTCGGCTGGTCTTACTCGAAGAGCTGGCCGCCGACGGCGTTCCGCTCCAGGAGCTGCGCGATGCGGTCGCCGCGGGGCGACTGGCGCTGCTTCCGGTCGAGCGCTCGCTGGCCGGCGCCGGCCAGCGCTACACGGCGCGGGAGATCGCCGAGATCGTCGGTATCGGCCTGGAGCAGTTGCGGCGCTTCAGCGCCGCGCTCGGCGTTCCCTACACCGACCCCGACGAACCGCGCGGCACCGAGGCCGACCTCGACGCGGCGCGGAGGATGAAGGCCTTCCTCGATGCCGGTCTGCCCGAGGAGGGGATGCTGCAGGTGGCGCGGACGATCGGGATGGGGACCGCGCGGATCGCCGAGGCCAACCGCGAGCTGGTGATCCGCACGCTGACCCAGCCGGGCGACAGCGAGCGCGACGTCGCCCTGCGCTTCGCGGCGGCGGCCGAGGTGATGATGCCGCTCGTCGGGCCGACCGTCGTCCACGCCCTGCAGGCGAACATGCTGGAGCAGATCCGCCGCGACGTGATCGCCACCGCCGACCTCGCCTCCGGGGCGATCGGGGGCACCGCCAACCTGACCGTCTGCTTCGCCGACCTGGTCGAGTTCACCCGCCTCGGCGAGGAGATTCCGGCCGAGGAGCTGGGACTGGTCGCCGGCCGCCTGGAGGAGATGGCGAGCGCTGTCGCCGAACCGCCGGTGCGGCTGGTGAAGACGATCGGCGACGCGGTGATGTTCGTTGCCAACGAGGCCGAGCCGATGCTTCGCGCCGCGCTGGCGCTGATCGCCGCCGCCGAGGCGGAAGGCGAGGAGTTTCCCTGGCTGCGCGCCGGCCTCTCGTGCGGCTCGGTGCTGCCCCAGTCGGGCGACTATTACGGCCGCCCGGTCAACCTAGCCAGCCGCATCACCGGTGTCGCCCGCCCCGGCAGTGTCGTGGTCGACGCAGCGGTCAAGGATGCCGCCGGCGACGGGTTCGCCTACACCTACATCGGCGAGCGGAGGCTGAAGGGCATTGACGCCAAGGTGAAGCTCTTCAGGGCGCGGCTGGCTGACGAAGCAAAGGGCTAGTGCGGGGGAGGGGGGCGGGGGGGGGGGCGGGGGGGC
>Ga0307280_10000039_pt1 | contig 30256 bp, 43 predicted proteins | sample ER_DNA_119_FD_194479 | JGI IMG/M metagenome (GOLD analysis project Ga0307280, IMG submission 194479) | Bulk soil microbial communities from the East River watershed near Crested Butte, Colorado, United States - ER_DNA_119 | ecosystem: Environmental > Terrestrial > Soil > Floodplain | place...
CTGCGCGAGATCTGCTTCTTCAAGCTGCCACCGCTCGCCGACGACTGCCTGCTGCTGCTCTGGCGCGTGTCGGCGATGCAACAGGAGGCACTCGCGGTGTGCAGCGCGTGGGGCTTCGTGGTCAAGAGCGAGATCGTGTGGCGCAAGCTGACGGCCACGGGCAAGGCGCACTTTGGAATGGGCAGGTACGTGCGCGCTGCGCACGAGACGTGCCTTCTTGCCACGCGCGGCACGGTGAAGGTCGCTGACCGCGCCGTGCGCTCGGTGTTCGACGCGCCGGTGCCAACGCTGAACGGCAAGCGCGTGCACTCGCGCAAGCCCGACGCGATCTACGACATCGCCGAGCGGCTGGTGCCGGGTGGCCCATTTGTTGAGTTGTTCGCGCGACGCCGGCGCGACGGCTGGCAGTGCTTCGGCAACGAGCTCTCGGAGGCAGCAGAATGACGCAGCTTGCATTCGAGTACGGATGGCGCCGAAGCTGTGGTTGTCCTGGCAAACGCCACAGGTTCACCTGCGGCGCTCCTCCGATCGTGTTCGCGACACAGTGTCGTCATACCTCCCGGCGCGTTTGTGCACTGGGGCTCTGCCAGCCCTGCTACTCGACTCGACTTCGCAGGAAGCAGAAGGAGATTGATCCGCTTCCGTTCCAGCTGGCCGGAGTGAGAAGCAGGCTGAAGAAACGGTACGGACTCACCCTCGCGCAGTACAACGACATGCTCGCTTCGCAGGGCGGGGTCTGTGCCATCTGCAGGCGGCAGTGTGAGAGTGGCAGGAACTTGGCGGTGGACCACGATCACCGCACAGGAGAGGTGAGGGGCCTCCTCTGCCGACTGTGTAACCAGGCAATCGGGCAGTTCAGAGACAACCCGATCACCATCTGGCGCGCGCTCGAGTATGTAGCGCGAGCGGTGCCCACACTCGCGACGTTCCAGCGGGAGGCATCGTGACGGCGCGTGTCGCGAAGGGCTGCGTGAACTGCCGGCCGCTGCACGGCTACGTGCACGACCCCGACGGGTTTGCCGACGTCGTGGAGATCGGCGACGGCCGGTATGTGGCGAGGTTTGAGCTCTTGCAGGAGGCCAAGTCGTGATCACGCACTTCTATGCCGACCCTCATTTCGGGCACGCCAACATCATCCAGCACGCCGAGCGTCCGTTCGCCGACGTGCGCGAGATGGACGCCGAGCTCGAGCGCCGGTACTGCGCGGTCGTCAGCGACCAGGACGTCGTGCTGTGGGTCGGTGACGCGTCGTTCGCGGACGACGCGTGGACCGCGGCACTGCTCACTCGCCTGCCCGGTCACAAGCTGCTCGTGCGCGGCAACCACGACGGCACGCTGACGCGCTGCCTGAAGCTCGGCTTCGAAGTCGTCGCGGACTTCCTGCACTTGCTGGTCGCTGGCCATAAGGTCACAGCGAGCCACTTCCCGCCAGCGGGCGCGACCCAGGACGTGCGGTGTCCCGAGCGCCGGCCGCCCAAGCCGGGGCCGGGCGAGTTTGTGTTGCATGGGCATACGCACGAACGTGCGCGGCGGGTAGGGCGGCGCATTCACGTTGGCGTCGACGCGTGGGGGTTTGCGCCGGTGACGCGGGCGGAGGTTGAGGGATTGATTGCAAAAGAGGAGGCGCAACCGTGACGGGCAAGGCAAAGACGGGCAAGGCAAAGAAGCGCGAGCCACAGAAGAAGGTCGAGCTCGCGAGGATCGCTTGGATCGAGCCGATGTTCAAGCTTGCGCTGATCGGTGACCCAGACGGACCGCGTGAACTTAGGCTTCGTATGCAGGTGGACGATGGCACCACTGCTTGGCTGGGCGAGAGCAAGATGCTTTTGGCATTCTTCAGCGAGACCACGAAGCGTTTGCGTCGCTCGCTGCGGAGAAAGGGTCAAGCGGTTTGACACTGCGCGACTACCAGCAGCGCGGCCTACGCAAGATCAGCGACGCGCTCGCATCGGGCGCGACGCGGGTGCTCGCTGTCGCACCAACCGGCGCCGGCAAGGGCACGATGGCGGCGAACCTGCTCGCGCGCACTGTGAAGAGCGGCAAGCGCGCGCTGTTCCTGGTGCACCGCCGCGAGATCGTGCTCGACGTTGCGCGGCGCGTACAGGCCGAGCTCGGACGCGACGTTGGCGTGATCCTGCCCGGCAAGCGGCGTTCGCCCGACGCGCGGGTGCAGGTCGCGAGCGTGCAGTCGCTGTTGCGCGCGGGTGTGCAGCTGCCGAAAGCTGACCTGATCGTGCCCGACGAGGCGCACCATTACGCGGCCGACGAATGGCGCGGCGTGCTCGACCGGTGGTGAAAGTACAGCCCGCGCAAGCGAGCTTCGGCTGGCTCGACGACGACGAGGTGACCCCATGAAAGCAGTGACCGGCCCCGCCTACGACTACCGCGCCAGCCTGCGCCGCGTCATCGACGGCGACACGCTCGACCTTGACATTGACCTCGGCTTTGAGACGCGCGCAGTCACGCGCGTGCGGCTGCTTGGGCTCAACACGCCCGAGGTGGTGGGCGCGACTCGGCCGCAGGGGCTCGCCAGCGCAGCGTTCGTGCAGCAGTGGCTCGACGCGCGCGGCGGCCAGGTGCTCGTGCGCTCGTACAAGGCCAAGGCCAAAGAGAAGTACGGCAGGTGGCTCGTGGAGGTGTGGCCCGCGGACGCAACGAGCGCGTCGCTCAACAGCGAGCTACTGCTGCGCGGGCTGGCCGTGCCGATGGGGTACCCATGAGCATCAGCTGGCAGGACGAGAGTGCGCTCACCTGGTATTTCGGTGTCGGGCAGACGCGGTTTGAGCGCTCGACTACGGGGCCGATGTTGGCGCATGCCGAGATGTTCGGGCAGGCGGGGGAGTTGCGGTACTGCGAGCGCGCGGCGGGCTACGAGCTGCAGGCTGAGCGCATTCGCCGAGCGCCGGCGGCGTGGGCCAGCGTGTGCGACGGGGCGATTGTGTACAGCGGGTGCGAGGTCACGGCGCGGCCGACGGCTGAAGTGCGCGAGGCGAGCGGTTACCTGCCTGAGCTCAAAGACATGGAGCGTCATGCCGAGGTGGGCGGCGTGCTGCGCGTGGTGGCGCGGCGTTGCCCGATCGCATGGTACGCGCTGCAGGCGTACTACGGCGATCTTGCGGCCGACTGGCAACGCACGCTGCCCAAGCCTGGGAAGATCGGCGCGCTGTACCACATCACCGAGGCGGGCCGGCGCTTGCTGCAGGACAGCGCGGCCGAGGCGCTCAAGCGCGGGCAGCCGATCGCGAGTTCGCCTGCGCGACGGCTGCAGAACGAATGCGCGATGGCGAAAAAGAGTGAGCGGACGCGCGTGCGGCTCATGCAGTGCGAGCGGCAAGCGCTCTTGCTGCGCGCGGAGGCGTTCGCGGCTTGGTGCGAGGCGCGGGTCGAGTGCAGGACGGGGAGGGCGGCGTGAAGGGCGCGCTTCTACAGCACTGGCAGTGCGACGCGTGTTTGGTCGCTGGGCACATAGAGAGCGCCGACGAGCCTCCTGCTGGATGGTTGTTTCAGCGACTGCCCGATGGTGACGCGCACGCATGCACTGAAGACTGTGCGCGCGCGCTAATCGGTCTGCCGCTACTCGGCTGGCGGGTCAGCGCAAACCAATCTCCATGCATTGTCCCGCACGTGAGCGTGCCGGATTGGGCGCTGCGTGTGCCGGAACTGAACCGCGCGTCGATTCCGACCTATGTACTGCTCTGCCAACTTGCACCGTCAAGCCCGAGTATGGCGGACCTCGCGGCACAACTCCGCTTGGATCGGAGAAGTGTCATACGCCACGTGAGGCACTTGGAGCGGGTCGGGTTGCTGCGGGTGAAGCGTCGACAGATCGACGGATGCCACGTTGCCAACGCCTATGAGATCATGGAGCGGCAACATGTGATGCAAAACGCCAAAGCCCCCGACGCGTGAGCATCGAAGGCTTCGTCCCGCCATGAGGAGAGCGGCAGGACGGAGTCTATATGGCAGGTGTACGACTGGGCAATACCGCCGAGCTCTGGAGAGATCCGGAGCTCGGCGTAAGCTTTGACGACGACGGCGACCCCGAGCCCGAGGAAGACTCGCCGGCCGACGCCGAAGCGCTGCGCTCGGCCAAGCTCATCAGCGCGGCGATGATCGCCAAGGTGCTCGACGCGCCGTGCGCCAAGTGTGCGCGCGCGGAGCAAGAAGGCACACCACGCAAGGGCTGCCGGGTGCTCGGCTGCGATCGGTGGTCAACGCGCCGGGCCCGGCGCTGGATGCGGCGCAGCCAGTGCTCGCAGCGCCCTGGCGCCCCGCCGTGCCCCGCGCGGACCGGGGGCGGCTGTGTATGCACCGTGGGGTTCCGACTCGCAGCGGGCGGGGCGTGGTGCACGACCCTGGCCCGCTTGCGCGACAAGTTTCCGGACCTACTCGACCTCGTGCTGGTCGCTCAGGCCGACGAGGATTAGGTTGCGGGCATGCTCCACTACGCCCACCAGCACTACCGCGACGGCTCCAAGAAAGCCCGCCTGGCGCGCCGCAAGAGCACGTTGCGCTGGCGGCTTGGCAAGTGCCGACGGAGCGAGCGCGAGAGCTGCTACCTGTGCCGCTCAGGCGCACATGCCCGCAAGCGCCAGACGCCGGTCGAGCCGTGACCCGGGTGGCCACAAAGAGCCAGCTACGACCCGCAGTGGCCACCGACCCCCGTCCTGAGCGCTTATGGTAGGGGCTGCGTGATTGGGCCGGCCGTCGCTGGCTTCCACCGGCTAGGCGTTGCTGCTCCCAGCCGGCCCCGCGTTTCACCCCATGCCCCCGAAGTCCAAGCCCGCACCCGCCGGCCTGACAGCTCGCATGCAGGCCTTCGTGCGCGAGTTCGTGGTCTGCCGCAACGGCGCCGAGGCCGCGCGCAAAGCGGGCTACAGCGACCACGCTGCCAAGCAGGCGGCGTACCGGCTGCTGCAGCGCGCCGACGTGCAAGCAGTCGTCCGCGAGCACGAGGAAGGCGACGAGCGCATGGTCGGCAGCCGCCGGCACTACGTGCTCAACCGCCTCAAGGACCTGGTCGAGCGCTCGATGCAGGCCGACCCCGTGCGCGGTCCCAAGGGCAAGAAGCTCGGGCTGTACCGGCAAGACGGCCCCACCGCGGCGCGCGCGCTCGAACTCCTGGGCAAGCAAGAAGGCTTGTTTCGTGAGCAGCTCGATGTGCGGGTGCAGGCCGGCGTCGAGGAGCTGCTCACAGGCATTCGCCCGCTGATGACGCCGCAGTCCTATGCTGAGCTCCTCACTGCCCTCGCCGAAGTCACTGGTGTCACCAGGATGGCTCCGGAGGCAGATGCGGGAAGTGGGCCTGACGCAGTCCACTGACACGACGTTCGAAAGCTTCGAGCAGTTCTGCAGTCTGATCGAGATCCGGCTCAAGTCGGGCGGTCGCAAGTTCTTCCGCGCCGAGGACTGGCACCAGGAGCAGCGGAGATTTTGCGCCGAGCGCACTGGTCGCGACATCGTGCTCAAACCGCGCCAGGTGGGGTTTTCCACGCTGGAGCTCGCGCGCGACCTGTACTTCGCGATCACGCGCTCGGGCGTTGACGTGCTGGTGATCGGCCACGACGGGCTGCTGGTCGAGCAGCTCTTCATGACGCTGCGGATCTTCGCCGACTGTTTGCGCAAGGTCGGCAAGCTTCCTAGGACGTTGTACAGCAACAAGCGCGAGATCGTGTTCGCCGATACCGGCAGCGCGGTGCGCGTGGTTGAAGCGGGCGCGACCACCGTGGCCGCCGAGAAAAAGGGCCGCTCGGGCACGGTGCACCGGCTGCATGCGACCGAGCTCGCATTCTGGGGCGCGGCGGCCGAGACCATGGGCGCGGTGCTTGGCTGCGTGCCGGCCGACGGCGAAGTGGTCGAAGAAAGCACGGCCAACGGTGTGGGAGGCTTGTTTTACGCCGACGTCATGGCGGCTCGGGAAGGCCGCACCGGCTACAAGCTGCACTTCTTTCCCTGGTACGAGCACGCTGAGTACCGCGCCAAGCCATTGCCTAATGACTTCGACCCCGCTGTCAGGCGCGGCGCGGACGGCAAACCCGATCAGTGGGAGGCGCGGCTACGGCAGCTTGGCTGCGACGACGCACAACTGGCGTGGTGGCGCGGCAAGGTCGACGACCCCAAGGTCGGGCTTGAGCGCGCGCTGCAAGAGTTTCCCGTCGACATCGACACCTGCTTTCGCGCATCAGGCGCGGCGTGGCTCGAGCCGGCAGTGCTCGACAAGATCTCGGGCTACGTACGCGAGCCCTTGCGGCTACTGCCGATCAAGATCGGACAGCAGTCGTTCGACCCCGCGCGCATCTACGCCGAGCCCGAGCTCGGGGCTCAGTACGTGGTGTTTGGCGACGTCTCCGAAGGCGTCGCCAACGACGGTAGCGCCGCGACGGTGCTCGATCGCAAGACCAAGCGGACGGTCGCAACGTGGTGGAGCAACACCATCGCACCCGGCGACTTCGGCGCGGTCATGGCGGCGCTCGGGTTCTTCTACAACCGCGCGCTGGTCGCGCCTGAGCGCAACAACCACGGCCACGCCGCGATCGAGCGCCTGACCGCGGGGCTGCCCGAGATCAAGTGCTACCCCAACCTGTACACCGGCCCTGACGAGCGTGTCGGCTGGGTCACCAACACCGCCAGCCGCGCCATCATGTGGGACGAGCTCGCGACGGCCATCCGTGACGGCAGCGCGCACACTCCGGACGCGGCGACGCTTGCCGAGTGCCGCTCTCTGATTCGCGACACCGACGGCAAGCCGCGTGCGCGCGGCAAGAGCACGCGTAGCAAAGACGCAAGCCGCGACGACCGCTTCGTGAGCTGGGCGGGCGCATGGCAGATCGCCGTGCCGGCCACAGTCATTCGAGAGCCGCCAGCTGTCACCGGCTCACGCTGGGACGACATGCCGGGCAAAGGATTCTGATGCGCATCGCAATCGCAGGCGTCCCGCGCGCGGGCAAGACCACGCTGGGGCAGGCATTGGCCGCCGAGCTCGGGTATCCATTGCTGCACGGCGACGACCTCATGCACATGGACTGGTCCGAGGCCAGCGCCGAGCTCGCGCGCCGCATGCTGGCGCCGGGGCCCTGGATCATTGAAGGCGTGGCCGTCAGCCGCGCGCTGCGCAAGGCGATCGACCTCACGGCTGAGCGACCTTGCGACCGGTTGTACTTTCTGAGCGAGCCCTACGGCGTGCTCTCGGACGGCCAAGCCAGCATGGGCAAGGGCTGTCACAAGGTGCACGCCGAGCTCGCTCCCGAACTGCTGCGCCGCGGCGTGCAGTTTGTGAGCGCGTCCGAGCATGTAACCATTCAGCAGGCCAGCTCACGCGCGGCGATGCCTGTTGCAACCCCCGCAACACCAGTACCAGCCCCCGCAGCCCAAGTGCGCGAACCGTACGCCGGCGGCTCCCGTTGGAGTGGCTTTGGTGGCGGTCGCGGGTTCGGGTGAGGCCGCGACCCCATGGGACTTCGAGACTGGTACCGCAAGCTCACGGCCCCGACGCCGACGAAAGTCTCGTCGAGCGCCGAGCCGATCGCGCACGACAAGCCGCTGTGGCAGCAGTTCCAGCGCATCGGCGGCGGACTCACGCCCGTCGACGTGTCGGAAATCCTGCGCCAGGCCGACATGGGGCAGCCCGCGCGCTTGGTCGATCTCGCCAACGAGTCGCGTCAGAAAGACGGGCACCTGCAAGGCGTGCTCTCGACTCGCGAGCGGGCGGTGGCGCTCGTTGATCTGGACTTCGTCGAGCCCGAGAACCCCAAGCGTGCCGAGAAGAAAGCGACCGACCTGTGCCGTCGGATCCGCGACGAGTTCCGAAACTGGCCGCTGCTGATCCAGCACCTGACGGGCGCGTTCTTACCCGGGCATGCCACGGTCGAGCTGCGCTGGGAAGAAACCAGCGACGGGTTGCTCATCCCCGTCGAGTGCATGCCCATCCATACGCGCGACTTCATCTTCAACCGCGCCAACGGTTCACTACGCTACCGCCGCTCGTTGACCGACACCGAGGGCGTGGACATTCTCGCCGAGAACCCCGGGCGGATCATCCAACTGCAGCGCCGCATCGTCGGCGACGTGCCTGCGCGCGAAGGACTCGCGCGGTGCCTTGTGTGGGGCGCGCTGTTTCGCAACTGGGACTTGCGCGACTGGATCGCGCTTGGCGAAATCGGCTGGAAGCCGTGGCGCTGGGCTAGCTACGAGAAGGGCATGACCAACGAGGACGTCGAGCGCTTGCTGCGGTCGCTCGAGCGCCTGGGTACTCAAGGCGTGGCCGTGCTGCCCAAGTCTACCGAGCTCAACGTGGAGTGGCCCAAGGGCGCAGCGACCAGCAGCAACGGCGCGGGCGTGCACCGCGAGCTGTTCGACACCATCGGGCGTGAAATGAGCAAGGCCGTGCTCGGCCAAACCACCACCACCGAGGCCGGGCCCAACGGCGACCGTGCGTCGACTGAGACGCGCGATGGCGTGCGCATGGACATTCGCGAGGAAGACTGCCGCGCGGTTGCTGCAGCGCTCCGGTACCACTTATTCATGCCGGCGATCGCTGTGAACATCCCCGGCAGCAGCGGCATGCGCATTGCCGCTGGCGTGTTCCAAACCGACGAAGGCGAGGACCGTCAGAAGTTCGCGACGGCCGTGAAGTTCTTGCGCGACGCCGGGCTGAAGATCCCGGCCAAGTGGGTGCGCGACGAGGTTGGGATGCCGGAGCCCAAGGGCGACGAGGAACTGCTCGCGGCGCCCGTAGCACCGCCAGCAACCGACAATCCGCCGCCTCCCGAGGAGCCGACCGATGGCCAGCAAGAAAAAGACGGCCAAGCCAAGGCCGCCTGAGCCCACCCCTGACGACCCCGAGGCGCTCAAGCGATGGAACCAGCAACGCACCAAGCGGCATGGGACGGTGTCGTACGCCGACACGTCGATATCACCGTCCGATCTGTCGACGAAGAAGCGCGGTCGGTCCGCGTAACCGCCTCGACAGCCAGCCTCGACAGCCACCAGACGGTGCTCGATCAGGACTGGCGTCTCGAGCGCTACCTGCGAAATCCGGTGGTGCTCTGGAATCACAACCGCTTTGAGCACGGCCCGTTCAGTCTCGGTGGTGGCGTGCGTCCCGAGGACTTCTTGCCCATCGGGCGCGCTGAGGACGTCGGCGTCGTCGACGGGCAACTGCGAGCGACGCTCGTATTTGCAAGCGCCGACGGCAATCCGCTCGCTGATCGCATCTACCGGCTGATGCGCGAGCGCATCCTGCGCAGCGTCAGCGTGGGCTTCATGCCTGGGACGCTCACCGAGGAGAAGTTCGACGGCCGCGACATCCTGCGACTTGGCCAGAACGAACTTTTCGAGATCTCGGTCGTGCCCGTACCGAGCAACCCCGACGCGGTCGCCAAGTCGATCGCCTGGGAGACAGAGCAACTCGGCCGCATCGCGGCCGGCAGATCCGCCGGTGGCGGTGAGGAGATTCGCATGGCGATGACAGCAGAAGAAAAGGCGGCGTTCGATGCGGCACTCGCCGATGCCAAGGACGCCAAAACCGCCAAAGAGCGCGCCGTGGCACTCGAGTCCGACCTATCGAAACAGCGCGCACTGTCCAGCGAGGCTCGCGAGACGATCAAGTCGCTCACCGAGCGCGTGACCAAGTCCGAGGCGCGTCTTGTCGAAGTTGAGATCGACAAGCTGATTGGCAAAAAGTTCTACCCCGCAGAGCGCGAGAAGCAGATCGAACTCGCTCGCAAGATAGGCATCGACCACGTGGTCGAACTCGCCGCGGCACGCCCCGACATCAAGCTCACCGAGCCGGTCATCGTCGATGGCAAGGGACTCGCAAGTCCGAACCAACCGGCGCCGCCCCCGGCTGACCGCGCGAGCGGCGGTGGCGACGACATCGTCAAGACGGCGCGGGCAGCGGCTGGCGCTGCGGCCTGATCACCCAGTGACCATCTGAAAAGGAACTGAACATGGCAGGTCGAAGCGACATGGATTTGGAGCGGCTGCTCATCAAGACTCGAACGGTCGAGACAGGGCAGACGGTAGCGGTCGGGCGCGTCGTCAAAGACGGCAATGCCGACGGCGAAGTACAACACACGGCCGACGGCGTAGGCGCCATTGGCGTCGTGATTGCCCTGGGCACGCTGAGCGGCGTAGCCACCGACAAGGTGCAAATCGCCTACCTCGCCGGCGCGGGCGTAATCTCCGTGAAAGTAGGCACGGGCGGCGCGACGCGCGGCCTGCCCGCCAAGTGCGTCTCGGACGGCGTCACCGACGCAGCGCTTACCGTGACGACGCCGGTTGCTGCCGACGTGGTCGGCTACTTCACCCAAACGGGTGTCGCAGGTGACTTCGTGGGCATGGTGCCCGCACGCAGCTGGGGCACCGAGTAATCGCGGCCCTCCCTCACGAGAAGGAACAAGAGCAAATGAGCGACCTCATCCTCGGGGCCAGCGCGGATCAGCTTCAGCCCCGCCTCCCCATCCAACGCACCGTACGCGGCATCGAGTACGAGCGGTTTATCCGCTCGGTGCGTCAACAGTTGCGGTCCATGACGGCCGCCGACCGCGAGACGGCCAAGCGCGCGAACGACGACCTGCTGCGCGGGCTCGCCCACCCGCAGCACTCGGCCGCCGCGAGCGCCATGGAACGCGTGATCACGCCAGGCGCGGTCCACGTTGACCAGGTGCTCAGCAACATGAGCGTCATGTACTCGAACGACGAATACATCGGCGAGCGCCTCATGCCGGCGGTGCCCGTGGCCAAGCGCTCGGGCAAGTTCGCCGTCTACAACAAGCGCGATCGCTTCGCGTTCCCCGATGACTTGATCGGCTACCGGTCGAGTCCCAACGAGCTCGAGGCCGGTCGGACGTTCGACAACTACAGCGTGGCGGACTACGGCTACAAGAACTACCTCGACTACGAGACCACGCAGAACCAGGACGCTCCGCTCAACGAGATGGTCGACGTTGTCGAAGCCATCAACGAGGGCATCGCGTTTCGGCGCGAAAAGAGGATCCTCGCGATCGTCGCGACGTCCGCCAACTACTCGGGCAACACCGCTGCGGCCGGTAGCGTGTGGAGCGGTACCACGGGCGGCTCGCTCATCGCGGATATCCTTGCGGCTGTCTCAGCGCTGTGGAGCGGCCCCACCCCCACGCGCAAGGTTGGGTTTTGCAGCCTGGCGGTGTGGAACACCGGCATCGCCAACAACCCCGCGATCCGCGAGCTGTTCAAGTACACCGAAAACGGCCTCGCAACGACCACCCAAGTCGCGAGGTTCTTCGGTCTGGACGACATTCTCGTGAGCCGCGCTCGCGAAGATACGGCCAACAGCGGCCAAACCGCAGCGTACGCCCGCATGCTGACCGGCAACGTGTTCGGCGTGCTCGCGGTTGCGGACAACCCGTCGGTGCGGTCGCTGCACTTCGGCAGCACGTTCCGCGAGAACGACGATCCGTTCACAACGGAATGGCCCGACCCGGGCATCGGCAAGCGCGGCGGCATTTGGTCGCGCGTCTCGGTCAGCGAGGACCACAAGATCGTCGCGCCCGACGCCGGGTTCCTCATCACCAGCGTTGTGTCGTGATCCTCACCCCCGCAACAGCCTGAAGGTGCCCCATGGTCATGAAGAAACGCGACGATGATCCAAGCGCCGGCTACCCCGGCACCGCGAGCCCCGAAGGCTCGCTCGCGTCCAAGGCCCCCGCGGGCCCCAGCACCAATGAGCCCGATGGCGACGCCTCGGGAAGGCCGGGCTCAGCCACGCGCGCGAAGCCCACCACAGGCGACGCCCCGTCGCCTCCCGCAAAAGACGAGCCCGCCAAAAGCGAGCCACCTGAGAACGCAATCCCCGCGGGCTCGGTCCGCGTCAAAGCCAAGAAGACCGCGCTCGTCGGCGGGATGGCCCGTAGCGCGGGCGAGATCTTCACCATGAGCGAGTCCGAGTTCAACGACCGCAAGGACCGCGACGAGTTCGAGAAGCTCTGAAATGGCGAACGCAGTTGCCATTATCCTGCACGCGCTCGGGGCCGAGATCGCCACTGGCTCGGCTACGGGCGTTGACATTGGGACGCGCAGCGCTGTCAAGCTCACGCTGCGCGTGCCCGCCGTAACCGGAACGTTCACCGTCACCGTCGAGACATCGCCCGACAACAGCGTGTGGCGCGCGCTCGGGGCATTTACCGCCGTGAGCTCTGCGCCGGCGGTGCAGCAGCTGAGCTTTGATCGCGCCGAGCGCTACGTGCGCGTCAGCTGGGTGCTGGGCACGTCGGCGCGATTCGCGGTCGACGGTGAAGCCCACCAGCTGTTTGCCGCGCGTGAAGATCTAGGCACCGAGCTGCCGGCGACGTCGCTGTCGGCGTCGAGCACCACGACCATCGCCGACGCGCTCATCAAGGGCAGTAGCGACGTCGAGGACGCGCTTGGCGCGCGGTATCCGACGCCGATCACCAAAGTCCCCAACTCTGTCGTGCAGCGCTGCGCGCAGATCGCGGCGTACCTCATCCTCAAGCACGACGGATTCGCCGGCGCGGGCATCGACCAGCTGGTGGCCGACTCCTACAAGGATGCGCAGCAGTGGCTCAAGGACGTGCGCGACGGCAAGCTCGAGCCCGTCGGCATCGCGCCGGACCCGTCGGACGACGTCCAAACCTCCAGCGGCAACCCGCTGTTACCTGATGTACTCACCCCAAGGTTGTCGGACAACTGGGGCGACTTCTAATGCTGCGCTTCACACTTGATCTGAGCCCGCTCGGGCAGGCACTGAGCGCGCTTGAGCAGAACCTCGACACCGCCATGGCCGCGGCGCTGCACGACGCCGGCAGCATGGTCGCCAACGAAGCGCGCAGCAATCACGCTTTCACCGACCGCACGGGCGCGCTGAGCCGGTCGATCCATGCGCAGCCCGTCGACGGCTCGTTCACTGGGCGTAACCTTACCGTGGACGTGGTGGCCGACACCCCGTATGCGCGGTTTGTCGAAGACGGCACCCGCGCCCACGAGATCCGCGCCCGCAACGCTAGGACGCTGAAGTTCCGCGGGCGTGACGGCCGCTGGGTGTTCCGCCGCCGCGTGCAGCATCCCGGCACCAAGCCGTACTTGTACCTGAAGGGCGCTCTTGCGCGGCTCTTCCCGCAAGTGCGGGAGCGTTCAGAGCGCGGCCTTGCCATTGCCTTCGAGCGTTCCGGCTTCGAGATCGCATGAGCATCGACAGCCTGACCGACGCGCCGGTTGCGGCCATCGCGGCGCTCGCGCGCGGCGCCATCCAAGCGGATCTTGGCGCCGATGTGCTGGTTGCCGTCTATGAAGACCCGCGCAACCTGTTCACGATCCCCGACGCCAAGCTGCCCGCCCTGTGCGTGCACCGCTCGAGCGAGCGGACAAGGCGCCAGAGCTCGACGCGGCTGGTCGACGACATCGTGATCGGGTTTGAGTACGCGCTGCCGAGCACCAGCGTGGATGGGCGCGCTGGCCGCTGGCCGACGCTCGCAGCGGTGTGGCAGTCGTTATCGCGCGCGGTACTCGCGGGCAAACATTCCGCGGTCAGCAGCGGCGCGGACGTGCTGCTCGCTGCTGGCGTTTGGGCCGACGGCGAGGACGCGCGGGTGCTGCAGTACACGCTGGTTGAGGGCGGTCGTGACAGCGAGCCGGACATGCGCGCGCGGCATCCGATCTTCATCGCGCAGATCGCCGTCACGCACACGCCAAGCGAAGTCAACGTCGCGACGCTCAACGACTTCCTGCGCTTCAACATGACCTTTGACGAGCCGGGCGGCGACGGCACCTCGCCGCTCATCGTGCTCAATGTGATCCTTCCGACCTAGGGGAGCTGCTCGATGGAGAAGAAATTCGTAAGGCCCGGAGCCGGGCCCGACGGGGCGCCGTTTGTCACGCGCAATCCCGCGACCGGCCGGCCGCTCAGTGCCGACGGCGAGTGGGTCGACCTCGACAGCACCGCGCGGCGCCGCTTGCGTGAAGGCGACTGGGTCGAAGCAAGCGCGCCGGCTGCGGCCGCGGAGCTTGAGCACGAGTCCCTTGCGCAGCGGGAGAGCCGGTAACCATGGCCACGTCAGTCGCGTTCAACACAATCTCGGCGGGCATCCGCACCGTCACCAATCACGCGGAGTTCGACTCGAGCCGCGCGGTGGTCGGTGCGCTACTACGCCGGCAGAAGATCCTCGTCCTGGGCATCCGGCTCACCGCCGGCACAGTGGCCGAGCTCGTGCCCAAACGCGTGCTCAGTGGTGATCAGGCAGACGGCTATCACGGCACGGGCTCGCAGCTCGCCGAGATGGTGCGCATCGCCAAGAAGAACAACTCGCAAACCGAGCTGTGGACATGCGGCATCAACGCCCTGTCGGGCGGCACGGCCGGCACCAAGACCATCACAATCACAGGGCCCGCCACGGCGTCGGGCAGCATCTACCTATACATCGCCGGCCGGTTCATCATCATCCCGGTTGCCAGCGGCGACGCGCAGAACGCGATCGCGACCGCCATCAACACCGCGATTCAGGCGCACGCCGAGTACGTGCGTATGCCGTTCACCAGCGGCGCCGCGACCAACGTGGTCACGCTGACCATGCGCTGGAAGGGCGTCGACGTTGGCGACGTGCGCGTCAACTACAGCAACAGCGATCAGACGCCCGCTGGCGTGACCATCGTGATCGCCACAGGCGTCGCCGGAGCCGGCAACCCCGACGTGACGTCGATCCTCGACGCCATCGGCGACGTCACGCAGTACGACACGATCATCATGCCGTGGACGGACTCCACGAACCTCACAGCGCTCGAGGCCGAGCTCTTGTCGCGCTGGGGCGGCATGCGCCAAATCGACGGCGTCGCGTTCGCGGCCGTAGCCGGCTCGCACGCCACGGCCACCACCTTGGGCAACTCACGCAACTCGCCGTTCTTGGTGGTTATGGGCGCCAACACCAGCCCCACGCCGCCGTGGCTGTGGGCCGCAGCGCTCGGCGCCGTTGACGCTGGCCAGTCCGACCCGGCGTTGCCCCGTCAGACGCTGCCGTTGCTGGGCGTCCTGCCCGCCGCGGACACCGCGCTGTGGGGTCAGAGTGACCGCAATCTATTGCTGCACGACGGCATCGCGACCCACGTGGTCGACGCCGGCGGCAACGTCACGATCGAGCGCCTGATCACGACGTACCAGACCAATGCGCAGGCGGTGCCCGACACCGCGTACCTCGACGTCGAGACGGTGCGGACGCTGTCCGCGATCCGCTTCGACGGCAATAGCTCGGTGAGTCTCGCGTACCCGCGCGCGAAGCTCGCGAAGGATGGCGTACCGCTGCCGGCCGGCCAACGCATCGTCACGCCCAACGGCATGAAGGCGTTTCTCGGCTCCCGCTATGACGTGTGGGGCGCGCTGGGGTGGGTCGAGCTCGCGTCCAGAGAACAGTTCACGGACGAACTGCTCTGTGACATCGACCTGACCGACGTCAACCGGCTGGTGGCGCAAGGCGGCCCGGACCTGATGAATCAGTTCAGGGGCCTGTCGGTGCAGTGGCAGTTCATCGTCTGAGCGGCACGGAGCGAATAAGCCATGGCCAAAGTCTTCAACATCCCGATCGTCAAGCTCAATCAGGTTGACTACCGCACTCTGCCCAACAGCACGCTCAAGCTCGGTGGCATGAAGGGCGAGCCCAAGTACGCCAGCGGAGTGCTCAGCGGCTTCGCAGAGTCGCCCGAGGCTGCCGAGTTCGACGGCGGTTTCGAGGTTATGAGCGACACGGATATCGAAGCGATCCGCAACTTCAAGGGGCAGATCGACTACGTGACCGACGTCGGCATCACCTACTCCTCGTCCAACTCGCAGATCACCGAGTCGCTCGAGCTCAACCCGGGCGACGGCGTGAAGGTGAAGATCATGGGCGAGGCCTCGGTCAAGGTGGCGTAGGTCGTAGCGAACCCGCATGGACTTCACCGACGACCGCATACGCGCGATGCTCCGCGGCCGCCGCGAGGTGCGCGTATACCCGCTGCCCGGTGCCGACGACGAGGCCGAGTTCGCGGTCGGCATTCGCGTGCTCACCGGAGAAGAGATCGACGACGCCCGCACCGAGGCCACGCAGTACACCCAGGCGCTCGCCAAGCGCCGCAAGCTCGACGTGCAACAGCTGCAATGGATCGATGGCGACCCGCACGAAGCCGAGGTGCACCGCCAGATCATCTATCGCGCGTGCATTGACCCGGACTCGGTGAGTAGCGACGCCGAGCCCAAGCCGTTCTTTCCCGGCGTGCAGGCCGTGCGGCAGATCGACGACACCTTCGCGCAGATGCTGTATCAGCTGTACCTCAGTCACCAGCAGTGGGTGAACCCGTACCTGGGGGCGTCGCAGAGCGAAGTGACCGAGATCATCGAGGCGCTAAAAAAAACGCCCGAGCGACGGGCGATGTTGGGGCTGTACGATGTGCCCACGCTGCTGACCTTAGCGGCTTCTATGGCTGCCCAGCTCGCGGACTCACCGACTGGCAAGTGATCTGGTGGTGGCACGGGCGCGCCGCGCACGTGGACAAGAGGTAATCCCCGGTGCCCGACGCAAGAGCGATCATCCGCATCAGCGCGATGCCCGACAGCTCGCTGCGCAAGGCGCTCGCCGGCACCATGGAGGCCGCGACGCGCGCCGGCAAGCGCGGCGCTGCCGAAGAGATCAAAGCCGCCAAGCAGGTCGAGCGCGAGAAGCTCCGCGCGTCCAAGTCCGCTGATCGCGCCGCCAACCAGGCCGGCCGGGCAGCGATCAAGGCCGCCCAAGATCACCAGCGCGTAGTGGCCAAAGCCGTCGCCGAGGAGACCCGGACCAAGAAGCAGGCCGACCAGGCGCAGGCGCGCGAGGCGGCAAAACTTGCCAAGGAAGAGGTCAAGTGGTCGGAGTGGGCCGAGCGGCTGAAGTACAAGGCGGTGATCAGCACTTCGCGCGAGGCCGAACGCGCCGCCATGAGGCAACGGCGCGAGTCCGAGAAGACTGCGCGCCAACAGATTCGCGACGCCGAGCGCGCCGCCAAGGCGCAGCAAACCAACCGGCGACGCATCGCGACCGCGGTCGGTGGCGCAGTTGTTGGCGCGGGCGCTGCGGCGCTCGGGCGCGTGCGTAGCTTCGGCAGCACGTTCGGCGCGCGCTCGCCCGAGGAGATGATGGGCGACGCCGTCACGCTACGACGGCGCATGGTGTTGCTCGCGGACATGGCGGGCATGAAAGACACCGACCGCGACGCGCTACAAACGCGCGTGCTCGCGACGTCGGCGCGTACCGGCATCGGCGCAGGCGACATCGTCAGCGGCCTCGAGAAAGCGCACGGCACCTTCACCAACTTGCAAGGGTTCGCGAAGATCCTCGACCAGGTTGCCAATGTCAGCCTGGCGACGGGGACTTCGGTCGAGAACGTGGTCGGCGCCATGGGTGTCATGCGTCGGCAGTTCAATGTGACCGAAGAGGACATGATCAAGCTGACCGGGGCCATGGTGACAGCGGCCGACCTCGGCAGCATCGAGCTGCCCGACGTTGCCGCCGCCTTCGGCGTCGCCCTCGCGGAGATGGGTCGCAACGCGAACCTTCACGGTTTGCCGGGTGCGATCAAGGCCCTGGCTATCACCCAAACGCTCGGAGCGGGCGACGTTTCCGCCGCGGATGCCGCGACGTTGGGCGTGCACACGGTGACCGAGCTCAACAACGCCAAGGTGCAGGCGGGGCTCAAGGCAGCGTTCGGCGTTTCGGTCACCAAGAGCGGCAAGATCGGCGGGGACCTGCGCGAGATGCCGGACATCATCAACGATCTGCTCAAGCACGGCTTCATGGCTGAGGGCAAGAGCGCGCTGCGCCAGGAAATCATCCCCCAGGAGCGCGGCCGGCGCGGACTGGAAATGCTCGCCAAGCAGTTCCGCGACAACCCTGACGACACCAACAAGCTCCTCACCGCCGAGCCGGAAACAGGTCTAGAGTCTATTCAACGACGCGCGGCGAAGATGACGGCGGGCGTGGAGGGCCAAGCTTCCACGCTCGGAGCCCGCCAGTTCCAAACGTTCATGGAGGGCGACTCCATGCAGCAGTACATGAGCGCCGCCGTTAAATCGTCCGACACGCTCGCGCGCATCGAAGCGGGCCACCCCATCATGACCGAGCTCGTCGGCATTGGCGGTGGCGCGCTCAAGGCGCTCGCGGGTGCGCTGCTGGCCGAGCGCGTGCTTTCCGGCGCGCGTGGGCTCGTTGGAGCTGCCGGCCCGTGGGCCGCCACGGCAGGGGCTGTCGAGGGTGCGGGCGCGGCGGCGGCGGGCATTGGAGCGGCGGGAATCGCTGCGGCCGTAGCCGGCGGCGTCGTGGCCGGCGGCGCGACCTATTACCTGTTCCACGAGTCGGCCGAGCGTGCGGGCGAAGGCATCTTCAGCGCGCTGCACTACGAGCCGCAGTCGAGTAAGACGCGGGGGATCCCAGGCGCCGGGGCGGCACAAGAGCCCTACAGCGACGCGCGCGATTCAGACTTCGTGTCCCGCGAGCCCGTTCCGTGGACCGCTGTGGCTTCAGCGCCTGCGCCACTGCAGCAGTCCGCGCCGGAAGCCACGCTCAAGATCAAGATCGAAGGCCCGGGCCGCGTGACGAGCGTGGACTCGAGCGGCTTTGACGGCATCGAGACCATGAGCATGGACACGGGCCGTCGCGACGTGTTCCCGCCATGAGCACCACGAAGTACCTGCAGGCGTCGTTTCGCGACGCGCCGTTCCTGGTCGAGAGCAACTCCGACGAGCAGGGCCCGCGCAACGTCATTCACGAGTTTCCCGGGCGCGAGGACGCCTACGCCGAGCCCAGCGGCAAGTTCCCCGCGCGCTTTTCCATCGAAGCGCACCTGATCGGCGACAACTTCGAGCAGCAGCTTCAAGCGCTCGAAGCCGCGCTCGATCAGGCGGGCCCTGGCAAGCTGCTGCACCCGCACCGCGGGACCAAGTTCTGCGCCGTCGACGGCCCGTACCGGGTTCAGCGCAACACGCGCGAGCTCGGGATGGTCCGGCTCTCGATCACGTTCTGCGAGGCTGGCCCCGCGCAAGAGCCGCGCGTCGTGCCGGACACCGGCAGCGACGTGCACGCCAAGGCTGTGACGGTGCTGGGCAAGGTGCGCGACAAGACGGCCACAGGCCTGAACCTCACCGGCCCGGACTTCCTCACGGCCGCGGTGACCTCAGCGCTCAGCGGCCCGCGCGGCGTGGTGGGCGCGCTGAGCAAGGTCAACAACAAGATCAACGCCGCGTTTGGCCTGGTCGACCAGGTCTCGCGCACGATCCTCGCGTTCGGCAACGACATCGGCACGCTCGTGCGCACGCCCGACACGCTCGCGCTGCACTTGCAGAACCTGTTCAACGCTGTGCTCAGCGCGGCCACCGCCGCGAGCGGCAACCTCAGTCGCGGCGACGAGCAGCGCAACCGCGCGCGCGTTGCGGGCGTCGTGAGCTACGCCAGCGCGCTCGGCACCTTCGGCGACAGTCTGCCCACGGTGCCGACCACGACTAGCACTCGCCAGCAGCAGGCCGACAACCAGGCCGTGCTCGTGGATCTCATCGAGACCGCGGCCGTGGCCGAAACGGTCTCGGTGCTTGTAGACATCCCGCTCGACAACACCGACCAGGCGGGCGACGCGTTTGCTGTGCTGCGCGATCTCTTTGATCGCATTCTCGACCGCGGCACGCTTGACGACGCCAGCACCCAAGCGCTGCGTGACCTGCGCGCGTCGTTCCACAGGCACCTGCGCAACACCGTCGCAGAGCTCCCCGAGCTCGGTCACTACACGCCCCCGGTCAACGTGCCAGCAGTCGTGCTCGCGTATCGCCTGTACCGCGACAGCAGCCGCGACCAAGAGATCATCGAGCGTAACCCCAGCATCGAGCACCCGGGCTTCATCACCGGCGGCGTCGAGCTCGCAGTCGCCGAAGTCTAGCCCATGGCCCAAGAGCCCGAGGTGGTGCTCGTCGTCGGCGGCGACCGACACGACGGCTGGACCAATGTCACCGTGCGCACCAGCATCGAGGAGCTCGCGGGCAGCTTCAGCGTCGAATACACGCAGCGCTGGATGCAGGGGGGCGACCCGGTCGCGATTGGCACGGGCGATCCCGTGACGCTGCGCATCGGGGACACCCTGGTGCTCACCGGCTACGTCGATGAGTCGTTCGAGGAGTACGACGCGGCCACGCACACCGTCAGCGTGAGCGGCCGCAGTAAAACTGCCGACCTCATCGACTGCGCCGCGGTGTACAAAGGCGGGCGTATCGGCGGCAAGAACCTGCTGGAGGTCGCAAAGCTCTTGTGCGAACCGTTTGGGATCACGGTGTCGCTAAGCGAGCCGGGCCTCGACATCGGCGACGCGGCGACGGTGCAGATCCAGGATGGCGAGAGCGTGTTCGAGACGCTCAACACCATCGCCCGCAAAGAGGGCGTGCTCTTGCTCAGCGACCCCAGCGGCAACCTCGTGTTGGCGCGCGCTGCGACCGCGCCGTTGCCGTCACTACAGCTTCGCTCGGCCGAGAACATCAAGCGCGGCTCGCTGCGATCGAGCGCTCGCGACCGGTTCTCGCAGTACCTGCTCAAGGGTCAGACGGCCGCCGATCCATTGCTCAAAGCGCTCGGCCGGTCGGATCTGAAGTACTCAGTCACCGACGACGGCGTCACCCGCTACCGACCCTTCATGGTGCTCGACCACGAGACTACGATCGCGCGCCTGCGCCAGCGGGCAGCCTGGGAGCGCAACACCCGCGCCGGACGATCGCTGGCACTCACCTACGACGTGCAGGGCTGGACGAACATCTACGGGCTTTGGCAGCCCAACACGCTGCTGCGCGTGATCGACTCGACGTTCGGGCTCGACACCGACTTGCTCACCACCGGCGTGGACTTCAGTCGCACGCTCGAGGGTGGGCGCACCGCCCGCATCGAACTGTCGCCGCGCGAGACCTTCGACGTGCTCAAGCCGCCCAAGGTCGTGAAGCGCAAGAAAGCATCCGGGCTCGCAGGGCTGCTCGGCCAGTAAGCCATGGCGGCCCAAGACCTTATTCGTCTGCTGCACCGCGCGACAGCGCCGCTGCGCAACCGGCTTAGCGCGGTGGTCGGGCGCATCGTGCTCGACGCGATTGACGACAGTGGCAAGCGCCAGGTGCTGCGTGCGCTCGGCTTGGCGGATGAGGTGCTCGAGGGTATCGAGCATTTCCAGCCCGGCGGACTGACGCATGTCGCGTTGCCCGGTGCCGAGGCTGTGCTGCTGTGCGTGGGCGGCGTTCGCTCGCACCCCCTGGCCCTCGGGCTCGCCAACGCCGGCGCCCGCCCCACGGGCCTGCAACCGGGCGAGACGGGGCTGTATTGCGCGTCGGCCGCGCACGCGGGACTCAAGATCTTGCTCGACAAGGACGGCAACGTGGTGATTACGCCTACGGTCAAAGTCACGATCAATCTCAAACTGGACGTGACCGGCACCGTCACCACGCACGCCAGCGGCTCGCCCGTGGAGCTGTCGACGCACACGCACAACACGGCCATGGGCCCGAGCGGCCCGCCGAACCCGTCATGACGCTCGACGCGTCCGCACTAGCGACCGCCCTGCAAGCAATCGGCCCGCAAGCAACCACTGCCGACGCAGCCCAAGCCTGGGCGCTGGCCGTCAAGAGCTACGCAACCGGGCTATCCGTGCCGGGGACGTCCACCGCGGTCACCGCCGCAGCGACAGCTCTGCAGAGTAGTCTCGCGACCGCGTTCGGCAATGCCTCGGCAGCGGCAGCCATGGAGACGGCATTCACGACGTTTGGCGCAGCTGTGGGCGTCGGCATGGCGCCGCCGTTCGTGGCGACGCCGCCCAGTGGCGCCGTGGGATTCGCGACGCTCTTCAGCACCGTGCGAGCGAGTGCGAATGACGCGGCCACTGCGATCGCGGGTGCGATTCACACGTGGATGAAGACCAGCACTGCGGTTCCCGTAGCCGGTGGCCCGGCGGTGCACTGGGGCTGAGCCATGCTGCGCCTTGCTTACACGCCGGACGGCTTCGACTTCGTGAAGCAGGCCGGGCGACTCGCTGTCGACGACGGGCTCGAGACGCCGGTCACCTACTCGCTGTTCACCAACGCGCCGGCCACGGACGACGAATTGGCCGCGGCGGGGCTCACGCGCGATCAGGACAACGGCGCGTGGTGGGGCAACGACTTCGTCGAGGTCGACGGCGACGTGTGGGGCAGCAAGCTGTGGCTGCTCGCGCGGGCCAAGCGCACAGACGAGACGCTCGCGCGCGCCGCGGGCTACGCCACGGACGCGGTGGCGTGGCTCATCTCGGACGGACTGGCATCGAAGATTCCGATCGTGACCAGTTGGTACGGACGCACGGGGTTTCTCGCGCTGGGCGCGCAAATGTATCGCCCCGGCGAGTTGCAGCCGCGTTGGCGGCGGCTGTGGAATGTACAGACTCACGAGTTGATCGAGAGCGGATGAATGCCGACCAACTTCGAACGCCCCACGCGCCGTCAGATTCTTGCGCGCGTCCAAGCCGACGTCGAAGGCGAGGTCGACGGCGTCTCAGCGCAGGTGCGGCGCCGGCCGGAGTTCGGGCTCGCCGTCGGCGTCACTGGAGCGGCCGACAGTCTGCACGCGCATCTTGCATGGGTGGCCGAGCAGATCATCCCCGACCAGGCCGCCGAGCGGGTCCTGCTTCGGTGGGCGGATCTCTTCGGTCTGAGTCGCAATGTCGCAACGGCCGCGACCGGCACGATCACGGTCACCGGCAGCGGCGGCACCTTGCCAGCCGCGACTGAGTGGATCCGCGTCAGCGACGGGATGTCGTTCACCACCGACACGGATTACACGATCACAACCACGGCGCCCGTGGCAGTCACCGCGGCCGCCGGCTTCGAGGGCCTGGCCGGGAACCTCTCGACAGGCACGAAGCTCCAGCTCGTCTCGCCGATCGCGGGCGTCGACAGCGAAGCCACGGTGCTCACGCCTGGACTTGTCGGCGGCGCTGACCAGGAGACGCTCGCGGCGCTGCTCGTGCGCCTGCTCGATCGCATTCAGCGGCCGCCGCTCGGCGGCGCGCCCGGTGATCACGCGGCGTGGGCGCTGGAAGTTTCGGGCGTGACGCGCGCATGGGAGTACGCCGGCCGCGACGGCAACGGGAACCCGGGCATTGGCAAGGTGGCCGTCACGTTCATGTGCGACGGCTCATTCACCAACGGCATCCCGGACAGCGACAAGGTGCTCGAGGTGCAGAACTACCTTGACGCGCGCTCGCCGGCCGAAGTGATCGTGTTCGCGCCAACCCCAGTGGATTACGACTGGCGCGTCGTTCCCAGCCCCAACACGGTGCTGGTTCAAAACGCCATCATTGCTGAAGTGACCGACATGCTCGCGCGCGACGCGGAACCCGGGGGCACGATCAAGATCTCGCGCTTCGAAGAAGCCGTCAGCACCGCGACGGGCGAAATCAGTCACGCGACGTACACGCCGGCGGGCGATGTCACCGTGGACTTTGGTGAAATTTCAGTGCCGGGCACGCCCACGTGGATCTGACCCATGGCGCGCGACTACGTCAGCGAGTTTCAGGCGCTGCTGCCGAGCGGCGCCGCGTGGCCCCGTGCGACAGACGCTGTCGCGACTGAGCTCGCGCGCGGCCTGACAGCTGAGTTCGCGCGCGTCGACGACCGAGCGGCCCAGCTGCTGCTCGAGATGGATCCTCGGACCACCACCGAGCTGATCGCGGACTGGGAGCGGATCGCGGGCCTGCCCGACCCGTGCGCGGACTCGGCGCCGTCAGACCTTGCAGGCCGGCGCGCCGCGGTCACGGCGCGAATCATTGCGCGCGGCGCCGGCGGCCCGAGCGTCACGTTCCTCACCGACGTGGTCGCGGCACTCGGCTACGACCGCGCTCATATCGTCATTCGGCGCTTTGCGCACCAGCCATTCACCTGCGAGTCGGCCTGCGTTGACGAGCTCAACCCCGAGACCGCGGGCTGGATGTACCTGTGGGAGATTGTTGCCCTACACGGCAACCTCGACCTCACCCTGATCTGCCAAGTCACCAACCGCTACGCGCTGTCGCACTTGGCGCTGACGTTTGCATTCCCGCTGTTCTACTTCGGCGACGGTGACTTCAGCCGTGCTGGCTCGGGCGTGCTCACAGACCCCGAGACCGGCGAGCAAACCACGCTCGCCGCTGACACTCTTGGGACGTTCTACTTCGGGGTGTAGCGGTGGCCGCCGAGAAGGACCAAAGCGATCTGGTGTCGTACGTAGCCTACGGCAGCAGCGACGGCAGCACGCGCGTGATCTACCGCTACATCGACGACACGACGCGCACGGTCGAAAACGGCGTGCCGACCGACACCGGCACCGCGAGCGACACTCCGACCTGGTGGCGCTGAGGACTGCATGCATAGAATCGACACAGCTACAGCCGACCCAAACGCGAACGGCACCGGCAAGGCCGGCTTTCGCGCGGGCGCCCCTCCCGGGACCGCGGCGACGCGGCTCGACAAGGACTGGTTCAACGCGGTGCAGGAAGAGATCTGCGCCGTCATCGAGGGCGCAGGCACCACGCTCGTCAAGGCGACCAAGAACCAGCTGTTCACCGCGATCGCGGGCTTCGTGAGTGCGATCGCGAGCGTCATCAGCAGCCGCATTGTCATGGCGCACGGCATCGACGCGACGGCCGATGACGGCGGGACAAAGCACGGTGTCACCGGCCACGGCTTGGCGACCGGCTCAGGCATCGTAGGCGTGGGCGGCGGCACCAGTGGCATCGGTGTAGACGGCGCAGGCGGTGCGTCGAGCGGCATCGGCGTGCGAGGCCAGGGCGTCGGCGTTGGCGAAGGCGTCAAAGGTACTGGCGGCCCGACTGGCCCAGGCGTCATCGGGTTCGGTGGTGGCACCGGCGGCTCAGGCGGCGAGTTCACCGGCGGCGTCACCAATGGCAAGGGCGTTGTCGTACTTGGCAAGGGCACGGCTGAAGGTGGCAACTTCACCGGCGGCAACTCAAACGGCCACGGCGTAGACGCGCAAGGCGGCGCGGGCGGCGCCGGCCACGGGCTTGTCGCCACGGGCGGCGCGAGCGCGGACGGTGTTCATGCCAACTCGGGTACGGGCAACGGCTACGGCCTGCTCGCGATCGGCGGCGGCAACAATGCCGCCGTCAAAGGCACAGGCGGCGTGTCCAGCGGCCCGGGTGTTCAGGGCGTCGGCGGCGCATCGAGCGGCGTCGGCGGCGACTTCACCGGCGGCGCGACGAACGGCGACGCGCTTCACGCGACAGGCACCGGCAACGGCGCGGCGATCGTAGCGAACGCGAGCGGCACGGCTCCAGTCGGCACGTTTACCTCCGGCTTCGGTCGGTGCCTTGTGCTCGACGGCCACACCAACAACCTGCCCGCGCTCAAGCTCGTTGGCCAGACGGGCATCAGCTCCGCTCAGCCCGGCGATGTGTGGTTCGACGGGACCGACTTCCGCTGCCAGACGGCAGCGGGCACCAAGACGTTCACGGTGGTCTAACGCACGTCGTGCCCGTGGTACGGGTACCACACGCGCGGATTGCTGTGGCCCTCGTCGGTGTCGCCCCAAGCGCAGCCCGCAAGCCAGTGCCGCAGCTCGTGCTCGATCGTGTCGTCAAAGTCAGACGGGCTCAGTGCCTCGTCGATGATAATGGAGTCGTGCGTGGTGTCGCCCGGGGCTGAACTGCGAATGTGACAGCCCATCAAGCTCGGCTGCCCTGGACACAAGTCGTTGAGTTCGGCGTTGCTGGTGACCAGCAAGGTCAAGTAGCCGGCGCGTTCCTTGTTGCACTCGGGGTTGACGGGGTTGCCTGCGGCTTCCCACGCTCGCAGCGCCACCTGAACGCGCGCCGGGTCCATCGGCTCGCCGAGACTGCGCGCTTCGCAGCCCGCGCTCAGGACCAGTGCCACCGCCCAAACCATGCCGCCGAACTTCATACTCTTAGTATCGGCTGGTTGCGACTGTGGCATGAGTTCAATGCGTTCGATTTGTACGACATGTGTACTACTATGGTAGTACGTCGCTTGCACATGCCCCATGGCCGCCCGCCAATACGCCCAATTCCTCGACGCGTCCGACCCGGACCAGTCCGATGACGACGACTTCCGCATCGACGCGCCGCCCGAAGTGCTGCGTGGATCGTTCCGGCTCTACTACATCGGCCGCGAAGACAGCAGCTACGGCAGCGTGCGCTACCTGCTGAGTGTGCAGACCATTCACGACCACATGGCGGTCGTGGTCGAGCCGGACGGCGGCGGGCACTCGCAGATCGCGGTGTACGTCGACGGCGATCCGTACGCGGTGCTCGGGCCACTCACGTTCAGCGCGGGCCAAGAGCTGCAGCTGCTGTTCGAAGGCTCCACCGGCAAGATCACCTGCACCGGCGCCACCACAGGCGACGGGACTGTAGACGGCTCGACGTGGAACGTCGCGGGCTCCGAATTGCGCCTTGGCGGCAACGTCCTCGGTAGCGATCTCGCACGCGGCTACGTGTCGCTGCCCTACGCAGTGCCCGGCGCGGCGCTGCCCGATCCGGCGCCGGTCGACCCCGGTGAGCTCGATTTCAGCCAGCCCGGCAACAGCGGACTACTCGCGTTTCTCTGAGGATTCATGGCCGACAACTTCACAGTGCTCGACGGCGCGGGTCTCTCGCGGACGCTCAATACCGCGGAGTCCGGAGGCGTTCACACGCCGCGCCACGACATCCATGCCCTGCCCGGCACGGTCGAGAGCGACATCGGCTTTCTCAAGACGTTCCTGCAAACGCTCGCCGGCATCGTCACCACGGGCCGCGCCGCGGTCAACGTCGACACCGTCACCACGGGCAAGCTCGACTCGATCACCACCGCGCTCGGCAGCTACCTCGCCACGCTCGCGGGTGCGATCACGTCCTCGCGCATGGCGGTCAACGTCGATAGCACGACAACCGGCAAGCTCGACACGCTGCACACGGACCTAGCCGTGCCGACCGTCATGTACGGCGGCAAGACGACCGTCACCACCGCAGGCACGCGCGTAGTACTGGCGAGCTCGCAGGCGATCACCAAGGGCGTGTGGGTTCGCGCGCTCGATGCCAACACGGGCCTGATTTACGTCGGCACTTCGTCGGTGAGTTCGACGGCTGCGGGCACGCGCCTGGCACCCGGCGAGTCCATCTGGATCGACATCGCCAACCTCACCACCGTGAACGTCGACGCCGCCGTCAACGGTGAAGGCGTGACGTACCTGGGATGGTAGTCCGCACGCAACACCGGCCGCGGCCGCAGCCCGGCCTGATCGATATCGCGGGGCCAGCGCGCGCCGCCTACGCGACCAACCGGCGCATGTCGCTTGCGTACCGCGGGCCGCTCTTCAAGGTGCGGCGCGCGAGCGACAACGCAGAGCAGGACATTTACCCAAACCCGATCACGGGCTGGTGCAGCGTCACACAGCTTGTGGCGTTTTGCGCGGGAACCAACGGGTTCCTCAAGACCGCCTACGACCTGACGGGCAACGGGCGGCACGTCACGCAGGCAACGACGACCAAGCAGCCCAAGGTCTACGACAGCGCGACGGGGACGATACTCAACGGGCGCAACGTCTGCATGCGCTTCGATGGTGTCGACGACAAGCTCGAGTACCTCACGGACTCACTCGGGTTCAGCGGTGATCATTCGCTGACCTACGGGATCCTCCTCAAGCTGCTGGACCTAAGCGTCAGCCACGTGCTGGTCGCGATTGGATCGACCAACAAGTTCTATCCCATGTACTTTGGCAGCTCCCAGGCGGGCAACTCCAGCAACACCACGGTGCTTGCCACCAAGTGGCGCGGCTCCGCCACCAACCAGACCAACGAGCAGATCTACGTGCCCAACACGAGCGCGGGCAATCTGCATTTCAACGTGATCCAACACGGCGTCGGCGAGCTGGACTCTGCGCTCGTGTGGCGACAAAACGGCGCGAGCATCGCCGCTTCGGACACGGACACCCACGCGTTCCCGAGCATTGATAGCGCTGGGTTTGCGATCGGCGGCTTCCCCACCGTCGCAAGCACGAGCGTGCCGCTCAAAGCGGACGTGGCGAGCTTTGTAGCGTTTCCATCGAAACTCGCCGGCGTCGGGCTCACCAATCTCGAAGCGCAGCTGTCGTATCTGAAAGCAGCATAGGGAGACACAGTTATGTGGATCGTCATGAGAGCAGCGAGAGATTCGGACACGGGCGAGATCGTCAACCGGCCGCGCTTTAGTTTGGCCTCGAACGCAACGCAGCAGCAGGCTGAAGCGCTCGCGCAGCGGCTCAACCGTGCAAGCAGCGTCTCGTACATGACCGCGCAGTATCCCAACGCGCGCCGCGGTCCCGATCACGCCACATGGTCGGCGGCGGCGCTGCGCGTGTTGCAAGCGATCGATCCCGACGCGCCACCCGAGGCGCAGTACGAAGTCCGCGAAGCCGTGCCGTTCACCGGCCCAACCGAGAGCGTGGTGCCCGAGTTCACGGCGCTCCTGACAGCGTTCGCGCAGTCAGCCGACCCGCCCGACGACGCCTTCGAAGCGATCTTTCGTCTGATTCGCGACGCTCCACCCTCGTGAACACCATGAAGCTCGGCAGCACAGGCCCCGAAGTCCGCGTGTGGCAAGAGGCCCTTGTCGCGCGCGGCGCCCAGCTCGCGGTCGACGGCGTGTTCGGGCAGCGCACGCACAACGCAACGCTCGCCTGGCAAGCCGCGCACGGCCTGCCCACCACCGGCGAAGTGGGCCAGGGCGAGCTGCAGGCGGTGGCCACGCCGCAGAGCACCACGCTGCGCCCGCCGCCCATGCTCGCGCACTCGATCCCGTTTGTGGCTTCACGCTTCCAGCTACGCGTGCCACGCGCGGCAGTCGAGCTCGTCGTGCTGCACTGCATGGAGGCGGCCGAGACCAGCACCACGGCGGAGGCCTGCGCGCAGTACATGGCGACGCTGCCCGAGTCCGCCGGCAAGAAGAGCGCGCACTACTACGTCGATAGTGACAGCGTGGTGCAGGGCGTGCTCGACCATCACATCGCCTATCACGCGCCCGGCTGCAATCACAACGGCATCGGCATCGAGCACGCTGGCTTCGCGCGCCAGACCCGCGAAGAATGGCTCGACGCGTACGGGCAACGCATGCTCGGGCTGTCGGTGCAGCTCAGTGCCCGGCTGTGCGCGCTGTGGCATATCCCGGCGACCTTCGTGCGCGCCGCTGACCTGCAGTTGCGCAAGCCCGGGATCACCACCCATCGCGAGGTGACGGCGGCGTTCGGTAAATCAACGCACACCGACCCGGGCCCGAACTTCCCCATCACCTGGTACGTCGAGCGTGTCGCGGCGCTCATGACCGCGCAGGGGACCGTGTGAGCGAGCAGCGGATCGACTCGCTGGCAGCGGCCGCGACCCTTGCGCGCTCCAGCCGCCTGCGCACGCTACTGTCGTGGCTCGGGGCGCTGCTGCTACCGCTCGCAGGCAGCATGGTCGGCTACGTCGTGAAGTCCGTCGAGACCCGCAGCGGCTACGAGCTTCTACGCGCCGACGTCGCTGCCACGCGCGCGGACCTTGCGACGCTGCGCACCGAGGTCGCGGCCGGCGCCGGCGTCGAGCGCAAAGTGCTGCGAATCGGCAAGCAGGCCGCGTACGCCACCGCCGGCTTCCAGGCCTACGAGCCGCCCAAGCTCAGGGTGCAGAAATCGGCATGGGCCAAGAGCTACGCCGAGTCCTACGAGCGCCTTGTCGTGCGCGACGGGCTCACCCCCGAGGCTGCATACGCGGCCCTGTTCGAGCAGGTAGCCATCCCGTAGACATTCACCACGCTGCTATCGCGTGTCCTCCTTCGTGTGAGCCCGTCACCCCTTGCCAGGGTGGCGGGCGTTTTTTCGTGCGCGAGGCCCCCGTGCGGGCACGTCATAGAGCGTGAACGAGCGCGTAGCGTGGGACTCGGCAGGTTCGCGGGTAAGCGCCGCGCGGCACGCGTGTCTGGTCGCGCTGGGCAACCACTACGGGCACCCGGCCAGCGCCACCACCGCCGACGTGCTCGCCGCGGTCAACACGCTGCTGCGCGTGGGGTTTGACTTGGGGGCCGAGTACACGCGGGCGAGCATGATCCCGCCGCCGCCCGGTGACCCCGAGGTGGTGAGCGCGGCCGAGGCGTTGATCAGGGCGCTGCGCGGGGGCTAAGCCGAGAGGCGTCGGCGTGTCTACCGCGGCGGACGCGGCGGACGCGGCGGACGCGCGGCTCGGTCGAGCGCGTCGACCACCCATTGCGTCCATGGCGTCT
>Ga0307280_10000040_pt1 | contig 28638 bp, 18 predicted proteins | sample ER_DNA_119_FD_194479 | JGI IMG/M metagenome (GOLD analysis project Ga0307280, IMG submission 194479) | Bulk soil microbial communities from the East River watershed near Crested Butte, Colorado, United States - ER_DNA_119 | ecosystem: Environmental > Terrestrial > Soil > Floodplain | place...
GAAGCCGTTGATGAAGTCCCCGAGGAAGTAGCCGAATATCCCGATGAATATGGTGAAGCCCGCCCCGTTGCCAATTCCTGGATAGGCGCTCTCGTAGCGAATCTCCACCGGAATACCAGCTTCTGAGAATGCGGCTTCGACCTCGCGGCCTTGCTCCTCGCTCGATCCATAGCCGAGCCACACCTCGATCCTCCGTACCGCCACTCCACGGATGCTAGCTCGACAAGTGCCCGCAGCCGTTGTCAAATTCCCACCAGATTATTGACTTCCAGCTCATGGAGCTTCATCTCTGCGAGTCGATGTTCGCTGTGCTCCAAGCGGTCGCTGGCTCATCCAGGCACTTTTTGAACCGGCGGTCGGCCCGATCAGGCAGTAATCGGCGTTACTGCCAGTAAACCCCGACAATCGCCGAATATCCCCGCATATCGAGATTCGGCGGCGATCCGCGAGCCCTTCGGAATCCCGCTGTTCATGCGGAATCGAAAACCGGCACGGCCAAGGGTCGCCGAATTGTGGTGCAGGCGGTCGGCGGTTCGAAGGGCCCGCTTTCCGCTGGGCCGCTCGAAGGCCAGTGACTACGGGTAGACGCTCAGTTCTACGGGCCGCGAGTTGCCGGGTAGGAATGGGTAGCCTGGGGCTCCCGCTATCTGGGCGCGCATCAGGTAGAGGGTCGGGGTGAAGTTTCGGGTGAATCGGTAGCGCATCTTGAACTTGCCGCCGTTACGGGTGGTGTAGCGGCGGAAGACTCGCCAGCCCTTTCCGAGCTGGACTTGGAGGACTACGACGACGCCGTCGTTGAGGGGGCCTGGGATCTCTCCACTGAAGCGGGCGTATTGCTTGTTGTGGATCGTGGTTTTCGCGAGACGCAGGGTCGGGATGGCGCGGACCTGTAGGAGCGCCCACGCGGTCAGTGGTCCCTGGGTCGCCCGGAAGGCGGCGGTGAGGTTGCGAGACGGGCCGCTGGGGACTGGAAACCTGTAGCGGCCACTTGCATCCGTTGAGACGACTCCCGCAAATTCGGTCGTTTCGCTGGTCGCCAAACTGCTGTAGATGCAGACGAAGGCGTTGGCAACTCCCTGCCCGCCGCTGTCCAAAAGCTGGCCGCTCAGGATTGCGTCCTCCCCCTGATCCACGACGATCGTGGAATCGCCGTTGGCTCCGAGCCCTGCCGATAGGGCCGTCCCACTACCTACCGGCGAGACGGGGCACCTGTCGTCGAGGGTGATGCTGGTGGAGGCGCTGCTCAGGCTGCTCGGCAATGCGAGTACCAAGAAGAGGACCGCTGGGGTGCAGAGACGGATCATCGACGCCAAGGCCACCGATCCTCTCAGCCCTCGATGTGCTCCGCAAGGTGTTCGCCATCTGGGGTTGCCTATGCGACCACCCGGTGTACCGTGGCCGGTGATGGAGACGGTCCTGGTCAGCGGCGGCTCTGGGTTTCTTGGGGGGCGGTGCGTGGTCGAGCTGCTGCGCCGCGGCTATGCGGTGCGGACGACCGTGCGCGACCTCGGCAAGGAGGAGGAAGTGCGGGCGCGGGTTGGGTCGGAGGTGGAGGTCGGCGACCGGCTCACTGTGCTGGCGGCGGATCTGCGCTCCGACGCGGGTTGGGCTGAGGCGGTTGCGGGTTGTGAGTACGTCCTCCATGTCGCCTCTCCGTTCCCGGCGGCGCAGCCGAAGGACCCCGACGAGCTGATCGTGCCCGCCCGGGAGGGGACGCTGCGGGTGCTTCGGGCGGCTTTGGATGCCGGCGCGCGTCGGGTTGTCGTCACCTCTTCGGTGGCGGCGGTTCGCGGCAGCGTCGACTCCGCCCCGGCGCCGCTCACCGAGGCGGACTGGTCGGACCCCGACGACTCGGCGCTCACTCCTTACGCGCGTTCGAAGACGATTGCCGAGCGGGCGGCCTGGGAGCTGGTGCGGGAGCGGGGCGAGGAGGGGAGGCTGGCGGTGGTCAACCCTGGCGCGATCCTCGGCCCGGTCCTCGGCGGCGAGCGCTCGTCGTCCCTGGCGCTCGTCGAGCGGCTGCTGCAGGGGATGCCGGGCACGCCGCGGATCGGGTTCAGCGTAGTCGACGTGCGCGACGTCGCCGACCTGCACATCCTCGCGATGACCGCCGCCGAGGCCGGCGGTGAGCGCTACCTCGCGGTCGCCCGCTTCCAGTGGATGGCCGACGTCGCCGCGGTGTTACGCGAGCGGCTCGGGCCGGAGGCGGCGAAGGTGCCGAAGCGGGGGGTTCCCGACTTCCTGGTGCGGGGGATGGCGCTGTTCGACCCCGCCGCGCGCTCGGTCGTCGGCCAGCTCGGTCACCGGGTCGAGCTCTCCAACGCGAAGGCCACGGCGCTGGGCTGGGAGCCGCGCCCGGTCGAGGAGACGATCGCCGATTGCGGCAGGAGCCTGGCCCGATGAGGACTACGCTGACGGCGTGCCGCTTCGCCTGTCGCCGGGAATAGGTGCCGAGCATCCCGCCACCCGCTGGGGGTGGGTGGCGACGCTGGGCGTCGTCGCCGCGTCGACGCTGCTGATCTACCCGCTGAAGTCGGTGGCGCCCGCGGTCTCGCTGGGGGTCGTCTACATCCCGGGGGTCCTGCTGGTCTCGAGCTTTTGGGGGTGGCGGCTCGGGCTGCTCTCGGCTGTCCTCGGCGCGCTCGCCTTCAACTGGTTCCACCTGCCGCCGACCGGGGAGCTCGAGATCGCCGCCGGCAAGGACGCTGTCGCCCTGGTCGTCTTCGTGATCGTCGCCCTGGCCAGCAGCTCGCTGGCCGAGGTCGCGCGCGCTCGGGCCGCGGAAGCCGAGCGGCGGCGGGAGGAGACGGAGCGGGTGCTGGCGCGGTTGCGGGAGCTGGCGGCGGAGCGCGACCGGATGGAGGAGGAGGCGATCGAGGCCGGCGCTCTGCGCCGCAGCGACGAGCTGAAGACGGCGCTGCTGCGTTCGGTCTCGCATGACCTGCGGACGCCGCTGACCTCGATCATCGCCGCGGGCACGGCGCTCGCCTCCCCGACCCTGACCGAGGGCGAGCGGCAGGAGCTGAGCGAGGGGGTGGTCGCGGAAGGGGAGAGACTCTCGCGGCTGGTCGAGAACCTGCTCGACGTCTCGCGGCTGGAATCCGGCTCGGCGGAGCCGCGGCTGGAGCCCGTCGACCTGCCGGGGGTGCTGGAGGCGGCGCGGGAGTCGCTCGGCGGCGACGCCGGTGCCGTGAAGCTGAGGATCGGCGCCGAGATCCCGGCGCTGACCGCCGACCCGGTCCAGCTCGAACGCGCCTTCGCCAACCTCTTCGCCAACGCGGTCCGCCACGGCGGCGGGCAGCCGGTCCTGGTGCGCTCGGGCAGGGTCGGCGGCGACCTGGTCGTGCGGGTCGTCGACCAGGGGCCGGGGATCCCGGAACCGGAGCGGGAGCGGATCTTCCAACCCTTCTACCGGCGGGGAGGCGGTGGCGGCTCCGGGCTCGGCCTGCCGATCGCGAGGGGCTTCGTCGAGGCCAACGGCGGCGGGATCGCGGTCGAGAGCGTGCCCGGCCAGGGCAGCACCTTCGTCGTCTCCTTCCCGCTGGACGGGCGGGGATGAACGAGCGGCGCCGTATCCTCGTCTGCGACGACGAGCCGCAGATCGTCCGGGCGCTGCGGGTGATCCTCCGCGACGCCGGCTTCGAGGCGGTGCCCGCCGCCAGCGGCGAGGAGGCGCTGGACCTGGTGGCGGTGCGCCCGCCCCAGGCCGCCGTCCTCGACCTGATGCTGCCCGACATCGACGGGGTCGAGGTGACGCGGCGGATCCGCGAGTGGAGCGAGATGCCGATCGTCGTCCTCTCGGCGGTCGGCGAGGAGGACCGGAAGGTGGAGGCGCTGGCCGCCGGCGCCGACGACTACGTGACCAAGCCGTTCGGCCCGCGCGAGCTGGTGGCGCGGCTGGAAGCGGCGCTGCGCCGCGCCCGGCCGGAGACCGGGGAGCCGGCGATCGCGGTCGAGGGGCTCGAGGTCGACCTCGCCGCCCGCCGCGTGCGCCGCGAGGGCGAGGACGTCCACCTGACGCCGACCGAGTTCGAGCTCCTCCGCGTCCTCGTCCGCAACCGCGGCCGCCTGATGACGCACCGGTCGCTGCTGGTCGAGGTCTGGGGGGTCGAGTACGAAGACGACCTGCAGGTGCTCCGCGCCCACGTCGCCAACCTGCGCCGCAAGATCGAGCCGCCCGACGGCCCCCGCTACATCCGCACCGACCCGGGCGTGGGGTATAGGTTCGCCGCCTAGTTCGGGGCGCTTTTGTCAACCACTGGTTTGCAAAGTCGCCCAGCGGTCTTCACAACATCTGTATATGACCCGCCGGCTTCTTCACGCGGGCTTGACGGGGGCGGGCGCATGATCGGAGCGTGTCCGTCTCCACCGTCGATGAGCGCCCCGGTCTCGAGGCCCTGCCGGCCAGGCGCGGCGCGTTCGGGCGCCTCCGCGACCGCGGCGGCGCGCAGGCGGCGCTGGCGCTGGGCGCCCTCGGCGTCGTCTTCGGCGACATCGGCACCAGCCCGCTCTACGCGGTGCAGGCGGTCTTCAACCCCGCCGACCCGCATCCGGTGGCGGAGACGCGCGCCAGCGTCTACGGCGTCATCTCGCTGATCTTCTGGGCGGTGACGATCGTCGTCACGCTCAAGTACGTGTTGCTGGTGATGCGGGCCGACAACGAGGGCGAGGGGGGCATCATGGCCCTGATCACGCTGATCCAGCGCGGGGGGCTGCCGGGCGGGCGACGGACCAAGGCCGTCCTCGCGGCACTCGGCATCTTCGGCGCCTCGCTCTTCTTCGGCGACAGCATGATCACCCCGGCGATCTCGGTGCTCTCCGCGGTCGAAGGGATGAAGGTGGTCGAGCCCTCGCTGGGGAGCCTGGTGGTGCCGCTGACGGCGGCGATCGTCGTCGGCCTCTTCGCCTCCCAGCGCTTTGGGACGGCGGCGGTCGGCCGTCTCTTCGGCCCGGTGATGGTCGTCTGGTTCCTCGTCATCGCCGCCTGCGGGATCGCGGGCATCGGGGCACACCCAGAGATCCTCGCGGCGCTCTCGCCCGCTTACGCGCTCGACTTCCTCGTCGGCAACTTCGGCACCGCGTTTTTCGCGCTCGCCGCGGTCGTGCTGGTGATCACCGGCGCCGAGGCCCTCTACGCCGACATGGGCCACTTCGGGCGGCTGCCGATCACCGTCGCCTGGCTGGCGCTGGTCTTCCCGGCGCTGATCCTCAACTACATGGGCCAGGGGGCGCTCCTCCTCGACCACCCCGGCGCCAACTCCACCGGCACCTTCTTCCTCCTGGTCCCGGAGTGGGGGCGGGTGCCGATGGTCTTCCTCGCCACCGTCGCCACGGTGATCGCCTCCCAGGCGGTGATCACCGGCGCCTACTCGGTCGCCCACCAGGCGGTGCAGCTCGGCTACCTGCCGCGGCTGCGGGTCGTCTACACCTCGGCGAAGACGATGGGCCAGATCTACGTCCCCTGGATCAACTGGCTGCTGATGGCGGCGGTCCTGGCGCTGGTCTTCGCCTTTCGCACCTCGGCCGCTCTCGCGTTCGCCTACGGGATGGCGGTTACCGGGACGATCGCGATCACCACCCTGCTGTTCTTCTACGTCGTCCGTCAGCAGTGGGGAAAGCCGCTCTGGCTCGTGCTCGCCGGGGCGGGCGCCTTCCTCGCCGTCGACCTGCTCTTCCTCGCCGCGAACCTGACCAAGTTCGTCCACGGCGCCTGGTTCCCGCTCCTGGTCGGCGTCGCGATCTTCGCGCTGCTGACCACCTGGCAGCGCGGGCGCCGGCTGGTCTCCGAGCGGCGCGAGCGTCAGGAAGGCTGCCTGCGGACCTTCGTCGAGGAGCTGCACCGACGGCAGCCGCCGCTGCGGCGCTCCCCCGGGACCGCCGTCTTCCTCAACCGCAACGAGGCGACGACGCCGCTGGCGATGCGCGCCACGGTCGAGCACAACCAGACCCTCCACGAGCGCGTCGTGATCCTCTCGATCGAGACGCTCCCGCTTCCTGCGGTCGCCGACGACGAGCGCTTCTCGGTCGACGATCTCGGCTACGGCGACGACGGCATCAGCCACCTAACCGCCCGCTTCGGCTACATGGAGCAGCCCGACGTCCCGGCCGCGCTCCGCCAGGCCGCCGTCGGCCCGCTTGCCTTTGGGGTCGAGGTCGAGGACGCCTCCTACTTCCTCTCGACGATCGAGCTGCGCCCCGGCGACGCCCCGGGCATGGCGCGATGGCGCAAGCGACTCTTCCTCGCCAGCTCCCACGTCAGCGCCGACGCCGCCGACTACTTCGCCCTGCCGCGCGAGCGCACGGTGATCATGGGCTCGCTGGTCGAGGTCTGAGCGAGCGGACCGGAGGGGCTGGGCCCGGTGTACGGTGGTTGCCGGATGAGGATGCGCGCCGCCGTGCTGGAGGAGTTCGGGGAGCTGCTCGCCGTGCAGGAGGTCGAGCTGGCCGAGCCTCGGACCGGGGAGGTGCTGGTCCGGCTGCACGCCTGCGGCGTCTGCCACACCGACCTCTACACCGCCTCCGGCACCGACCCGTCAGGCTACGCGCCGACCGTGCTCGGCCACGAGGGCGCCGGCGTCGTCGAGGCGGTCGGGCCTGATGTCGACGCGCTGGCGGCGGGCGACCACGTCGTCACTCTCTTCTCGCCCCAGTGCCGCGAGTGCGTCCACTGCCTCGACCCGCGCACCAACCTTTGTTTGGCGATCCGGGAGGAGCAGAACAAGGGGCACCTGCCCGACGGGACGACGCGGATCTCCCGGGACGGCGAGGAGATCCGCAGCTTCATGGGCTGCTCGACCTTCGCCGAGTACACGGTGATGCCGGAGATCGCGCTGGCCAAGGTGAGCCCCGAGGCCCCGTTCGAGCACGCCTGCCTCTTCGCCTGCGGGCTCTCGACCGGCCTTGGCGCCGCGATCAACACCGCCGCCGTGCGGCCCGGCAGCACCTGCGCCGTCTTCGGCGCCGGCATGGTCGGGCTCGGGGCGGTCGCCGGTTGCCGCCTGCAGGGGGCCGAGCGGATCATCTGCGTCGACCTCTCGCCGCAGCGGCTCGAGCTGGCCCGCGGCCAGGGCGCGACCGACCTGCTCGAGGGCGGGGAGGGGGCGGTCGAGCGGATCCTCGAGCTGACCGGCGGCTTCGGCGCCGACTACACCTTCGAGGCGACCGGCAACGTCGCGGTGATGCGCCAGGCGGTCGAGGCGGCGCGGATGGGCTGGGGGCTCTGCACCGTTGCCGGGGTCGCCGGCCGGGGGGAGACCCTCGATGTCGTCCCGCGCCTGCTGATCACCGGTCGCCGCATCGCCGGCTCCTCCTTCGGCGGCGTCAAGGGCCGCGACCAGGTCCCGGTCCTCGTCGACCGCTACCTGGCGGGGGAGATCGACCTCGACCCGTTCGTCACCCACCGGATCGGGCTCGATGAGGTCAACCGCGGCTTCGAGCTGATGGAGGCCCAGGACGGGATCCGCAGCGTGATCGAGTTCTCTCGGTCGGTCGGATGAACGAGTCTTTGCGCGGTTCCTGAGCGCTTCAGCCATCTAGTGGGCGAACCGATTAACGGTGTATGCGCTTGGTTCGCAGAACCGGCGCGTTGGCGCTGATCCTGACTGCGCTCGTCGCACCCGCGTCCGCCGATGCGTCGCCCGCGAAAGTCGCCGCCCTGCAGTCGGCGCTGCAGTCCCTGCAGCTCTACGACGGTTACGTCGACGGGGTCGCGGGGCCGCAGACGCGGCGGGCGATCCTCGCGCTGCAGCGGCGCCGCGGTCTCTCGGTGGATGGTGTCTTCGGGCCGCAGACCCGGCGAGCTCTCGGCTGGCGCGGCCGCCCCGGCCTGGGGAGCCGCCCGATGCGCAACGGCAACCGGGGCTGGGACGTGGCGGCGTTGCAGTTCCTGCTGCAGCGTGCCGGCAACGGCCCCGGGAGGGCCGACGGCCTCTTCGGGCCGCTGACCGAAGCGGCGGTGAAGCGCGCGCAGGCCGCGGCGGGGGTCGGCGTCGACGGAATCGCCGGCGCCGAAACGCTCCGGGCGCTGCAGGGCGCCGGTGGCGACAGTCCCGGCTCGGAGCCCGCGGGCCCGGTGCGCTTCCTGCGTCCGGTCGCCGGCCCGACGGGCGACGGCTTCGGCGTCAACCGCGGCGACCACCTCCACAGCGGCATCGACTTCCCCGTCGCGGCAGGGACCCCGGTCGGCGCCGCGGGCGTCGGCACGGTGATCTTCGCCGGCTACAACACCGGCGGCTACGGCAACCTCGTAGTAGTCCAGCACCGGCTCGGCTACACCAGCTGGTACGCCCACCTCTCATCGATCGTCGTCTCCTCCGGCCAGGCCGTCGACGGCGGCACGCGGATCGGTTACGTCGGCTCGACCGGTAACTCGACCGGGCCGCACCTCCACTTCGAGGTGCGCCGCTACGACACCCCGATCAACCCGGCCCCGCTGTTGCTCTCTACCGTCGCCGGGAGGCGGGCGACGAGCGCCCCGCGCGGCCTCCCCGGCGGCTGCGACGGCGCCTACGGCGGCCGCCGCAGCGCCGCCCGCCGTGGCGACTGGATCGCCACCGAGCGCCTCTGCGCGGAGCTGCAGTAGCCAACTCTGAATATTTAGAAATTCCTTGACAAAAATCCGAGCTTTTCTTATTGTGCTCCTGCGGCGGGAACCGGACGGAGGTTCACGCACCAGTCGCCGCAGCAGTAGGGAGAGGCGAGCAGGCCCGGACGGGAGGGGCGACTGTGTCTCGCGCGTACAACGCACGGCGAAAGGCAAGGCGACAGGCGCAGGCCGCCGCCGAGTCGGGGCGGTCAGGGCAGTCGAAGACCTGGCGGCCGCGCTTCACGGCACTCGTGCCGGTCCTCCTCATCGCTGCGACCTTCGCCGCCGTGGCACTGGCGGGAGTCAGCTCGAGCGACGGTGTGAGTCACGAGCGGGTTCGTAAAGAAGTATCCGCTCTCCTCGCGGGCATACCCCAGGACGGTCGTACCCTCGGCTCCCCTCGAGCTCCCATAACGCTCTGGATATTTGCCGACCTGGAGTGCCCTACCGTAAAACGCTTCGTCGAGACCTCCCTGCCTTCGTTGGTCGAGACGTGGGTGCGCAATGGGACGATGAATATCGAGTATCGGTCGCTCCAGACGGACACGGTCGACGAAGGCACCTTCTTCGAGCAGGAAGTCGCGGCTCTGGCCGCCGGCAAGCAGGACCGGATGTGGAACTTCCTCCTCACCTTCTTGCATCAGCAGGGGGAGGAAGACACCGAATATGCGACCGATGAGTTCCTCGGCGACATCGGGGCTCAGGTCCCGGGCCTGGAACGAGGGTCGTGGCGGCGGGACCGCGAGGACCCCCTCCTCTTCAAGCAGGTAGCCGTCGGCGTCCACACCGCTCACGTCAATGGATTTCAGGCGACGCCGTCATTCCTCCTCGGCTTCGGTGACGGCGGGGTGGAGGGAAATGGGAACGCGGACGACGTTGGCGCCGCCAAAGAAGAGATCGAAGTTTCGCTGGAAAGCGAGCTCCGAAGCCTGGGAGAAGAAGGCCTCGGAGACGTTCCGACTCTCAGTCCGCTTCTGGGAGGAAGCCAGTCATCGAGCACTACTGAAAAGTAAAGGGAGAGAATGTGTTGCCTCTACGATCAAACATAAAGAAGCTGACATGCATGGTCGCGATTCTCGCAACCTCAGGCTCCAGTCTGATCCTGTTGTTTGCGGGCATCGCCGCGGCTTGCGAAGTTGTCGATCCACCGAAATGCGAAGCACCGGGGGTGACGACCGGCTCGGCATCACCGAGCACGACCACCGCATACCTGTATGGCACGGTAGACCCAAATGGCTGCCACACGACGTACACGTTCAAATACGGCCTGACGACGTCATACACCGGGGAAAGCAGCGACACAGCGGGAGATGCCGACTTCGCGTTAGGCGCTTCTGGGTTCGCGTCCGGCCTGCAGCCGAACACGACCTATCACTACCGGCTCTACGCGACGAACTCCGGCGGTACGAACTCGGGGGCCGACAAAACCTTCAAAACGTCGGAAAATCCAGTACCCCCTCCAACGCCTGTGCCGCCAACCGTTACCACCGAAGCGGCGACCGAAATCACCAGCAACGGCGCGACGCTGAACGGTTTCGTCAATCCGAACGGGTATTCCACGACCTACAAATTCGAATACGGGACCAGCGAAGGTCTGCTCAACAAATCGACCTCGTCGGTGAGCATCGGGACCGCCAGCAAAAAAGTCAGGGCCGAAGTCAACCTCGAACCCGCGACGCAGTACTTCTTCCGGATATCGGCGACCAACTCGGGCGGCACGGCTACCGGCAGCAAACTGAAATTCACCACGGCGCAGGCGCTCTGGAAAATCAACGCGTCGCCAAATCCCGGCGCAAGCGGCAGCTTGCTCCAGGATGTCAGCTGCGAACCGAGCACGGCCGTCTGCACCGCGGTCGGGAGGAGCACCAGCTCGGGGGCGGACAGCCCGATGGCGCTGCGCTGGAACGGAACCTCCTGGTCAGAACAGACCGCAGCGAAAAAATCCGGCGCGACCCACACCCGCCTGTTCGGGGTCGACTGCCCCTCGGAAACGCGGTGCCTGGCGGTCGGCAACCATCAGTCCGCGGAAGGCCCGTCGGTCCTCTCGGAGATCTGGAACGAAGGCAAATGGAACGTCCAGACGACGCCGCTTCCTTCTGAATCGACCTCGAGCGAATTCGTGGCGATCGGCTGCAACTCGACCGCGACCTGCACGGCGGTGGGCTCGGCCATGATCGGCGGAGTCAAAAAGGCGGTCGCGGAGAGGTGGACGAGCCCGAACTGGGCGCTGTCGCCGGTTCCGATCCCCGAAGGGGCGAAATCCAGCCAGCTCGATGGCGTCGACTGTCTCTGGTCGAACTTCTGCGTCGCCGTTGGCCGCTACACCACGAGCGGCAACGCGATCAGGAGCCTGGTCATGTTCTGGAACGGCGAATGGTCGTTGCAGACCGTGACCGACCCGGCGGAAGCCGTCGAGAGCTCTCTGCTCGACGTCTCCTGCACGCCGACGCCGAACCGCTGCACGGCGGTCGGGATCTGGAAGAACAGCGCAGGCCAGCAGTTCACCTCGGCCTATCGCTTCAACGGGGTTACGACCTGGACCCTCCAGGGCACGCCCAACCCCTCCGGGAGCAAAACGAGCACCTTCCAGGAGGTCTCCTGCGCAACCGAAACCTCCTGCACGGCGGTCGGAAGCTGGGTCGGCAGCGGATCGACCAAGACCCTTGCGGCCGAGTGGGACGGGACCAACTGGTCGCTGCAGAGCCCCCCGAACCCCTCCGGGACGATCTTCAGCTCGCTCCTCGGGGTCTCGTGTCGGAGCAGCAGCTGCCTCGGAGTCGGGTGGACCGTCGACAGCTCGTTCGCCGTCAAAACTCTCTCGGAGTTCCGAGAATAGGCCGCTACGACTAGGCAAAACAAGAGCCCCGCATTGCGGGGCTCTTGTTTTCGGGCCTCGTAGGCGGCTGCTCGCGCTGGTTATCGGCAGAGCGACGGAAAATCGCCGTTCTCCCGAGCTTGAATTGCTCGGCTTGATTGACCTGGGGCCCGTGCGTAGGATGGGCGACCTCGGTAGGGAGATGCGGACGTTTCCAATTAAAGGCGGCGGGCCGGGGGCGGAGCGTGGTGTGGTCCGCCCGGTCTGGCGCTGCCCGACCCTCGTCGCCCTCGTCCTGGCGGTGAGCGCGATCTGGCTCGCGGCCGCCGCGCCCGGGGTTGCCCCGGCGGCGGCCGACCGCGGGCTGGAGCTGGTGACGCCGCCCCTCCCCGGACCCAACATCAACAACGTCACGGGGATCAGCGCCGACGGAGGGAGGGTCGTCTTCGTCAGCCTCGGTGCCCTTCCCGGTGCCGAAGCGGGGGACGTCATCTCCTACAACCTCGCCGAGCGCGGCGCGGAGGGCTGGGCGAGCACCCCCGTCGGCCCCGCCTACGAGATCAAAAAAGTGAACCTGCCGACTCGACCGGTGGCCTTCGACGACTCGCTGAGGACCTCCCTGTGGATGAGCGCGCTCCCCCTCACTCCGGACGGTCAGAAAGAGGGGGCCTACGGCTTTTACCGGCGCAATCCCGACGGCTCGCTCGCTCCCCTCGCCGACGTCGGCGAAACCGAACCGGGGGTCATCGGCGCCTCGGCCGACGCCAGCCGCCTGGTCTTCGCCACCAACGTCCACCTCCTGCCCTCCGACGCGGCACGGGTCTCCGGGTCTGGGATCTACGAACTGGCGGCGGGGACGCTGCGCCAGGTCGATGTCGGCGATGACGGCCAGGCGGTCTCCACCTGCGGGGCGGACACCAGCGGCGCCACCTCGGTCGTCAACTCGGGCGGCCTCGCCACCGCGGTCCCCGAGTCGGGTGACCGGATCGTCTTCGGCGCGCAACCCGACTGCGAAGGCGTGAACCGGATCTTCCTGCGGGACGGGACGGATACCGTCGAGGCCTCCGCCTCGCGCTGCACCCGGCCCGACTGTGGGCCGCCGAGGAGCGTCACCTTCGTCGGCGCGACCCCGGACGGCGGCTCCGTCTTCATGGTGACCGCCGAGCAGCTGGTCGACGAGGACACCGACGAAGCCAGCGACCTCTACCGCTTCGACGCCGCCGGGGAAGCGCTGACCCTGCTCACCCCGGCCATCCCGGGCGCTGACGGCCAGGTGCTGCCGGAACCGGTCCACGCCGGTGTCGGCGGCTTGCGGGTCTACTTCTACGCGAACGGTCGCCTGCTGCCGGGGATCGGCGCCCCCGGCGACACCAATCTCTACCTCTGGCAGGGCGGGCAGCTGCATTTCGTCGACGCCCAGCGGGCGGACCAGCCGTTGCAGACCTCGCCGGACGGCCGTTACGCGCTGTTGGCCACGAGCCTGCCGCTGTCGGAGCAGGAAACAGAACGGGAGATGTTGTTCTCCTTCGACGGCAGCGATTCCGACGCCGGCCGGTTCGAAGGGCTGAAGCGGATCGGGGTCGACGAGGCGACCGGCTCGGTGTATGTCCTCGACGTCGGCCACGACGCGGTCAGCAAGTTCACCCCGGAAGGGGAGGCGGCGCCCTTCGCCGCCAGCGGGTCCTCCTCGCTGAGCGGCGCGGGGACCCCCGACGGGTTCTTCGGCCTGAACGGCGAGGCCGACATCTCGGTCGACAACTCGGGCACCGCCTCTCAGGGCCGCATCTACGTCAACGCGGAGTACGGCCCGGTCAACGCCTTCGCCCCCGACGGCAGCTACCTCTGGCAGCTCTCCGCCGACCTGTTCAGCGACGACTGCGGCACCGCGGTCGATGGCGACGGCCACCTCTGGGTCTCCGACTTCTCCGACGGTGAGGCCCTCGAGTTCGCGGCGACGAGCGGCACGCCCGAACAGATCGGCCAGGTCAAATCCAACCTGGGCTCCCCCTGCCGTCTGAACGTCGATCGCGAGGGCAACCTCTACCTCAACGTCTGGAACGGGAGGGTCGACAAGTACGTGGGCGGCTCCTTCGACTCGACCCTCGACCCGCGGGAAACCCAGGACGTCGCCGCCAACCAGAGCGGCGGGGAGGGCCGCGTCTTCACCGTCCACGGCGACGGGTTCGACGAGTTCACGGTCGGCGAAGGGCTGCGAAGCTCCTCCGGTGGCGGCGTCGTGAAGGGGGGCGTCGGCATCGCTTACAACCCGCAGCTCGACTGGGTCTACGTCGCCGACGCGCAGGACCAGGCGGTGAAGGTGTTCGGCCCCCCGGTGAGCCGGCCGGCGAGCGAAGCGCCCGTCGAAGGCTCCGACGAGGACGGCAGCACCGACGTCTACCGCTACGACGCGGTGGCAAACCGCCTCCGCCTGCTCTCGGTCGGCTCGATCGGCGGCAGCGGGCCGCAGCGCGCCACCTTCGTCAGCCCGCTCGAAGAAAACGGGTTCCTGCTTCCGTTCAACCGTTTCCCGGCGATGAGCGCCGGCGGCGGCCGGGTCTGGTTCGGCACCGCGGAGCGGCTCCTCCCCGAGGACCAGAACGACGCCGAAGACGTTTATGAATGGGAGGCGGGCGGCCTCTCGCTGGTCACTCCCGGGACCGGCTCGCGTCCCGCGCAGTTCGCCGGCGCCAGCGCCGACGGCTCGACCGTCCTCTTTCGCACCACCCGCACCCTTCTCGGCGTCGACCGCGACGGCGGCGACAACGACATCTACGCGGCACGGATCGGCGGCGGCTTCCCCGAACCGCAGGAGCCGGGATGCGTGGAGCCGTGCGAGCGGCAGCCGAGCACCGCCGCCCCCTACGAGAAGCCGCCGACCGAGGCCGGGGGCGAGCGCCGCCGTGGCCGGCTGCGGATCGAGCGGCTGCCGAGGGGCCTGGCCGCCGCGATCGTTCGCTCGGGCCGGACCACGATCGCCGTCCACGCCCCCTTCGCCGGGCTGCTCTCCGCCCGGGTGTGGGCGGGCAAGGCGCTGGTCGCCCGCGGAACCGCCGGTGCAACGCGCGCGGGCAGGGTCCCGGTGGTGCTGGCGTGGAGCGAGAAGGCGCGCGCCGCGCTGGGCGCCGGCAGGATTCTGAGGGTGCGGCTGCGGGTCTCCGTCGGCAAAGACGCGGTGACGCGCAGGCTGACGCTGGCGGGCGGGGGAGGGCGATGAGGCGGGTGCCGGCGCTGGGCCTCGCCCTGTTGCTGCTGGCGGTCTTCGCACCGTCGGCCACGGCGGAGTTCGGGTTCGCCCCCACCGGGAACGCCGCCCAGATGCTCGACGCCGCGGACCAGCCCGAGGTCCGGGCGGGCGCCCACCCCGACGAGGTCGTAATCGACTTCGCCTTCAACTCGGACGAACGGTCGGCCGACGGGGTCGCGAAGAATCTGGTGGTCGAGCTCCCGCCCGGCCTGTTGGGCAGCCCGGAGGCGACGCCGAGGTGCCCGCGGGAGGATTTCGACCCCGACAGCCTGTACGACGGCCTGTTCGGTCCCTCGCCATGCCCGGAAGAGTCGAGGGTCGGCAGCTTCGAAATCGACCTGGCCGGCGGGGGCCTGGCGGGGTTCCCGCTCTTCAACGTCGAGCCCGCGCCGGGCGAATTCGCCACCTTCGGCGCCGTCGCGTTCGGCAAAATCGCCCTGCGGGTGCGGCTGCGCCCCGACGACTTCGGGGCGACCCTGGAAGCCCGGTCCCTGTCGCAGGACCTGCCGATCCTCGACGGCAAACTCACGCTCTGGGGCGTGCCGGCTGACCGCCAGAAAGAAACCGCGATCGACCGCCGCCCGCTGCTGGTGACGCCCACCCGCTGCGACGAGCCGCTGGCGATCACGCTGCGGGCGAACTCCTGGGAAGCGCCGTCGGCGTGGGACTCGGTGACGAACCCCCTCTCCGGGCCGATGCAGGGCTGCGGCGACCTCCCCTTCGCGGCGGCGACGCGCATCGATCTCCACAACTCCGCGCCCGACTCCCCGGCCGGGGCGGAGATCGAGGTCTCCCTTCCCCAGGACGAAGCGGTGGAGGGGCGAATCAGCTCGGAGATCCGCAGCCTGCGCCTGCGGCTGCCGGAGGGGTTCGCGGTCTCGGCCCCGGGGGCCAACGGTCTCGCCACCTGCAGCGACGCCCAGCTCGCCCGCGGCAGTGACTCCCCCGCCGGCTGCCCGGCCGCCTCGCGGGTCGGTTCGGTCGAGCTCGAGAGCCCGCTCTTGCGCGAACCGCCCGGAGGCGGCATTTTCGCCGGGGAGCGAACCGGCGGCGATGGCTTCCGGATCTTCGTCGTCGCCACCGGGCAGGGGATCGAAGCGAAGCTCGCCGGGGAGATGCAGCTGGACGCGCGAACCGGCCAGGTGACCGCCCGGCTCGACGGGCTGCCGCAGATCCCGCTCAGCCGCGTCGGTCTGAAATTCGACGGCGGCCCATACGCGCTCCTCGCCACCCCCTCGGCCTGCGGGACCTACGTCGCCGAGACCGAATTCGAGGGCTACGCCGGCGGCCCACCGGCCCGGGGAACCGCCGCCGCGACGGTCTCCGCCGGCGAGCGCGCCTGCGCGACGCCGTTCCACCCGCGCTTCCGCGCCGGCTCCTCGACCGCCGGCGCCGGGCGCTTCGCCAGCTTTACGACCCTGGTCGAACGCGACGACGGCGAAGCCCAGCTCGGGCGCTTCTCGATGGACTTCCCGGCCGGCTTGGCGGCGGTGCTGAGCCGGGTCGGCCGCTGCCCGGCCGCGGAGGCCGCCGCTGGCGCCTGCCCGCCGGCGAGCCGGGTCGGGACCTCCGTGGTCGAGCTCGGCCCCGGGCCGCGGCCGGTCCCCCTGCAAGGCGAGGCCTACCTCACCGGTCCCTTCCGCGGGGCGCCGCTCGGGATCGCCCTGGTGTTCCACGGCTCGCTCGGTCCGTTCGAGATCGAGCCGGTGGTCGTGCAGGGCGGGATCGAGGTGGATTCCCGGACCGGTCGCCTCAGCCTCGCGATCGAGCGTCTGCCGCGGATCGGTCAGGGGATCCCGCTGCGGATCCGCGCCTTCCGGATCGCGATCGACCGCCCCGGCTTCATCCGCAACCCGTCTTCCTGCGCGCCGAAGCTGGTTGCGGCGACGATGCGCTCCGAGGGCGGGATCCAAACGGACGCCTCGAGCCCGTTCGCGGTGAGGCGCTGCGCCCGGCTCGGGTTCCGGCCCAGGATCTCGATCGCCGCCCTCGCCGCCCCGGACGCGGCCCCGCGTAAGCCGGGGCTGCGCATTCGCATCGGCGACCTCCGCCGCGGTGCCAACCTGCGCAGCGTTGGGATCCGGCTGCCGCGGCTGATCGGCGTCGACTTCAGTTCGCTGACCGAGCTCTGCTCGCACCGGCAGGCGCTCGCCGGACGCTGCCCGCCGGGGTCGGCGGTCGGCTCGGCGAGCGCCCGCAGCATGCTCCTGGCCGAGCCGCTGATGGGGTCGATCTTCATCGCCCAGCCGGCCGGCGACGGGCTCCCCGAGTTCTGGGTCGGCCTGCGGGGGGGCGGCCTGCGCTTCGACCTCAGGGCGAGGCTGGCGGTTGCCGGGGGCCGCCTGGAAACGAAGCTCGAGGACCTTCCCGACCTCCCCCTCTCGAACCTCTCGCTGCGGTTCGCGCCCGGCGGCGCGATCGCCTCCCGCCGGCCGCTCTGCGGCAGCGGTGCGGCCCCCCGCGGCACCTTCGTCCTGCTGGCGCAGAACTTCGCCTTCCGAACCGAGAGCCGCGAGATCTCCGAGGACCGGGCGTGCGCGAAGAGCTAGGCCAGTCGGGGCGCCCGGGGTCGGCGCTGCGCCGGCTCGGGGGGTTCCTGACCGCGCGGCCGCGCCTCGTCGTCGGAGTCTGGATCGCCCTGGTCCTGATCCTGGCCGTCGAGGGCAGGGGCTTCGGCGATGCATCCCAGCCGCACGCGTTCTTCGCGCCCGGCAGCGAGAGCAAGCGCGCCGGCGAGATCGCCGAGCGCCGCTTCGGCGAAGAAGAAACCCTGGTGGTGATGCTCCGCGGCCCCGCCCGGGAGGTGCGCGAGCAGGGCAGGGCGCTGGCGGCGCAGCTGGACGAGATCCCGCGTGCCCTGGTGGTCTCGCCCTGGGCGGGCGGCAGGATCATCGCCGGCCTCGAGCCGAAGCCGGGGGTGGCGGCCCTGATCGTCCGCTTCCACCAGGACGAGGGCGAGTCCTTCGCCGAGGTGCTGCAGCCGGTCGAAGACCGGCTGCGCTCGACGGTCTCCGCTCCCGTCGAGGCCGACCTCGCGGGGCTGCCGGTCTCGTTCGACTCCTTCCAGGAAGCGACCGAGGACGCGGCCCGGATCGGCGAGCTGCTGGCCGTCCCGATCCTCCTCCTCGTCCTCCTCCTGGTCTTCAGGTCGGTGCTGGCGGCGCTGCTGCCGATCGTCAGCGGCGGCACGGTGGTGGTCGCCTGCCAGGGCGTCCTCACCTTCATCTCCGATTTCGTCCAGATCGACTCCTTCGCGCTCGGCGTGGTCAGCATGCTGGGGCTGGCGCTCGGGGTTGACTACTCGCTCCTGGTCGTCTCCCGGTACCGCGAGGAGCGCGCCGGCCGCGACGTCCCCGAAGCGGTCGCGACGACCGTGGCGGTGACCGCCCGCTCGATCCTCCCGGCCGGCGCCGGGCTGGTACTCGCCGGGCTGGTCGTCTGGGTCCTCAACCCGACCGCCCTGATCTCCTCGGTGGGGATCGCCGTCATCGCGGTGACCCTGTTCAGCGTGCTGGCGGCGATCTGCGTCGTCCCGGCCGCGCTGGTGCTGCTCGGCGACAACCTCGACCGCTGGTCCCTGCCGCCGGCGAAGCGCCGGCGCTTCGCCTTCGTCCCCTGGTTCCGGGGCCTCTCGCGGCGCCGGCCGGTGGCGATCGGGATCGGCGCGGCGCTGCTCCTCCTCGCCGCCTGGGCGCCGACCCTCGAGTCCTCGATCGCCACCCCCGATCTGCTCCCCGCTGACAACAAGGGACGGGTCCAGATCGGGGCGATCGAAGAATCGCTCGGGCCGGGGTGGGCGGCGCCGTTCGAGGTGATGGTGGACGGCAACGGCGGCCCGGTGACCACCGCCCGGCGCCTCGACGCGATGGTCGCCTTCCAGCGGCGCGCCGAACGGCTGCCCGGGGTCGACACCGTCGCCGGGTTCGGGGAGATCCAGGGCAGCTACGAGCAGCTGCGCGGCCTGGAGCGCCAGCTCGACCGCGAGGAACACAGCCTGGTCCGGCTCGACGCCGGGATCGAGCGGGCGGGGAGGGCCGCCTCCCGCAACACCGAGGGCCTCGAACAGGCTGCCGGCGGCGCTTCCCAGCTGGCGCACGGGGTGGGCGAAGGCGGCGCCGGCGCCGGCCTCCTGGCCGAGGGCCTGCGGACGGCGCGATCGGGGTCGAGCCAGCTCGGCGACGGGCTGGGACGGGCGCAGGACGGCAGCACCCGCCTCGCCGACGCCTCTTCGCGGGCCAACCGGAAGGCGGGGCGGCTCTCGCACGGGCTCGAGCTCGAGCGCCAGGGTGTTGGGCAGATGCGCTCGACCAACCGTCTCCTGAAGCGGGCCCTGCAGCGCGGCGAGGACGCGGTCCCCGAGATCGAACGGCCGGTGGCCGAAGCCGAAGACCAGCTCGCCGCCGCCTGGCAGGCGCTGGATGCGATGACCGTCGGCCGCGGCGACCCCGAGTACGCCGCCGCGGTGAGGGCAGTGCAGGCGGCCACCGAGCGCCTCTCCGGCAGCGATCCCGCCGGGGAAGGCGCGGAGGGAGCGGCCGGCGGGGTCCATCCCGGCATCGACGAAGTGCAGGGACAGCTCGACCTCGGCCTCTATCTGACGCGGAAACAGGGCAAGACCGGCAAGCGCCTGAACAGCGGCGCCGAGGAGCTGATCGACGGGGCCGAAGCCCTCGAAGACGGGCTGGAGCGGTTGGCCGCCGGCAACGAGCGGCTGACCCGCGCGATCGCGACGCTCGCGGCGAACGGGGTCAGGCTCTCGCCGGCCCTCTCCCGCCTCACCGAGGGGACCGAACACCTCCAGGGGGTGCTCGAACAGCTCAGCGGCGGCGCCGGGACCCTCGCCAGCGGGCTGGCCGGCGGCGCGGAGCGATCGGTTGGCCTGGCCGGCGGCCTGCGCCGGGCCGGCAAACGGCTGGACGGCGGCGGCGAAACGCGGCTCGAGCGGGTGCAGAGCCGCTCGCCCGGCCTGTTCGACTCCGGCTACTTCCTGCTCGCCGGGCTCGACGGAGCGCCGTCGAGCCGCCGTGAGCCGCTCGGCTTCCTCGTCGCCCTCGACCAGGGCGGGGTGGGGGCCCGGTTGCTGGTCGTGCCGAGCTCCGAGCTCGACAGCCCCGACCTGGGGGCGACCAGGGATCGCCTCGAGGACGAGGCCGCAACCCTGGCGCGGGAAACCGGGACCGAGGTGGCGGTCGGGGGCCTCGCCGCCAGCCACCTCGACATCGACGACACCTACCAGGACCGCATCCCGCTGACCCGCCTCGCGCTGGCCCTGGTGACGATGCTGGTCCTGCTCTTCGTGATCCGCTCGCTGACCATGGCGGTCGTCGCCTCGCTGCTCAACCTGCTGACGGTCACCGCCACCTTCGGACTGCTCTCCCTGCTCTTCGACGACTCGCTCCTCGGCGGCCCCGGCTACGTGGACACGGTCGCGATCCTGGCGACCGTGATGCTCACCTTCGGCCTCGCCGCCGACTACGAGACCTTCGTCTTCGCGCGGATGCGCGAGGAGTACGACCGCACCGGGTCCCCCCACGAAGCGGTCGACATAGGCCTCGATCGCGTCGCCCCGGTCATCACTGGGGCTGCGGTGATCATGATCGCCGTCTTCCTCGCCTTCTCGGTCTCCGCCTTCATCTCGATGCGCAACCTGGGGGTCGCGCAGGCGATCGGGATCTTCATCGACGCCTTCGTGATGAGGCTGATCCTGATCCCCGCCCTGATGCACGCCCTGGGCCCGAAGGCCTGGTGGATGCCGGCCTGGCTCGACCGGGTTCTCCCGGGCGGCGGACGGCCGCAGGCCCAGAGGGCGGGATAATGGCCGACGTGACTCGCACCGAAGCCGACGCGCCGGACATCGCCGAGCTCGCCGGCCTGCTGCGGCCGTTCCTGCCGGACCCCTACGGGCTCTACGCCTCGGTGCGGCCGACCACCCCGTTGCGGGTGGACAACATGCAGGCGGTCATCGTCGCCCGCTTCGCCGAGTCCTACGCCGTGCTCAAGGACCGCTCCTACGTGCCGATCCACGCCCGCGACCCGCGGATCGACCCGCTGAACATGGACCCCGACGACGAGGATCTCGGGGTCACCCGCCGCGCGATCGAGACCGCGCAGCTCTACATGCCCCCGGACCGCCACGCGGAAGTTCGCCAGCACATCGCGCTGGCGCTGGCCGACGACTCGTTGCCGACACGCCAGGAGGTCGCCCGCGAAATGACCGCGGAAGTGCTCGACGCGCTCGATCCCGACGAGCCGGTCGACGTCGTCAACGACCTCGCGGTGCCGGTGCCGACCTTCGTCGCCGGCCTGGCGCTGGGCTTGCCCAAAGCCGACTGGCCGGCCCTGCTCGGATGGACGAAGCCGATCGGCGAGTGGGTGGAGATGTTCAGCTCCCCCGAGCAGGTTTCCCGCTCGGCGGACGCGATCGTCGCCGCGCGCGCCTACTTCGACGGGGTCCTCGACGAACGCCACCAGCCGGGTGCGCCGCGCGACGTGATGGCGGCGCTCGCCGCCCGCGAGGAGAAGGGCCTCGACCGCGAGGAGACCCTGAGCGCCTGCCTGCACATCGTCGCCGCCAACATCACCACCAGCACCGCGATCTCGCACGGCCTCGTGGATCTCGCCGAAAACCCCGACCAGTGGGGTCTCCTGGCGGCGAACCCCGAGCTGGCGGGGGGCGCGGTGGAGGAGGCGATCCGGATGGAGCCCTCCTTCCAGGCGGTGATCCGCCGCGCGACTCAACCGGGGATGTTGGGCGACGTCGAGGTCGAGCCGGACGACCTGATCCTGGTGGTGATCGGCGCCGCCAACCGCGACCCGGAGCAGTTCCCGGAACCCGAGCGCTTCGACATCCAGCGCAAGCGGCACCGCCATCTCACCTTCGGCGCCGGAGCCCACTTCTGCAGCGGCGCCCAGATCGGCCGGGTGACGGCGATCGGGATGTTCGAAGCGATCGTCGACCGTGTCGACCGCCTCTCGGTCGATCCCAGCCAGCTGTCCTGGTACAGCGAGGCGCTCGCCCAGCGCCAGCTCGAGGTGGCGCCGGTCATGATGCACCGCAAGCGGCGCTGAGGGCCGAGCGGCCGTCCTCAGGCGACCTTGGCCCGGACCCGGCGGCCGAGCCCGACCACCCGACCCTGCGGCGGGGCCAGAACCTCGAGGCCCGCCCGCCCGGCGGCGTGCAGCACCCCGTCGGCGGCGTGGCGGCCGGAGATCGTCGCGGCCTCCATCGAGGGCTTGGGGTCGTGGCGGGTCCAGTCGCCGGCGAGGAAGAGGTTGCCGATCTCAGTCGCCGTCTCCGGCCGCCGGGCGTAGGACCCCGGCACGCAGGCGACCATCGCGGCGCCGATCCGCTCGACCACCTGGTCGACGACGACGGCCTCGCGCGCCGGCGGCCAGAGCGCCTGGTACTCCGCCCAGGTCTCGGCGACCACCGCCGCGTCGTCCATTTCCAGCAGGCGCCGGGGCTCGCTCAGCACAAGCTGGACGACGGCCGGGTCCTCGGCGGCGCGGCGCCCGATCGAGGCCCAGTCGATGAAGCCGCGGATCGTCGGGCTGTCGCACATCGGCGGGCACTCCGGGGCCGGGCCGACCGGCCGGTCCAGCCAGAGGGTGACGCTGATCGCCGGCGTGGTCGAGAGCCCGAGCGCGTCGGCGACCCCGGCGGCGCCCGCCAGGCGCTCGCCGAACAGGGTCCCGAAAGCCTGCGGCGGAACCGCCGAGATCGCAAAGTCGCAAGGGATCCGCTCCGGCTCGCCGCCGGGCGCCAGCGGGACCACGCCGTCGGCGCGGTGGAAGGGCCCCTCGCAGCTGGTCGGGCGCACCGTCAGCTCCCGCACCCGCCCCTCCTCCAGCTCCAGGCCGACGGCGGCGGTCGAGGTGCGCACCCGCCCGCCGCGGCCCTCGATCGCCGCGACAAGGGGGCCGACGAAGGCCTCCTGGAAGGGCGCCGGCCAGCTCGCCACGTGCGAGGCGGTCGGGGTCCGCATCAGGGTCCGCAGCCAGTTGAGCACGACGTAGGCGGATGCCTCGGCGGCGGGCAGGAAGCAGGCCGCCTCGCTGGCCGCGTCGGCGAGGTCGTCGAGGCGGTCGCCGACCACCCGGTGCTGCCACTCCGAGTAGGGGATCTCGTCGAGCTCGCGGAGGCGCTCCTCGGGGAGGGTCAGCGTCCCCAGGCCCGCGATCGCCACCCGCGGCAGCATCCGCGGGCTGAGGTTGCGGGCGGGGGCGAGCAGGTGCAGCGCTGACGGCCCGCGATTCGGCTGCCACTCGGCCGCCGGGGCGTCGCTGCGCAGGTACATCGGCTTCCGCATCCAGACGAGGTCATCGGCGAGACCGAGGGCGTCGAGGACGTCGAGGAAGTTGACGTAGTGGTCGACGACGAGGTGGGGGGCGGTGTCGCGCTCGTGCCCCGCCGCGTCCGTCCACGAGGTGGTGCGACCGCCGGGAAAGGCGCCGGCCTCGAGCACGGTGACGCCGAAGCCCCGCGACGCGAGCTCGTACCCGGCGACCAGCCCCGCGATCCCCGCCCCGATGACCGCGACCCGCGGCGAGCCCTCCATGGCGCGAATATAAACGCAGGTGTCAGGGAACCGCTCGCGGCGGCCCGGCACCTCTCTATAAATGGGTGCCCGTGCCCGACCCGTCCAACCCTTGACCGCGAGCTATGACGCCGTCGTCGTCGGCAGCGGGCCGAATGGCCTCGCCGCGGCCACGACGCTCGCCGAGGCCGGGGCCTCGGTCCTGGTACTGGAGGCGATGGAGACGATCGGCGGCGGCTTGCGGACCGAGGAGCTGACCCTGCCCGGGTTCAGGCACGACGTCTGCGCGGCGGCTCACCCGCTCGGGATCCTCTCGCCCTACTTCTCCTCGCTGCCGCTCGACCGTCACGGCCTCGAGTGGGTCCAGTCGCCGGCCTCGGTCGCCCACCCGCTCGACGGCGAGCCGGCGGTCCTCTCCTATCGCTCGCTCGAGCACACCGTGGCGGAGCTCGGGGAGGACGGGGAGCGCTACCGGCGGCTGGTCGCGCCCTACGTCGAGCGGCTCGACACCTTCATCGCCGACGTGCTCGATCCGATCGGGATCCCGAGCCACCCGCTGCTGCTGGCCAAATACGGCCTCGCCGGGCTGCCGCCGGCGACCCTGACGGCGAGGTTCTTCCGCGACCCGCGCGCGCGGGCGCTCTTCGCCGGCTGCGCTGCGCACTCGCTGCTGGCGCTGCGCAAGCCGCTCACCTCGGCGATCGGGCTGATGTTCATGCTCTCGGCCCACCGCGAGGGCTGGCCGATCGTCAAGGGGGGCTCGGCGGCGCTCGCCGAGGCGCTGGCGGGGTACCTGCGCAGCCTCGGCGGCCGGATCGAGACGGGGGCCCGCGTCGCCTCCCTCGGCGACCTGCCGCCCGCCCGGGCCTACCTGTTCGACACCGACCCCCGTCAGCTGGCGGAGATCGCGGGTTCTGCGCTCCCCGACCGCTACCTGAAGCGCCTGCGCCGCTACCGCTACGGGCCGGGCGCCTTCAAGCTCGACTGGGCCCTCGACGGCCCGATCCCCTGGGAGGACCCCCGCTGCCTGCAGGCAGCGACCGTCCACCTCGGTGGCAGCTCGGAGGAGATAACGGCAAGCGAGGCGGCGATGTGGAAGGGCGAGCACAGCGAGGATCCGTGGATCCTGCTCGTCCAGCCCAGCCAGTTCGACCCGACCCGCGCGCCCGAGGGCAAACACTCGGTTTACGCCTACTGCCACGTCCCGCACGACTCCACGGTCGACATGACCGAGGCGATGGAGCGCCAGGTCGAGCGCTTCGCCCCCGGCTTCCGCGACCTGATCCGCGGCCGCAGCGCGATGAACACCGCCGACTTCCAGCGCCACAACCCCAACTACGTCGGCGGTGCCTACACCGGCGGCGTCGCCGACATCCCGCAGGCGTTCGCCCGCCCGGTCGCCCGCCTCGACCCCTTCTCGACGCCGAACGACCGCCTCTACATCTGTTCGGCGTCCACGTTTCCCGGCGGCGGCGTCCACGGGATGTGCGGGCACCTGGCCGCCCGCAGTGCCCTGCGCTCGCTCGAGCGCCACCCGGCGGCGCCGCTCGGCTAGCGGCCGGTGGCGGCGCGGAGGCGGGCGGCGACCCGAGCGCCGAGGCGCCCGGCGTCGACGTAGTAGCGGCCGCTGAGCCGCGAGAGGCCCTGCGGCAGGAAGTCGGCGAGGTGGTCGATCGCTGCGTAGCGCCAGCCGGGGACCGAGCGCGCCCGGCCCCGCTCGACGTCGCGGAGGCCGACCCGGGCTACCTGCTCGGGCGCCAGCCACATCCCGGCCGGCACCCAGGAGGCGTCGAAGCCCGAGCGCTCGTGGACTTCGGTCGCGACGAAGCCGGGGTGGAGGACCGTGGCGGTGGCGCGGGTCGGTGCCAGCTCGGCGGCCAGCGCCAGCGTGAAGCTGGTGATGAACGCCTTCGTCGCCCCGTAGGTGGCGTTGCCGGGCATCGGCGCCCGGTAGCCGAGCGAGGAGACGTTGCAGATCGCGCCCCCGGTCTCCTTCATCCGCCGTGCCGCCGTGGTCGAGAGGCGGCAGACGGCGAGCGCGTTGACCTGGACCATCTCCGCCTCGCGCTCGATCTCGGCCTCGGCCACCGCGCCGGTTCGCACGAGAACGGCGTTGTTTACCAAGAGGTCGACCGGGTCCTCGCGGCGGGCAAGGCGCTGCTCCACCCGCGCCAGGTCGGCCGGGTCGGCGAGGTCGGCAACGAGGATCTCGGGCCTGGAGCCCTCCGGCAGCGCCGCGGCAAGCTCGCGCAGCCGTCCCTCGTCGCGGGCGACGAGGACCAGGCGCACCCCGCGGGCGCCCAGCTCGACGGCGAACGCCCGGCCGATGCCGCGGGAGGCGCCGGTGACCAGCGCGACCCCCCACTCACTGGGCCTCGGAAGACCGTTCACGCGCACCAGTCTACTTTCGCTCTCGTTTTGAAGACACCCGGTTTTTTTTATGCGGGACGGCTATATACTCACCGACCCTGATGGCTGACTCGGGCTCTGGGAATCAGGTTCGCCGGGGCGCGGGGGCGCTGAGCGTCGGCGCGCGAGTCCTGCTCGGCGAGACCGCTGCCGCGCTGCGAGGCGGGGGATCGGAGGAGAAGACCAAGCGGCGGATGGAGTCCTACGCCGTCCGGCTCGGCGGCATGCGGGGCGCGACGATGAAGCTCGGTCAGCTGCTCTCGTTCGCCGACCTGCTGCCGGAGGAGAAGGCGGGCCCGGTAAAGGAGGCCTTCGCGGTTCTCCAAGCCGACGTGCCGCCGATGGACGTCGAGACAATGCGCAGCGCGGTCCGCGAGGCGCTCGGCCCGGACGCGTTCGATGCGTTTCGGTCCTTCGAGACCGAGCCGATCGCCGCCGCCTCGATCGGGCAGGTCCACCGCGCCGAGCTGCGCGACGGCAGGGCGGTGGCGGTCAAGGTCCAGTACCCGGAGGTCGCCGCGGCGGTCGACGGCGACCTGCGTAACGGCAAGGCCCTGTTCCGGCTGATCAACATCATGCGCCGCACCTTCGGCGGCCCGCTGGGCAACGACATGGACCTCGACGCGCTGTTCGCCGAGCTGGCCGAACGGGTGCGGGAGGAGCTCGACTACGAGCTGGAGGCCCAGCGCACGCAGCTGTTCGCCGACCTCTATGCCGATCACCCCTTCATCCGGGTGCCCGGTGTGGTGGCCGAGCTGAGCACCTCACGGATCCTCACCACCGACCTCGGCAGCGGCCGGCGCTGGAAGGACGTCGGCGCCGCCGACGAGGAGCTGCGCAGCAGCTGGGGGGAGGCGGTCTTCCGGATGACGATGGCCTCGCTCTCCCACCACCAGGTCCAGAACGCCGACCCCAACCCCGGCAACTTCCTCTTCGGCGAGGACGGCGGCGTCACCTTCATCGACTTCGGCTGCGTCAAGCACTACGACCCGCGGTTCGTCGAGCACTCGACGGCGATGGCGGCGGCCGCGATGGAAGACGATCCGGCCGCGCTGCTCGAGGCGATGGTCGGCGGCGGCTTCATCGACCCCGACGACGCGGAGGTCGACCCGGAGGCGATGATGGAGTGGCTGCGGCCCACCTACGTGCCGTTCGCGACCTCCGAGCCGTTCGCCTTCTCGCACGAGTACGTCTCGGATGCGATGCGGCAGGCGCTCCAGCCGGAGGGCAGGGTCGCCGCCGAGGTCAAGCGGGTGCGCTTCCCCCCCGAGTACCTGATGCTGGAGCGGGTGATCCTGGGGATGTACTCGGTGCTGGCGGAGCTCGGCGCGCGGCGTCCCTGGGGTGAGATCCAGCGGGAGATCTGGGGCCAGCGGGAGGCCGCGACGGAGTTCGGGGAGCGGGAAGCGGTATGGCGCGAGGAACGCGCCGCCAATCGGGGAGGCAAACGGGAACCGGAGGGGACGAAAGCGAGGTAGGGGGAGTGGCGGTGCTGCGCCCGGAAGGGCTGGGAAAGGCAAGGGAAGCGTGGGAGCCGAGGACGGGCATGAGCGGAGTCCTGGTCAGCGCGGGCGAGCGGGACACGCTGCTCTCGCGGGCGGGACTGCTCGGCTACATCGGCACGCTGGTCGCCTTCTTCGTCGCGATCCATTACCTGCTGGTCAGCCTCGGCGTCGACCCGGTGGTGGTCCAGATCGGCGAGTGGCTGATCTGGCTGACCTGGCTCGCGATCGTCTTCCCGGCGAGCCGGACCCGCACCGTCAACACGACCCCGCACAGCGCCTACCGCATTGACCTGATCCGGCAGATAGTCCCCGGGTTCGCGGCGATCACCGCGATCAACTTCGCGCCGATCGCCGAACAGCTGCTCCGCAGCGCCGAAAAGGGGTACTTGGACTCGCCCTTGACGGACTCGCCGCTGGCGCTGGTGCTGGCCGTGGCCCTGCTGGCGCTGGGCGGCGTCCTCGTCCTCACCGCGGTGCGGGCGATCGGGCTTCCGGCCGCGGCCTTCCTCGAGGAGTACCAGCCGCAGCCCCCCGCGCAGCGGCCGATCGGCCCCTACGCCTGGATCCGTCACCCGATCGCCGTCGGCGGGATGTGCGTGATGACCGCGACCACGCTCGCCTTCGGGGTCAGCGGCGGCATCTGGGTCGTCAACATCCTGATGCTGGCGGTCTACGGGCCGCTCGAGGACCTGCGCCTGCAGAAGGTGTTCGGCTGCCGCAGCGACTACTCCCGCACCGTGCCCCGCTTCATCCCCCGCCTGGCGCCCGCTCGGCCGGGCAGATGACCGCGGTCCAGCGAGAGACCTACTGCCGAAACTGCGAGGCGCTGTGCGGGCTTCGCGCCAGCGTCGAGGACGGGAGGGTGACGGAGCTGCGGCCGAGCCCGGACCACCCGGTCTCCCGCGGCTACGCCTGCGCGAAGGGGCTGGCGATGTCGCGGGTCCAGGAGGCGCCCTCGCGCCTCACCCACCCGCTGCGGCGGCTCCCCGACGGGAGCTTCGAGCGGGTCTCCTGGGAGCAGGCGGTGGGCGCGATCGGCGAGCGGCTCTCGGGGGTGATGCGGGCGCACGGGCCCGAAGCGATCGGCTGGTACCTCGGCAACCCCGCCGCCTTCAGCCACACCCACACGCTCGCCGCCCACGGCTTCATGGCCGCGCTGGGCAGCAGGCAGGCGTACTCGGCCATCTCCCAGGACGGCGGCAGCAGGTTCGCGGCCTCGGCGCTGCTCTACGGGACGGCGACCGCGATCCCGGTGGCGGACATCGACCGGACTCGGTTCCTGCTGATGATCGGCGCCAACCCCTTCGTCTCCAACGGCTCGCTGATGGTCGCTCCGGACGTCCGCAGCCGGCTGCGGACGATCGCCGAGCGCGGCGGCCGCGTCGTCGTCGTCGACCCGCGCCGTTCGGAGACCGCGGCGGCCTTTCACCACCTGCCGATCCGGCCCGGGACCGACGCCTGGCTGCTGCTGGCGATCCTCAACGTGCTGTTCGCCGAGGGGCTGGTCGACCGCGAGGCGGTGGCGGAGGAGGCGACGGGGGTCG
>Ga0307280_10000041_pt1 | contig 28605 bp, 29 predicted proteins | sample ER_DNA_119_FD_194479 | JGI IMG/M metagenome (GOLD analysis project Ga0307280, IMG submission 194479) | Bulk soil microbial communities from the East River watershed near Crested Butte, Colorado, United States - ER_DNA_119 | ecosystem: Environmental > Terrestrial > Soil > Floodplain | place...
ACTACCGGCGACGACACGGCGCCCTCGGCCACCGGCCGCCGATTCAGCGGCTACGGGAACTCACCGGGAACAACGTGCCTGGCATCTACAACTAGCCGCGCTCGGCCAGCGCCGCCGCCAGCGCCTGGCGCAGCGGCGTCCGCTCGACGCCGGGGAAGATCTCCATCCCGGAGGGGTCATCGACCACGGTCTCGGTTGCCAATCCCTCGATCAGCGGCCTGGCGACGCCGGCGTCGACCGGCGTCACCAGGCCGATCCAGAGGGAGGAGAGAAACGGGGTCAGCAGCGGCACGGTGATCCGCAGCGGCGGCCGCTGGCCCTGGGCGCTGGCGAGCTCGTCGATCATCCCGCCGTAGGTGGTCACGTCGGGGCCGCCGATTTCGATCTCCCGCTCGCACGGCAGGTCGAGGTCAGCGGCCGCGGCCAGGTAGGCGACGGCGTCGGCCACCGCGATCGGCTGGGTGCGGGTGGCGACCCAGCGCGGGGTGACCATCGCCGGCAGGCGGCGGACCAGGTAGAAGGCGGTGCGGAAAGACTCGCTGCCGGCGCCGAGCACGGCGGCGGCGCGGAAGTAGGTCACCGGGACCGAGCCGCGGCGCAGAGCCTCGGCCGTCTGGTGCCGCGAGTCGAGGTGCTTCGACCCCTCCCCCAGCCCGCCGAGGTAGACGATCCGCTCAACGCCGGCCGCCGCCGCGGCCGCGGCGAAGTTCTCCGCGCCCCGGTGGTCCCGCTCGGCGAAGTCGCCGTCGGAGCCGCGGCCCATCGAGTGGACGAGGTAGTAGGCGACGTCGGCGCCCTCGAGCGCCGGGGCGAGCGTCTCGGGCTCGAGCACGTCGGCTCGGACGACCTCGCAGCCGGCGTCCTTCAACTCCTCAGCTCGCTCGGGTTGACGGGCCAGTGCGCGCACCTCGTGCCCCTCCTCGCACAGACGCCTGCACAGCATGCCGCCGATGTAGCCCGTGGATCCGGCGACGGCGATCATGCCGCTCCGCTACCCGCGATGCGGAAAATCAGCCGTAGCGCTCGCCGATGATGTTGCGCAGCTTCGAGCGATCGTGGCGCGCGTGGACGCGGCGGACGGTGCCGGAGCGGGAGCGCATCACCAGCGATTCGGTGGTCGCACCGTTGCCGCGGTAGCGAACGCCCTGGAGGACGTCGCCGTCGGTGACGCCGGTGGCGGAGAAGAAGACATCGTCGCCGGAGCAGAGGTCGTTGGCGGTGAGGACCCGGTCGAGGTCGTAGCCGGCGTCGAGCGCCACCGAGCGCTCCTCGTCGTTGCGCGGCCAGAGGCGGCCGATCAGCTGACCGCCCATCGACTTCAGCGCCGCCGCCGAGAGCACCCCCTCCGGGGTGCCGCCGATCCCCCAGAGCAGGTCGACCGGCGAGCGTTCGCTGACCGCCAGCAGCGCCGCGGAGACGTCGCCGTCGCTGATCAGCCGGATCCTGGCGCCGGCCTCGCGGATTTCGTCGATCGCCTCCTCGTGGCGCGGGCGGTCGAGGACGACGACGGTCACGTCGCCGACTCTTCCGCCCTTGCGCTCGGCGACCAGCTTCAGGGTCTCCGGCAGCGGCCGGTCGAGGTCGAGCAGGTCGGCGATCTCCTCGCCGCCGGCCATCTTTTCCATGTAGACGCAGGGCCCCGGGTCGAACATCGAGCCGCGCTCGGCGAGGGCGATCACGGCGAGGGCGCTGGGCATCCCCTTGGCGCAGAGCGTCGTCCCCTCCAGCGGGTCGACGGCGATGTCGACCACCGGCGGACTGCCGTCGCCGATCTGCTCGCCGTTGAAGAGCATCGGAGCTTCGTCCTTCTCGCCCTCGCCGATGACGACGACGCCGTCCATCGCGACCGAGTCGAGGACGAAGCGCATCGCATCGACGGCGGCGCCGTCGGCGGCGAGCTTGTCGCCGCGGCCGACCCAGCGCGCGGCGGCGAGCGCCGCGGCCTCGGTGACGCGAACGAGCTCGAGCGCGAGGTTGCGGTCGGGCTTGGTGGCTGGGGTGGCCTCCATCTACCGCAAACCCTATTGAAACGATTAGGGTCAGCGCATGGATCGTTGGGGCCTGACGCTGCCGCTGCCGGGACTGGCGCTCCCCGAGCACGAGGGCTTGGTGAAGCGCGCCGAGGCGGCGGGCTACACCGACTTCTGGACCGGTGAGACCGCCGGGCCGGACGGGTTCACGCCGCTGGCGCTGGCCGCCGCCTGGACCGAGCGGGCGCGGCTCGGCACTGGGATCGTCGGCGTCTTCCAGCGCGGCCCGGCGCTGCTGGCGCAGCAGGCGGTAGCGCTGAGCGACGCCTCCGAGGGGCGCTTCGTCCTCGGCCTCGGCTCCTCCTCCGACCGGATCGTCGAAGGCTGGAACGGGATCCCCTTCGAGAAGCCGCTGAGCAAGGTGCGGGAGACGCTCGACTTCCTCGATCCCGTACTAGCCGGCGAGCGCGGCGCGACCGGGTTCAAGCTCGAAAACGCACCCCGCCACGAGGTGCCGATCGTGCTGGCGGCGCTGCGGGGGAAGATGCTCGACCTGGCGCTGGAGCGCGCCGCCGGGGCCTTCACCAACTTCCTGCCGCTGGCGGGCCTGCCGAGGGTGGTGGCACAACTGGAGGACTCGCCGACCGGGTTCGAGCTCCTCTGCCGCTTCTTCTGCATCCCCGGCGAGCGCGAGCAGGTCGAGCCGCTGGCCCGCTTCATGTTCTCCTCCTACATCACCGTCCCGGTCTACGCCAATTTCTACCGCTGGCTCGGCTACGGCGAGCAGATCGAGCCGATGGTTGCGGCCTGGGAAGCCGGCGACCGCCAGGGGGCGGCGGCCGCGGCACCGTGGGAGCTGATCGAGGACATGTTCATCTTTGGCACGCCCGAGCAGATGAAGGAGCGCCTCGCGCAGTTCGTCGCCGGCGGCATCACCCTCCCGATCCTCACCCCGATCGTCACGCCAGACAAGCTGGCGGAGACGATCGACGCGCTGGCTCCTGGCTGAGGTAGCGGGTTCGGAGGGAGCCGAATCCGTGGTTCCTTGCGGACGCTCAGAGTCCGAAAGGAACCACGGAACTCTGAGCACCACCCGTCACTCCTCGACAAGGCGGTTGTAAGTGTCCGGGCGGCGCGTGGTCAAGAAGGGGAAGAGCTCTAGCCAGTCCCTTCGCTGATCCAGATCCAAGTCAGCTACGAGCACGGCGGGTTCGTCGCGGGGGGCCTGGGCGAGGATTCGGCCGTAGGGGTCGCTGATGAAGGAGGAGCCGTAGAAGGTGAGGGGCGGCTCGGTGCCGATGCGGTTGACGGCCACCATGAAGACGCCGTTGGCGATGCCGTTGGCGACGATCACCTGCTGCCAGAGCGGCTGGGTGTCGAACTCGGGGTGGTCGGGCTCGGAGCCGATCGCGGTCGGGTAGACGAGGATGTCGGCGCCCTCGAGGCTGTAGGCGCGGGCGAGCTCGGGGAACCACTGGTCCCAGCAGGTCGGCAGCCCGAGCTTCGCCTCGCCGAGGCCGACGAGGGGGAAGGCGCCCTCACCTTTCGGGCCGGGACGGAAGTAGCGGTCCTCGTGGTAGCCGGCGGTGACCGGGATGTGGAGCTTGCGGGTGCGGGCGACGAGCTCGCCCTCTGGTGAGACGACGATCGCGGTGTTGAAGCCGAGGCCGCCGCCCTCCTCGGCGCGCTCGTAGAGCGAGGCGTGGACGTGGACGCCGGTTGCTGCGGCCATGCGGGCTGCGAACTCGAAGGTGCGCCCGCCCGGTAGCTCCTCCGGCCCGGCGCCGGCGGCCTCGGGCCCGGCCGGGTCGACGGCGAAGTAGCGGCTCAGGGTCAGCTCCTGCAGGCAGACGAGCTGCGCCCCCTCGCCCGCCGCGAGGCGGATCCCCTCCTCCAGGGCTCCCTGGTGCTCGGCGGGGTCGGGGTGCCAGCGGTGCTGGACGGCGGCGATCCGGAACGGCGGCCGGCTCGGCGGGCGGGTCCTCGCCAACGACTCCGGCGGCTGCTCGGCATGGATCAGGCGGATCTCGTCCACTGGTTCAAGATAGAGGGGAGTGAGCCCGACCCTCAAATCGACGCCCGCCGCCGACGGGTTCCGGATGCCGGCCGAGTTCGAGCCGCACGACGGCTGCTGGATGCTGTGGCCGGAGCGGACCGACAACTGGCGCCTGGGCGCGAAGCCGGCGCAGGAGGCCTTCGCGGCGGTGGCCGTGGCGATCGCCGCCTCCGAGCCGCTGACGATGGCGGTCTCCGACGCGCAGTTCGAGAACTGCCGGGCAATGCTGCCGCCCGAGGTCAGGGTGGTCGAGGTCTCGAGCGACGACGCCTGGATGCGTGACTGCGGCCCGACCTTCCTCGTCGGCGGGGACAGCGGGCACCGGGGGATCGACTGGCGCTTCAACGCCTGGGGCGGGACCGACGGCGGCCTCTACTTCCCCTGGGACCGCGACGACCGGGTCGCGGCCAAGGTGCTGGAGATCGAGGGCGCCGATCGCTACCGGGCGCCGATCGTGCTCGAGGGCGGCGCGATCCACGTCGACGGTGAGGGCACGGTGCTGACGACCGAAGAGTGTCTGCTCAACCCGAACCGCAACCCCGAGCTCTCGAAGGAGCAGATCGAGCGGGTCCTTCTCGATTACCTCGGGGCCGAGAAGGTGGTCTGGCTCGGCGCCGGCGTCTTCGAAGACGAGACCGACGGCCACGTCGACAACATCGCCTGCTTCGCCCGGCCGGGTGTGGTTCTGCTGACCTGGACCGACGATGAGGACGACCCGCAGCACGCGATCTCCCAAGATGCGCGCGACCGGCTGGAAGCCGCGACCGACGCTCGCGGGCGCCCGCTCGAGGTCGTCCTCCTCCCCTCCCCCGGTCCGCTGCAGATCTCAGCCGAGGAGGCCGAGGGCGTCGACGCCGGCGAGGGGACGCAGCCGCGTCGCGCCGGCGATCGCCTGGCCCCCTCCTACGTCAACTTCTACCTCGGCAACTCGCGGATCGTCTGCCCGCTGCTCGACCCCCGGCACGACGAGGAGGCCGCGGCGATCCTCCGCCGCACCTTCCCCGAGCGCGAGGTGGTCGGGGTGCCGGCGCGCGAGATCCTCCTCGGCGGCGGCAACATCCACTGCATCACCCAGCAGGTGCCGCGAGGCTGAGGGCGTAGTCGCCGGCCTCGTCGGTGAACCAGCCGCGCAGCTCGAGGCCGGCGCCGGCGTAGACCGATTCGAGCCGCTCGCGGGTGAACTTGGTCGAGATCTCGGTCCGCATCTCCTCCCCCGCGGCGAAGGCGACGTCGAGGTCGAGGCCCTCGATCCGCACCTCCTGGTCGGCGAGCGAGCGCAGGCGGATGTCCATCCGCTCCGCCTCGGCGTCGTAGCGGGCGACGTGCTCGAAGGCGTCGAGGTCGAAGTCGGCCCCGAGCTGTGTGTTGAGGACGGCGAGGACGTTCTTGTTGAACTCGGCGGTGACGCCGGCGGCGTCGTCGTAGGCGGCCTCGAGCCGGGCGCGGTTCTTGATCAGGTCGGTGCCGAGCAGGAGGTGGTCGTTCGGGCCGAGCAGTGCCGCGATCCGCTCGAGGAACGCCTGGCGCTGGCGCGGATAGAGGTTGCCGATCGTGCCGCCGAGGAAGGCGATCATCCGCCGGTCGGTGCCGTGCGGGATCCGCTCCAGGTGCTGCTCGAAGTCGCAGACGAGGCCGTGGACGTCGAGCTCGGGGTACTCGTCGACCAGTTCAGTGGCGGTGCGATGGGTGATCTCCTCGGAGATGTCGACCGGCACGTAGGTGTCGAGGCTGCCGAGTTCGCGCATCGCGCTCAGCAGGTGGCGGGTCTTCGATGCCGATCCGGAGCCCAGCTCGGTCAGGGTGCCGGGACAGCCGGCCGCTTCGAGGATCTCGGGTGAGCGCTGTTCGAGGATCTGGCGCTCGGCGCGGGTCGGGTAGTACTCGGGCAGCTCGGTGATCTGCTCGAATAGGCGCGAGCCGCGGTCGTCGTAGAAGTACTTCGGCGCCAGCTCCTTCGGGAAGTCGCAGAGGCCGGCGCGGACGTCCCGCGCCATCGTCGCCGCCGCGTCGGCATCGAGATGGACGTCGATCGCGATCGTCATGCCGTCCTCGCGCAGCGGATGCCGGAGAAGATCTGGCGGCGCTGCGGCAGGTCCCAATTGCGGAAGGTGGGGCGGGCGACGCGCGGGTGGGTCGCCCAGGAGCCACCGCGCAGGACCTTGTATTCGCCGCCGAAGAAGACCTCGGAGTACTCGCGGTAGGGGAAGGCGGCGAAGCCCGGGTAGGCGAGGAAGTCCGAGGAGGTCCATTCCCAGCCGTGGCCGAGGCCGTCGAGGTGCGGGTGCGCCGCCTCCCACTCGTGCTCGGTCGGCAGGCGCTTGCCGGCCCAGCGGGCGAAGGCGTCGGCCTCCTCCCAGGAGACGTGGATCACGGGGTGGTTCGGGTCGATCGGCTCGCGGCGGCCCCGCGAGACGTCGACCCATCCCTCGCCGTCGCGCCCCCAGTACAGCGGCGGCTCGGCTCCGGTCTCTTCCATGTAGGCGATGTACGCGCCGTTGGTGACCGGGGTTCGATCGATCTCGAAGGCGGCGAGCTCGACCATGTGCCGCGGGCGCTCGTTGTCGTAGGCGAAGCCTCGCTCGGGAGCGCCGATCTCGTACTCGCCCCCCGCGATTACGACAGCCTCGGCCCCCACGCCACTTTCGTGGTTCCTTTGTCCCGATATGGGTGCCAAAGGAACCACGCGATCCCGTTCGGCCTCGATTGCCGGCGGCAGCTCGTAGCCGTCGACCAGCTGCAGGAGCTGCAGCATCGTCTCGTTGTGCTGCAGCTCGTGCGCGAGCAGCATCTCGTAGACGAAAACTTCCCGCAGTAGCGGGTCCTCGGCGTCGGGACCGATCTCCACACCGTCCAGTACGTCGAGAGCACGCTCGCGGACGTCCGCCATGTAGGAACGGAGCTCCTCGTCGCGCAGGATCGGCAGCTCGCCGCGGATCTTCCGCGGGTTCTCGATCGCGTCGTAGAAGCGGCCGAGCTCCCCGTGCAGCGGCTCCCGCTCGCCGATCGTCTGCACCAGCCACAGCTCCTCGAAGTTGGCGATGTGGCCGAGGTCCCAGGCCAGCGGGCTGAGGATCGGCGAGTAGACGGTGTTCAGCTGCTCGTCATCGAGCCGCTCCACCAGGGCGAAAGTGCGTTCTCTCGTCTCGGAAAGAGCTTCCGCGATCGCCGCCTTCGACTCTGAGGACACTTCGGCCGGGATGGGAAGACCCTAGCGGCCATTGCGAACCCGGTTGTGAATCAGGCGGTTCCCTCGGCCTCTGGATCGAGCCACACGTGCTTGCTCCACGGGGGCGAGACGGCGAACCGGGCAGAGCTCCGGGCCGCGATCGGCTCGAGCGGGATCAGGTGGACGCGGTGGCCGGGAGTGAAACGGTCGGTGTTGGCGAGGCCGATGGTTGCGCCGGCGTGACTGCCGCCGGCGACCAGCAGCAGGCGGGTCTCGCGACCCCAGCCAGCCCGTGCGACGACGCCGGCGTCGGAGGCCCAGTTGCCGATCTCGCGGAAGCCGTTGTAGCCGTGGTGGGAGGAGGCCCGCTGGTCGATGCCGCCGTCGGGCCGGATCCGGAACTGGACGCTCTCCCAGTCGTCTGGGTGGTAGCCCCTCTCCCCCGCCACCGGCACGCCGCGCAGGGTGGCCGAGTCGGCATAGAAGAGCCAGTACTGCAGGTAGAGGTTCCCGGCACGCTCGCCGGAGCAGTCGGCCCCGGCCACTTCGGTCCGCTCCGCCTCACCCTCGCGGCAGTCGATCGCGTGGACGAATGCGGTGACCGGCAGACCCGCGTCGCTCGCGTCGATCTCGCCCTCGCCGGAGGCGTCGCCGCACTCGCTGCTGCGGCAGCGGCGGAAGTCGACCGGAACCGCCCGCGATCCCCGCTCGAAGGCAAGCATCGGCATGTGCCGGCGCGCGTGCTCCGCGACCTCCGACCCGTAGGCCGCGATCAGCGCCGGCTCGTCACCGCATTTGCCGGCGAGGGCCGCGGCGCAGAGGAGACGGTCCGCCAGGGCGCGTGCCAGCGGCGCGCCGGGAACCCGCGCGCCAGCGGCGACGAAAGCCAGCAGCACGAGCGAAACGAGCGCGACCAGCCCGACCCACTCGACCGTCCCCTGTCCCCGCTCCGAGCCCATGGCCCGACGCTAGGGAGCAAAGTCCCACGCGTGGGTGCCTAGAGTGCCGGCTTCGTGCCGGAACGATCGCGACTTCGATGGCTCGGGGCTATGGCGGCACTCGCCTGCTTTTTCCCCAGCGTCGCGCGAGGAGACGAGCGCCAGGTGATCGGCCACTCGGTCCAGGGCCGGCCGATTGTTCTCCTCAGAGAAGGCGCGCCCGACCCCGCGGTAACGGTGCTCGTCGTCGGTGCCATCCACGGCAACGAGCCGGCGGGGATGCGCATCACGCGCCGGCTGATCGCCGGGCTGCCGCCGGCCCGCACCGAACTCCTCGTGGTGCCGACGATCAATCCCGACGGCCTCGCCGCTGGCACCCGCGGCAATTCCCACGGCGTCGACCTCAACCGCAACTTCCCCTACCGCTGGTGCCCGCTCGGCGGCGGCGAATACTCCGGCACCGGCCCGCTGTCCGAGCCCGAGTCCCGAGCGGCGTACGACCTCATCCGTCGCGAGCGACCCGATGTCACCATCTGGTTCCACCAGCCCTTCGGCCTGATCGATAAGCCCGAAGGCAACCCCTTCGCCGCCCACCGCTTCGCCCAACTGATCGACCTCCCCCTGGTCCGCCTCCCAGGTCCCTACCCCGGCAGCGCCTCCCGCTGGCAGAACCGCACCTTCCCAACCAGCACCGCCTTCGTCGCCGAGCTGCCGCCCGACGTCAGCAGCGCTCTCGCAAAGCGAGGCACCGCAGCAATTCGCGCCCTTGCTGCCGAGCTGGCAAGCCCGGCGATCGAAAGCAGTCAACCCAGCCGTTGAGAGACCACACGGAGCACCGCCCTCCCATATCCCGTGGTTCCTTTCAGACGCTATGGGTGTATAAGGAACCACGAGATTCGCTGGCTCCAGCCATCACGGTTTCGTGGTTCCTTTCGGGCGATCTGGGTGCAAAAGGAACCACAACTTTCGTGGATTCGGGCCTGTCCCGGGGAACGATGGTTGGTGACTGGCGTCGCCGGACCAAGCGATGCAAGGACGCGGGAGCCCTATAGCGGCGCTCATGAGTATCTGGTTCCGTCAGGTGACCGCGGTTTGACCTCGCCCACCTCGGAGACACGCGGCGCATCCGACTTTGAGCACACCTGGGTGGGTCAAATGTCGGCTGCGCGAGTCTCCGGTGCCGGGGGTCGATGACTCTGGGCGCGGGCTACCCTGAGCGGACCGGATACGCAGGAGCGGCGCTATTTGGGCGACTGAGGACGCCACAGGGCGTAGGTCCGCGTCGGCAGGCCCGCCAGCGCGACCCGGCCAGGCCCCTACTTAAAGATTCCCGATCTCCGCTGCGATTTCGCTGGCTGCCGCTTTGGCGTCGGCGAAGAGCATCGAGGTGTTCGGTTCGTAGAAGAGGTCGTTGTCGATGCCGGCGAAGCCGGGGCTGAGGGAGCGCTTGATGACGATCACCTCTTGGGCCTCGGAGACCTCGATGATCGGCATGCCGGCGATCGGCGAGTCGGGGTCGTTTTTCGCCGCCGGGTTGGTGACGTCGTTGGCGCCGACGACCACGGCGACGTCGGTGCGCGACATCTCCGGGTTGATCTCCTCCATCTCCTTGAGGTTCTCGTAGGCGACGTCGGCCTCGGCGAGGAGGACGTTCATGTGGCCCGGCATGCGGCCGGCGACCGGGTGGATCGCGTAGTTGACGGTTACCCCGCGCTTTTCCAGCTCGTCGGCGACCTCCTTGATCGCGTGCTGGGCCTGGGCGACGGCGAGGCCGTAGCCGGGGACGATCACCACGGTGTCGGCATAGGCGAGCTTGATCGCCGCGTCCTGGGCGCCGATCGAGACGTGCGGCTTTTCCTCACCGCTGCCCCCGCCGCCGCCGGAGGGCGCGCCGCCGAAGCCGGAGAAGAGGATGTTGGCCACCGAGCGGTTCATCGCCGTCGCCATCTCCATGGTGAGGATCGTTCCCGAGGAGCCGACCAGGGTGCCGGCGACGATCAGGGCGACGTTGTCGAGCGCGAAGCCGGCGGCCGCGGCGGAGAGGCCGGTGAAGGCATTCAGCAGCGAGATCACAACCGGCATGTCCGCCCCGCCGATCGGCAGGACGACGAGGTTGCCGAGGATCGCCGCCAGGACTAGGAGGAGGATGAAGAGGCCCTGCGAGGGCGACTCGTGGTCGACCGCGAGGATCACGCAGATGGAGACGATCGCGATCAGCAGGACGGCGTTGATCACCTGCTGGCCGGGTGCCGCGATCGGCCGCGTCGGGATCAGGTCCTGGAGCTTGGCGAAGGCGATGTTCGAGCCCCAGAAGGAGACCGAGCCGACGACGCCGGCGAAGATGATCGGGATCAGCTCGTCGAGCGGGAAGTCCTCGCCGAGCGAGATCCCGTGGCGGATCTCCGACCAGGCGATCAGGGCGACCGCGCCGCCGCCGACCCCGTTGTAGAGGGCGACCATCTGCGGCATCTCGGTCATCTGCACACGGATCGAGGCGATTACGCCAACGGCGGTGCCGATCCCGAGGCCGAGGAAGATCAGGCCCCAGTTGCCCATCCCGTCGAGCAGCAGGGTGGTGACGACCGCGATCGCCATGCCGCCGGCGGCAAGTAGGTTGCCGCGCTTGGCGGTGGTCGGGTGCGTCCCCTGTTTGATCCCGACGATGAACAGCGAGAAGGCGACGATGTAGAGGGCGGTGGCAGCGTCGCCGCCCGGCTCCAGCACGGCGTTGACCATCAGGCGCCGCCCTTCCCGTCAGAGCTGGGCTTCGGCTTCGGCTTCCTCGCGAACATGCCGAGCATCCGGTCGGTGACCATGAAGCCGCCGACGATGTTGATCGCGCCGAAGGCGACGGCGATCGTCCCGATCACGTACTCGAGCCCGTCGTCGGCGAAGCCGAGCACGATCAGGCCGCCGAGCATGACGATGCCGTGGATCGCGTTGGTCTGCGACATCAGCGGCGTGTGCAGGGTGGTCGGGACCTTCGAGATCACCTCGAAGCCGACGAAGACGGCGAGCACGAAGATCGTGATCTCGGTCATCAGGTCCATGGCTACTTCGCTGCCCTCTCGTTTTTGATCTCGCCGCCCTGCGTGATGCAGGCGGCGGCGATGATGTCGTCCTCGAAGTCGACCTTGGCCTCGCCCTCGTCGGTGACGATCAGGCCGAGCAGGTTCTCGAGGTTCTTGGCATAGAGCTGGGAGGCCGGCGCCGGCATCTCCGAGGGAAGGTTGCGGGAGCCGATCACTTTCACCCCGCCCTCGACCACGGTCCGGCCAGGCTCGGTCAGCTCGCAGTTGCCGCCGGTCTCGGCGGCGAGGTCGACGATCACCGAGCCGGGGGCCATGTTGCGGACCGCCTCGGCGGTGACCAGCAGCGGCGCCGGGCGGCCGGGGATCGCGGCCGTGGTGACGATGATGTCCTGTTTCGCCGCGTTCTCGGTGAGGGCGTCGCGCACCTGCGCGTTCTCCTCGTCGGTGAGTGGACGGGCGTAACCGCCCTCGCCCTCGGCGTCGGGGATGAAGTCCAGTTCCAGCGGCCGGCCGCCGAGCGAGGCGATCTGCTCCCAGGCGGCGCGGCGGATGTCGAAGCCGGTGACGATCGCGCCGAGGCGCTTGGCGGTGGCGACCGCCTGCAGGCCGGCGACGCCGGCGCCGAGGACGAGGACCTTTGCCGGCGGCACGGTGCCGGCGGCGGTGGTCATCATCCCGAAGAAGCGGCCGGACTCGCGAGCGCCGATCAGGGTCGCCGCGTAGCCGGCGGCGGCGGCCTGCGAGGAGAGCGCGTCCATCGCCTGGGCGCGGGTCGTCCGCGGGATCGCCTCCATCGCGAAGGCAGTGACCCCGGCGGCCGCGAGGGCTCTGTTCGTGTCCGCCGCGACCCACGGGTCGAGGTGGGAGATCAGCAGCTGGTTGCCGTTCAGGTGCGAAATCGCGTCAACGCTCGGGACCGCGACGTGGAGGATGATGTCGGCCCCCCAGGCGGAATCGGCGGAGCCGACCTCGGCGCCAGCCTCCTCGTAGGCCTCGTCGGTGTGCCCGGCGGCCACGCCGGCCCCCGACTCGACGACGACGTCGACCTTCTCGTTTTTCTTCAACGATTTGACGACGTCGGGGATCAGCGCGACGCGGCGCTCCCCCTCGGCGGTCTCTTTCGGCACTCCGATCTTCATGGCGCGGCGCGGGAGGATATGCGATCAGGCCAGGACGGCGTCCCGACCCCCGCCGTTTAGGCAGAGACCCCTGCGAGAGCAGCCAGACGCGCCAGCGTGTGCTGCTGCTCGGAGCGCTCGACGTGGACGGGTGACACGATCAGGCGGTCGATGCCGGCGCCGCGGAAGCGCTCGATCCGCTCGGCGACTTCGGCCTCGGTCCCGACCAGCGAGGTCGCCTCGACGATCTCGTCGGGCATCGCCTCGAAGGCGCCGCCGCGGTCGCCGTCCTGGAAGCGCTGCTGGACCTCGTCGGCGACGTCGCCGAAGCCGAAGCGGTGGGCGAGGTCGACGTAGAAGTTCGTTTTGCGGCTGCCCATGCCGCCGAAGTAGAGGACGAGGCCGGCCTTGACGACGTTCTTCGCCGCCTCCAGGTCGCCGTCGATCGCCACCGACAGCGAGGGACTGACCTCGAGGTCGGAGCGCTGCCGGCCGCCCTTGGCGAAGCCCGCCTCCAGGTGCTCTCCCCAGGTCTGCTCGAAGGCGTCGACGCTGAAGAAGATCGGGATCCAGCCGTCGCAGATCTCGGCTGCCATCTCGACCGATTTGCGGCCGATCGCGCCGACGAAGACCGGGATCTCGTTGCGCACCGGGTGGAAGTTCAGCTTCAGCGGCTTGCCCTCGCCGCCGGGCAGCGGCAGCGTGTAGTGCTCACCCTGGTGGTCGACGGGACCCTCGCGGGCGATGATCTCGCGGACCACTTCGATGTACTCGCGGGTGCGGCCCCACGGTTTCGCGTAGGGCACTCCGTACCAGCCCTCGGAGACCTGCGGCCCGGACGGTCCGAAGCCGAAGAGGAAGCGGCCGCCGCTCAGTTTGTCGATCGTCGCCCCGGCCATCGCCGCCGCAGCCGGCGGGCGCGCGGGCACCTGCAGGATCGCCGCGCCGAGGTTGATCTTCTCGGTCTTCGCCGCCAGCCAGGCGAGGACGCTGACCACGTCGGAGCCGTAGGACTCGGCCGCCCAGACCGACTCGTAGCCGAGCCCCTCGGCGGCGCGGACGATCTCGGCAGCGTCATCGCCGGCCGGTCCGATCCCCCAGTAGCCCAGGTTGAGTCCAAGCTTCAGGCCCATCGCTCCCGCACCCTATTGAATAGGGGGCGAATGGGTAACGGCCGTCCCAGCATGGAGCAAGGGCTTTCCAACAAGGAGGCGGCGGCGCGGCTGCGCAAGCTGGGGCCGCCGGCCGAGACCTCGTCGCGCTCGCTGGCGAGCATCGTCGCCGGCAACGTCTTCACGCTCTTCAACGCGATCATCGGCGCCTTCTTCCTGCTCGACATAGGCCTCGGGCTCTACGCGGATTCAGTCTTCGGCCTGATCGCGGTCGTCAACTCCAGCATCGGGATCTACCAGGAGAAGAAGGCGAAGGAAACGCTGGACGAAATCGCCGTCCTCGTCGCCCCGCACGCCAAGGTCGTGCGCGACGGGGAGGTGGTCGAGCTGCTGGCGACCGAGGTCGTGCCCGGCGACGTCGTCCAGGTCGGGCCCGGCGACCAGCTCGTCGCCGACGGCGAGGCGATCGCCTCACGCGGGCTGACGATGGACGAGTCGCTGCTGACCGGCGAGGCCGACGGGATCCGCAAGGGCGAGGGCGACCGCATCCTCTCCGGTTCCTTCTGCGTCTCGGGCTCCGGCCACTACCTGGTCGACGCGGTCCGCGAGCAGAGCTACGCCGGGAAACTGGCCGGCGAGGCGAAGACCTTCCGCCACCCGCCCTCGCCGCTGCAGGAGGAGGTCAACCGGGTGATCATCGCCTCCACCTACGTGATGCTGCCCCTGGCGGCCGCCCTCCTCGTCAGCTTCAGGGTCCGCGGCACCGACCTCACCGAGGCGGCGCAGACGGCGACCGCCGGGCTCGTGACCCTGATCCCCGAGGGACTGGTGCTGCTGATGAGCGTCACCTTTGCGGTCGCCGCGATGCGCCTGGCGAAGCGCAACACGCTCGTGCAGCAGATGAGCGCGACCGAGAGCCTCGCCTCGGTCGACACGATCTGCGTCGACAAGACCGGGACCCTGACCGCTGGCGAGCTGCGCCTCACCGGGGTCGAGTACGCCGACGGCGTCGACCCCAAGTCGGGCGCGGCGGCGCTGGGACGGTTCGCCGCCAGCGCCGGCGACCGCAACCAGACGCTGGAGACGATCGCCGCGGAGTTCCCGGGCAAACCCGCGACGGTGCGCGGCGAGGTGCCGTTCTCCTCGGAGTGGAAGTGGAGCGGCGCCTCGCTCGACGGCGGCGACGGGGCGACCTACGTCCTCGGCGCGCCGGACATCCTCGCCGAGACCGGCGCCCTCACCCTGCCGCCCGGCCTCGCCGCCAAGCTCGAGCAGGAAACCGGGGCGGGCCGGCGGGTCGTCGCCTTCGGGCAGACGGACGAGGCGCTGCCGGACGATCCGGCCGTCGGCGGTGCCCCGCGGATGCAGCCGCTGGCGCTGGTCGTGCTGGAGGAGACGCTGCGGCCCGACGCGGCGGAAACCATCGCCTATATGCGCGAAGAGGAAGTCGACCTGAAGCTGATCTCCGGCGACGCGGCGGCGACTGTCACCGCGGTCGCCTACGCGGTCGGCGTGCCGCGCGATGCCGGCGTGGTCGAGGGGCCGGACCTGCCCGAGGACGAGGAGGGATTGGCGAAGGCGGCGCTGGAGAACACGATCTTCTGCCGGATCAAGCCCGAGCAGAAGAAGGCCCTGGTCGGGGCGCTGGTCGCCGCCGGGCGCTACGTGGCGATGATCGGCGACGGGGTCAACGACGTGCCGGCGCTGAAGCGGGCGCGGATGGCGGTCGCGATGGGCTCGGGCGCGCAGGTGACCAAAGGCGTCGCCGACGTCGTCCTGCTCGAGGACCAGTTCGCGCGGCTGCCGGAGGCGGTCGGCGAGGGGCGGCGGATCGCCCGCAACATCCACCGCCTCGGCCGCCTCTACCTGACCAAGACCGTCTACGCGGCGACGCTGATCCTGCTGGTCGCGGTGCCCGGCTTCGCCTTTCCCTTCCTGCCGCGCCACCTGACCCTTGCGGCCTTCCTGACGATCGGCATCCCCTCCTTCGTGCTGGCACTGCTGCCCTCGGACGGGCCGCTCTACCGCGGCCGCCTGCTGCGGGCGCTGGCGGCGTTCGCGGTCCCGGCCGGGCTGGCGACGGCGCTCGGCTCGATCCTCTCCTTCTTCCTCGTCGACACCCTCGCCGGCGCCAGCCTAGAAGCGGGTCGCACCGCGGCGACGACGACCCTGATCGTGCTCGGGCTCGCCTTCATCCTCCTGCTGGAGCGCGGGCCCGGCCGCGAGCACATCGCAATCCAGAGCAACATGCTGGCGATGGTCGCCGCCCTCGGCGCCGCCTTCGCCGGGATCCTCGCGATCCCGTTCCTGCGCGACTTCTTCGACATGGTCCTGCTCAGCGCGCCGGAATGGTTCCTGGCGCTGTTCTCGGCGGCGGCCGGGCTGACGATCGCGAGCCTGCTGTGGAAACTGCCGCAGATCGAACGCCTGGAAGTCCCGGGGGAGCGCGTGGAAGCGACGCCGAACCCCGATCCGCCAGCAGGGCCAGCCCAGTAGCCGAATCTTTCGACTAAGGGCCATGGGGAGCCGGGTACTCGGTGCCTACCGTGCTCTCATGGCGACGACCTTGAAACCGGCCCGCCCCTTCCGCGGCGCCGGCGAGTACCCGCTCGAAGCGGGGAACTTCGACGAGGCGTTCGCCACGACCGGGGCTCCGCGCCGTCCCTACGCGGAGCTGCTCGGCGCGCTCGCGCGGCAGGACCCCTCCACGCTGCGCGAGCGCGTCCGGTCCAACGTCGCCGCCGCCGGATTGCGGTTCGGGCCCGGGCGGGAGATCGCGGTCGATCCGGTGCCGCGGCTGATCGAGGCCGACGAGTGGGAGCGGCTCGAACCCGGGCTGCTGCAGCGCGCACGGGCATTGAACGCTTTCGTCGCCGACGCCTACGGACCGCAGCGGATCTTCGAAGCCGGCGTCGTCCCCCGTCACCTGCTCGAGACCTCCGAGGGGTTCGAACCGGCGATGCGGGGCCTCCTCGACCCTGAGGTGCCGCCTGCGACCGTCGCCGGGCTCGACCTCATCCGCGACGAGGGCGGCGAGTTGCAGGTCCTGGAGGACAACCTGCGGATGCCGTCCGGTGCCTGTTACGCGATCGCGGTCCGCGAAGTCGTCGAGCCGGAGATCGAGGCGCCGCTGCGGCCGCGCAGCCTCGGCGACTACATCGAGAAGCTGCGCGCGGCGATCTTCGCCGCGGCACCGGCTGGCCGCGAGGAACCCGCCGTGGCGATCCTCTCCGACGGGCCGGAGAACGGCGCCTGGTACGAGCACGAGCGCCTTGCCCGGGAGATGGAGCTGCCGGTCCTCACCCCGGACCAGCTCGAGACCAGCCGTGGCCGGCTCTTCACCCGTCGCGGCCGGGCGCGCGAGCAGATCGACGTGATCTACCGCCGCCTCGACGAGGACCGACTCTGCGAGCCCGACGGGACGCCGACCGCCCTCGGCGGGCTGCTGCTGCCGGCGCTGCGGTCGGGCAGGCTGCGGTGCGCCAACGCCTTCGGGACCGGCCTCGGTGACGACAAGCTCGCCCACGCCTATGCCGAGCGGATGATCGAGTTCTACCTCGGCGAGGAGCCTCTGCTGCGCTCGGTGCCGAGCTACGACCTCTCCGTCGAGGCCGACCGCGAGGCGGCGATGGGACGGCTGGAGGAGCTGGTGATCAAGCCGCGCGGCGGCTTCGGCGGCCACGGGGTGACGATCATGCCGCGGGCGACCGAGCCGCAGCGCCAGCGTGCGATTGGCCTGCTGCGGCGCCGGCCCGAGCACTTCATCGCCCAGGAGACGGTGGAGATCTCCAGCCACCCGACCGTGGTCGGCGGCGGCCTGGCGCCGCGGCGCATCGACCTGCGCCCGTTCGTGGTCAGCGCGCCTAGCGGCGGGGTGGCGATGGCCGGCGGCCTGACCCGCTTCGCGCGCGAGGCCGGGGAGATGGTCGTCAACAGCTCCCAGGGCGGCGGCTGCAAGGACACCTGGGTCGTCGAGGCGCAGCGATGAAGCGCCGTTCGTTAGCGTCGCTGCAGATGAGGCCCTTGATCGGAGTCACGACTTCCGAGGTGCGCTCCCCCGAGCGGGCGACCCCGATTCCCGAGGGGGAGCCGCGGGTCCGCGAGCTGGCCCTGGGGCTCACCTACATGCGGGCGGTCGAGGCGGCCGGCGGCCTGCCGCTGGTGATTCCCTTGATGGACGACGACGCGATCGAGCCGCTGCTCGACCGGCTCGACGGCCTCTGCCTCTCCGGCGGGCCGGACCTCGACCCCGGCAACTACGGAGCCGACCCGCACGAAGAGCTGGGCCCGACCGAGCCCGACCTCGACAGCTTCGAGCTCGCCGTCGCCCGGCGGGCCGACGCGCGCGAGATGCCGATCCTGGCGATCTGCCGCGGCACCCAAGCGCTGAACATCGTCCGCGGCGGGGCCCTGCACCAGCACCTGCCGGAGCTCTCCGAGCAGATCCCGCACCGGCAGAAGACGCCGGGTACCGAGACCAGCCACCCGGTCGAGATCGAGCCGGGCAGCCGCCTCGCGCGGGCGCTCGGATACGAGGAGCTGCGGGTCGCCGACGCGCTCGACGTCAACTCCTTCCACCACCAGGCGATCGACCGGCTCGGAGCCGGATTGAAGGTCACCGCCAGCGCCCCCGATGGGACGATCGAGGCGATCGAGGACCCGGACCGTGAGTTCCTGATCGGCGTTCAGTGGCACGCCGAGACCCTCGTCCACCGGCCCCACGAGAAGAGCCTCTTCGGCAGCTTCGTCGAGGCCTGCGAGCACGAGGCCACGAGCTCGCGGCGCCGCAGCAACCGCGAGGTGGCATGAGCGAGGGGGCCGGCACGCTGCCGGCCTGGGCGGCCTGGTCCGAGCCGCACGAGCTCGGCCCCTACACGGTCGGGATCGAGGAGGAGGTGATGCTGCTCGACGAGGTCAGCTGGGCGCTCGCGCACCGGATCGACTCGGTCCTCCCCCGCCTGCTCGGGCGCGACGGCAGCTTCACGGCCGAGACGCACGGCTCGGCGCTCGAGATCCAGACCGGCGTCCACGCCTCGATCGGCGGGGCGATCGGGGAGCTGGCAGTGCTGCGCGGGGAGCTGGCCGCGACGCTGGAGCCGCTCTCGATGCGGGCCGCGAGCGCCGGCACCCACCCCTTCGCCGTCTGGCAGGAGATCGTCGTCTCCGCCGGCGAGCGCTACCAGTTCGTCTACGGCTCGATGCGGGAGCTGGCGCGGCGGGAGCCGACCTTCGGCCTCCACGTCCACATCGCCGTCCCCGACCCCGAAGACGCGGTCCACGTCGCCAACCGGCTGCGCACCCACATCCCGCTGCTGCTGGCGCTCTCGGTCAACTCGCCCTTCTGGCAGGGTCGCGACACCGGGCTCGCCTCGGCGCGGACCCCGCTCTTCCAGGCCTTCCCGCGCGTCGGAATCCCGCGCGACTTCACCGATTACGCCGACTACGCCGAGTCGGTCGACGTCCTGATCCGCTCCGGTGCGGTGCCGGAGCCGACCTTCCTCTGGTGGGACGTACGGCCGCAGCCGCGCTTCGGCACCGTCGAGGTGCGGATCATGGACGCGCAGACGAAGCTCGGCGACACCGCCGCGATCGCCGCCCTGGTCCAGTGCATCGTCCGCGCCGAGGTCGAGGCGGGGACCCACCTGGAACGGTGGATGCCGCAGGAGGTCCTCTCCGAGAACCGCTTCCTCGCCGCCCGCGACGGGATGGACGCGGAGCTGATCGAGCCCGAGCTGGAACGGCGGGTGCCGGCCCGTGAGCTGCTCGCCGACCTGGTCGCCGTCTGCCGGCCGCACGCGCAGGACCTCGCCTGCGAGGCGGAGCTGGACCGGGTACCGGAGCTCGGCGCGCAGACCGGTGCCCAGCGCCAGATCGACCTGGCGCGTTCGCTGGAGTCCCTGCCGCGGGTCGTGGGCGTCTTGGCCAGCGACTTCCTGGCGCGCAGCTAGTCGCTCGGCGGCAAGACGAACTGGGAGACGATGAGGTTCGCCGCGAGGCGTGGCTCGCTGCCCTCGCGGCGGCGGTCGATCCTGACCTCGATCACGACCGTGCTCTTGCCGACGTGCAGGGGCTCGGCTTTGGCCTCGATCTCGTCGCCGAGGACCCCGGCGGCGAAGACGTTCAGCTTCAGCTCGATCGTCGTGAAGTTGTGGCCGGCCGGGATGCAGCGAAAGGTCGACCAGGCGGCGACGGTGTCGCCGAGCGCGGTCCAGACGCCGCCGTGGACGAAGCCGCCGGGGTGCAGGTGGCGGCGGTCGACGACGATCTTGCCGCGGGCGTGGGAGTCCTCGACCTCGAGCGGCTCGATCCCGAGGTCACCCGGGAAGCTGCCCGGGAGGAAGTCCCGGACCGTCTCGGCGGTGATCATCGAGCTCGGGTGCGGCGAGTCGCTCATCGGGGCGGCAGCCTATTCGTCAGGGTCGAGACCGAAGCCCTGGAGCCCGTGGTCGCCGTAGGGCTCGTCGCGCTCGCGGACCGCCTCGCGGAAGCCGGACCCGGCGGCGCGGCGGACGAACCCGTGCCCCTCCTCGGTGTGGCGGGCGATGCCGTCGAAGAAGGTGCCGAGGACCTGGGTCTGGGTCAGTCCCTGCGCGTGGACGGTCTGGTTGACCAGCAGCTTCATCATCACCAGCTGGTTGATCGGCATCCGCGCCACCCGCTCGAGCAGGCGCTCGAACCGCTCGTCGAGCCGCTCGGCCGGCGCCGCCTCGGTGGCCAGTCCCCACTCCGCCGCCTCGGCGCCGGTCAGCGAATCGCCGGTCAGCAGCAGGCGCTTGGCCCGCATCGGCCCCAGCCGGCTCGCCCACATCGCCGTCGTCGGCGAGCCCCAGACGCGGGCCGGCGGGTAGCCGATCTTCGCGTCGGAGGCGATCACCAGCAGGTCCGAGCAGAGGGCCATGTCGGTGCCGCCCGCGACGCAGTAGCCGTGGACCTTGCAGAGCACCGGCTTCTCGGAGTGGAAGAGGCACATGAAGCCGCGCACGTTGCGGCTCATGAACTGGTAGTCGGTGACCGGGTCCCAGTTGGAGTCCGGCGCGTGGTTGGCGCCGATCGTCGCCGGGTCTAGGGGCGAGCCGGGCGGTGCCGCTCCTCCCTCCCCCAGCTCGCTCATGTCGCCCTCGGCCGAGGCGACGAGGTCGTAGCCGCCGCAGAACCCCGTGCCGTTGCCGGCCAGCGCGATCACGTGCACCGCGGGGTCGAGGTTGGCCCGCTCGACGCACTCGGCCAGCTCGACCGGCATCCGCGGCGTGATCCCGTTCCCGCGCGCCGGGCGATTCAGGGTGATGCGCGCGACTCGCTCGCCGGTCTCGTAGGTGAGGGTCTCGAGCTCCATCGCCATTGGTGAGTTGTGGGCGCTATAGCCCCCACAACTCACCAAACGCTGCCTAGTTGAGTCTTTCGACGAGCATGGCCTTGCCCTGGCCGCCGGCCACGCACATCGTCTCCAGGCCGACCTGCTTGTCGTCGGTCTCGAGCACGTTCAGCAGCGTGCCCATGATCCGGGCACCGGTCATCCCGAAGGGGTGGCCGAGGGCGATCGCGCCGCCGTGGGTGTTGAGCTTGTCTTCGTCGATCCCGCATTCGGCCATGATCGGGATCACTTGGGCGGCGAACGCCTCGTTCAGCTCGACCCGGTCGACGTCGCCGATCGTCATCCCGGCGCGGTCGAGGACCTTCTTGATCGCCCCGATCGGGGCGACGCCCATCAGCTCCGGCTCGTTGCCGTGGGTGGCGGCGGTGATGATCCGAGCCCGCGGGGTGAGACCGAGCTCCTCGGCCTTGCTGTCGCTCATCAGCAGCACCGCGGCGGCGCCGTCGTTGAGTGGGCAGGAGTTGCCGGCGGTGACGCCGCCGCCGCCGAAGGCCTCCGGCAGTTCGGAGAGCTTCTCCAGGGTCGAGGAGGCGCGGGGGCCGTCGTCCTTGCTCACCTCGGTGCCGTCCTCGAGCTTGACCGGGACGATCTCGCGGTCGAAGAAGCCGTCCTCCTGCGAGCGGACCGCCAGTTCCTGCGAGCGCTGCGCGAACTTGTCCATGTCGGCGCGGCTGACCTCGTACTTTTCGGCGACGTTGACCGCGGTCAGGCCCATGTCGATGTAGGCGTTGGGCTGGCCGTTCTCGCCGATCAGGTTGGGGTTGCGGTCGTCGGCGCCGGCGGGCTCGGTGCGCTCGTTGAAGCGGCTCACCCACTCGACCCCGACGGCGAGGTAGGCGTCGCCCTCGCCGGCCTTGATCGCGTTGCCGGCGTGGCGGATCGCGTCGAGGCTGGAGGAGCAGTAGCGGGAGACGGTGACCCCGTTGACCTCCTGCGGCAGCTTCTCGCTGAGCAGGGAGATGATCCGGCCGATGTTGAAGGCCTCGAGGCCCTGCGGCATGCCGACGCCGCAGAAGACGTCTTCGATCAGGGCGGGGTCGACCTCGGGGTTGCGCTCGAGCAGCTGGTCGACCACGAAGGCGCCCATCTCCTCGGGCCGCAGCTGGGCCAGCGAGCCCTTGAAGGCGCGGCCGATCGGCGTGCGGATGGTGTCGACGATGACTGCTTCGGGCATTCCTTATCTCCTCTGAGGCTTGGGAAGGGCTTGCGACTGCGGCAGCAGGGTAGTTGACGAGCGTTATGGGCGTTTCGTGCGGATTCGCACAAAGAATGGCGGGAGCGTCTTGAACCTGCGTTACATTCGCCTCAATCCACCTCGCGCGGACTGCGAGATTTGCCGCTCGGCGGCAAAGAAAGGAGGGCCCCTTCATGCCTGAGGGTTACTGCGTCAAAGAGCGTAAGAAGGTCGAGATCAAAGACGCGAAACAGGTGACGATGAAGAACGGTCGCCCGGCGATCCAGGGTGTCTGCCCGGACTGCGGGACGAAGATCTTCAAGATCGGGAAACTCGAATAGGGCCCTCCCCAGAGGGGAATTTGAACCCGGCAATGCCGGGGAGCGTATGTCGGGTCGGATGATCCAGTTAGGAACTTCGACCCGGGGCGCGCTCAGCCGCGAACGCGACGTCCGCGAGGCCTACGCCGCCCACTCGGGTGAGCTGTACGGCTTCGCGGTTCGTTCGCTGGGCGACTCCGGCCTCGCCGAAGAGGCCGTCCAGGAGACCTTCGTCCGCGCCTGGCGGGCGGGAGACCGCTTCGACCCGAAGATCGGCTCGCTGCGGACCTGGCTGTTCGCGATCCTCCGCAACGTCGTCATCGACCTGGGCCGGGCGCGGTCGGTGCGGCCGGGGGTCGCCGAGGGCGGGATCGAGCCATCGGTCGAGCCGCTGGACGAGGCGCTGCTCGCCTGGCAGGTCGAGGAGGCGATGCGGCGGCTCGGCGAGGACCACCGCCGGGTGCTGGTCGAGACCTATTACCGCGGCCGGCCCTACGCCGAGGTGGCGGAGGAGCTCGGCGTGCCGGAGGGGACCGTGAAGAGCCGCGTCTATTACGGGCTGCGGGCGCTGCGGGTCGTGCTCGAGGAGATGGGCTATGAAGACTAGGAACGAGTGCCGCGAATGGCGCGAGCTGCTCGGTGCCCACGCGCTCGGACGCTTGGAGGGCGACGAGCGGGCCGGGCTGGAGGCGCACCTGGAGGGCTGCGCCGACTGCAGCGAGGAGCTCGCCGGGCTGGCTCCGGTGGCGAAGATGCTCCCCCACGCCGACCCGGCGCGGTTCGAGCTGGCGCCCGAGCCGCCGCCCGAGCTGGGGCGGCGCATCGCGGCGACGATCGAGGGCGAGAAGCAGCGGGCACGACAGCGCCGGCGGCGCACCTTCGGCGGCTTCGCCTTCGGCGGCGCGGCGGCTGCCGCCGTGGCGGCGGTCCTGCTCCTCTTCGTCTTCGGCGGCAGCAGCCCGGACGCCAGCCAGCCGGTCGAGTTCACCAACCTTCCCGAGGGCATCAACATCTACGCGACGCTGGAGCCCCATGCCTACGGCACCGAGATCCACATGTACGTGCATGGGGTGCCCTCGGGGACTCTCTGCCGCGTCTGGCTGCGGGGACCTCGCGGGGTCTCATATCCCGCCGGCACCTTCCGCTACCGCTGGGGCGACGACTCCGACGCGGTGCTCAGCTCGGCGCTCGACATCTCGCGGACCCGGGCAGTCGTCGTCGACACCGGCAAGCACACCTTCGTCGCGCCTGTGGGGAAGGCGCCCGTAGCCGCAGTCACTCAAACCGAGGAGGAACCGACGTGAACAGGAAGACCTACGCCATAGCCCTGATCGGGGTGCTGGCGGTGCTGGTCGCCGGCTGCGGAAGCAGCGACAACGGCACGAGCGGTGGCGCCTACGGCGGTGGAGAAACCTCCAGCGACACCACGGGCGGCGGCTATGGCGGGAAGTCGGCATCCCCCACCAGCGCATCGGATGCCGGCAGCGTAGTCGCAGTGGCCAAGGTCGGCGACCTCGGGACGATCATCGTCGACTCCGAAGGCCGCACCCTCTACGACTTCCACAAGGACGAGGGAGCGAGCTCCGCTTGCTACGGCGCCTGCGCCGGCGCCTGGCCCCCGCTCCTGACCGAAGGGGAGCCGCAGGCCGAAGCCGGCGCCATGGCGAACCAGCTGGGCACGACCAAGCGCAAAGACGGAACCGTGCAGGTCACCTACGCCGGCTGGCCGCTCTACACCTACGTCGGCGACAAAGCTCCGGGCGAAGCCAACGGCAACGACATCGACCAGTTCGGCGCCGAGTGGTACGCGCTGCAGCCGAACGGCGAAGAGCCCGAGGACTGAACCGCGGACCAGCGTCCCCAAGCACAAGCCTCGTCAGAGAGAACACCCCCCGTTCCGTGGTTCCTTTCGGTCGCTAACCATCCGAAAGGAACCACGGAACAGCGGTGGGGGGAGAGAAATCGTTCCGCGGTTCCTTACGGATGCATGGCGACCAAAAAGAACCGCGGATCGGTGGGGCGGCATCGGGTATCTGAGACGGCTACGGCCCAGGGCGGGGTGATCTCACTCGATCAGCTCGAGGAAGCGGGGGTATCCATGCGAGCGGTATCGCGAGGTGCTGGCTCGGGAAATCTGCACCGCATCCATCGGGGTGTCTACACGGTTGGACATCGGGCGGTGTCGCGCAACACGCTCTTGCGGGCAGCACTGCTGGCTTGCGGAGATGGCGCAGTGGTCTCACATGGGACCGCGGCTGCATTCCATGGACTCTGGGACAAGGGGCCGCTGCTGGTCGACGTCACGGTTCCGATCGAGGCGGGGCGGAAGATCGACGGAGTTCGCTGTCGGCGTTGTCGCTATCCGGAGCCGGAGGAAGTTGAAACCACGGCAGGGATAGCGGTGACCACGGTGGCTCGCACCCTGGTCGACCTGGCCGGGATGGTGGGACTGGCGACCCTGAAGAAGACCGTTGGACGGGCGGCGATCCGCAAGGAGCTCGACCTACAGGCGGCCGATCTCGCCATTTACAACGCCAAGCACAGGCGCGGTCTGAAGGCGCTCGAACTAGCGCTGACGCCTTACCGAACCAAGGATGGAAAGCCGCTGGACGTGCGTAGCGACTTCGAGACCCTGGTCCTGCCCGAGCTGCTCGGCGGCGGCCTACCCCGCCCGGGCTGCAACGTCCCCCTGGACATCGACGGTGAGCGGCTGGTCGTCGACTTCCTCTGGGAAAGGGAGCGAGTGGTTGTCGAAACCGACGGGCGCGAGACCCACGAGACGCCGCCGGCGTTCCAGAGCGATCGCCGTCGCGACCAGTTCCTCGCCTCGGCCGGCTACCGGGTGTTGCGGGTGACCTGGGAGCAGATCCAGGTCGAACGCGCCGCCGTCCTCGGCCGAATCAAGAACGCCCTCCAAACCTAACGTCGCATTCCGTGGTTCCTTTCGGACCCTCAGCGACCGAAAGGAACCGCGCGACGGGTCAGTCTTCCGCGACGCCGCTGAGCTTGGCCCGCTTGCGGTAGGAGAGCGAGGGCGGGACGAGCTCGCGGATCTCCGAGAGCAGGCGGGCGGAGAGCTCACCGGGGTCCTCGTCGGGGCGGGGCTGGCCGCCGACCGGGTCGAAGAAGCGGATCCGCAAGCGCGGGCGGCGAGGGAAGCCGGTCAGATCGCTCGTGCCCTCGATCGCCACCAGGGTGACGTGGGCCTCCGGCACTTCCAGCGCCAGGCGGCCGACGCCGCTGCGGGCGCGCAGGACCTTGCCCTTGGAGCGGGTGCCCTCGGGGAAGACGCCGATGCAGGCACCCGCGCGCAGGGTCTCGATCGCCTTCGCCAGGGCGTCCTTGTCCCCCTTGCCGCGCTGGATCGGGATCTGCCCCATTCCATTGAGGATCGGGGCCAGGCCACGCACCTCCCAGAGCTCCGATTTGGCCAAGGCGCGAATCTGCCGCCGCCTGCGGGCGGCGATGCCGACCATCACCGGGTCCCAGTGGCTGTCGTGGTTGCCGAGGATCAGCAGCGGCCCCTCCTCGGGCACCGCCTCCAGGCCCTCGACCTGCAGCCGTCCCCACCGGGCGACCGGCCGGTTGACGGTCATCGCCAGGGCGTAGGTGCGGGTTCGCTCGCGCATAGGACGGGGATTTCTACTGGATAGCCTGCAAAGAATGACTGAGACCCAACGCAGCGGCGGCATCGAGGTCGAAGCGCTCGTCCGCGAGTTCAAGAACGGCCCCCGGGCGGTCGACGGCATTGATCTCGAGGTCGGCCAGGGTGAGATCTACGGCTTCCTCGGCCCCAACGGCGCCGGCAAGTCGACGACGGTGCTGATGCTGACCACCCTCCTCCCTCCCACCTCCGGCAGCGCCCGGGTCGGCGGCTTCGACGTCGTCTCCGAGGGCCCGCGGGTGCGCGCCACGATCGGCGCCGCCCTGCAGGAGGCCGCCCTCGACCCGCTCCTCACCGGCCGCGAGCACATGCGACTGCAGACCGCGATGCACGGCCTCGGCAAGGAGGAGCGCGCAAGTCGCGGCAGCGAGCTCTTGGAGCGGGTTGGGCTCGCCTACGCGGCCGACCGCAAGGTCGGCGGCTACTCGGGCGGGATGAAACGCCGCCTCGACCTCGCGCTCGCCCTCGCGCACCGTCCCCGCATCCTCTTCCTCGACGAGCCGACCACCGGCCTCGACATCCAGAGCCGCACCGCGCTGTGGGAAGAGGTCTCCCGGCTGGCCGCCGAGGACGGGGTCACCGTCTTCCTCACCACCCAGTACCTGGAGGAGGCCGATGCGCTCGCCAACCGGGTCGGGATCATCGACCACGGCCACCTCGTCGCCGAGGGGACGCCGGCGGAGCTGAAGGCCGAGATCGGCAGGCCGACCGTCGAGGCGGTTCCTCGCGAGGAGGACGATCGCGAGCGGATGACGGCGGTGCTGGGCCGCTTCGGCGAGGGAGCCGGCTCCTCCCCGCGTGGCGTCGCGGTCCGCCTCGACGGCGGCGAATCGCAGCTGGCCGAGGTGGTGCGGGCGCTCGACGCCGAGAGCATCGCGATCGAGCACCTGCAGCTGCACGCGCCCTCGCTCGACGACGTCTTCCTGGCGAAGACCGGCCGCTCGCTCGAGGGCGCCGGCGAGGACGAGCCCGACGAGGCCGAGGCGGAGGCGCCGACGCCGGCATGAGCGGCGGCCTCCGCACCCAGGTCGGGCAGCTCGCCCACCGCTCGGTCCTCCGCACCCTGCGCCAGCCGGCGCAGATCGTCCCCGCGATCGTCTTCCCCCTCTTCCTGCTCGCGGTCAACGCGGGCGGGCTGAAAGACGCCACCAACCTGCCCGGCTTCCCGACCGACTCCTACCTCACCTTCATCCTCGCCGTGCCCTTCATCCAGGGGGCGCTCTTCTCGGTGATGAACTCGGGGACCGACCTCGCGCGCGACATCGAGACCGGCTTCCTCAACCGCCTGGCGCTGACCCCGCTGCGGGGCGCGGCGCTCCTCAGCGGCCTGCTGGCGGGCTCGTTCGTGCTCGGCGTCGTCCAGGCCGTGGTCTACCTCGCGGTCGGGCTGATCGCCGGTGCCGAACTGGCCGCCGGGGCGGCGGGGGCGCTGGTCCTCGTCGTCCTCTCGGTCTCGATCACCGTCGCCTTCGGGACGATCGGGCTCTTCGCGGCGCTCCGCTTCGGCTCGGGCGAGGCGGTCCAGGGGCTCTTCCCAGTCTTCTTCGTCTTCCTCTTCCTCTCGGCGATGGCGCTGCCGCTCGACCTGCTGACGACCGACTGGTTCCACGCGATCGCCAGCGTCAACCCGGTCACCTACCTGCTGGAGGCAATTCGCTCGCTCTTGATCGAAGGCTGGAACGTTCCCGACCTGGCGCTCGGCTTCGGCATCGCCGCGGCGATCGGGACGATCGGCATGCTGGCGGCGAGCAGCGCCCTGAAGACGAGGCTGGTGCGGACGTGAGCGAACAGAGAACCGCCGAGCCCCGCATCACCCCCATGTTCACCGTCGCCCGCGCGGTGGCCTGGCGCAGCATCCACAACTTCCTCACCAACCCGGCCTTCCTGATCCCGTCGCTGCTGTTCCCGCTCTTCTTCTTCGTCTCCTTCGCCGGCGGCCTGGCGGCGATCGGCGAAGTGCCCGGGTTCGACTTCCCCAGCGGCTACACCGCCTTCCAGTTCGTCTTCGTGCTGCTGCAGTCGGCGGCCTTCGGCGGCGTCTTCACCGGCTTCGCGATGGCACGTGACTTCGAGACCGGCTTCGGCCGCCGCTACATGCTCGCCGCCAGTCACCGCAGCGGCATCGTCGCCGGCTACGCGCTGGCGGCGCTCTTCCGCGCCTTCGTCACCTGGACGGTCCTGACCGCGGTGGCCCTGGTCGCCGGCATGGACGTCGGCGGCAGCGCCGGCGAAATCGTCGCCCTCTACGCCCTCGCCATCCTCGTCAACGTCGCGGCGACGATGTGGGCAGCCGGCGTCGCCCTGCGGGTGCGCTCGATCCAGGGCGGCCCGCTGATGCAGTTCCCAACCTTCCTGATCCTCTTCCTCGCCCCGGTCTACGTACCCCTGGACCTGCTCAGCGGCTGGATCCACACGATCGCCTCGATCAACCCGGTAACGGCCCTCCTAGAGGCCGGCCGAGGCTTCATCTCAGGCGACCCGGTAGCAGTCGCCCTAGCCTTCGCAATCGGGATCACTCTCTCCATCCTGTTTGCCTTCTGGGCGAGGGGCGGCCTCCGCTCCGCAGAAGCAGCCGGCTAGCAGGCGGAGGTGGGTGGGGTCCTCCAGGCACTCAACATCGAGCCATAGCGAGATGTGCCTGGAGGACCCCCCCCCCCACCCCCCAAACACCACCCCCTAGAAA
>Ga0307280_10000042_pt1 | contig 28459 bp, 29 predicted proteins | sample ER_DNA_119_FD_194479 | JGI IMG/M metagenome (GOLD analysis project Ga0307280, IMG submission 194479) | Bulk soil microbial communities from the East River watershed near Crested Butte, Colorado, United States - ER_DNA_119 | ecosystem: Environmental > Terrestrial > Soil > Floodplain | place...
CGACCCGGGCAACTTCGCGACCAACATCGCCGGCGGCTCGAAGTTCGGCTACACGCTCTGCTGGGTGATCCTCGCCTCGAACCTGATGGCGATGCTGATCCAGACGCTGTCGGCCAAGCTCGGGATCGCGACCGGCCGCAACCTGCCGGAGCTCTGCCGCGACAACTTCTCGCGGCGCACCTCGATCAGCCTCTGGGTGCAGGCCGAGCTGATCGCGATGGCGACCGACCTGGCCGAGTTCCTCGGCGCCGCGCTCGGCCTCCACCTGCTGTTCGGGATGGCGCTCTTCCCGGCCGCGCTCGTGACGGGGGCCGTCACCTTCCTGATCCTCGGCCTGCAGCGCTTCGGCCTCCGGGCCTTCGAGGCCGTGATCGCCGGCTTCGTGGGCGTGATCGGTGCCTGCTACCTGGCCGAGCTCTACTTTGCGCACCCGCCGCTCGGCACGGTTGCACTGCACTCGGTCAAGCCGGAGTTCGCAGGCAGCGAGTCGGTGCTGCTCGCGGTCGGGATCCTCGGCGCGACCGTGATGCCGCACGTGATCTACCTCCACTCCGCGCTAACGCAGAACCGCGTCGTGCCGCGGAACGACGCCGAGGCTCGGCGCCTCTACGGCTACACGAAGATCGACGTGGTGGTCGCGATGTCGATCGCCGGCCTGATCAACATGGCGATGCTCGTCGTGGCCGCGAATGTCTTCTACGGCACCGGTCTCTTCGACGTGGCGTCGCTCGAGACCGCCCACAAGACGCTCGAGCCGATCCTGGGTAGCGCCTCGAGCACGCTCTTCGCACTCGCACTGCTGGCGTCGGGGCTCTCGAGCTCGACTGTCGGCACCCTCTCCGGGCAGGTCGTGATGCAGGGGTTCATCAACCGGCAGATCCCGATCTTCGTGCGGCGGCTGGTGACAATGCTGCCGGCGCTCGTCGTGGCCGCGATCGGCCTCGACCCGACGCGGACGCTCGTGATCAGCCAGGTCGTGCTTTCGTTCGGGATCCCGTTCGCGCTGATCCCGCTCGTCTGGTTCACGAGCCGCCGCCACCTGATGGGCACGCTGGTGAACAGAGGAGCGACGACGGCGTTGGCTGCTGTTGTCGCCGCGCTGATCTCAGGCCTGAACCTGTTCCTGCTCGGCCAGACCTTCAACCTCTTCTAGCTAGAGGTAGCCGAGCGGATCGACCGGAGCGCCGTTGATCCGCACCTCGAAATGCAGGTGCGGGCCGAAGCAGTGGCCGGTGCAGCCGACGTAGCCGATCGTCTGGCCCTGCGAGACGACCTGGCCGACCGAGACGGCGAGCCGTGACTGGTGACCGTAGGCGGTCGAGATCCCGCGTCCGTGGTCGATCGCGACCAGGTTCCCGTAGCCGTCCATCCAGCCGGCGTAGACGACCCGGCCCGAGGCGGCGGCGTGGATCGGCGTCCCGTACCCGACTCCGATGTCGATCCCCTCGTGCATGCGCCCCCAGCGCCAGCCGAACGGGCTCGTGACCGGGCCGTTGACGGGCCAGATGAAGCCGGCGGCCGACGGGGTCGTGTCGCCGGGCGCGTACGAGTACGACGACTGGGCCGACCGGATCTTCGAGGCGAGGGAGGCGCTCGCGGCCTGCAGGCCGGCGGCCTCGTGCAGGAACTCCGCCTTCGACTCCTTCACGTTGCGCAGCGCGTCCCTCTTGGCGACCCGCGCGGCGGCGAGGCGGTTCTCGCTGGCCAGCAGCTGGTCGCGCAGCGCGCGCACCTGGTTCGTGCGGACGGCGATCGTCCGGACCTCGGCCGCGACGAGAGCGCGGAAGCGCTTCGTGTGCTCACGCTGCACGCGGACTCGTTCCCTGGCGGTGCCGACCTGACCGGCGATCGAGCGGTCCTGCGCGCCGAGCGACTCGACCACCTGCGCGGCATCGATCAGGTCGGTGACGCTCTTCGCGTTGAACAACACCTCCAGCGAGCTCGGCTCGCCGTTCTCGTAAAGGTCGACCAGCCGGTTGCCGAGCCGGTCGATCAGCGCCTGGTATTCGCCCCGGTAGAAGTGGAAGCGGCTCGTCTGCAGCTTGAAGAGCTCGGTCAGCCGGTCGAGCTTCTCCTGGTGCAGCTCAAGGTCGCGCTCGAGCGGCGCGAGCCTCGTCGCGACGACGCCGACCTGCGAGTCCAGGGTGCGGATCTCGCCGTTGACCGTGGCGATCTGGCCGGCGAGCGTGGCCTCCCGCTGCTGGGCCCAGGCGATCTTCGCCTGCACTCGCTGCAGGCGCTCGTCGATCGCCTGCTTGCGGCTGGCGACGTCGCCGCTCGCCGGCGTCGCCGAGACGGCTACGAGGGCGACGAGGAGCGGAAAGAGGCGCCGAAAGCGCATCGAGTCTGACTTCGTCGGGGCAGCGGGTGTCCCTGCCCGCGACGCCCTATTGCGGCTGCGGCGGCGGGCTGGGAGCCGGAGTCGGCTCGGGGACGTGCGCCGGCTCGGGCGGCTCGGACGGCTCCGGCATCGGCTCCGGGACGGGAACCGGCTGCGGCGCCGGGCTCGGCTCGGGGAACGGATCCGGCGACGGGGCGGGCTGCTCGATCTGGGTGGGCTGAACCTGGAGCTGTGCGTGCTGAATCCGCTCCGTCGCGTCTGCGGCTGTTCGCTCCATCGCTTCCTCCTTCGCGCTGACGAGCCCGTCGAGCTCTGTCATCCGCTCGCGGGCCGTTTCCGACCCTTCCTCGTCGCCAGCGTACACCGCCTCCCCGAGGAGACGGGCGCACTCGGCCCGCTGCGCGAGCAGGCCGGTCAGCTCGCGCCGGAGCCGGTAGAGCTCGACGCGAGCGGTCGAGTGGACGGTGACCGACTCGACTGCGTACCCGGTCGTCTCGCGCAAGGCTCGGAAGACCGGGGACAGCGCCTTTGCCGGTCGGAAGACACCGAAGTAGCGCGGCCGGGCGGTGTCGTAGGCGACCGGCACCTGCCCCGTCTCGTCCGGCGGCAGCTCCTCGATCGCAGTCTCACCGGCCACCGCGCCGACCCGGGCGCCGCACTCCGGGCAGAAGTGGCTGCCCTGCGGCAGCTTCGAGCCGCAGTTCTCGCAGCTAGCGCCCGGCATGCGCGCGCTCCCTCGGGCGCTCCGGGTCGAGCGCCCGCAGCGCCTCCGCGGCCCGCCGGCGCAGCGGCCCGACCTGGGCGCGGTAGTCGTCGTCCGAGACCTTGCCCGTGCGGTGGTCGAACTCGAGCTCCTTCAGCGCGGCCAGCGCGCGGTCACGCTCCTCGGCCAGCACGGTCCGCGCCCGCTCGCTCTCGCCCGGCTGGTCGAGGCGGTCGTCGGCCGGCCGTGGGTCGCGCAGGAAGGGCGCCGCGACGAGCAGCACGCACGCGACCGCGAGCAGCGCGCCCAGCGCGAGCCACATCAGCTCTTCGCGGGCGCGTACTTCGACGGGCACTTCGTCACCAGCGTGTCCCGCTTGGCGACGAACGTGCCGTGCGCGTAGCGGCCGTCGACGACGACGTGGCGGCCGAGCTTGAACTGGTCGGGCACGCTGCCGCGGTAGACGACCGGCACGCTCGTGTGGCCGTTGATGTCGGCGACTCGGAAGCGCAGGCCGTTCGTGGCGTACCCCGCGCCCTGCACCGGCCCGACGACGCGGCCGACGAGCGAGACGAGGCCCTTGTGCCCCCGGAGCTCGCTCGGCGAGAACTGCGCGGTGCGGCCGCCCGCGATCGAGACGTAGAGCAGGAAGACCGCCAGCACCGCCGCGACGGAGAGCGCGAGCACGAGACGGACGGAACGCGGGTTCCGGGCCACGCTGGGATTGTACGTGGGGGTCTTAGCGCTCGCGCGCGGGCTCGGTCTTACGCGACGGGATCCGGTAGCCGTGCTCCTCGCAGAGGCTGCCCGGGTTGTCCTCGGTGAGCGCGTCGCAGTAGCCCTTGCCGTAGGCCGCGCGCATGAAGGCCGCGACCACCTCGAGGTTCCACTCGCCGATGTCCGCTGCTTCGCGCCAGAGGTCGGCGAGCCGGAGGTCGATGTCGAGCTCCAGCAGGTCGATGCGGGAAGGACGCTTGGCCATGGCGCGAAGGTAGCTGGGCCACCGGACGACACCCTTTCGCCGACGCGAAGGGAGGTGTCATTCGTGCCAAATCTGTGCCAACCGCGAAAACCGGGGACAGTCCCTGCCGTTCGAAGTACGCTGGCAAGCGAAGTGGGCTCGTGCGCTAGCTTGCGCCGAGATGGGACGTGTCCGCTTCGGCCCTGCCCGCGTCCCCTCGCGCGAGAGCCCCGCGGCGGCGATCGCGCTGCTGCAGGAACGCGGCTTCGACGCCTGCGAGATCGACTTCGAGGGCAAGTTCTGGATGGACTACGAGTGGGCGGCCGAGTTCGGCAGGCTCGCGAAAGAGGCCAGGATCGCGCTGTCGGTGCACGCGCCGATCGCCGGCTTCATGGGTCATGCCGAGCGCGGCAAGAAGCTGAACATGGCGATCGGGATGCTCGACCACTCGGCCGGGATCGCCAAGGCCGCGAACGCAGCGCCCGTCGTCTTCCACCCTGGCTTCCTGCTCGGTCGCACCCGGGCCGCGGCGATCAAGTCGATCTGCGAGCAGCTCGGCGAGCTGCGCGAGCGGCTCGAGAGCAAGGACCGGGCGGTGCCTTTCGGCGTCGAGGTGATGGGCCGGGTTCGCGAGATCGGCAGCCTCGACGATGTGCTCGAGATCTCCCGCCGCTGCCCGTGGGTCCGCCCGGTGCTCGACTTCGCCCACATGCACGCGACGAGCGACGGCGCCTTCACGGACGTCGAGCCGTTCGCCGTCGCTCTCGAGGGTGCCGACGACGTGCTCGAGCCGGGCGCGCCGTTCCACATCCACTTCTCCGACATCGCCTTCGCCAACCGGAACGAGACCAAGCACCTTCCCTACGGCGAGGGCACGCTCCGTGCCGACCCGCTCAAGCAGGCGCTACGAAAGTTCCGGCGGACGGCGAACGTGATCTCCGAGTCGCCCGACCTCGAGTCGAGCCTGGCGATTCAGGCGGTGCTGGCTTCGGCCAGGACGCCCTCGCGACGGGCCTCGAGCTCGTCAGCCTCGTCGTCGCGGCCGCGCTCGCGTAGGAACTGAACGAGCGCCTGCAGGAGCTCACACTGGTGCTTCCGGTGCTCGGTCGCGGCGAGCGTGTCATAGGCCTGACGGAGTAGCTCCTCGGCCTCCTCGTCGCGGCCTTGCGCGGCGCGGACTAGGCCGAGCGCCATCGTCGTCGTGGCAAGCGAGGTGACATCGTGTGGCCCAACCGTCTCTCGCGCGGCGAGGGCGAGGCGCTCCGCCTCGTCGATCCGACCCTGCGAGAGCAGGAGCTCCGCCAGCGAGCGCTGCGTCTCGCACAGCGTCGCGCGGTCCTCCAGTGGGGCGAGGATGCGGATCGACTCGCGGAAAAGCCGCTCCGCCTTGTCGAGCTCACCCTTGTGCCGCGCGGTCCACCCGGCGAAGTTGAGCGTACGACCCAGCATCCACGCAGCGCCGGCCTCGGCGAGGTGCTCGCGAGCCGCATCGAGCGCGGCCTCGGCGTCGTCGAGCTCGCGCCGGTACAGGTGCAGCTGGCCGGCAAAGCGAAGCGCCCTCCCGCGCGATACAGCGCTGCCGCTCTCCTCGGCGAGCAGGATCGCCTGCTCGATCAGCGGCTCGGCCCGGTCAAACTCGAGCCGCGCCAGGTACACGCTGGCGAGCTCGTCGGCGGCCTCACTCTCGAAGCCCTTGTGCTCGCTGGCGCGAGCGAGCTCGAGCGCCTCGAGCATCACCTGCTCCTCCTTGGCCAGGTCGCCGCGCATCCAGGCGATCGTGGCGCGCGCCCGCAAGGCGCGATAGCGACCGTTGTGGTCGTCAGGCGCCAACACCTCGAGCGCGTTGTCGATCATCTGCTCGGCGGCGCTGACGTCCGCCTCGCGCAGCACCGCGGCCTCGGCGAGCGTCACGAGCGCGCGGCCCTGCGTCCAGCCGTCGCCCTCGGCGATCGCGGAGGCGAGCACCTCTTCCATCTCGCGTGAGACGGCGGGCAGGTCGCTGAGCCGGTCGGCCGCGCGCGCGGCCAGGTAGCGGCGGCGCAGCGTCGGCTCGAGCTCGAGGGCGCGAAGGAAGTGCTGGCGCCCGGTGCGGTTCGCCTCGCGAGCGAACGCCCGGAGGCCCGCCTCCGTCAGCGCCTCCGCAGCCTCCTGCCGCAGCTCGACCGGCGCGGCACCCTCGAGCTCGGTCAGCAGGGCCGTCGCGCGGTCGAGGTGAAAGGCCCGGATCTCCAGCAGCTCCTCCCCGGCCCGCTCCTTCAGCCACTCGGCGAAGCGCGCGTGGTGCTCGGCGCGCGCGGACTTGGAGAGCCCGGAGTAGGCGACCTCGCGGATCAGGACGTGCTTGAACTTGTAGGCGTTCTCGCCGCCGATCGAGGAGCGCTCCTCGTCGAGCACGAACTCGCGCAGGCGGAGATCGTCGAGTGGGGTTTCGAGCGAGTCGAACTCCGGCGCCAGGTGCTCGAGCGCACCCTCCCAGAAGACGCGGCCGATCACCGCCGCGCGCTGCAGCAGCGTCTTCGCGTCGGGCGCGAGCCCGTCGATGCGCGCCGCGATCAGCGCCTGCAGCGTGTCCGGGATGCGGCCGATGCCTTCGGAGCCTTCCTCGGCCAGCATGCGCACCGTTTCCTCGACGAAGAGCGGGTTGCCCTCGGTCTTTGCGAGCACGGCCTGTCGCTCGGAAGGATCGAGCTCGCCGCCGAGCGCGTCGATCAGCTCCTCGCTCTGGCTCGGTCCGAGCGGCTCGAGCTCGATCGAGGTCGCGCGAACGCGGCCGCCGCCCCAGCCGGGGCGGATGTCGAGCAGCTCGGGCCGCGCGAGCGTGATCACGAGCAGCGGCGCCTCGCGCACCCAGGTGACCAGGTGCTCGATCAGCTCGAGCAGCGGCTCCTCGGCCCAGTGGATGTCCTCGAAAACGAGTACCAGCGGCTGCTCCTGCGCGAGCCGCTGGGCCCACTCGCGCCCGGCCCAGGCGATCTCCTGCTGGCTCCGCTCGGCCTGTACCGCCTCGAGCACGCCGGAAGCGAGCCCAAGCAGGTCGGCCACGACCTCGTCCTCACAGAACGAGCGCAGCTTCTCGATCGCCACGTCGAGCGGGTCGTCGTCGACGATCCCGGCCGCGCACTTGACCATCTCGGCGAGCGGCCAGTACGTGACGCCCTCGCCGTAGGGAAGGCTGCGGCCGGAGAGGACCGTGGCGCCCTCGATCCCCTGGCTGAACTCGTGCGAGAGCCGGCTCTTGCCGACGCCCGCATCGCCGTAGATCGTGAACAGGTGGGCTCGCCGGTCGCGCAGCGCGCGGTCGTAGGTGTTCTGCAGCAGCTCGAGCTCGGAGTCGCGCCCCACGAGCGGCGCCCGCTGCATGTGACGCGTCGCGTCGACCTTGGCGCTCAGCGCGCGCCAGGCCCAGATCTCGCGGCCGAGGCCTCTCAGCTCGATCGGGCCGAGGTCCTCGACCTCGACGCGGCCGAGGGTGAGCCGGTGCGCGCCCGGCCCGAGCAGCACCTGCCCAGGCTCGGCCGACTGCTCGAGCCGTGCGGCGACGTTGACGGCCTCGCCCGTGGCGAAGGTCGAGTCGCTGTCGTCGGCGACCACCTCGCCCGACTCGATCCCGATGCGCGCCTCGAGCTCCAGCTCGTGCACGCCGTCCAGGATCGCGAGGCCGGCGCGAACCGCGCGTTCGGCATCGTCCTCGTGCGCCTGCGGGATGCCGAAGGCGGCCATCACCGCGTCGCCGGCGAACTTCTCGACGATTCCGCCGTGCGTGGTGATGCAGTGCGTGACCCGCTCGAAGTACGTCTGGACCCGGCGACGCACGACCTCGGGATCGGTGCCGGTGACGAGTGACGTCGAGTCGACGAGGTCGACGAACAGAACTGTTGCCAGCTTGCGTTCCATGCCTCAAGTGTACGAACGAATCGGAGCCTCGACGCCTTCCGCCCCGCCGTTGACTGACTGGTCAATCGGGTTTGTCTTTCAAACAATAGGCCCATGACTTGCAAGTAGGCATATCCGCAACGCAAAGGGGGAGGGATGAAACTTCGCACCACACTCGCGGCAGCCACGGCGCTGGCCGGCCTGGCACTCTGCGCGACGGCGGCCGCCGCGCCCGACTCGGGCTCTGTCGCAGGGCTGACCAGTCCTTCGGTGCTGGCGATGATCGCCGGAACGGGCGACGACGCCTTTTCGACGATGAGCCTCAGCCCCGTGGACCCGTCCGGCCACCCGACGAAGCACTACGGGCCGTACACGACCATGTCGCCCGACTCGAGCACCTGCGGAAACGACTGGGCCGAGGACACGTTCGACCGCGATTTCACCGTGCGGGGCACGACCGTGGTCGAGCAGTTCAAGAACGGCAGCTTCGTCACGAACGCCGGGGCGAGCCCAGGAGGGTGTGACCCGTCGGACGGCTACGGGCCTGGCACCGTCGCCGCCGGTCACACGGGCAGCATGCACGGATACTTCATTATCACCGGCGTCGGGATGCAGACTTCGTCAAGCCCGTTTTGCGATGCCGTCGCGGCGTCGAACGACGACTGCACCACAGCGACCTTCGTGAACACGCACTTCACGCCGTGCTACCCGTTCACGTGCACGGTGTCGACGTTCTTCGACCACTACAGCGCGGGCGACCAGGGCCTCGCTGTGCACGAGTGGAAGAACGCCTCGTGCGACCGAGGCGGCAACCACGGAGACATCGCCGACCTCATCCTCGGGCCGGCGCCACCGCCCACGCCCTGCATCGATTGACCGCTGAGAGGCACCTTCGGGTGCCTCTCTCGTTCCCGGATAGCATCGGCGCGTGCTCGATCCGACGGCCTTCAAGGCGTACGACGTTCGCGGGATCTACCCGGAGCAGCTCGACGAGGAAGGCGCCCGGGCGGTCGGCCGTGCCTTCGTCGAGGTGTTCCAGCCGAAGCGGATCGCGATCGGGCACGACATGCGCGTCTCGTCGTCCTCGATGTCCGAGGCCGTGATCGCCGGCGCGGCTGGCGCGGGCGCCGACGTGCTCGAGCTCGGCCTCGTCGGCACCGAGATGGTCTATTTCGCGGTCGGCGAGCTCGGCCTCGACGGCGGCATCGCGGTCACCGCCTCGCACAACCCGAAGGAGTACACGGGCATGAAGATCGTCCGCGAGGGCGCGCTGCCCGTCGGCGGCGAGTCCGGTCTCCTCGAGGTCCGTGACCGGGCCATGTCCGGGGTCAGACCCCGGACTGGTCAGAAAGGGACGGTCGAGCCGTACGACATCTGGCCCCAATACGTCGAGCGCGTGCTGTCCTTCGTGGACGCGTCCGCGATCGAGCCGCTGAAGGTCGTGATCGACGGCGCGAACGGAATGGCCGGCGCAATGCTCCCGCCCGTGCTCGTGCGCCTGCCCCAGCTCGAGGTCGTGCGCTGTTACTTCGAGCCCGACGGCACCTTCCCGAACCATCAGCCCAACCCGTTGCTGCCCGAGAACCGGGAGTTCATCGTCGGCAAGACGCTCGAGGAGGGCGCCGACTTCGGGGTCGCCTTCGACGGTGACGCCGACCGCTGCTTCTTCGTCGACGACTCCGGCGAGTTCGTCCCGGGCGACTTCGCGACGGCCCTCCTGGCGGAGTCCGTGCTCGCCAAGGAGCCGGGTGCGAAGGTGATCTACGACGTCCGCGCCAGCTGGGCCGTGCCCCAGACGATCGAGCGAGCCGGCGGCGTGCCGCTCGTCAACCGCGTCGGCCACGCGTACATCAAGCACCGCATGCGCGAGGAGCACGCGGCCTTCGGCGGCGAGGTCTCCGGCCACTACTACTTCCGCGACTTCTCCCAGGCCGACTCCGGTGTCGTGCCTTTCCTGCTGATGCTCGAGCTCGTCTCGCAGCGCGGCCAGAAGCTGTCCGAGATCCTGCGGTCCTTTCGCGACCGTTTCTTCATCACCGGCGAGCTGAACACCCCGGTCGAGGACGTCGACGCGAAGCTGCGCGAGCTCGAGGAGCGATTCGGCCCAGAAGGCCGCGTGAGCCACCTCGACGGGCTCTCGGTCGAGGCCGACGACTGGCATTTCAACGTGCGGCCTTCGAACACCGAGCCGCTGCTGCGGTTGAACCTCGAGGCACTCGATCCGGAGCTGATGGAGCGCAAGCGCGACGAGGTGGAGGCCGTGATCCGCGGCGAGGCTTGATCTAGGAAACCGATCGGCTAGGCTGCGATGACCGTGGCCGTCGATCACTCGTCCGGCGTCGAGATCCGTCACCTGACCGCCCTCGCGACGGTCGCCGAGGAAGGCTCGTTTCGCCGCGCCGCCTCGCGCCTCGGGTACGTGCAGTCGGCGATCAGCGAGCAGATCGCTGCACTCGAGCGGATCGTCGGCCAGCAGCTCGTCGTGCGCTCGCGCGGCGCCGGCGCTGTCGAGCTGACGGACGCCGGGGAGCTGCTGCTGGCGCATGCGAACGCGATCCTCGCCCGCGTGAAGGCGGCCGAGGCCGACCTCGGCGCGCTCGCCGAGGGCTCGGCCGGCTCGCTGCGACTCGGCATCTACCAGAGCGTCGGCGCCCGGGTCGTGCCGCGCCTGCTGCCGCGTTACGCGCGCGACTGGCCGAACGTCCGCGTCCTGCCACAGGAGTCGCCGACCGACGCCGGCCTGTTCGAGCTGGTCGAGCGCGGCGAGCTCGAGCTGAGCTTCGCCGATTTGCCCCTCCACCCCGGCCCGTTCGAGTCGGTCGAGCTGATGGACGACCCGTACGTGCTCGTCGTCCCGGCCAGCTCGCCGCTCGCACAGGCGGGGCCGGCCGGGCTCGACGAGATCGCCGACCTGCCGTTGATCGGGCACTGGACGTGCCGCGTGCTGCCGCGCGTGGAGGCCGAGCTACGGGCGCAAGGCGTCGAGCCGAACTTCGTCTTCCGCTCAGACATCATCGGCACCGTCCAGGCGCTTGTCGCCGCCGGCGTCGGCAACGCGATCGTGCCGCGGCTCGCCGTCGACTTCGCGGACGAGCAGGTCTCGGTCGTCGACCTGGCGCCCGACGTGCCCGTGCAGCCGCGCGTGATCGCCCTCTTTTGGCATCGCGACCGCTACCGCTCGCCGGCCGCCCTCGGCTTCGTCGAGGCCGCGCGCGAGGTCTGCGCCCAGGTCACCGCGGAGCTCGACGGCGTCGTGCGCCCCCTCCATCGCCGCACCCGATCAGCGTGATCGGCAACCGGCGTCATGACCAGTGAGAGCAGGAGCTACCGTTTCCCCATGAAGATCCTTGCGGCAGCGCTCGTGGCACTGGCGTTCGCTGCGCCGGCGGCTGCCTCGCCGAAGCTGAGCGCAGCGGATCGCGCGGCGATCACGCGCTCGATCGACGTCTTCGTCAACCATGCGGTCAAGCGCGTCAACGCCGCGGCGGCGTTCGACGTGGTCGCGCCGGAGATGCGCCCGGGGATGACTCGCAAAAGCTGGGCGCGCAGCGGCGACCTTCCGGTCTACCCGTTCCCGGCCCGAGGGAAGACGCACCCGTGGAACATCCTCTACGTGACGCGCCAGGAGGTCGGGCTCGAGCTCCAGCTGCAGCCGCGGGCCGGCGCCAAGCAGGGCCCGATCATCTTCCACATCTACCTCCGGCCGGTCGGCAAGCGCTGGCTCGTCGACTCCTTCATGCCGGTCGCGACCCTCGCGCCCCTAGGCACCGGGAAGACGAAGGTGCGCTCGGTCCGCGACTTCTCGCCGCAGGCGGCAGGCGGCGTCTCGCTCGGAAACGGCGGCCCGCACCGACTGAGCAGCATCTGGCTCGTCGTGCCGTTCGCGCTCGCCGGCGCTGCGCTCGTCGGCTTCGGCTGCTGGGGGCTCAGCCGCTTCTTCCGCCACCGTCGCATGCAGGGCCCTCGCGGCGGCGCGCTGCCTCCGTTCCCGCGCAGCGGCCCGTAGGATCCGCGCCCATGGCGCTCGAGCTGGGCCGGGTGACCGACCGCAAACCGCCGTTCAAGTACTCCTCGCTGACCCGGGTCGGCTTCTCCGACACCGACGCGCAGGGGATCGTCTACTACGGCCGCTACCTGCCCTACTTCGACAGCGCCCGCGTCGAGTACCACCGTCACCTGGAGCTGCTCGTGACCGAGCCGGGCGAGTACGAGTTCGTGATGCGCGCGAACACGATCGAGTACCACGCGCCGGCGCGATTCGACGACCTGATCGAGGTCTTCATCCGCGTCTCCAGGATCGGCCGGACCAGCGTCACCTACGAGCATGCCGCGTACCGCGCCGACGACGACGTGTTGATGGTGACCGCCACGCAGACGCTCGTGCTCGTCGACCTGGACGAGCGGCGACCCTGCGCGGTCCCCGAGTCCTACCGCGAGCAGATCGCGGCCTTCGAGGGCGAGGACGTGGCGAGTTGAGCCCCCTGGAGACGATCGAGCGGATCGCCGAGCGCGGCGGCGACGTCGTGCAGCAAGTGGTCGACGCGTTGCACGACGAGGTCGAGCACTACTCCTGGGTCGGGATCTACCTCGTCGAGGGAGACGACCTCGTGCTCGGGCCATGGAACGGCCCGCAGGCAACCGAACACGTGCGGATCCCGGTCGGCCAGGGCGTTTGCGGCGCAGCCGCCGCGAGCGGCGTGACGGAGATCGTCGACGACGTCAACGCCGATCCGCGCTACCTCGCCTGCTTCCCCTCGACCCGTTCCGAGATCGTCGTGCCGATCGCCCGGGACGGCCGGGTCGTGGGCGAGATCGACATCGACTCCGACCGGCCGGCCGCCTTCGGCGAGGACGACCGCGTGCTGCTCGAGCGCGTAGCGGCGATCATCGCGCCGTTCTGTAACTAGTATCCGACCGCAATGGCACCACTCAGTTACCTCGACGCCGGCTCGGGGAGCATGCTGCTCCAGATCGTTCTCGGTGGCGTGGCGGCCATCGGCGTCACGGCGAAGATGACGTGGCGCCGCGTGCTGCGAACCCTGCGCATCCGCAGGGATGACGACGACGTCACCGAGAGCTAGCACTCCGGAGCCGGCCTCTTTCCGCGATCCCGAGGCGCGGGTCGTGTACTCGGCGTCGGGTGAGGTGCTGCGCGAGCTCTCGCCACGCGGAAGGGAGGACTGGGACGCGCTCGAGCGCACTCGCTTCTTCCGCCGGGCGCTGGATGACGGCCGGATCGTTGCGACCGAGGAGCTCGAGCCCGGCCTCCTGCGGCACGAGCGGGTGCCGTTCGTCTCGTACCCGTACGAGTGGCCTTTCGAGATGCTGCGCGACGCGGCGCTGCTCCAGCTTTCGCTGCTCGACGAGGCGCTGGCCGAGGGCTTCGTGCTCAAGGACGGCTCGCCCTACAACGTCCAGTGGCGCGGCTCGCAGCCGGTGTTCGTGGACGTCGGCTCGTTCGAGCGGCTGCGCGAGGGCGAGCCCTGGGCCGGCTACCGCCAGTTCTGCGCGCTCTTCCTCTATCCGCTGATGCTGCAGGCCTACCGCGGCGTCGCGCCGCAGCCACTGCTGCGCGGGAGCCTCGAGGGGATCGAGCCGAGCCAGGCGCGGGCCTTGCTGCCCCGCTTCCGCCGCGGCGTGCTGACGCACGTCGTCCTGCACGACCGGCTCGAGGCCAAGCACGCCGACCGGCAGCGCGACGTGCGCTCGGAGCTGAAGGCGGCAGGGTTCAAGAAGGAGCTGATCCAGGCGAACGTTCGGCGGCTGCGGAAGCTCGTCGAGCGGCTCGAGCCGAAGCGCGGCCGCTCCGAGTGGGCCGGCTACCGCGAGGCGGCGCCCTACAGCGACGAGGACGCCGAGCGCAAGGAGCGCTTTGTCCGCGACGCCGGTTCCGCGAAGCTCGCCTGGGACCTGGGCGCGAACGACGGGCGCTTCTCGCGCGCGCTCGACGCCGAGTACGTGCTCGCCGTCGACGGGGACGAGCGGGTGATCGGCGAGCTCTACGGCGCGCTGCGCGCGGAAAGCTCGAAGAAGATCCTGCCGTTGGTGGTCGACCTGGCCGACGCCTCGCCGGCCCGCGGCTGGCGCGGGCTCGAGCGGCAGCGGCTCGAGGAGCGAGGCGGCCCCGACCTCGTGCTCTGCCTGGCGCTCGTCCACCATCTGGCGATCAGCCGCAACGTCCCCTTCGCGGAGCTCGTCGCGTGGCTGCGAGGGCTCGGCGGGCGGCTGGTGGTCGAGTTCGCCGACCGGGACGACCCGATGGTCTCGCGGCTGCTCGCCGCGAAGCGCGAAGAGGTGCACGAGAGCTACGGGCGGGAAGCATTCGAGCGCGCGCTGGGCGAGGGGTTCGAGGTCGAGCGCCGCGAACAGCTCGGCTCGAAGACGCGCACGCTGTACCTGGCCACGCCGAGACGATGACGCCCAAGGCGCCGCCGTGGTGGCTCGCCGGGCTGCACCTCGCCGTGCTCTGGTCGTTCGCGGTCGCGCAGCCGCTCTTCGACCTGCTCGGCAAGAACGGGGAGTTCTTCGCGGCGCGCGGCTCGACCCGCTGGGACGCGATCGTCTTCGCGCTCGTGCTCCTGCTCGTCCCGCCCGCGATCCTGCTCGGACTGGAGTTCGCCTTCGGACGCGCCATTCGCTGGGCCGTCCACGCGGTGTTCGTCGCGGCACTCGTGGCGTTGTTCGTGCTCCAGGCGATCCGCGGCTCGAGTGCTCCCGGCTGGCTGCTGGTGGCCGCCGCAGTTGCGCTCGGGGCCGCCGCTGCGGAGCTCTACCTGCGAGTCGCCGGAGCGAGGCTGGCGCTGACCGTGCTGGCGCCGGCGCCGCTGCTCTTCCTCGCCCTCTTCCTCTTCAACTCGGATGTCTCGGGGCTCTCGCTCTCGACCGAGACGGCCAAGGCCGCCGGCGAGCGGCCGCGCGTACCCGTGGTGCTGATCGCGTTCGACGAGCTGCCCGTCAACTCACTGCTCGACGCGCACGGCCGGATCGACCCGGTGCGGTTCCCGAACTTCGCGCGGCTTGCCCGCGGCTCGACCTGGTTCGAGCACGCGACCACCGTCGCCGAGGGCACCTCACATGCGATTCCGGCGGTCCTCACCGGCCGCTTCCCGAAAGCCGGTGAGTTCCCGGTCTACACCGACCACCGGCAGAACCTGTTCACGCTCTTCGGCGGCGCGGCCAGCCTCCACGTCGCCGACCAGGAGACGCACCTCTGCCCGCCGTCACTGTGCTCGGGGCTCGAGGGCTCGCTCGGCCACCGCACGGCAACGCTCGCCGAGGACACCGGCGTCGTCTACCTCCACGAGCTGTTGCCCGACGACCTGACGGGCGGGATTCCGTCGATCGCCAACGGCTGGGACAACTTCCTGCAGGCCACCAGCAAGCACAACGACCCCGGGCGGATCGACCCGGCCTTCCTGGACTCGCTGAGGCCGCAGGCCAAGCCGACGCTCTGGTACCTCCACTTCCTGCTCCCGCACAGCCCCTGGACGTTCTTGCCCTCCGGCGCCCGCTACGACGTTCGGCCGGCGCCTGGCTGGGGCTCCGACGAGGTCTGGACGAAGAATCAGGCCGCGGTCGACCAGTACTGGCAGCGCCACCTGCTGCAGCTCGGCTACGCCGACCGCGTCCTCGGACGGCTGCTCGCTCGCCTTCACGCGAGCGGGCTCTACGACCGCGCCGTGCTCGTCGTCACCGCCGACCACGGCGTCAGCTTCCGCGCGGGCCAGAAGCGCCGCCCGCTGTCCGCCGCGAACCGCCAGGACATCGCCTATGTGCCCCTGTTCGTGAAGACGCCCGGGCAGCGAGCCGGCCGCACGGTTACCAAGCTCGCGCGCACCATCGACATCCTCCCCACGCTCGCCGATGCGAGTCGCGTTCGGATTCCATGGCGCGTGGACGGTCATTCGCTCCTCCGCGCCCGGCCGGTCGAGCGCTCCGTGATCCTGATCAAGGACAAGGGCCAGCGCTTCGTGATCCCGGCGGCCGGCCTCGAGCAGCTCCGCAAGCAGGCGTTGCGGCGCCAGCTACGGCTCTTCGGCTCGGACGAGCCGAGCTCGACCCTCTTCGCCCTCGGGCCCGACCGCGGGCTGCTCGGTCACTCGTTCGAGGGGGGCCGCCGCGTGAGCGAGCTCGACCCGATCGAGCGCTCGAGCCCGCTGGTGCAGGTCAGCGGACGCGCGGCGGGCCGCTCGGTCGTGGTGGTCGCAAAGGGCCGCGTGGTGGCGGTGACGCCGATCGTGCAGGGCCGCTTCTGGACGCTCGTCCCAGGCGCAAAGCTCGGCGGCAAGCCGCCGGCCGTCTTCTCCTTCGGATAGGAGGAGGTGCCCGGCGCGCCCGGACGGCCGCCACCGGCCGGGCGCGCCGGACGCCCGCCCGCCGTCCTCGAAACGAACGGGCGCCGCAGCTCTCTAACGAGACGACCCCTCTCCCCTACCTCACGTTGTAGTCGGCCACGCGAAAAGCGCCATCCCTCGTTCGAGGTACCCCGCTCGTTCGAGGGACGATCCCTCGTTCGAGGGATTCGCTTTTTGGCTCTACGAGGGGGTCACGCGGTACGCGTCGAAGACGGCGTCCACGTTGCGCAGCGCGGTCAGCAGCGAGCGCAGTGCCTTCACGTCGCCGACCTCGGCGACGTACCAGTTCTTCGCCAGCTGGTCCTCGACGTGGCCGCCGTACTCGACGATGTTCGCGCCGTGCTCGGCGAAGGTGCGGGCCACGTCTTCGAGCAGCCGCGGCCGGTCCCACGAGTCGACCGAGATCTGGACGCGGAAGCTCTGCGTCGCGCCGCCGTCCCAGGCGACGTTGGTGAAGCGCTCCGGGTTCCGCTTCAGGGCCTTGACGTTCGAGCAGTCCTCGCGGTGGATCGTGATCCCCTTGCCCAGCGAGATGTAGCCGACGATCTTGTCGCCCGGCAGCGGCGTGCAGCATTTGGCCAGCCGGACGAGCACGTCGTCCACGCCGCCCACCGTGATCCCGAAGTCCTCGCTCGAGATCGTGTGGCGGGCCTTCGGCGCCTTGAGCGGTACGGCCTCTTCCTCGGCCACCTGCTCGGTCTTCAGGCGCTGGATCACCTTGTTCACGATCTGGCCGGGCTGCAGCTTCCCGGAGCCGAGCGCGAGGTAGAAGTCCTCCGCCTTCCTGAAGCCGCTCTCGCGGATCACCTGCGCGAGCACCGCCGAGCCCTGGAGCTTCTTGTACGGCAGGTTCTGCTTCTTCAGTGCCGTCTCGAGCGTCTCGCGGCCCTTGGCCTCGGTCTCCTCGCGAGTCTCGCGCGAGAACCACTGCCGGATCTTGTTGCGGGCGCGCGAGGAGGCTGCGAGCGACATCCAGTCGCGCGATGGGCCGCGTCCACTCTTGGTCGTCAGGATCTCGACGAAGTCGCCGCTCTTCAGGCGGTAGTGCAGCGGCACGATGCGGCCGTTGATCTTCGCGCCGACGGTGCGGTGGCCGACGTCGGTGTGCACGGCGTAGGCGAAGTCGATCGGCGTTGAGTTGGACGGCAGCACCTTGACCTCGCCCTTCGGCGTGAAGACGTAGACCTCGTCGTCGAAGAGGTCGGTGCGGAAGGTCTTGAGGAACTCGCGCGGGTCGGTCTCGTCCTCCTGCCAGTCCATCAGCTGGCGGATCCAGGCGAGCCACTCCTCGTCGGCCTTGGCGTCCTTCTTGCCGCTCTTGTAGCCCCAGTGCGCGGCCACCCCGAACTCGGCGGTCTCGTGCATCTCGCGCGTGCGCACCTGGATCTCGAGCGGCCGGCCCTCGGGCCCGACGACCGTCGTGTGCAGTGCCTGGTAGCCGTTGAGCTTCGGCATCGCCACGTAGTCCTTGAAGCGGCCGGGCATCGGCTTCCAGAGCGAGTGGATCAGCCCGAGCGCGCCGTAGCAGTCGCGGGCTCCGTCCTCGCCGCTGCGCTCGACGATCACGCGCATGGCCGTCAAGTCGTAGATCTCGTTGAACTCGCGGCCCTTCTTGGCCATCTTGTCGTAGATCGAATAGAAGTGCTTCGCGCGGCCGGCGATGTCGGCCGGGATGTCCACCTTCTCGAGCTCGCGCTGCAGGGTCATCGCCGCTTCGCGCACGTGCTCTTCGCGGTCGGCGCGCCGCTCGCTGACCATCGCCTTGATCTCCTCGTACTTGCGGGGGTGGAGCGTCGCAAAGGCGAGGTCCTCGAGCTCCCACTTGATCTTGTTGATCCCCAGCCGGTGGGCGAGCGGCGCGTAGACCTCGAGCGTCTCCTTGGCCTTCTGCACCTGCTTCTGCTTGCCCAGGTACTCGATCGTGCGCATGTTGTGGAGCCGGTCGGCGAGCTTGATCAGGATCACGCGCACGTCCTGCGCCATCGCCACGATCATCTTCCGGTAGTTCTCAGCCTCGGCCTGCTCGCGGCTCTGGAACTGGATCCGCGTCAGCTTCGTCACGCCCTCGACGAGCTGCGCGATCTCGTCGCCGAACTCATCGCGGACTTCTTTGATGTCGGTGTCCGTGTCCTCGACGACGTCGTGGAGGAGCGCGGCCGCGATCGTCTGCTCGTCGAGGTGGAGCTCGGCGCAGATCTTGGCGGCGCCCCACGGGTGGTGGATGAAGTCCTCGCCCGAGCGGCGCTGCTGCCCTTCGTGTGCCTTCGCAGCGAAGGCGAAGGCGCGCCTGAGCAGGTCGCGGTCGACGTCCTTGTTGTAGGCAGCGACGGTCTCGATCAGCTCGTCGATGAGCTCCTGATGCCGTTCTGCAGCTTCAAGGACCGTCATAGGAAAAGTGTACTCCGGGCCTTTCCGGTGGCCGTGACGCCTAATTCCTCGCGCAGGAGGGAAGTCATTCGGATCGAACGATGGCCCTCGTGCGCAGACGACGACAGGAACGAAAGGCGGCGCGGCTGGCGCGCGTCCTGGTCGCCCTCGACCAGACCGCGTGCGTGCAGCGCTCTTGGCGGCCGCGGCGCGCTCAGCCGGCCGCGCTCAGTGCCGCGGGCGCCCGTCGTCCGCTTTGACGTAGCCCGGCGGAAAGTTCGACTGGCCCATGGCCCCGGTGGCGTCGAGCCCTCCGTGCTGCCGCGCGGCCGCAAGCGCGTCGGTGTTCTCGCCGGGGCGACCAGGCTCGAGGCTCTGGTCGGAACGGACGAGCCGCCTCAACCGTCTCAGGATGCGTCCCATCGGCTCAGTGCCGCGGCCGGCCCTCGTCTACCGGCGGCACGTAATCGGGCGGAAACTGCGCAGGGCCTCCTGCCATCGGGTTCGGGTTGATCATCCCCGCGCCGGCGTCGTCGTTCTCGACCGTCCGCTGACCCGGCGGCAACTGGTCGCTGCGGTCGAACGCACGAAACCTGAATCGCTTCAGCCTTCTGAGGATCCTTCCCATGGGGTGAATGGTATGCCGCTAGGCAGCGCGAGCGAGCTCGGGCTCGGCTAGCAGTGCGACGAAGCGCTCGGATTCGAGCAGGTGCCGCCTCGCGCCGCCTGCGGTGAGGGCCAGCTCGGCGAAGATCGCCTCGGCGTCAGGATCACGCGCCTCCTTGCGCCACTCGGCTTTGAGCCATTCGCGCCTGGCCACGTAGCGCTCGTCGGCGTCGAACACGTAGCGGACGTTCAGCTGCGGCGCGACGGTGCCGTTCCATTGGTTGGCCTCGAGCCTGAAGGCGAGGTCGTAGTGACCCACGCGGCGCAGCCGGTCGAGCTGCCGCCCGAGCCGGAACGCGATCGCGCTGCCGGCGTCCCGGCCGTCCGCGCGCACGCGAAACTTCAGGTGCTTGCCTTCGCCCACCGCCACCGGCTCGGCCAGCTCGCAGCCGGCCAGCAGCAGCGTCACGTTCGGGTTGCCGAGCCCGAAGGGCGCCAGGCGCGCGAGCTCCTCGCAAAGGTCGAGCGTCAGCTCCGGTCCGTGCACCAGCGCGTCCACGAGCGTCGTCGGCCGCAGGTCCTCCTCGCCGAGCGCGCCGTCGCCGACCGCGGCGAACGCGTCGGCGAAGGCCGGAACGTTCTCGGGCTTGATCGACAGGCCGGCCGCCGCAGCATGCCCGCCCCAGCGCTCGAGGTGGCCAGCGCACTGCCGCAGGCCGTCGTGCAGGTCGAAGCCGGCGATCGAGCGGCCCGACCCCTTCCAGTCGCGGTCGGTGCCGGCGATCAGCACGACCGGCCGCGCGTAGCGCTCGACCAGTCGCGAGGCGACGATCCCGATCACGCCTTCGTGCCAGTCGGCGCCCGCGACCACGTAGGCACGGCGGCCGCGCTGTGCCTCCGGCCACGACTCGATCTCCTCGACCGCCTCGCGCAGGATCCGCTCCTCGACGGCCTGACGGTCGCGGTTCAGCTCCTCCAGCTGCTGGGCGAGACGGCGAGCTTCCTCGCGGTCCTCGGTCAGCAGCAGCTCGAGCGCGGCCTCCGGCCTCCCGAGCCGGCCGGCCGCGTTCAGCCTCGGCGCGAGCCGGAAGCCGATCGTGCCCGCATCGACGGCAGCCGGATCGACGCGCGCGACGCGCATCAGCTCCCGCAACCCCGGCTTCTGCGTCCGCGCGAGCGAGCGCAGGCCGGCGACCGCGAGGCCGCGGTTCTCGTCCAGCAGCGGCACGACGTCGGCGACAGTCGCCACCGCGACGAGGTCGAGGTGCTTCGCGAGCGCCTCCGAGTCGGCGCCGAGCAGCGCCTGCCCGAGCTTCCAGACGACGCCGGTCCCGCAGAGCTCGCGGAACGGATAGTCGCCGCGGTAGGGGCCGACCACGGGGCAGTCCGGCAGCTCCTCTCCGGGGCGGTGGTGGTCGGTGACGACCACGTCGAGACCGAGCTCACGCGCGTGCATGACCTCGGCGACCGCGGTCACGCCGCAATCGACGGTCAGCACGAGTCCGACGCCCTCGCCGGCCAGCCGCGTCAGCGTCTCGCCCGAGACGCCGTAGCCCTCGTCGAACCGGCTTGGCAGGTGGTACGAGACCTCCGCGCCGAGCTCGCGCAGGACGAGCACCGCCAGTGCGGTCGCGCAGATCCCGTCGGCGTCGTAGTCGCCGTGGACGCAGACACGCTTCCCAGCCGCAACGGCCGCCCGGATCGCGTCGCAGGCCTCGCGCATGTCTCCGAGCTCGAACGCGTCGTGCACGGGCAGCTCCGCGTCGAGGAACGAGCGCGCCTGCGCAGGGTCGTCGTAGCCGCGCCGCACGAGCACCGAAGCGAGCACTTCGCTCACGCCGAGCTCTCTCGCGAGGCCCTCGACCTCGCGTCGCTCGCACTCGTTTCGCAGCTGCCACGACATGGGCAGTCCACGGTACGGAGGTCCTCGGACGGCGCTACTCGCGAGGCAGGTTCACGCCGAGCACCGAGAGAGCGGCGATCAGGACGAACGCGGCCAGCGTGATCCCGGCGACGAGCCACGGCCGCGGATGCCGCCTGAATGCCTCCCAGCCGACCTTCGCCCAGAGCACGATCACGCCAGCTCCCGCACCGACCGCTACCACGATCACCGGCGCCAGCACCGCCGCTCGCGAGAGGGAGATCTCGAAGATCCACACCACCGCCAGCACCAGGCCCGCGGTGACCAGACCGGACGCGAGTACCGCCTTCGCGCTCACCCGATGCAGTCTAGGCCCGGGGCTATCCTCCACCTCGTGGATGCGGACAACTACTCGTCGGGCGACGACATCGTCGTCGAGTTCCTGCGTCTCCGCTTCAGCTTCAACGCCGCCGACTTCGCCCAGCGCGTCTGCGCCGCGGCGTTCCGGCTCGGGCTCGTGGACGAGAACGAGCTCGACACCGAGGAGACCGACGACCTGGTCGAGCTGACCGCCGACGGCGTGATTGAGGAACCGCGCAGCGAGCTCGGCCGCTACCTCGTGCGCCACTGGGAGCGGCTCTCGCTCGTCGAGGGCGAGTCGCTCGTGTACTGGCTCCGCAAGCTCGTCTTCCGAGGCGCCTGGCTCGACCACCGCGTCAAGGACGGCCGGCTCGACGTGACCTGGGACGAGGGCGCCTCGGAGTTCGCCTACCTCGAGCCAGGGGGCGAGCGCGCGCTGCTAGAGCTGGCGCCGACGCCGTCCTGGCACGAGCTGCAGTTCAGGCGCTAGCCGCGTCTACCGCCTCGGCCAGCTTCGCGACTGCGGCTCGGATCGCCGGCTCCGGCGAGACCGCGTAGCCGAGTAGCAGCGCGGGCTCCTGGCCCGGCCGGACGGCGTGCTCGCTGAGACCGTAGAGCCCAAGCCCGCGAACGCGCGCCTCATCGAGCACCCGCGACTCGTCGCTGCCGCGCGACAGCATCGCAAGCACGTGCAGGCCGGCGGCGATCCCGCGCACCTCGACCTCGGGCAGGCGTCGGGCTAGCGCGCTCAACAGGACGTCCCGCCGGCGACGGTAGCGCAGGCGCATGCGGCGCAGATGACGGTCGAGCTCGCCGCGCTCGAGGAAGTCCGCAAACGCGAGCTGCTCTAGCCGCGGCGGCGCGATCACGGTGTAGAGCACCTCCTCGGCGAGCGGGCGAATGAGTCGTGACGGAGCCACCAGCCACCCCAGCCGCAGCGCCGGCGCGAGCGTCTTGCTCGCCGACCCGAGGTAGGCCACGCGCTGCGAGGCGAGCCCTTGGAGTGCCCCCACCGGCGCGCGGTCGTAGCGGAACTCGGCGTCGTAGTCGTCCTCGGCGACGATCGCGTCGCGTCGCTCGGCCCACTCCAGCAGGCGCGCCCGGCGCCGCGGCGAGAGGACGACACCGGTCGGGAACTGGTGCGCAGGCGTGATCAGGACTGCGTCCGGAGAGGCGTCTTCGAGAGCGGCGACGTCGATGCCCTCTTCGTCCACCGGGATCGGAACCGGCTGGAGGCCGGTCCGGGCGACGATCTCGCGGATGACGGCGTGCCCGGGATCCTCGACGCCGATCGTCTCGCGGCCCTCGTCGCGCAGGACGGCGCACAGCAGGCCGATCGCCTGCGCGAAGCCACCGCAGACGAAGGCGTGCTCGGCGGTCGCGGAGACGCCGCGCACGCGGCCGAGGTACGAGACGAGCGCCGCCCGCAGCGCCGGCGCGCCGCGCACGTCGCCGTAGGCGAGCTCGAGGTCCGGGGCGGCCTTGAGCGCGGCGCGGTACGAGGTGAGCCACCTGTCGCGAGGGAAGGCCGAGTAGTCGGGCAGGTCGGGCCTCAGGTTGTGATCCGGCTGGTGGGCGCGAGCGGCGGCCGCGGGCTCGGGAGCTACCGCGATGCGCGCCACGCGCGGGCTCGCGCCTCGGCGCAGCAGCAGGTATCCCTCGGCACCGAGCTGCGCATAGGCGCCGACGACGAGGCCACGCGAGACGCCGAGCTGCGCGGCGAGCGCGCGGGTCGAGGGCAGCGGCGTGCCGGGCTTCAGCCGTCCGTTGCGAACCGCGCTGCGGAGCTGGCCCTCGAGCTGGGACGAGAGCGTCACGGGCGCGCTGCGGTCGAGCTCGACGAGCAGTTCGCGGGCTTGGCTCGAGTGGTCCATGAAATCGTTAGCGATGTGGACCTTAACAGTGGCCAATCACGCCTCTAGCCTGCTTTCCGTCAAGCGCGGGAAACCGTGGATCGGAGGGGTTCTGATGAGACGGATCGTGGCCTTCTGCAGCAGCGTCCTCGTCGCCGGAGTGATCGTCGTGGCCGCGCTCGGCGCGTCCGGGAGCGCGCAGGTCGTCGCGCGCATCGACACGGGCCTCGGCCCCTGTTCGGAGACGGGCGGGCTCGGCAGCGTCTGGGTCGGCGTCGGCGGCGCCGGCACGCTCGTGCGGATCGACCCCTCCACCAACGCGATCACCGGATCGGTCGACGTGGGCGTCGGCCCCTGCGGCGTCGCGGTCGGCGCCGGCAGCGTCTGGGTCGACGGCTACGGGACGAGCTCGGTGATCCGCGTCGACCCCGCGCGCATGAAGGTGACCAAACGGATCCCGATGCGCGACCAGATCTGGGACGTCGCCTACGGCGCCGGCGCCGTCTGGGCGACCGAGCCCAACCGCGGCTACGTCGACCGGATCAACCCGAAGACGAACAAGGTCGGCCGGCGGATCCACATCCCGAACTCCGGTCCGGCGAACCTGCGCTTCGGCGGCGGCGCCGTCTGGGTCGGGTCGCTCTTCGGTCGCCGCGTGTTCCGGATCGACGCCCGTACGAACCGCGTCACCAGCGTGCGGGTCGGGCAGAAGCCGCGCTCGGTCGCGGTCACGAGCACCGCGATCTGGGTCTCCAACAACGGCTCCAACACCGTCTCGCGGATCGACCCGAAGAGCCGGAAGGTCGTCGCGACGATCAGGGTCGGCCAGCAGCCCGAGAACGCGGCGGTGGCTGCCGACGGAACCGTCTTCGTCCCCAACGTCGGAGCCGACACGGTCTCACGGATCGATCCTGCGACGAATACCGTCATCCAGACCATCCCGGTCGGCAACGGGCCCTTCCCCGCCGCCAGCGCATTCGGGGACATCTGGGTCCCGAGCTCGCAAGGCACCGAGGTCTACCGCCTACACGTCAGCTGAACTTGACTCCAGACTTACGTAAGCATAGACTTACGTAAGTCATGGCTTACAGAGACGCCATGGATGCGCTGGGCGACCGAACCCGGCGGGCGATCTTCGAGCAGTTGCGCTCGGGCCCGCGGGCGGTCGGCGAGATCGCGGACGAGCTGCCGGTCAGCCGCCCCGCGGTCTCGCAGCACCTGCGCGTGTTGAAGGAGGCCGGGCTCGTGACCGAGCGACGCAACGGCACGCGGCGGATCTACCGGCTCGATCCGGACGGGCTGGGAGAGCTCCGCGACTACTTCGACGACTTCTGGAGCGAGGCCCTCGCCGCCTTCAAGGCGCTGGCCGAGGACGAGAGGAGGAACGGATGAGCACGCAGGCAACGGCGACGGAGGCGATCAGGCGCTCCGTCACGGTCGATTGCTCGGTAGAGCACGCGTTCGAGACGTTCACCGAGCGAATCCACGAATGGTGGCCGCTCGCCAAGCACTCGATCGAGCAGTACGAGTCCGGCAACCCGGCCGAGACCGTCGTCTTCCAGGGCGGCGCCGGCGGCCAGATCTACGAGCGGACGACCAAGGGCGAGGAGCTGAAGTGGGCCGACGTGGTCGCGTACGAGCCGCCACACCGGTTCGTCCTCGCCTGGAGCCCGAACCGTGAACAGCACCGGCCGAAGACGGAGATCGAGGTCACCTTCACCGACGAGGGCGGCAAGACTCGCGTCGACCTCGAGCACCGTGGCTGGGAAGCGCTCGGCGCCGAGGCCGCCGAGGCGCGGCAGGGCTACAGCCAAGGCTGGGAATCAGTGCTCGCGGGCTTCGCAGACCGCGCGAACGACTAGCTCGGGTCAGAACAGCGCGTCGGCGTCGACAGCGGCGCCGACGTGCTGACGTCCCAGCTTCGTCACGACGCGGCCGCGCGGCGTGCGCTGCAGGAACCCGAGCTGGAGCAGGTAAGGCTCGTAGACGTCCTCGATCGTGTCGGACTCCTCGCCTAGCGCGACAGCAAGCGTCGAGAGGCCGACCGGGCCACCCTCGAACTTCTCGACTACAGCACGGAGCAACGCGCGGTCGGTGCGCTCGAGCCCGCGATCGTCCACCTCGAGCAGGTCGAGCGCTTCCCGCGCGATCTCTGTCGTGATCGCTCCCTGATGGCGGACCTCGGCCACGTCGCGCACCCGCCGCAGGATGCGGTTGGCGATCCGAGGCGTGCCACGCGAGCGGCGCGAGATCTCCTCGGCCGCCTCGGGCGCGATCTCGACGTCGAGGATCTGCGCGGAGCGGCGAACGATCCGAGCGAGCTCCTCGGGCTCGTAGTGCTCGAGCCGGAACGTCATGCCGAAGCGGTCGCGCAGCGGCGTCGTCAGCAGCCCGGTTCGCGTGGTGGCACCGATCAGGGTGAACGGCGGCAGGTCGAGCGTCAGCGTCCGCGCTGCGGGTCCCTGCCCGACGATGATGTCGAGCCGGAAGTCCTCGAGCGCCGGGTAGAGAATCTCTTCCACGGCACGGTTGAGCCGGTGGATCTCGTCGATGAAGAGGATGTCGCGCTCGCCGAGCCCGGTCAGGATCGCCGCCACGTCGCCCTTGCGCTCGAGCGCCGGTCCGGCGGCGGAACGCAGGCCGACGCCGAGCTCCTCTCGCACGATGAAGGCGAGGCTCGTCTTGCCGAGCCCGGGCGGGCCGATCAGCAGCAGGTGGTCGAGCGCCTCGCCGCGGGAACGGGTGGCCTCGAGTGCGATCGCGAGCTGCTCCTTGATTCGCTCCTGCCCGACGAACTCGTCGAGGCTGCGCGGGCGCAGCGAGCGTTCGAGCTCGTCCTCCTCGGGTTGGACCGCCGGCGCGAGGAACTGCGCCTCGGTTTCGGTCATGCCGCCCTCAGGGCCTGGCGCACGCGCTCCTCGGGCGAGAGCTCCGGATCGGTCGCAGCGAGCGCTTCCTCGGCCTCGGTTACCGACCAGCCAAGCTCGACCAGCGCGTCACGGGCGACCGCGTGCGGCTTGCCGGCGATCGGCGTCGGCTCGTCCATCGTGCCGAGCTTCTCCTTCAGCTCCAGCACGACGCGCTGCGCGGTCTTCTTGCCGATCCCGGGGATCGCCTCGAAGCGCGCCGTGTCGTCGAGCGCGATCGCGCGCCGCAGGTCGGCCGGGGACGACCCCGACACGATCGCCAGAGCGACCTTCGGCCCGACGCCCGAGACGGCGAGCAAGTGCTCGAACAGCTCGCGCTCGGCGGGCTCGCCGAAGCCGTAGAGCTGGAGCGCGTCCTCGCGGACGTGCAGGTAGGTGTCGAGCGAGACCTCTCCCCCGCCCTCCGTAAGCCGCGCCGCCGTCGGCGTCACGGCCAGCGCGTAGCCGACGCCGCCGACGTCGAGGACGATTCGCTCGCCGGCGCGCGCGACCGCCGTCCCGCGCAGCCTCGAGATCATCCGACCGCCTTCATCAGCGGCGGCGCCATGGCGTGGCAGATCGCGACCGCCAGCGCGTCCGCCGCGTGGTGCGGCGTCGGCACGGCCTTCAGGCCGAGGATCGCCGCGACCATCCGCTGCACCTGTGCCTTCTCGGCCCGTCCGTAGCCGCACACGGCCTGCTTGACGCTCGAGGGCGCGTACTCAGCGCACTCGATGCCGTACGAGGCGGCCGCGACGAGCACGGCGCCGCGAGCCTGCCCGACGGAGAGTGCGGTGCGGGCGTCGACGCCGACGAACGACTCCTCGATGACGACCGCACGGGGCCCGTACTCCTCGATCAGTTCGACGACGCCGTCGAAGATCGTCTTGAGCCGGACCTCCGGCCGCTGCCGGGCGGTGGTCTGCCACCACCCGAAGTCGACTGCCTTGAGGCGGTTTCCTCTTTCGCGGACTATCCCGAAGCCGCATGCCGCCGTCCCTGGATCGATGCCGAGAACCGTCACGGCGACACCTTAGGGACCGCGTCGGACACTCCTGCCCTAGAGTCAACGGCCGCGATGGAGCTGAGGATCGAGCCCGCCTCGGACGACGTCCACAACCGCCTCCGGGGGTGGCGCTACCCGCCGCCGTACGACTTCTACGACGGTGACATCGACCCCCCGCTGAACCCCGAGCGCTTCTTCGCGGCGCTCGGCCGCGACGGCGAGCTGGTCGGCTTCTACTACTTCGAGGAGAAGCCTCCCGACCTCGACTACGGCCTCGGCCTCCGTCCCGATCTGGTCGGCCAAGGGCTCGGGCTCGACTTCTTCCTCGTAGGGCTCGCGTACGCGCGCGAGCACTACCGGCCGCGGCGCGTCTTCCTGCACGTCGCCGACTTCAACGAGCGGGCGCGGCACGTGTACGAGCGTGCCGGCTTCGAGGTCGTGTCGCGGCACGTTCGCAGCTTCGAGCGCTTCGGCGAAGTGCCGTTTCTGACGATGGCCGAGCCGGAGCGGGACGACTAGGCGCGGACGCGCGCGAGCAGCGTGCGTGCCAGGCGCACATCAGCGGCGGCGATGGTCGCGCCGGCGCCGGCCGGGGCGGCGATCATCAGCGTCAGCTCCGTGCGGCCGCGTCCGACGAGGACGAGATCGGCGAGGACGCGCGCGTGCGCTCCCTGGGCGCTGACGTCGATCAGCGCGCGGTAGGCGATCGCGTAGGTGGCCAGCCGCGGGAACGCGAGCTTCCGGAACGAGACCAGGCGCTCGCTCGAGGTCAGGCCTTTGGTCACGGCGCCACGGAGGCAGGCAACGGCCCGGGGGTCTGTGACCGTCCGCTGCCAGTCGCGGGCGACCATCGCGCGCGTCTTCAGCACCTGGGCCACGCTGCGTAGGTCGAGGCCCGTGCGCTGCCAGGACGCCTCTGCGGCGCCGGTGAGAACGAGGTCCGACTGCTTCGGCCTGTAGCCCGGGCAGGCCATGCCGGAGGTCAGGTCGGGCTTGACGCGCCCACCTTTCCAGCCGGACGAGCCGAGGTCGCCGAGGCGCACCACGGCGGCTCTGGCAGCCGCCTGGTCGGCGACCGTGAAGCGGATCTGCTCCTTCGACGGCGGCGCCGAGGCAGGCTCGGCGGCAGTCGCGGCGACGAGACCGAGCGCGGCGGCGGTGAGCATTGCGAGGGCAGCTCGCGTCATCACCTAGTCCATCGCCGGGTCGGCGGAAGCCATTGATGGCTCGAACGAGTGAGAGGCCCCCGGGCCCTCCCGCGTCCTGGT
>Ga0307280_10000043_pt1 | contig 26981 bp, 26 predicted proteins | sample ER_DNA_119_FD_194479 | JGI IMG/M metagenome (GOLD analysis project Ga0307280, IMG submission 194479) | Bulk soil microbial communities from the East River watershed near Crested Butte, Colorado, United States - ER_DNA_119 | ecosystem: Environmental > Terrestrial > Soil > Floodplain | place...
AATGCACGAACGCCGGCTATTCGCCGCGGTCCCCGCGGGATTCCTCGATCGGCGGCGGCCGGTCTTCCGTGGTGACGTTGGCGAGGAAGGGGAAGAGCAGGGCGCCGAGGAAGATCAGGATCACGCCGGCGGCGACCAGCCAACGGGCGCGGGTGAGATGGCCGAGGATCCCGATCGCGAAGCCCGCCAGCATCAGAGTGATGTAGGGCGTGGGGCTGTGTGGGAGCAGCGCGAAGAACGGCGGCAGGAGGTCGGGCACTGGGCGGGATTATCATCGGCGGCCATGGCCGATGGCTCCGTCGCAGATGTGAAGCACTCGCTGGCCGAGGTCGGCTACCTCGCCGACGAGCCCGCCGCGCTGGTCTCCTTCCTCGCGCAGAAGCTGGGCAAGCCGGTCCTGGTCGAGGGCCCGGCGGGGGTCGGCAAGACCGAGCTGGCCAAGGCGCTCAGCCGCTCCACCGGCCGCGAGCTGGTGCGGCTTCAGTGCTACGAGGGCCTCGACGAGGCCAAGGCGATGTACGAGTGGAACTACCGCAAGCAACTGCTGCGGATCCAGGCCGGCGGCGAGGCCGGCTGGGACGATGTCCAGGACGACATCTTCAGCTCCGAGTTCCTGCTCGAGCGGCCGCTGATGCAGGCGATCGCCAGCGCCGAGCCGGTGGTGCTGCTGATCGACGAGATCGACAAGACCGACCAGGAGTTCGAGGCGATGCTGCTCGAGCTCCTCTCCGACTTCCAGATCACGATCCCCGAGCTGGGGCAGATCTCGGCGACGACGATGCCGATCGTCGTCCTCACCTCGAACGACTCGCGCGAGCTGACCGAGGCGCTGAAGCGGCGCTGCCTCTATCTCTGGCTCGACTACCCCGACCTCGAGCGGGAGCTCGAGATAGTCCGCCTCCACACCCCGGAGATCTCCGAGACGCTGTCGCGCAAGCTCGTCGAGGTGATCCGCATGGTCCGGGGGCTCGACCTGAAGAAGCCCCCCTCGATCGCCGAGTCGATCGACTGGGCCCGCTCCCTGCTGCTGATGGGCGCCGAGGACATCGACCAGGAGACCTTCACGCAGTCGATGTCGATCATCGTCAAGCACCGCACCGACATCGACCTGGTCGCCGAGCGGGTCGGGGTGAAACTTGCCGACCCCCTACGGACCGAGGGCTGACGCCGGGCCGCCGGGGATGGCGGCGAAGCTGCTCGGCTTCTGCGAGGAGCTGCGCGGCGAGGGCGTCGCGGTCGGGACCTCGGAGCTGCTCGACGCCTTCGCCGCCCTCGGGCACGTCGACTGGACCTCGCGGGCCGACTTCCGCGAGGCGCTGGCGACGACGATCGCCAAGTCCCAGGACGACCGCCGCGTCTTCGAGCTGCTCTTCGACCGCTACTTCTTCCGCAACGCCGAGGCCGAGGCGGTGCAGCGCGGGGTCACCGAGCACACCGAGGGCGGGCCGCCGGCCGGCGACGGCGAGCGCTTCGACATGGACGAGCTCTCGGAGGCGATTCGCGAAGCGATGGCGGCCGGCGACGAGGACGCGATGCGGGACCTGGCGCGGCTGGCGATCGCCGCCTTCGGCCGCAGCGAGGGCTCGGGCGTGGTCGGGGTCGACGTTCAGCGCATCCGCCGCACCCTCGGCCTCACCGCCGGCAACCAGCCGCCCACGGCGGACGGCGGCGAGCGGCCGCCGATCGACCGCGACCAGCTGACCGGGTTCGAGCGCCACCTGCGCCGCGAGCTCGAGCGCGACCTGATCGAGCGGACCGAGACCCTGCCCCCCTCGCGCCCGCTGGCCGAGCTCGACCGGGCGCTGCCGACCAGCCCGACCCAGGACCTCGCCGCCGTCCACCGCGCCGTCTCGCAGATGAAGCGCCGGCTGGCGACGCTCGGCCACGAGCAGCGGGGGCGGAAAAAGGGCCGCCACGTCGATGTGCGGCGGACGATGCGCGCCTCGCTGGAGACCGGCGGCGTGCCGCTGCGGCTGCGCTACAAGCCGAAACGGCCGCGGCGGCCGGAGATCTACGTCCTCTGCGACGTCTCCACCTCGGTCACCTCGGCCAGCGTCTTCTTCCTCTCCGTCCTCCACGCCCTCCACGACTCGTTCCGCAAGCTGCGCAGCTTCGTCTTCATCGAGCGAATCTCGGAGGTGACCGACGTCTTCGAGCACGAGCGGGACTTCGCCGTCATCGCCCAGAAAATCTCCAGCGAGGGCGGGGTCGCCGACATCTCCGGCTACACCGACTACGGCCGCGTCTGGCTCGAGTTCCTGACCGAGATCTCCGAAGACCTCGACCCGCGATCGACCGTGATCGTCCTCGGCGACGCCCGCACCAACGGGCGCGAGCCCCACGCCGAGGTCTTCGCCCAGATCGCCGAGCGGGCGGGGCGCCTCTTCTGGCTCAACCCGGAGCCGAAGCTCTACTGGAACTACGGCGACTCGGTGATGGCCGCCTACGAGCGCCACTGCGACGGCGCCTTCGAGTGCTGGACGACGGGGCACCTGCAGAACTTCGTCGACGTGGTGGCCGGCGCCGCCCCGGCCGCCGAATGAGGGCCCTCCTCCTCCGCCACGGCGAGTCGGTTCACAACGCCGACCGCAGCGGCGAGCCGGCGTCCCACTCGCCGAGCGACCGGCTGACCGAAAAGGGCATCGAGCAGGCCCACGCGGCGGGTGCCGCCCTCGCCGAGCACGGGGTCACGCGGCTGATGACCAGTCCGCTGCGGCGAGCTCGGGAAACCGCGGAGGCGGTGGCCGGGCCGCTCGGCCTCGAGCCCGAGGAGATCGATTACGCCGGCGAGCTGACCTCGGCCGAGACCTTCGAGCAGGCGGTCGAGCGGGTGCGGCGACTGAAGGCCGAGCTGGAGAGGGGCGAGGCCGGCGAGCGGCCGCTGCTGGTCACGCACGGCATCTTCACCCGCTTCTTCCTGCTGGATTCCATCCTCGGCGAGCGCTTCGAAGCGCAGATGGCCGCCGGGATCTGGAACCTCGGCTCCCACAACTGCGGCCTCAGCACCTTCGCCCACGGCGAGAGCCGCGACCCGCTGGGGGCGACGATCCCCGGCTGGACCTGCCTCACCTGGATGGAGCGGCCGTGGGGTCGGCCCTGACGATCCGCACCGGATCGTCGGGCGAGACCTGCCACTGCTCGTTGACGATCGCCCCCTCGGGCGGCGCCACCGGTCCCTCCAGCAGCGGGTCGTCGGTCTCCCGCATCCAGTTCTCCAGCCGCTCCCGCAGCTCCGTCAGCACCTCGGCGCGGGCCGGGTCGGCGGCTACGTTCTGACCCTCCTGCGGGTCGAGGACCAAGTCGTAGAGCTGCTCCTCGGCGACCTCCTGCTCCCCCCACCCCGCCTCGACCAGCAGCTGCTTGGTGCCGCTGTCGTCGCAGTTAGCCAGGACCGGATGCGGGTATTCGTCAAACCTCCTTATGTACTTCCAACGCTCGGTCCGGATCGCCCGGTGGGGCTGGTAGGCGGCGTGGAACGTCGTCTCGGAGAAGATCGCGTCGTGGAGGCGGTCGACGTCGCCCCGCACCAGCGGCATCAGCGACGTGCCCTGCAGCCAGTCGGGGTGCTCGGCGCCGGAGAGGTCGCAGAGGGTCGGGAAGACGTCGAGGTGGCTGACCGGCGCGTCGACCACCTTGCCGGGCGAGAAGCCGGGTCCGCGGACGATCATCATCACTCCGGTGCCGCGGTCGAAGAGGGTGGCCTTGGCGCCGGGGAAGGCGACGCCGTGGTCGGTGGTGCAGATGACGACGGTGTTCTCGACCAGGTCGTAGTCGTGCAGAGCGTGCAGGACAGCGCCGATCCCCTGGTCGAGCGAGCGGGCGCTGGCCTTGAACTCGGCCATGTCGCGGCGGGTCACCCGCGTGTCGGGAAGGTTCGGCGGCGGCTGCGAGTAGAGCGTGTCGCGGACCGAGGTCGGGGCGGCGAATTCGCGATGGGTCTCGAAGAACCCGACCGACATGAACCACGGCTCGGCCGGCGCCTCGCGCAGCGTCTGGATCGTCAGCGGGGCGACGAAGGAGGCGTTGTTCTGGCCGACCGGGACTACCTCGTCGTAGCCGATCGCCTCCGGGTCGAGAGAGATGTGCTGCTCGCCGATCAGGATCGATCGGTAGCCGACATCGCGCAGGGTGTGGACCCAGTGCTGGCGGTAGTCGTTCAGCCTCCAGCCCCGGTGGGCGAGCCCGAACATGCCGTTGTTGTGGCAGTAGAGCCCGGTGAGGAGGCTGGCACGGCTTCCCGAACAGGTCGGCGCGGCGCAGAAGGCCTCGCGGAAGAGCACCCCCTGGTCGGCCAGCATCTGGATGTTCGGGGTCGGGACCTGGAACCCGTAGGGCTGGACCCAGCGGCCGGTGTCGTGGGAGTGGATGTAGAGGATGTTGGGTCGGGACACCGCCCTTCAGGTTACCGACCCGCTCCTGTTTATCTCTTTGTTGATAAGGATAGTTAGGAACTGGTCATGAACAGAGGGCAACCCGATCGCTCATATCTCGTCTGCGCCACCCCCCGCAGCGGCAGCACGCTCGTCTGCCACGCACTGGAGGAAACCGGCGTCGCCGGCCGCCCGGAGGAGTACTTCGAGGCGCTGCGCCACTCGGGCCGCCCGCGCCGGCCGGAGGAATACTTCCTCGGCGTCGAGGATCAGTCGATCCGCGACCACCTCGGCGAGCGCAGCGTCGGCTCGGACCCCCAGCCCCGCTCCCCCCTCTGGAGCCGCGCCGCCTACGACCGCTACCTCGAGTGGGCGTTCGAGACGGGGACCACCGATAACGGCGTCTTCGGCGCCAAGCTGATGTGGGGCTACTTCGGCGAGTTCGTCAGCCTGCTGCGCAACATCCCCGCCTGCCGCGACGTGCCGCTGGCGGAACTGCTGCCCTCGGTCTTCCCCGACCTCACCTTCGTCCGCGTAGTCCGCGCCAACAAGGTCCGCCAGGCGGTTTCGCTGTGGAAGGCGGTGCAGACGGCGACCTGGCGCGAGGACCAGGCGAGCGCCAAGGCGGCCTCGGTCGAGGACGACGGCTCGCCGCCCTACCGCAGCTTCGCCGAGGCGCACCGCCCGCAGCTGCGATTCCACTACCGGGCGATCGACCACCTGTTGGACCAGCTGCTGATCGAAGAGGCCTCCTGGGACGCCTTCTTCGAGCACTCCGGGATCAAGCCGATCCTCGTCCTCTACGAGAACTTCGCCGCCGACTACGAGACCAGCACCCTCAACCTGCTCGAGCGACTTGACCTCACCTGCGCCGAGGACTTCGAGTTCGAGCCGCGGATGAAGCGCCAGTCGGACCGGATCAACGACGACTGGACCAAGCGCTACAGCGAGCTGCGGCTGGGACGGGACTTCGACCTGGTCCCGGCGCCGGTGGAGGAAAGCTCGCGACAGCCGGGCTCATAAGCCGAAGGTCGCAGGTTCGAATCTAGCCTCCCTCCACCCGACGGCTCCCGAGGTCCCGCGAGCCTGCATGTTTGTCGAAACATTCGCGCCACTCCTTGAAAAGAAACAATTAACGCCCTGTTTGGATACGCGTCGATCTGTTAGCGTCGGCCGCCTGGTGGGGGTAGGAATTTCAACAGCCAGGTGGAGAATGCCGACACTCTGCGCATTTGCTCGTGTCAGGGCAAATGTAGAGTGGAGGCAGGGTTCGTAGTGGCGGCCCACACCATGCCATATGAGCAGGCGGTTGCGAGCGCGCAACTGATTCGGGACTGCATCGAGGAGTTGGGAATCACCCGTAAGGAATTCGCCGACTACATCGTCGGCTATTCCTACGACACCGTTCGCGGGTTGGTTACGAGGCGCTCCTGCAGCCAGGAGTTCATCGACGCCTGCAGGATGACCGCCGGGGAAATGAAAGATGAGGTACTGGCGACGGGGTTTGCGGAGCTGGCGCGGAAACTGCAGGAGCACCGGGACGAGGAAAGCGCGAAGCTCGATCCGTGGCAGGGGGCGCAGCGAAAGGTGCGCCGGCCTCGGCCACGGCGTGGGGATGCCAGCACGATCGCCAGGACGTGGTCCGCGATCTGGCAGACCTCCCGCGATCGGCGGGAAGCGGTGTGGCTCGAGACTGTCGAGATCACCGCGTCGAACCGCAATCGCAAGGGCTTGTTCGACATCTCCAATTGGGGCGACGGCAGATGGCTCGAGCCACAGTGGGCAGTAGGCGAGGATGAACCCGAACATTTCCGCTGGGAGGGAGGGGGCGGGTTCTTCCACAGCTGGATCGGAGGGCATTTCGCCTCTGCACCGGAAGGACCGGTGGCCTCGGGCGTCTTCCACCTCAATCTGGAGAACTTTCGCGGTGCGATGGCGGGGGTATGGAGTGGAGTCTCTCCCGATTCTGAGAACACGCACGCCCTCCTTATCTTCGGACGTGACGAGGAGTCGGCAATGTCACGGTTCGAAGCGGAGCGTGAAAACAACCCCGACCTGCCGTACATACCGCCAGATGACACAAAAGGAAAAGGCGTCAACTAAGAATGGAGCAGTGATGGTCGTCAGCTATTCGAGATATTTTCCGCAGACGCGACGAACGCACAGTAAGGAGGACGGCTCCGACGGCGGCTATGCGCTTTTGGAGCGAGCGGGCTTCATCCGCTCCGGGGGGGCGTCGGGAGTTCACTCGCTGCTTCCACTCGGATGGAGGGTGCACCGCAAGGTCTGCGATGTCATCTTCGAGGTGATGGAGCGACATGGCGTGCTGAACCTGACGCTGCCGATTCTCCAGTCGCGGGAGCTCTGGGAGCAGAGTGGGCGCTGGGACGCGTATGTCTCCAGTCAGACCATGTTCAGGACGCGCGACGAGCACAAGGGAACCGAATTCGGGCTGGCGCCGACGGCCGAGGAGATGGTCACGGCGCTGGTTGCCGGAGATGTCAAGAGCTGGCGGGAGCTGCCGCTGTACCTGCACCAGATCGGCCCGAAGTTCCGAGACGAGATCCGCCCCCGTGGTGGTCTGCTCCGCGGGCGGGAATTCTCGATGTCCGATGCCTATTCCTTCGATCGCGACGAAGAGGGGATGCGGGAGTCGTTTGAGCTCTTCCGGAAGATCTATGCTGAGATCTTCGAGCGCCTCGGACTGGAGAAGGTCATCTCAGTCCAGGCCGACAGCGGGGCGATCGGCGGCACGGGGTCGGCAGAGTTCATGGCCGTGAACGATGCGGGCGAAGACACTCTCCTCACCTGCGACACCTGCGAATACGGGGCCAATGCCGAGAAGGCGGAGGGTCGCTATCCCGGTCGCGAGAACGACGAGGAGCCGCGTGAGTCGAGGAGGGTACCCACCCCCGACATCAGGACCGTCGAGCAGCTGCAAGCGTCTTTCCCCGACATCGACGCGACGCAGATGATCAAGACGCTCCTTTTCGCCGTCGACGGCGAGGACGAGCGCTTCCTGGTTGCGGTCTGCATCCGCGGCGACCTGGAAGTGAACGAAGTGAAGCTCTCGAACGAGGTCGGCTATCCCGTCGCCCCCGCCTCGGCCGTCGAAATCGAGCAGGCGACCGGGGCTCCCCCTGGTTTCGCCGGACCGATCGGGCTCCGCGGCGCGAGGACCATCTACTTCGACCGCTCGGCGGAGGGAATGCGAAACTTCCTCTGCGGAGGGAACGAAGAGGACATCCACTATCTCGACGTCAACTTCGGACGGGATGTCGAGCAGCCGAGCGCGTACGTCGACCTTCATCTTGCGACCGGCGGCGAGGGCTGCCCGGAGTGCGAGGGGACGCTGACGGAGAGCCGAGGCATCGAGCTCGGTCACGTGTTCATGCTCCAGCGGGGGTACGCGAAGGCGTTGGGGGCGACGTTCAGCGATGAGAACGGCCACGAGCAGGACATGTGGATGGGGTGCTACGGGATCGGGACCACCCGGTTGGTGCAGGCGATAGCCGAGCAGTGGGCGGATGCAGACGGGCTGATGTGGCCGCGCCCTGTGGCGCCCTTCGATCTCCACCTGGTCATGACGAGACCGGAGGATTCGTCGCAGCGGGAGATGCTGGACAAGGTGGTCGCGCTCGCCGACGAGTTCGGCCAGACCGCTCTCGTCGACGACCGGGATGCCTCACCGGGGGTCAAGTTCAAGGACGCCGATCTGATCGGCTGTCCCTTCCGGGTGACGATCGGCCGTGACGCAGAGGCGGGCAAGGTGGAGCTGCGGGATCGCAGCTCGGGAGAAACCCACCTGGTGGAGGTGGGGGACCTGCAGACTCTGATCGGCGTCTGAGCCCTCCCCGGCAGGAATTCAGCCAAAAATGGGATATCTAGTAGCTGTGGCGCTCGGCGTGGCGTCGCAGCAGTGCGTTCCGCATGCAACCGGCACCGGGCGCCGACGAGACTGTGGTCTGAGGGATGAAGAAAAGGATCGTTGTCATCAAGATAGGTTCCAGCGTGATCGCCGAGCCCGACGGCGGGCTTCGCCGGGCGGTGGTTTCCCGGATCTGCGGCGAAATCGCCAACGCCACCGTGCCGGCGGATGACACCGACGAGCGCTGGCAGTTTGCGCTGGTCACCAGCGGCGCCGTGGCGATGGGTCGGGAGATGATCAAACAGCGCGGGCGCCGGGTCGACGTGCTCCAGGCGCTGAGCGCGATCGGGCAGGGCGAACTGTTTCGGGAATTCAGCGAGCGGCTGGCGAGCTGGGAGCTGAAGAGCGCCCAGATCCTGCTTACCTTCCTCGAGACGAGCGAGCGGGAGAACCGTGAAGCGGCGACGCGAACGCTGAAACGCTTGCTCACGTGGGACGTGATCCCCGTCATCAACGAGAACGACACGGTAACGACGGATGCGCTCACCTTCGGCGACAACGATTACCTGGCAGCCCAGGTGGCGACGATGCTGAGTGCCGACCTACTGCTGCTCCTGACCGACGCCGACGGGGTATTCACCGCGGACCCGAGACTGGATCCCGAGGCCAGGCTGATCCCTCTGATCGACGACCCCGACGACGCGCTGGGCCGTTACAAGATCGGCGACAAAACCTCACCGTTGGGCTCGGGCGGGATGAAGTCGAAGGTGCGCGCGGCGCAACTCGCTGCGCGCGGCGGCGTTCGGGCAACCATCTGCAACGGCGGTAGAGCCGACGTCGTCGCAAAAGCTATCGCCGGGGGCGAGGTGGGGACGCAGGTGAGCAGCAGGGAGGTTCCCAGATCCTGGACCCAGAGCCGGAAGTTCTGGCTCGAGCACGGCAAACCGGCCAGCGGCAGGATCGTGGTCGATCCAGGCGCGGAGCGGGCTCTGCTGAAAAAGGGGGCAAGCCTGTTGCCCGTAGGGGTCATAGGAGTCGAGGGGGAATTCGAGGTGGGCGACGCCGTAGAGGTCGTGTCCCAGGACTCCCGCGTGATCGGCAAGGGCCTCTCCGAATTCAGCTCGAAAGACCTCCGCCGTATCTGCCGGATGCAGACCGCGGCCGTACGAGAACTGATCCCGGACGCCCCGGGCGAGGCGATCAGCAGAGATTGGCTCATCGTCTCGATTTAGCGCCTGTATGCACTCCGAGGTCGAGGTGCAGGAAGACGACCGTGTCTCCCTGGACGTAGTGGAATTTGGCGCGCAGGAGGACCGGGCGGGGCAGAGTCACCAGTTGACCAGGCGGCACGGCGGCGATCAGGGTGAGTGCGAGCGATGTAAGTACCGCAAACCCGGTCTGACCGAAAAAGAGTACGGCTACAAGAATAGCCGTCCGGCGAATCCAGACAGGCCAGTTACCGAAGTGTAATACTCCCCAGGAGTACCACTCTCCGTGACCGGAGGAGGATATGTAAAGGAGCCAGGTGACGGCTACGGGCTGATCCATTGCACGTAAACTAGCGAACACACTTCGGCAATCCAAAGCCTGAATGTGTCAATTTAGACACTGTGTGTTTAGGTGAAACAGTGCGTATGTTTCACGCTGACAGGTAGGTGAGGAGGACAATGCCGGATTGAACCAGCACCGCAGGTCGGGGCGTACGATCTCGCGAGCAGGCTCGACGCGACGAAGGGAGCGTCGGCTAGCGGGCGACCCAGGCGTCTTTCGAGGAGGCGAGCTCGCCGACGACGCTCGGCAGCTCGCCGGAGACGAGATCGGCGAGCGTGACCTCCTCTAGCACGGTGCGGAGGCTGGCGCGGACTGCGATCCAGACCTCCTGAAGGTGTTTGGAGTTGCCGCGGTACTCGATGTCCTCGGGCGGGGTCGACTGCACGTGGGCGATCGGGCCCTCGACGGCGCGGACGATCTCGGCCACGGTCACCTCGTCGGCCGGCCGTGCCAGCCAGTAGCCACCCTTTGCCCCGCGCCGGGCGCGGACGATGCCGTGGTGCTTGAGCTCGAGCAGGATGTGCTCGAGGAACTGGAGGGGGATGTCCTGGGCCTCGGCCAAGCGCTCGCCCTTTACTGGCGCTTCCTCGGATTGGGCGGCGGCAAGCTCGGCAGCGGCCCGCACCGCGTAGTCGGCCTTCGCGGAAACTCGCATGTGTCTAGTAAATCAGTCGGCGGGCAGCGTCCGCGCCAGTGCCGCCGATTGGTCTGCCTCTTGCTGGAGCTGCTGCTCGCGGCGGCGGTTGAGCCAGTGCGGTGCGTAGAGGATCGCGCCAAGCCCGATCGCGGCGACCGCGGCGGCGATCGGCCAGACGTCGGGGTCGCCCTTCTGGACGGTGACGAACCCCGACCCGATCAGGACCAGCCCGAGCGCGGTGCGGAGGAAGCCCTGCGGCGCCCGGTCGGAGAGCGAGGCGCCGATCACAACTCCCGGTATCGAGCCCAGCAGGATGTTGGCGGCGAGGACGAAGTCGACGTTGCCGCCGACCCAGTGGGCGATGCCGGCGGCCCAGAGCAGGATCGCGGCGTGGAAGACGTCGGTGCCGACGACCTTTTTCGGCGCCAGCCGGTAGACGGCAATCAGCAGGATCGCGATCACGGTGCCCGAGCCGGCCGAGGTGATCCCGATCACGAAGCCGGTGGTGGCGCCGATCACGATCGCCGCGACTTTGTGCCGCCGCTCGACCTCGAAGCGGTCGCGCTCGTCGATCAGGTTGCGGAGGATCAGCGCCCGGGCAAGGGTGATGACGCCGACCATCAGCAGGGTGCCGCCGAGGACCGCGTAGACGAGTTCCTCGAGGCGCGCTTCGCCGATCTTGGTCTGCAGCCAGGAGACGAGGACGACGCCGCCGACGGCGGAGGGCACGCTCCCCAGCGCCAGCCACTTGACCAGGTCCATGTTCACCGTCTTCATCCGCAGGTGGCGCCAGCCGCCGACGGTCTTGGTGACCGCCGCGTAGAAGATGTCGGTGCCGATCGCGGTCGTCGGCGAGATTCCGAAGATGAGGATCAGCAGCGGGGTCATCAGGGAACCACCGCCCATGCCCGTCATGCCGACGAGTACGCCGATGCCCAATCCGAAGAGGACGATTGCCGGGTCCATGAAGTTCCTGGGGGTCCGCACCTACTGATTTCGACTTTCCTGACCTTCTTGGTCAGGAGTGCGGAGTGCGCCAGGATACCAGGATGAAGCCCGAACTTGGGGGGAACCGAGCCGTGGAATCGCCGCCGCCCCGGCACCAGGCACCTGCCGATGCGATCGTCCTGCGGGGGCTCAGCCACGCCTACGGCGAGCTGCAGACGCTCGACGCGATCGACCTCGAGGCGCCTGCGCACAGCGTGCTCGGCCTCGTCGGCCCCTCCGGCTGCGGCAAGTCAACGCTGCTGGAGCTGGTCTGCGGTCTGCGCGAGCCCACCGCGGGGACGATCGCGGTTGGAGGCGCGGCTGCCGCCGCGGAGCGGCTCGAGCGCTGCGCCTTCATGCCCCAGCGCGACCTGCTGCTGCCCTGGTACTCGGCGATCGACAATGCCGCCCTGGCCCTGCGCAACCAGGGGATGGGACGGCGGGAGGCCCGGGGCGCCGCGGCCGGCCTCTTCGAGCGCTTCGGCCTGCAGGGGTTCGAATCGGCGCGTCCCGACGAGCTGTCCGGCGGGATGCGGCAGCGGGTCGCCTTCCTTCGGACCCTGATCGCCGGCAAGCCGGTCCTGGCGCTGGACGAGCCCTTCGCCTCGCTCGACGCGATCACCCGCGCCGAGATGCAGGAGTGGCTCGCCGCCGCGCTCCGCGCCGACCCCCGCACGGTCGTCCTCGTCACCCACGACGTCGAGGAGGCGCTCTACCTCTCCGACCGCGTCGCCGTCCTCTCGGCGCGCCCGGGGCGGATCGTCGCCGAGCTCGCCTCCCCCGCCCCACGCGCCGAGGACCGCGACGCCGCAGTCACCGACCCCGCCTTCGTCGCCAGCCGCGAGGAGGCGCTGCGGGCGCTGCGTCAAGCGATGCGCGGTTCCTAACAGTCGCCATGCGTCCGAAAGGAACCACGAAATGGGAAGGGATGTGGCGGTGGCTCCTGCCGGCTCTGTTTCTGGCGGTGTTGGTGGGCATCTGGCAGATCGCCACCTCGACCGGCGCGATCGCCAACGCCCTCGACCTCGAGGACTTCCTCGTTCCTTCGCCTGCGGAAGTCGCGACGGCGCTCTGGGAGAACCGCGGGCTGCTGACCGAAAACGCCTGGGTGACGCTGCGCGAGATGCTGCTCGGCATCGCCGCGGCGATCCTCGTCGGCGTCGGCTTCGCCGTCCTCATGCACCGCTGGCAGGTCCTGCGGGACGCCGCCTACCCGCTGATCGTCGCTTCGCAGACGATCCCGATCGTCGTCATCTCGCCGATCCTGGTCGTCTGGTTCGGGTACGGGATCGCCCCCAAGGTCCTGATCGTCGCCCTGATCTGCTTCTTCCCGATAACCGTCAACGCGCTCGACGGCCTGCGCTCGGTCGACCCCGAGGCGGTGAAGATGATGCGCAGCCTCGACGCCTCGCGCGGGCAGCGGTTCTGGCGAGTGGAAGCACCGGCGGCGCTGCCGAGCCTCTTCACCGGGATCAAGATCGCCGTCGTCGTCGCGCCGATCGGCGCCGTCTTCGCCGAGTGGGCCGGATCCAGCGCCGGCTTGGGCCACCTGATCCAGTCGGATACCGCCAACTTCCAGGTCGCGCGCCAGTTCGCAACCGTCGTCGTGCTCTCGGCGATGGCGCTGGCGCTGATCGGGCTGACCGCGCTGGCGGAGCGACGCGTCGTCACTTGGCGATAGAACTCCTGCGATGACGCGCCACCGGATCTGGGTCCTCGCCCTCGCCGCCCTCGCCCTCGGCCTCGGCCTCGCCGCCTGCGGCGAGAAGTCCGAGGACGCGACGACCGGCGAGCGCGAAGCCTTCGACCTGACGCTCGACTTCTACCCCAACCCCGACCACGCCGGGATCTACATGGCGGAGAAGCTGGGCTACTTCGAAGAAGCCGGCCTCGACCTCGGCATCGCCACCCCGTCGGATCCGTCGCTGCCGATCAAGGACGTTGCCGCGGGTCGATCCGACCTCGCCGTCTCCTACGAGCCGGAGGTCGCCCTGGCCCGCGAACAGGGCCTCGACGTGGTCGCGATCGCCGCCCTCGTCAACCAGCCGCTGACCTCGATGATCTGGCTGGGCAAATCGGGGGTCAAAGGCGTCGCCGACCTCGAGGGCAAGACTGTCGCCACCGCGGGCATCCCGTACCAGGACGCCTTCCTGAAGACGATCCTCGCCCGCGTCGACCTCACTCCCGGCGACGTCGAGGCGGTCAACGTCGGCTTCGGGCTCCTCCCCGCCCTGCTCAGCGGCTCGGCCCAGGCAATGCTCGGCGGCTTCCGCAACGTCGAGGGCGTCGACCTGCGCGAACGCGGCAAAGCTCCCGTCGTCACGCCCGTCGACGAGCTGGGCGTGCCGACCTACGACGAGCTCGTCCTCGTCGCCCGGCGGCAGAGCCTGGAAGAGAACCCGGAGAAGTTCCGCCTCTTCCTCGCCGCGCTCGAGCGCGGCACCGAGGCGGCGGTTCAGCAGCCCGGCGCCGCGACCAAGGCGATCGGCGAAGCCAACCCGGACCTCGAACCGAAACTAACCGCGGCCGAGATCGAGGCGACGCTGCCGCTGCTGGGAGCGCGGACCGAGGGCCAGCCCTACGGCTACATGAACCCAGAGGAGTGGACGACCTTCGCCGGCTGGATGCGGGACAACGAATTACTCGGATCCCTGCCGGCGGCGGCCGAACTGCTCGACAACAGCTACTTGCCCTCGGGCGAGATCCCCGAATAGCCGAGCGCGCCTTCGGCGATCAGCCGGCTGACCTCGCGCTCGGGCATGGCCGCGTGGAAGAGGTGGCCCTGGGCGTAGTCGCACTCGAGGCGGCGCAGCTCGGCGAGCTGCACCTCGCTCTCGACCCCCTCGGCGATCACCTCCAGCGATAGCGCCCGGGCCATGCCGATGATCGCCTCGACGATCGCCGTCGCCTCCTGCTCGATTCCCAGCGCGTCGACGAAGGAACGGTCGATCTTCAGGGCGTGGAAGGGGAAGCGGTTGAGGTAGGCGAGCGAGGAGTAGCCGGTGCCGAAGTCGTCGAGGACGAGGCGTACCCCGAGCTCGTTCAGCTTCTCGAGCGTCGAGATCGCCGTCGCCGACTCCTCGACGAGAACGCTCTCGGTGATCTCGAGGCGGAGGTGGACGGGGTCGAGACCGGTGCGGGCGATGACCTCCTCGACCGTGTCGGCCAGATCGCGGTGGGCGACCTGGCGGGCGGAGAGGTTGACGGCGACGTCGAGCGGGCGCGAGTCCGGCCGCAGCTGGTGCCACTCCAGCGCCTGGCGGGCGGCACGCTCCTGGACCCAGCGCCCGATCGGCTCGATCAGGCCGCTGTCCTCGGCAATCGAGACGAACTCGGAGGGATCGAGCGTCCCCCGCTCGGGATGGCGCCAGCGGACCAGCGCCTCCAGCCCGTCGATCTCGCCCGAGCGCAGGTTGACGACCGGCTGGTAGTAGAGCGCCAGCTCGTCGCGGTCGAGCGCGTGGCGCAGCTCCCGTTCGACCTCCAGTCGCCGCATCGCCCCGGCCCGCATCTCGGCGTCGAAGAGGACGCAGCGGGCCCGGCCGCCTTCCTTGGCCCGGTACATCGCGGCGTCGGCGTCGCGGATCAGCAGCTCGGCGTTGACGGTGCGCTCTTCGGAGGCGCGGGCGACGGCGACCCCGATGCTGGCGCTGACGAAGTGGTCGACTCCGTCGAGCGAGAAGGGCTGGGTGAAGGCCGCGGCGACGCGGTCGGCAATCGCCACCGCCTCGCCTTCGTCGGCCAGGCGGTCGATCAGGATCCCGAACTCGTCGCCGCCGAAGCGGGCGACGACGTCGCCCGGCCGCAGGTGCGAGCGCAGGCGCGGGGCGATCGCCCGCAGCAGGGCGTCGCCGGCGTGGTGACCGAGGCTGTCGTTGATCAGCTTGAAGTGGTCGAGGTCGAGGAAGAGGATCCCGATGGGCGAGCCGGATACCGTCGCTTTGTCGAGGGCCTCCCCGAGCGCGTCGACGAAGCTGAGCCGGTTCGGCAGGCCGGTGAGCGAGTCGTGGAGGACGCGGTAGCGCAGCGCCTGATCGGCGGCGTGCCGCTCGATCGCGTCGGCGAGCACGTTCGCGGCCGCCTGGACGAAGGGAACGTCCTTGGCGGTGAAGCGGCGCGGCTCGGTCGCGTGGACGTCGAGGACGCCGAACGGCCGGTTCTTGCCGTCGATCACCACAGCGAGGCTGCTGGCGGCGCCGAAGACCCGCAGCACCGGCGGCATCGTGTGGCGGGTCTCCCGCTCCCAGTCGGAGACGATCGCGTGGGTGCCGGAGTCGAGCGCCGCACCGGCGTGAGAGTCGCGGGAGGCGGAGACCCGACGGCCCGCTCCGATCACCGAGTCCTCCAGGCCGGCGCGGAGGTTGAGCCGGCGCCCGTCGCGGCCGAGCCCCCAGATGCAGGCGCTGTGGACGCCGTCGACCTTGCCGATCAGCTCGGTGGCCACGTCCATCATCTCCTGGGGATCGGTGTTCTGCATCGCCCGCTCTCCGAGCCGGGCGACCACAGCCTGCTGGGAGAGGGCGCGCTGCAGCTCGTTCTCGGTCTCCTTACGGACGCTGACGTCGTAGAGGACGCCGTGCCAGACGGGGACCCCGTCCTCGTCGGCTTCCAGCACCGCCTCGTCGTGGATCCAGACCACGTCCCCCTCGCGGGTGTACATCCGGTATTCGACCGGGGCGGTGTCGCGGTTGCCGAGGTGGTCGTCAGTCTCCTGGGCCAGCGCCCGCTGGCGATCCTCGGGGTGTAGGAGGCTCGCCCAGAGGCCGGGATCGCTGATCAGTTCCTCCGGGCGGTAGCCGAGGATCTCCTCGACCTGGGGGCTGACATAGCGCCAGCGGCCGCGCTCGCCGAGCTCGGCGGTATAGACGATCACCGGCAGGCGCTCGACAAGGCGCTGGAAGTCGTGCCCGCCCGCGGCGAGTTGGTCGAGAAAGCGCTTTACCTCGTGCTCGGGCCAGTTCCTGTCGGCGGGGTCGCGCATTCCTCTCGCTCATCGGCCGGATCGCAAACGGCCTTGAGGACGAGCGGGCGACCTAGGCGGCGAGGCGCATCGGCGGGCCTTGGGCGACGAGGCGGTGGAGCCCGGATAGCGTCAGTGCCCCGACCAGACCCCGATAGGGCTCGTACGGAGCGTAGAACTCTTCGACCTCGGGGATCGTCGCCCGCCGCCCGCCGCCGCCCAGGCGGCCGACGAGCTTGATGTAGCCGAGGTCCCCGGCGGGAAGGGAGTCCAGTTCGTTGCGCCCGAAGAGGCCGAGGCACTGGACGGTCCAGGGGCCGATCTGGGGCAGAGCCAGAAGCCGGCGATCGCCGTCGGCGCTCTCGACCCGGCAGCGACCGGCGGCGACGTCGCGGGCCAGCCGCCGCAGCGCCAGCGCGCGTTTGCCGACCAGCTCCATCTGCTCGAGTTCGGCTGGGGCGCGGCCGGCGATGGCGACAGGACCGGGAACGTCGCGCAGCGCCTCGCGCCCGTCCCCCAGCCGCGCGCCCCAGCGGCCGGCGATGCGGCGCTCGATCAGCGCCGCCTGCCTCGCCTCGATCAGCTGCCCGACGACCGCCGCCGCCAGTGCCTCCCAGGGCCACGGCCGGCCCGTCGGGCGGAAGTCGGGCCTGCGCCGGATCAACGGCCCGACCAACCGGTCGCGACGGAAGCGCCGGTAGAAGTCCGCAAGGTCGACGTCGACCCAGAGGGCGCAGCGCATCCGCTCGATCGCCTCCTCGAGCTGCTCCCGTCCCGCCGGCCCGGGGCACGGCGGCACCTCGATCGGCGGTCGCGAGACGAGCACCGGGTCGACTGCCTCGGCGCGGAACCGCACCCGGTCGCGCCGCGGCTGCCAGGCCCGCACGAGGACCGGGCTGCCGCCGACGTGGAGGAGCCGGGTCGCCACCCCGCCGCGCACCCGCAGCGTCCGGTCCGAGCTGCCCCGCGGCATCCGGAAGGGCGAGGGCGGCCGAATCTCGGCTTCAGCGACCGAGCAGGTGAACATCAACCAGGAACGACCGGCTGGCGACGACGTTCTGACGGTCGCGACGGCGACCGCCGAGCCGCCGCGGCGCCCGTGCTCTGGATGCAGCACCGCTGACCGCGCGCACGGCGGCGACCGTGGCGGCGCCGGCGAGCACACCGCCGGCGGCGGCGATCGCGGCGCTCTTCACCTCCGGGCGCAAAACCGGCAGCGAAGACCCCGAGGGCTCCTCGTAGCTCGAAGGCAGGGGGCGGACCGCGTCGGTGGCGTCCCGGGGGCCTGCGTCTTCTTCGGCGACGATCTCGCCTTCTAAGTGCAGCTCGTCCACCCCGGCGACTCTAGCGCGGGGCGGGGTCGGCCCCGGCGAGGGATCGCTCGTAAAGACGGTACTTCTTGACGATCTTGCCGCCCATCCCCTCCATGGCCCGATTCATCGGCTTGTTCGTCTCCAGGATCCACCCCATCTCGCCCCACTTGATCTTGTCGGGCTGGGCCGCCATCTTGATGTGCTCGAGGTAGAGGCCGGCGGCCACCCCCGTGTGCCGATAGTCGTGTTTGACCCCGAGCGCGAAGACCCGCAGGCGGTCGATCTTGCGCCGGCCGAGCAGGAACTTCGCCCACCCGACGGGCAGCAGGCGGCCGTTCAGACCGGCGAGGACCCGGTTGATATCCGGCAGGGTCAGCGCCGCCCCCACCACCTCGCCATCCTTTTCGGCCATGAAGGTCCATTCCTCGTCGAGCACCTGCTTCAGGTTCTTGGCCTGGAACTCGACCTCGGCGTCGGTGATCGGGACGAAGCCCCAGTTGTCGCCCCAGGCCTCGTTGTAGACGTCCATGAAGCGCCGCACCTCCCCGGCCATGTCGCGCTTGCGCATGTTGCGGATCGTGATCCCTTCGTCGCGCAGCGCTTTCTCGGCGGCCTCGTGGATCGAGGGGTCGAACTTCTCGCCCTCCTTCAGCTCGCCCATCCGCAGCTCCCACATCAGCACGTCCATCGCCTTGCCGAAGCCCTCGGCCTCGATCAGCCGCTGGTAGTAGGGCGGGTGCCACGGCTCGAGGATCATCGGCCGGCGCTCGTAGCCCTCGATCAGGATCCCGATCTCGTCGTTGGTGGTGAAGTCCATCGGGCCCAGCAGCCGCTCGCGGCCCCTGGCCACCGCCCACTCGGTCGCGGCGTCGAACAGGGCCCGCACCACCTCCGGGTCGTCGGCGGCCTCGAAGAAGCCGAACATCGCGTCCTTGCCGCCCTGGTAGGAGTCCCAGCGGCTGTCGACGTGGGCCGTGATGCGGCCGACCGGCTCGCCGTCGCGCTCGGCGAGGAAGTACTCCGCCTCGCCGTGCTCGAACCACGGGTTCTTCCTGCGGTCGAGGAACTGCATCCGCTCGAAGACCAGCGGCGGCACCCACTGCTCGCTATCGCGGTGGAGCCGGAAGGGGACCTTGACGAAGCGCTTCAGCTCGCTGCGGGTGCGAACGGGCCGGATCGACACACTTGCCATGGGGGCCGCAACCTACACTCTGAGGCGATGAGCGAGACCGCCAAGGCGCCCGTCGACGTCTTCGAGAAGGCCCGCAGCCACGACCGCCTCGAGCAGCTCGAAGCCGCCAAGGAGCACGACCTCCTCCCCTACTTCCGCCTGCTCACCTCGCAGGCCGGCCCGGTGGTCGAGATGGAGGGCCGGGAGACGATCATGCTCGGATCCAACAACTACCTCGGCCTGACCGGGGACGAGCGGGTCAAGGCGGCGGCTCGGGAGGCGCTGGAGAACTTCGGGACCGGCGTCACCGGCTCGCGCCTGCTGAACGGGACGACGCCGCTCCACCTCGATCTGGAGAAGGAGCTGGCCGAGTGGATGCGGACCGAGGACGCGATCGTCTACACGACCGGGTACCAGTCGAACGTCGGCTGCATCGGCACGATCCTCGGCCCCGGCGACACCGTCGTCTGCGACTCGGGCGACCACGCCTCGATCCTCGACGGCTGCCGCCTCTCGGGCGCCAAGCTGCGGCCCTTCCGCCACAACCGCATGGACAAGCTGGAGAAGATGCTGCAGCGCGCCGCCGAAGACGGCGGAGGCGTCCTCGTCGTCGTCGACGGCGTCTTCTCGATGGAGGGCGACGTCTGCGACCTGCCCCGCATTGTCGAGCTCTGCAAGAGCTACGGCGCCCGCCTGATGGTCGACGAGGCGCACGGGGCCGGCGTCCTAGGCGCCCGCGGCGCCGGCGCCTGCGAGCTGTTCGGGCTCGAGGACGAGGTCGACCTGCGGATGGGGACCTTCTCCAAGAGCCTCGCCTCCTGCGGCGGCTTCATCGCCGGCCCGGCGGACGTGATCGAGTACCTGCGCATCTCCTCGCGCTCGTTCATCTTCAGCGCCTCCGCCGTCCCCGCCGCCGTCGGCGCTGCGCTGGGAGCGCTACGGGTGATCCGGGAGGACGGCCCCGGGCTCTTCGAGCGCCTGCTCGCCAACGCGGAGTATCTGCGCGAGGGGCTGCGGCACCTCGGCCTCCAGGTCGTCGAGCCGGGAACGCTCCCCGACGGCACCGTCGCCACCACGCCGGTGGTGCCCGTGGTGGTCGGCGACGACTGGCAGGCGGTGCTGCTCTGGAAGGCGCTGTTCGACGCCGGCGTCTACACCAACGTCGCGATCCACCCCGCGGTCCCGCCCGGCGGCGCGCTGCTGCGGACGAGCTTGATGGCGACCCACGAGCGCGAGCACCTCGACGGGGCACTGGGGGCGATCGCCCGGGTGATCCGAGACTTTCCGGACCTCCCTCGGACTTAATTTTTTGGTCACGAAAATTTGACATCCCCCAGCGGGGTGAGTTTCTGGCTTGTCCGGATTTGGACAAGGCCGGAGATGTGTCGAAATTGTTGCTCTTAGCGAATGGGTCGGACGTCACTTTGCTGGCGGTGGGTTGACGCCCGCTACCGGGAGACGTAGCTTGGCCACCTCGCCGTAACGACCCTGGCGGGGCGTTCGGGAAGAGAGAGTCGGTCCGGCAGGACCAGGCCCCTCGAGGGGGCGTGGTTTGCCACGGCCGGACGACATACCCCAGTTATTCGATTCCTTGAAGGGAGGAGTCCAGTGGAAGCTGCCTCACCGGCACCACCATCGACCATCGCGGCCTCAGCAGAGGCACCGCAGCACATGAGGGCCCTGGAGAGAGCCAACATGGTGCGCCTAGCGCGTGCGGAGCTGAAGCGCGCGATCGCGCGAGGAGACATGGATGCCGCGGAGGTGGTTCGCGACTGCCCGTGGGAGACCGAGAGCATGACCATCGCAGAGCTCTTGACCAGCCAGCGTCGCTGGGGTCGGACCCGGGCCCGCAAGTTCCTCATGCCCCTCTCCCTCAACGAGAACAAGCAGCTGGGGACGCTGACGTCCCGGCAGCGGCGGGTCCTCGCCTCCGAGCTCTCGACCCGCTCCACCGACCGCGAGCCCCTGGTCGTCTGAGTTTGGCGAAGCCGCGCCTCGGCGCGGCTTCGCTTCAGCCGCGCATTCCACCGATCCGGTAGCCGAGGCCACCGGAGGCGCGCTGGAATGCGCGGCGAGCCAGGTAGAAGACGATCGCGAAGGCAACCGCGCCGATCGCCAGCGCCACCGCCAGGATCTGATCGGCGGCGTAGAAGACGAGGCCGGTGACGAGCACGAACGCGGCCCCCGCGAGCATCGTCGTGTGCGAGCGGTAGCCGGCGAAGTGCTCGCGGATCGCCACCTCGAGACCGCCCAGCCCTGCCAGCGCGACGCCGACCCCGATCACGGTCGGATGGCCGCCGATCACCCCGATCGCCAGCGCGACGATGCCGGCGAGGATGACCAGCTCGGCCAGCGGTGCGTTGCCCCACGGCGCCGGCGGCCGCTCGTCAGCCGAGTCGACCCTCTTGGCGGGCTTGGTCGTGCTGGTCAACGGCCGCGAGCCGCCCGGCTAAGGGGCATCCGGAGGAGATCTTGACCCGCCACCAGCCCATCAGCATCCCGATCGGGCCGAGCCGCGGACGCGAGTGCCAGTGCCCGCACCCGTGCAGGCCGAGATCCTGGCGCGAGACCTGGACCCACTTGTAGTCCGCGGGGGCGGCGAGCATCCGCTCGACCAGCTCCCGGTTCTCGTCCTCGGCCCGCTTGCGCTCGACCAGCGCCTGCCGTGCAGCGGCGATGCGGGCGACAAGGCGGTCGCGAACCGTCTCCAACTCGCCGAGATCGAGTACCCGCGGCGCCGCGGCAAGGGCGCCGACGCGGTGCGGAACCTCGGTGTGGCCGAAGGCCTCGCCGAAGAGCCCGGCGAGCTCGGTCTCGAGCCGGGCGATCTGCGCGCGCAGCTGCAGCCGCGCCTCGCGCTCGTCGACCGCGACGCCCAGTCCCGAGAACTCGTCTTGTCTGAGCAGAGCAGGCATCCCAGAAAGTGTAGTCAGGCGGCCTCCAGCGTCGCCGCGGCCATCCACAGGGCCTCCTCGACGGCGATCTGCGGGACCCCCTTGACCTGGATCGCTGCCACCGCGAGCCGACGGCTCGAACGCGCCACCGCGACCCCCTCGGCGATCGGGCCGAAGAGGAGGCCGAGCGGTCGCAAGTCGTCGGCGATGAGGAGGGTCCCCTTCGCCATCTCGGCCGGCATCCCGGGCAGGGCCTCGCCCGGAGCCGAGTCGCGGATGCAGAGACGCCCCTCCACCCGCTCGGCGTCGAAGGCGCGCAGGGCCACGCCGGTCTCGACGATGGCGATGTCGAGCGCGTCGCGAGGGAGTCCGTTGCTGCGGAAGCCGCCGTCGTGGAGGCGGTCGAGGGCAAGCTGCTCGACCGGGGTGCGGGTCCGGTCGGGGTCGAGCCCGATCTGGCGGAAGAAGACCCGGTAGGCCCAGGGGATCGGCCGTTCACGCAGCCGGATCGCCTGCGAGCCGTAGGTCCGGTCCGAGAGGTCGCGCAGTCGCTGGCGAACCGCCTGGGGGCTCTTCCCGGGCTTCGCGTCGACCTCGACCCAGGCGATGCCGAGGCCGGGGAACTCGGAGGCGATGTGCGGGGCGACCCAGCCCTGCCGCGGTGCCGGCACCCACCCGATCTGCCGGCTGGCGGGTCCCGTGCTCATCTCAGCTCGGTTCCGCCGCGGCGGTCGCCGCCAGCAGGCGGTCGACACGGTCGCTCAATTGGGCGGCGGTGAGCTCGCCGATGCTGGCACCCTGCAGGGTGCCGCCCGGGTAGACGTAGGCGAAGGTCGGGCAGAGACCGATGCCGTAGAGGCCGGCGACGGCGCCGTCGCGGTCGTATCCCACCGGCATCGTCCAGCCGCGCTGGCGGATCAGGTCGCGGAGCGTGTCGCGGTCGTCGCGGATGTCCAGCGAGAGGAAACCCACCTGCCCACGGTAGCGCCGGAAGACCCGCTCGACCAGGTCCTGTTGCTCGACGCAGTCGCCTCCCCCCCTGCTGAACCAGAACGAGATCACCAGCGGTCGGTCGAACAGGTCGCAGACCCGGATCGCTCCGGGAGTATCGATCTCGCAGGCGGGCGTGCGCTCGGCGTCCTCGGGGCACGGGAGCGCCGCGGTCTCGCAGTCGTCCTGGGAGACGTTGGCGTCGCCTTCGAGTTGCCCGGCCCCCTCCGGAACCGCGAACTCCGCCAGCGGCCAGCGCGGCGGCAGCTCGTCCAGGCCGAGGGTCTCCCCTCCCCCGCCCCCGTCGATCGTGTTGACCGTGGCGACGACGACGATTGCCAGGAACAGGAGCCCGACCAAGATCGAGTAGCGATCCCTCATCGCCGCTCCAGCAGGAGGAGGGTCGCCGGCAGGATCAGCAACACGCCGACGAGGGCGGCGGCCAGGTCGACGACGGTGACCAGGCCGAAGTCCCGCAGCATCTGCACGTCGCTGGCGACGAGGACCGCGAAGCCCGCGACCGCGGTCACGCCGGAGGCCATGACCGCGGCCCCGGTGCGGGAGTAGGCGCGGCCGAGGGCCTCTTCGACCCCGGCACCGGCCTCGCGCTCCTCGTGGAAGCGGCCGCTGAGCAGCACCCCGAACTCGGTTGCGATCGCGATCGTCAGCGCCCCCAGGGCGGCCGACATCGGGTTGAGCGGGATACCGGTGATCCAGAGCAGCAGGGATGCCCAGCCGGTTGCCAGCACCGTCGGGACGAGAGGCACGAGCGCGCGCCGCCAGGACCGGTAGATCAGGAGCAGCGCCAGCCCCACGAGCACGATCCCAGCCAGCGTCAGCCAATAACGGCTGCTGGAGAGATCGCCTGCGGATTCAGCGGCGATCACCGACAGTCCGGCAAGTTGCACCTCCACCCCCTCCGGAGGTTCTCCGATCGCATCCCGCACCCGGTCCACCAGCTTCTGCTGGTCCTCCAGCGACTGTGCCCTGATCCCAAAGGAGATCAGCGCCTGGTGCCCGACTTCTCCGGTCTCAGGATCCAGCGGCGCCACCTGCCGCAGCGAATAGGGCGACAGCGCCGACAAGGTCGCATCGATCCGATCTGCCGTCGGTTCTTCTTCCCCTTTGACCAAGAAGTCCGACAGCGCCGGCCCGGGACAGATTTTGGCGTCGAGGCAGCTTGGGCTTTCACCGCCGAACCCACCAGCCTCCAGAGCCCGTTTCTTGAATCGAGCCATCCACTCGACGGTTTCTGGATCCGTCAGATCGTCAGCTTCGATGCTCACATCGAGCTCCCCCGAAACCCCGGTCGTGTCCTGCAGCTCGTTCAGCCCTTCGACCGCCTTCACGTTCTGAGGCGCCAACTCGCGAATGTCGCTGACGGTTTCCACCTGGGTTCCAGCGGCCCAGCCCATGACCGCCAGCCCGATGCCAACGGCCAGCACTGCCACTGGGTTCGCTCGAGCCAGGGACAAAACCGATTCGACGGGTGGGTGGCGCCGTAGGGGGCCCCTCCCTGAGGAAGCTTTAGCTATCGGAAGGGAGGGGGGGTCCCCTGCGGTGACAGGACCCGCCCGCCACCGCGCCAGCGTTCCTAGTCCAAGGGTCAACGCGAGCACGAAAGCAATCGCGATCCCAAGGATGAGCACCCACCCGAACCCGCGGACCATCGGCACCGGCGAAAGTTGCAACGCCAGGAAACCAGCCGCCGTCGCCACGCACGCCGCCGCGATGGTGGGTCCTCCGGCCATAGCCGCCTTCTCCGCCGACCCCGTCTCGTCGAACCGCGCCTGGAACTGGATCGCGTAGTCCACCGCGAGACCGATCAGGATCGGCAGCGCCGCGATCGAAGCCATCGTCAGCGAACCGCCGGCGAGCGCCAGCAGCCCGAAGGTGATCGCCGCGGCCAGCAGCGCGATCGCCAGCGGCAGCAGCGGCCAGCGCGACCCGAAGACGAGGAAGAGGACGAGTGCCATCACCGCGACCGCGATCGCGAAGAGGACGAGGAGAGCGTCCTTCAGCGCATCGGCGACGCCATCGATCACCACCGGCGCTCCGGAGACGACGTAGGTGCCGTTTTCGAGCTCGAAGCAGGGCGCGGGTTTCCCCCGTTCCTCGCAGGCGGCGCGCGGCGTCGTGTCCTCGACCGCCGCTTCGATCAGCCCGATCGCCCGGCGCCGCTCGGCTTCGCTCAGGCCCGGCTTCAGCCGGATCACGATCTGCGCTGACTCCGCGTTGGGGAAGAGGTAGGACAGCCGCGCCTTCGGGGTCCCGCGCGAGCGAGCGAAGTCGAAGACGACGGTGGCGACGAAGTCTTCGTTGGTGATGCTCGGCGCGCTGGTGATCCCGTATTTGGTCGCCACCGCGAGCAGGTATTCGCGGAAGCGTTCGGCGGGAACGTTTTCTGCCAGGCGGCGGAGCTGGTTGTCGATCTGCACCACCGACTCGTTGAGGAAGGTGGCCGGCCCGGTGAGGAACTCGACCGCTTCCATCTCCGCCAGCTCCGCACAGGGGCCGGGAATCGAGTCGGCCCCCTTCGGCACCTTGCCGGAGAGACAGCCCTCCAGCCGCAACAGCCGGAAGAGGTCGTCGGTGAGGAGGAGTTCGGGCAAATCCCCCTTGGCGAGGACGACGATCGGTTCTTCGCCGAAGGTCTCTCGGACCCGCTGGGTCGTCTGGGCGGTCCCGGAGTCGGGATCGACGAGGGTGTCGACGCCGGCGTCGGTCGGCAGCTGCGTCGCCCCTACCGCGGCGGCGATTGCGACGGCGACGCTGATGGCGACGAGCGGGCGGGCGTGCCTCGCCGCCCACGCCGCGACGCACCCGAACAGAGCTCCGGCGCTCAACCTAGATGCGCATCTCCGCGGCCAGGTGCGCCTGGGGGCGCGACTGGCCAAGCAGATCAAGGACGCAGGGCGCAGCCCTTGCTGGTTGCAAAGGCAAGCCCGAGGACGCAGAGATGCGTAGTGCCAGGCGCGTCATCCAGGTGTGCCTGGCCGCGGAGATGCGCATCTAGTCCATCGAGAGCGGCCCGGTTACGTCAGCGTTGAGGAACTGGTTGACGAACGGGTTGCTGGAGTCGAAAAGCTCCTCTTTCGGGCCGGACTCGACGATCTTGCCGCTCCACAGCACGGCGATGAAGTCGGCGATCCGCCGCGCGGTCCCGAGGTCGTGGCTGATCACCAGGTAGCAGCCGCCGTTCTCGGCGTGGACCTCGCGGATCAGCTCGCAGAGGAGCGCAGTGCGGACCGGGTCGAGGCCCGAGTCGGGCTCGTCGAACATCACGATCGCCGGTTCCAGCACCAGCGCCCGGGCGAAGCCGGCGCGCTTGCGCATCCCGCCGGAGAGCTCGTTCGGCATCTTGTAGGTGGCCTCGCTGAGGCCGACCTCTTTGAGCCGGCGGTTGACGATCTCGCCGATCTCCTCCTCGCCTTTGTCGGTGTGCTGCCGCAGCGGGAAGGCGACGTTGTCGTAGATGTTCATCGAGCCGAACAGGGCGCCGTCCTGGAACAGCAGGCCGAACTTTTTTCGCACGTCGAAGAGCTCGTCGTCGGTCATGTTCGGGATCGACTCCCCGTGCACGAGGACGTCGCCCGAGTCCGGGTAGAGCAGGCCGACGATGTGCTTGATCAGCACGCTCTTGCCAGTGCCCGAGGGACCGAGCACCATCGAGACCTGGTCCTCCGGCAGGCCGAGGTTGAGGCCGTTGAGGATCCGCGCCCGGCCGAACTGCTTGACCAGGTCGATGATCTCGATCGCGTCCTCGCCACCGTGATCGCGCTTGACTCCGGTGTGGAATTTGTAGGGGTCATGCTCGCGCGGGTTGACGCCGGGGATGACGAAGTCGCGCCCCATCGTGGCGCCGTCCTCGCTGACGTAGGGACCTTCGGCCGTGGCGCTTTCGGGGTGGCCGGGCGTGCCGCCGTCGGTGACGACCTCCGGCGGCGCTTCGGCGCTCGAGGTCGCCTCGTCCCGCAGGTCCTCTTCTTCGCGACGGGCCTCCTCCTCGGAGAAGCGGTTCTCTTCCTCGATCGACACCTCAGCCTCCTATTGGCGCACGTGGGTTGGCTCCCCAGAAGACCAGGGTTCCGAGCATTCCGATGATGTGAACTAAGACGATGTTGAGGACCATCGACTTCGCGGTCGCGGTGCCGACCCCGACCGGTCCGCCCGAGGCGGTGTAGCCGTAGTAGCAGCCGACGAGCACGATCGCGGTCGCCATCACCATCCCCTTGATCAC
>Ga0307280_10000045_pt1 | contig 26351 bp, 29 predicted proteins | sample ER_DNA_119_FD_194479 | JGI IMG/M metagenome (GOLD analysis project Ga0307280, IMG submission 194479) | Bulk soil microbial communities from the East River watershed near Crested Butte, Colorado, United States - ER_DNA_119 | ecosystem: Environmental > Terrestrial > Soil > Floodplain | place...
AGTATGGGCTCGAGGTACCGCAGGACCACCTACCCATCGCGGTGATCGCCGTGCATCGCGGCCAGCTCGAGCTGGCCCGCCGGCACTCCGAGCGCGCCCTCGAGCTGGCGGAGCAGCAGTTCGAGCTGGGCCTCCATCCGCCCCAGCACCTGGCGGTCCTCGGCCTGGCCGCGCTCTGGGCTGGCGATGTGAACCGCGGTGAGGAGGGGCTCGAAGGCGCGGAGCGACGGGCCTCGGAGCTCCGTTGGCACGAGCCGAGCCTCCGTTGGTGGACGGACGATTACGTCGAGCTCTTGCTGGAGCTGGGCCGATCCGCGGAGGCGAAGCGCCTCGTCGACGCCTGGGAGGCGGACGCCGTCCGCGTCGGCCGCGACTGGGTGCTCGCGCACGTTGCGCGCTGCCGCGGCCTGCTGGCAGCCTCGGAGGGAGACGCCGACCATGCCGCCACGCTGCTCGAGGGCGCGGTCGAGCAGCACGAGGCAGTCGGCGACCCGTACGGACGGGCGCGCGCCCTGCTCGCGCTCGGCAGCGCGCGACGGCGTCTGCGGCAGAAGCGGTCCGCCCGTGAAGCGATTGGCGCCGCGCTCGCCGGCTTCGAGGAGCTCGACGCTCAGATCTGGGTGGCGAAGGCGCGTACCGAGCTCGGAAAGATCGGCGGGCGAACGCGCGAGGAAGGGCTGACGGCTGCCGAGCGCCGGGTGGCCGCACTGGTCGCCCAGGGGCGCACGAACCGGGAGGTTGCAGCGGCGCTGTTTCTCGGCGAGCGGACCATCGCAAGCCACCTGACGCACATCTACGCCAAGCTCGGGATCCGCTCGCGCACGGAGCTCGCGCGCCGGTTCCAGGACGCGACGAGCAAAGTTCAGACGTTCTGACGTTTCCACGGCCCTGTGTCCGCCGTAGCGTGGGCGACATGCCGTGTTACCTGGTCGAGACCTACCTCCCAGCGAATCGCGCGAACGATCGTTCCGCCGGCGAGCGTAGAGCAGAGTTGGCGGCGGAAGAGCTCACCGCCAACGAGACGCCCGTGCGCTTCGACCGTTCGATCCACGTTCCCGGGGACGAGATCTGCTTCTTCGTCTTCGAGGCGCCCTCGGGCCGTGATGCGGCTCTGGTGGCAGAACGTGCACAGCTCGACGCGATCCGGGTGGTGGAGGCGGTCTCGTCCCCAGAAGGAGAGGAGAAACGATGAAATCCAAATGGGCGCTCGTTCCGCTCGCCGCCCTGATAGGGGTGGGCCTCTATGCAGCAAACGTCCTGGCGACGCCGGCCGGAGGGCAGTCGACCACGACGCTCGGGAAGGCACTGTCCGCCGATCCGGTGAACCTCTTTGGCCACGCCAAGCAGCCGGGCGGTGGCTGGCGCGCGCGCCTGCACACGCACGGGTTCTCCGACTTCTACGTGATCGACAACAAGTTCACCCCCGGCGGGACGACCGGCTGGCACTCACACCCTGGGCCCAGCCTGATCTTCGTCGTGGCCGGGCAGATCACCAACTACCTGGGGAACGACCCGAGCTGCACGCCCCACGTCTATTCGGCTGGGCAGTCGTTCACCGACGAGGGCGGAGCCGACGTGCACATGCTCCGCAACAACGGCAGCGTGGACGCCGAGACCATCGCCGTCCAGTTCCTGCCGAAGGACGCGCTTCGCCGGATCGATGAGCCCGATCCGATGAACTGCCACTTCTGATTCTCAGCCCATAGGCTCCGAGGAAAACGACGTCACGCCGGGAACGGGTTTCTCGGCGTGACGTCCGCTCCAAGGAGAGGCGATGATCGACCACGCAAGAATCAGAGCGCGGCCCCTGGGGACGGCGCGGCTGGTTCCGGGCCGGTCGCTTCGTCTACGTGCGGATCGCGCAGCCCTACCCGCAGGAGCACGCCGTCACGTGTGTCATCCCGGGCCACGAACGCACGGGCCGCGAGGTCGTCGCCGAGAGCCTCGAGGTCGGCGACGAGGAGCTCGAGTTCGCGTTCCGCGGCAACTGCGGCTACGAGAGCGACTTCGAGTACAGCGGCCAGCCGTGATCGACCACGTCACGATTCGCGTCTCCGACTTCGCGGCGTCGAAGGCGTTCTACTCGACCGTGCTCGCGCCGCTCGGCTACGAGCTCGCCTGGGAAGATGCCGAGAAGCGGCTCGCGGAGTGCGGCGATTTCTCGATCGCGGAGGACGGGAAGCCGCTGACCGAGCACCTGCACGTCGCCTTCGCTGCGCCCGACAACGCGACCGTCGACGAGTTCCATCGCGTAGCGCTTGCAGCCGGCTACCGCGACAACGGCGCCCCAGGCGAGCGCCACTACCACCCGGGCTACTACGGCGCTTTCGTCCTCGACCCCGACGGCAACAACGTCGAGGCCGTCTGCCACAACAGGGACTAGTCTTCCCGCCGTGCCGAGCGATCCGCTGACCGACGAGCAGCGCGAGATCCGCGACCTCGTTCGCACGCTTGCGCGCGAGCGGGTGGCGCCGCGCGCGGCCGAGATCGACAAGTCGGCCGAGTTCCCGTGGGACATGGTCGAGTTGATGCGCGACCACGACCTGCTCGGGTTGCCGTTCGAAGAGCAGTACGGCGGGACCGGGACCGGCGCGCTGATGGTGCTGGTGGCGATCGAGGAGCTCTCGAAGGTCTGCGCGACGACCGGGCTGATCCTCGCCGTCCAGGAGCTCGGCTCGCTGGGCATCAAGCTCGCGGGAACGGACGAGCAGAAGCAGCGCTGGCTGCCGCGCCTCGCCAGCGGCGAGTGGCTTCCGGCCTACGCGCTGACCGAGCCGGGCTCGGGCTCCGACTCGGCCGCGATGCGCACCGAGGCGCGGCGCGAGGGCGACGAGTACGTGCTCAACGGGGGCAAGCGCTTCATCACCAACGCGGGGGTCGCCGGGCTCTACGTCGTCTTCGCCAAGACCGACCCCGAGGCCGGCCATTCAGGAATCTCCGCTTTCGTTGTCGAGGCGGAAACACCAGGCCTGGAGGTGGGGCGGATCGAGCCCAAGATGGGGATCAAAGGCTCCACCACCGGCGAGATCTTCTTCAACGACTGCCACCTGCCGGCTGAAAATCTTCTCGGGGACGAGGGCGAGGGCTTCCGGATCGCGATGCGAATCCTCGACCGCTCGCGGCCCGGGATCGGCGCGCAGGGCCTCGGGCTCGCGCAGGGCGCGACCGACTACGCGCTCGAGTACGCGAAGACGCGCGAGACGATGGGCAAGCCGATCGCCCAGCACCAGCTGATCGCCGCGATGCTGGCCGATATGGAGACGAAGTGCGAGGCGGCGCGCGGCCTCCTCTACCGCTGCGGCGCGCTGATCGACGAGGGCGCGGATGGGGCGGAGCTGACGAAGATCTCCGCCATGGCGAAGCTCTACTGCACGGACGTCGCGATGGACGTGACCACCGACGCGGTGCAGATCCTCGGCGGGTACGGCTACATCCAGGAGTACCCGGTCGAGCGGATGATGCGCGACGCCAAGATCACGCAGATCTACGAGGGCACGAACCAGATCCAGCGGCTGGTGATCGCGCGCGAGATGGTCAAGGAACAGCGTTCGTTCCTGCTGGCAGGTGTCTCCTAAAGAGGCCCCGCCCGATGCGTTCGGGCGCACGGCACGGGAGTACGAGCTGGGCCGGCCGGGGTGGCCTGAGGAGCTGCTCGATCGCGTCGTCTCCGAGCTCGGGCTCGGGCCGGACGCGACGGTGCTCGACCTCGGCGCGGGCACCGGCAAGCTGACGCGGTCGCTCGTGCCGCGGTTCGCTGGCGTGGTCGCAGTCGAACCGGACGACGCCATGCGCGCGGTGCTCGAGGAGGTCGTGCCCGCAGCCGAGGCGCTCGCCGGGCGCGGCGATGCGATCCCGCTCGGGGACGGCGAGGTGGACGCCGTCTTCTCGGCCGAGGCGTTCCACTGGTTCGCCACCGCGGAGAGCGTGGGCGAGATCGTCCGGGTCCTCCGGCCCCGAGGCGCGCTCGTGCTCCTCTGGAACATCGGCCTCGAGTACCCACAGCTCGGGGAGGAGGTGGATGCGGTGATCGACGAGGCCTTCGAGCGCGGCGGCACGCCCGGCCTCGCGCGCGTGCTCTCGGGCGCGTGGCGCGAGCCGGTCTCGGCGGCCGGGTTCGAGGAGCTCCGCGAAGCGGAGGTCGAGCGCGAGCTCATCACCGACCGCGAGGGTTGGATCGCGAACCTGCTCTCGGTCAGCTCGATCGCCGCGCTCCCGGACGACGAGCGCGCCGCGTTCGCGGAGCGCCTGCGCGCGCTCGTCGAGCCGGGCGAGCTGCGCCGCGTGGTGAGGACGGTCGCCTACTGGACGCGCCGTGTCTGAGCTGGCGTTCAGCTTCGGGCGAATTGCCGCGGAGTACGACGACGTGCGGCCGGAGTACGCGCCCGAGGCGCTCGACCGTGCCGCGGAGGTCCTCGACCTCAGCGGGAAGGCGCGGGTCGTCGACCTCGCCGCCGGGTCGGGGAAGCTGACCCGAGCGCTCGCAGGCCGGTTCGCCGAGGTCGTCGCCGTGGAACCGAGCGACGAGATGCGCGCGGTGCTGACGGCGCGCTCGGCCGGGATCGAGGTGCTCGCCGGGACCGCCGAGCGGATCCCGCTTCCCGACGATTCCGCGGATGCGGTCTTCGTCGGCGATGCGTTCCACTGGTTCGACGGGCAGGCGGCGGTGGCGGAGCTCACGCGCGTGCTGCGCCCGCGCGGCGGTGTGGCGCTGCTCTGGAACCACTGGTGGAGCGACGGCGACGACCGGACGACCAACACGCTCGATCCGCCGATTCCGGCGGAAGCCCAGAAGCTCTTCGACGACGTCTACTTCAGCTCCGGCCGGGCCGCGGCGCGCGCCGAGATGGCCGCTCCTCTCGAGGCGTTCGCCGCGGGCTCCTTCGAGCCGCTGGTCGAGGAGACCTTCGCCCGCTCCGCCGATCTGTCGGCGGCGGAGGTCGTCGACCTCTATGCGACCGTCAGCGCGGTTGCCTCGCTTCCATCCGCCGAGCGCGAGGCGCTGAAACGCGCGGTGCTGGCGCTGCTGGAGCCCTCGTACCGGCTCGAGATCACGACCGTGCTCGACTGGACGCGTCGTGTCTGACCAGGAGCTCCACGTCGGTCGCCGGCGCGTGCGGCTGACGAGCCCGGACAAGCTCCTCTTTCCGGGCGACGGCGTGACCAAGCGGGACCTCGCCGACTACTACGCCGAGATCGGCCCGGCGCTCGTGCCGCACCTCCGCGACCGGCCGTTCACGCTCAAGCGCTACCCGTACGGCATCCGCGGCCAGCCCTACTTCGCCAAGCAGGCGCCTAAGGGCAAGCCCGCGTGGGTGCCGACGCGGCAGTTCCGCACCTGGCCGCGTGAGGGCGGGTCGCGGCTCGTCGACTTCGCGCTCGTCAACGAACCGGCCGCGGCCGTCTGGATGGTGCAGATGAACTGCATCGACATGAACGCCTGGTACTCACGGGTGGACAAGCCTGAGCGGCCGGACTACGTCGTCTTCGACCTCGATCCGCCGGAGTCGCGGAACGGCTTCGCGCAGGCGATCCAGGTCGCGCATCTCATCCACGAGGCGCTGGAGCGGCTCGAGCTGCGCTCGTACGTGAAGACGAGTGGGGCGGACGGGATCCACGTGCTCGTGCCGATCACGCGGCGCGCCACCTACAAGGACGCCTACGAGTTCGCCGAGCTCGTTTCGCGCGGGGTCGAGTCCGAGAACCCCGGGCTCGCGACGACGGAGTGGCTCAAGAAGAAGCGGCGCGGCGTGCTCGTCGACCACCGCCAGAACGGGCACGGCAAGACGATCGCCTCGGCCTACTCGGTTCGCCCGAAGCCCGGCGCGCCGGTCTCGACGCCGCTCCGCTGGAAGGAGCTGGGGCCGAAGGTGCGGCCGCGCGACTTCGGCATGCGCGAGGCGCTCGCGCGCGTGGAGAAGCACGGTGACCTGTTCGAGCCGGTGCTGCGCGGAGGCCAGGCGCTCGGGCCGGCCCTGCGCAAGTTGCGCGGCTAGGGCTTCAGCGAAGAGGTGTCCACGACCTCGAAGCTCGAGCCCGTGACCTTGCCCAGCGTGTGGAGCTGGTCGTTCGACCAGCCCTTGTTCGGCGCGCCGCTGATGTACCAGTTCGAGCCGTTGTCGGCCACGATCATCCCATAGCGCTTGAGCGCGATCAGGACGATTCGCGCCTGGCGCGGGAACGAGCTCACGTCGAAGCTCGCCTTCAGCCGGACACGTAGGCCCATCGGCGGCAGATCGGGGTCGGTGAGCGAGCTCGCGTAGTGGCGGGCCGGGTAGATGTACGCGCGCCGGGTGTGCTGGACGGTGAAGCGGAGCGCGTGGTCGATGACGCCGCGCTTCGCCTCGTCGTAGCGCGCGAGGCCGGGAAAGATCGGCAGGCCGGCCGCGTCGGCCGAGGTCCAGCCCGCCGGCCGGAGCTTGTTCGAGCGCAGGCTCCAAGTCGCGCCGGCCCAGGCGTGCCAGCGGCCCTTCGCGCGCTGGAGGCCGCTGAGCTCGTAGAGCCGGCAGGCGCTCTTGTCGATCAGCAGGGCGTGGTGATCGCTGCCGCCCTCGATGTGGACGCGCTTCGGGATCGGATAGCCGACGTGGTCGCTCTCGTCCGAGTACTCGAAGCCGAGGCGCGAGCGCGGCGTCTTGCGCGTGACCACGTCGAACGGGATCCCGATTGGCTTGCCCTGCCAGAGCCCGGAGCCGAAGTCGGCGTGGAGACCGGTGTCGACGCCGATCGAGCCGATGATCGCCGCAGAGTTCTGCGCCACCGGCAGCTTGTCGACCCGCCGGTTCCACGGGTTCGACTTCGGGAAGACGGGGCAGCGCGGAGCGGTGGGGAGGCGCAGCGCGTGAGCCGCCCCGCCGGCGGCGGCAACCAGCGCGACGACTGCGCAGGCAAGAACGAGGCGTGCGTTCATGGCCGCGTTATCGGCTCCGGAGCGCGTTCACAGAAGCCGGTCGAGAAACGCGCCGTGCTCGCCGTAGACGGACATGCCCGCGAGCAGGGGCATCCAGCGGCAGCGGACGGCGCCCGCGTGCACCCACTCGTCCTCCGTTGGGCCGACCGTCACGGCGTGGACGAAGTGGTTCTCGTCCCGGATGGGGGGAACGCGCCAGCTCTCCTGCTCGACCACGCCGAGCTCGCTGACGACCCGGATCTCGAGCCCCGTCTCCTCGTCAAGCTCGCGGACCGCCGTCTCGGCGATCGTCTCGCCCGGCTCGACGCGTCCGCCGGGCACGACCGCCGTGAAGTCCGGCTCGTCGAGGATGTCGAACACGAGCAGCTCGGAGGCGCCGGCCCGTTCGCGCGTGACGTAGACGACGACTCTAGGCCGAGCGTTCAGCGCGCATCTTGGCCTTGTAGGCCCGCTTCTTCGCCTGGTACTCCTCGAGCGCTTGCGCCGAGTCCACGTCGCCGAGCGTCGGGTGGCCCGGGTCGAGCTCCTCCGCGGCCGGAACGTGGAAGCGCTTCCAGAGCACCGCGCCGAGCGCCTTGACCTTCATCTCGCCGAAGCCGGGCAGGCTTGAGATCCGCTTGCGCAGATCAGTGCCGTCGGCCGCCTCGCTCCAGACCCGGCTCGCGTCGCCGCCGTAGTCCTCGGTCACGACCTCGGCCAGATCCTGGACTCGCCGCGCCATGTTGCCCGGGAAGCGGTGGATCGCCGGCGTCTCGCGGAAGATCCCCTCGAGCTTGCCGGGATCGGTCGCCGCGATCTTGCCGGGGTCGAGCGTGCCGAGCCGCTGCTTCAGCTTGAGCGGCCCCTGGAACGCCGTTTGTACCGGCACCTGCTGGTCGAGCGCGAAGCCCATCAGCAGCGCGAACGGATCGCGCGCGAGCAACTCATCGGCCTCGTCGACGCCGGTGAAATGGAGCTTGTCGGGAGCGGCGACCGCCATCGAGAAGATCCTACAGCCACTCCGCGGCCCGCTCGGCGAGCGCGATCGTGGTCAGGTTCGTGTTCGCGGCCGGGATCTCCGGGACCGCCGAGGCGTCCACGACGTAGAGGTTCTCGAAGCCGAGCACGCGGCAGCGCTCGTCGAGCACGCGGCCGATCGCGCAGGTGCCGACCGGGTGGAAGAACCCGCGCGCCGTTGCCCGCACGTGCTCCTCGGCGCCGACCTCCGCGCCGGGCCGCAGCTCTGCGCCGCGATAGGGCCGCACCTCGTCGCTCTCGGCCAGGTCGCGCAGCCGCTCGAAGGCCTCGACCAGCACCTTGGCGTCCCGCTCGTCGCGGAGGAAGCCATGGTCGATCGCGAGCGGCGCCTCCGGCTCGGGCGCGGTCAGCCGCACCGACCCGCGCGAGCGTGGCTTCATCGCGAAGGCCGCGCCGCTGATCTCGGGGCCGATGTCGAGCGCGGGGAAGAGGAACAGGTCGCGCACTTCCGGCGGACCGGAGCGGCTCTGCGCGGCGATCGTCACCTGGCCCATGTAGAGCCCGTGCTCGGCCTCGTGCGCGGCCGTTTCCGCCAGCAGCCGCTCGGTCGGCTCCCAGGCCGCGCCCGTGCCGACGTGGTCGACGAGCCCCTCGCCGACCGGCAGCTGCGCGATCTCGCCCTCGGGGCCGATGCCGCTCCGGAGCAGGATCCCCGGCGAGCCGTAGGCGCTCGCGGAGACGACCACCACGTCGGCGTGCAGCTCCTGCCCGCCCGCCAGCGCGCCGGCCGCGCGGCCGTCCTCGAGCAGGACGCGGTCGACGAGGGTGTCCGCGAGGATCGTCAGGTTCTCGCGGCCGCGCGCCGGGTCGATGTAGGCGAAGCCGGAGTGCCAGCGGACGCCGTCGACGATGTTCACCGGGTGGACGATCGAGCCGTCGCCGCCCGCCTCGCGGAAGGCGCGGTGCCAGGGCGTCAGCTCCTCGTCGGGGAGCACGTGCGTCTGCAGCGTGTCGGCCGCCCGTCGCAGGTACGGCTTGAACGCCTCGTACGACCAGCCGGGGCCCCACTCGTAGTCGGCGGGCGCGCCCTCGAGGATCACGCAGGCGTTGTGCGCCGAGCAGCCGCCGAGCACGCGGGCGCGCGCCTGCGAGCGGTCCTCCTCGTCGGCCCGCTCCCAGAGGTGCGACTCGAGCGCGAGCCAGCGCGGGTCGAGGATGTCCGCCGGCCACCGGCCCTCGGAGAGGTGGCCGTAGTCCGGCCCCGCCTCGACGAGGCAGACGCTGCGGTCCGGGTTCTCGCTGAGCCGCCCCGCGAGCGCGCAGCCGGCAGCGCCTCCGCCGAGGATCAGAACGTCGTATCGAGCCACCTGCGAGCCTCCTCGACCGAGCGTAACCGGACGAAGCGCGGGTCGGCGCCGTAGCGCCGCGGCCACTCGCGCCGGTGGCGGAAGTGCCCGCGCAGCATCCAGACGAACAGCGATTCCCAGCCAAAGACTGCGCTGCGCCAGCTCTCCTTGTTGCCGCTCCAGAGCTCGACGTCGTCGCGGATCCGGCTGCTCGTCCGCTGCCAGAGCCGCCGCAGCTTCAACCCGAGCGGCAGGTCGAGCCAGACGATCGTGTCCGCGGCGCCGATCACGGTGTCGCCGAGCTTCGCCTCGTAGTTCCCGTCGATCACCCAGCCGCCGGGCGCGGCGTCCATCGCCTCGCGCACGCGCGCCCGGAACTCCTCGTCGGTCGGCTCGCTCCAGTTCGGCCCGTGATGCAGCGCGTCGAGCTCGACGTAAGGGAGGCCGAGCCGCCGCGCCAGCTCGGCCGCGAAGGTCGACTTGCCCGAGCCGGAGGTGCCCTTGACGTTGATCCGTTTCACCCGAGCGCAGCGACGACCTTCGCAACGCTCGCGTGCCAGACGTCGTCGGGCACGGGCGGGAGGATGTCGTCCCAGATCGCGGCGAAGCTGTCGCTCAGCTGACGCATGCGGGCCGGCCGGCCCATGAACCACCAGTGCATGTGCTCGCTTCCCTCGCCCCAGCGTCCGATGTGCACGCGGCCGATGTCGCCGGCTGCCCGGACCGCGCGTTCGATCCGTTGCATCAGCGGCCCCAGCTCCGCCGACAGCTCGGCCGGCAACGTCTCGATGTCGTAGTGCTCCTTCGGTTCGAGGATCAAGACGACCGGCAGCCCGGTCGGCCCGATCGCAATCAGCTGCCAGTGCTCGTCTTCCCAGATCAGGTCGTCCGCCACCCTGCTGCAGGCGCGGCAGTCGACCCCACCCTCGCCGTGGCGCGACTTCTCATCCGCCGCGGGCGGCTGCAAGGCGCGCGGCCCTGTAACGCCCTCGAACGGGAAGGTCTCCCACTCCTCGAGGGGCGGCATCCGCAGCGCATCTTTGGCGCGCTCGTAGAACTGTTCCGGCGTCTCGGCCACGGCCGAGCCGATGCTAACGTCGGCGTCCGTGGAGTGGCCACCCGAGTTCTACGAGCTCAAACGCGGCGAGGGCTGCCCGATGTGCGCCCAGGGCCGGCCCGACGAAACCGAGTACGGCGTGCGCTTCTTCGCCGGCGAGGTCGCCGACGCGTACCTGCAGCGGGCAAGGATCCAGCGCGGCTACACGGTCGTCGTCTGGCGCGGGCGGCACGTGGCCGAGCCGACCGAGCTCGCGCCAGAAGAGGCGTCGAAGTACTGGCTCGAGGTGCTCGAGGCCGGCCGCCGGCTGGAGCTCCACCTGCAACCGGTGAAGCTGAACTACGACCTGCTCGGCAACTCGCTGCCGCACCTGCACACGCACGTCATCCCGCGCTACGCCGACGACCCGAAGCCGGGCTGGCCGTTCCCGTTTCCGGAGGACGAGCCGGGTCAGATCGACGAAGCGGAGCTGCGCAGGGACGTCGAGGCGCTGCGCGGCTAGCTCACCGCGGAGCGCCAGAAGTCGCGCATCAGCGGGGTCGGCGTCGGGCCGGTCATCGCCACCTGCGTGAGCAGGATCGTGACGGCGCCGGTGGCGGGCACCACGTGCGCGGTCGTCCCCGTGCCGCCGATCCAGCCGTAGCGCCCAGGGACGTTCCACGGGTCGATCGGCTCGACGTCGACCGAGCCGCCGAACCCCCAGCCCTGGCCCTCCAGGAAGAGCGTGCTCGCGGCGCGCTGGGCGGGCGTCAAATGGTCCGTCGTCATCGCGCGAACCGACTCCTCCGAGAGGATGCGCCGGCCGTCGCCGGTCCCACCGGCGAGCAGCAGGCGCGCGAAGGCGTGCCAGTCGTCCGCGGTCGATAGGAGACCGCCGGCTCCCGACGGAAAGGCAGGCTCCTTCGTCCAGTCGCGGTCGGATGACTCGACCAGGGAGAGCTCGCCCGAAGGGTCTCGCCCGTAGTAGCTCGCCAGTCGGCCTAGCTTCGCCGCCGGCACCGAGAAACCGGTGTCGCGCATGCCGAGCGGCTTGAACAGGCGCTCGGCCAGGAGCTCAGAAAAGGACCCGCCGGAGACCCGCGCGACGAGGACCCCGAGGATGTCGGAGCAGGTGTTGTAGAGCCAGGCCTCGCCGGGCTGGCGAAGCATCGGGATCTGCGCCAGCTGGGCGAGCCATTCGTCCGGCGGCGGGACGCTGTGCGGCTCGCGCATCCCTTCCTGCACCGCCAGGAGCAGCGGTTGCACCGCCGGCAACGAGAAGTCGGACGGGAAGCCCCACCCGGCCCGGGAGGTCAGCAAGTCGAACACGGTGATCGGGCGCTCCGCCGGGACGACGTCGTCGATGGGCGCATCCGGGCTCCGAACGACGGAGGGGGCGGCGAGCTCGGGCAGCCACTCGCCGATCGGGTCCTCGAGTTTGATCCGTCCCTCGTCGACCAGGAGCATCGCGGCCGCGGCCGTGATCGGCTTGGTGATCGACGCGACGCGGAAGATCGAGTCCCTTGCCATCGCCGCCGCTTCGGCGGCGTCCGCAGAGCCAACCGCCTCGACGTCGAGCCGGCCGCCCGACGACACGAGCGCCACGGCGCCGGGCGCGGTCCCGTCGTCGACATAGGCCTTCAGCAGCTCGCGCAGATGGCTCATCTGTGGAGTGAACGTTACGGTTCCGTCTCACACGAACACGCGTTCGGGAGGTAACCTTGCCGCCATGAGCGCGTTGGACGTCTTCTCGCCCGAGACGCGCGCCTGGTTCGAAGCCGCCTTCGAGGGCCCGACCCCGGCGCAGGAGCTGGGCTGGCCGGCGATCGCGAGCGGCGGCCACACGCTGATCCAGGCGCCGACCGGCTCGGGCAAGACGCTGGCGGCCTTCCTCTACGGGATCGACCGGCTCAACCCGAAGCCGGACGAGGGACTGCGCCTCCTCTACGTCTCGCCGCTGAAGGCGCTCAACTACGACATCGAGCGCAACCTGCGCGGCCCGCTCGCCGGCCTGCGCTCCGAGCTGCGCGTCGGCGTCCGCACCGGCGACACGCCGCAGATGGAGCGCGCCGCGATGCTGCGCAAGCCGCCCGACATCCTCATCACGACTCCCGAGTCGCTCTTCCTACTTCTTACGTCACGCGCGCGCGAGACGTTGCGCGGGATCGAGACGGTGATCGTCGACGAGGTGCACGCCGTTGCGGGCACCAAACGCGGCGCTCATCTCGCCCTGTCGCTGGAGCGCCTGCAGCGGCTGGTCGGCGAGCCGGTTCAGCGCATCGGCCTCTCGGCGACGCAGCGGCCGCTGGAGGAGATCGGCCGCTTCGTCTCGGGCGGGCGCGAGATCGAGCTGGTCGACGCCGGCCGCGCGAAGGAGCTCGACCTGCGGGTGGTCGTGCCCCTGGACGACATGCGGGAACCGGAGGAGCAGCAGTCGATCTGGCCGTCGATCTACCCGGAGATCCTGGAGCTCGTCCGCGCGCACCGCTCGACGATCGTCTTCGTCAACAACCGCCGCCTCGCCGAGCGCCTCGCGCTGCGTCTCAACGAGCTCGCCGAGGAGGAGCTCGCGCGCGCCCACCACGGTTCGCTGGCGCGCGAGCAGCGGGTCGAGGTCGAGGAGCTGCTCAAGCGCGGCGAGATCCCCTGCCTGGTCGCCACCTCGTCGCTGGAGCTCGGCATCGACATGGGCGCGGTCGATCTCGTGATCCAGGTCGAGTCGCCGAAGTCGGTCGCGCGCGGCCTGCAGCGAGTCGGGCGCGCGGGCCACGAGCTGCACGCCGTCTCGAAGGGGCGCATCTTCCCGAAGTTCCGGGCCGACCTGCTCGAGTCGGCGGTGGTCGCGCGGCGGATGCTCGACGGGGCGATCGAGGAGACGAAGATCCCGCGCAACCCGCTCGACGTGCTGGCGCAGCAGATCGTCGCGATCTGCGCCGACGAGGAAATCTCGGTCGACGACCTGCACGCGCTCGTCCGCGGCGCCTACCCGTTCGCCGACCTCTCCCGCGTCCAGCTCGAGAACGTGCTCGACATGCTCGACGGCCGCTACCCGTCGGACGAGTTCGCCGAGCTGCGGGCGCGGGTCGTCTGGGACCGCACGGCGAACGTGGTCAAGGGCCGGCAGGGCGCGAGGCGGCTGGCGGTCACGAACGCGGGCACGATCCCCGACCGCGGCCTGTTCGGCGTCCACCTGGTCGACGGGGGTGGGCGCGTGGGCGAGCTCGACGAGGAGATGGTCTACGAGGCGCGCGCCGGCCAGACCTTCCTGCTCGGCGCGAGCACCTGGCGGATCGAGGAGATCACGCGCGACCGCGTGCTCGTCTCGCCGGCTCCCGGGGTTCCCGGCGCTGTGCCGTTCTGGAAGGGCGAGGGCGTCGGCCGGCCGTACGAGCTGGGCGAGGCAATCGGCGCGACCTCGCGCGAGCTGGTCGCCCTCTCCGACGAGAAGGCGCTCGCGCGGCTCCAGGCCGAGCACATGCTCGACGAGCGGGCCGCGCAGAACCTGCTCACCTTCCTGGCCGAGCAGCAGGCGGCCACGGGCGCCGTGCCGAGCGACCGGACGATCGTGGTCGAGCGCTTCCGCGACGAGATCGGCGACTGGCGGCTCTGCATCCTCACGCCGTTCGGCGGCCGGGTGCATGCGCCCTGGGCGCTGGCACTGGGCTCGCGGCTGCGCGAGTCCACTGGGCTCGAGACCCAGGCGATCTGGTCGGATGACGGGATCGCGATCCACCTCCCGGACTCGGATGCGCCGCCGCCGACCGAGGACGTCCTGCTCGATCCGGACGAGGTCGAGGAGCTCGTCACCCGCGAGCTCGGCGACACCGCGCTCTTCGGTGCCCGCTTTCGCGAGAACGCCGGCCGGGCGCTGCTGATCCCGCGCCGCCGGCCCGGCGAGCGCACGCCACTCTGGCAGCAGCGCCTGAAGGCACAGTCGCTCCTCCAGGTCGCGCGCCGCTACCCGGCCTTCCCGGTCGTGCTCGAGACATACCGCGAGTGCCTGCAGGACGTGTTCGACCTGCCGGCGTTGAAACGGCTCCTGCAGGGGTTGCGCAGCCGCCAGATCGACCTCGTGGACGTCGAGACCGCGTCGGCCTCTCCCTACGCGGCCTCGCTCCTCTTCGACTACGTCGCCAACTACATGTACGAGGACGACACGCCCGCCGCCGAACGGCGCGCCCAGGCGCTGTCGCTCGACCGCGACCTGCTGCGCGAGCTGCTCGGGCAGGAGGAGCTCCGCGATCTGATCGATCCGGGCGCCTTGGAGGAGGTCGAGCGGAAGCTGCGCGGCGAGGCGCGAAGCCCCGACGAGCTGCACGACCTCCTGCGCCGGCGCGGCGACCTCCGCGACGACGAGTACCCGGACGACCTGGCGGAGCCGCTGCTGGCTGAACGGCGTGCCGTCCACGTGCGCGTCGCAGGCGAGCGTCGCCTGATCGCAGCCGAGGACGCGGGCCGCTACCGCGACGCGGTCGGCGCGATGCCACCCGGCGGCTTGCCCGAGGTCTTCCTCGAGGCCGACGACGCACCGCTCGATTCCCTGCTGCGCCGGTTCGCCCGCTCGCGCGGGCCGTTCACGACCGCGGAGGCGAACGAGCGCTTCGGCCGCGACGTGGAGCCGACGCTGCGAGAGCTGGAGCGGCGCGACGACCTCGTCCGCGGCGAGCTCCGGCCCGGCGGCAGCGAGCGAGAGTGGTGCGACCCCGAGGTGCTGCGGCGGCTGCGGCGCGCCTCGCTGGCGGCGCTGCGGCGCGAGGTCGAGCCCGCCGAGCAGGCCGCCTTCGGGCGCTTCCTGCCGAACTGGCACGGGGTGGGACGCCGCGCCTCACTGCGCGAAGCGCTGGTGCCACTCCAGGGCCTGGCCCTGCCGGTCGCGCTCTGGGAGCGCGACGTCCTGCCACGGCGCGTACCCGGTTATCGCCCAGAGCAGCTCGACGCGCTCTGCGCTTCAGGCGAGGTCGTCTGGGTCGGAGCCGGGCTCGACCGCGTGGCCGTCTATTTCCGCGAGGACGCGCCCACGCTCGGCCCGCCGCCCGCCGCCGACCGCCCGGAGCGGGAGGTGCACGAGCGGCTGCGAGCGGCGCTCGGCCGCAGCGCACTCTTCTGGCACGACCTGGTGGCCGACACCGGCCTGGAGCCCGAGGAGGCGCTGCCCGCGCTCTGGGACCTCGTCTGGGCCGGCGAGGTCACGAACGACGCGTGGACGCCGCTCCGGGCGGGCCGTCGCTACCAGGTCCAGGCTCAGCGGCCCCGCGCGCGCCGCTTCTCCCGGCTGCGGGCCGGCGAGACGACCGCGACGCAGGGGCGCTGGTCGCTGACCGGCCGGCTGTTCACCGGCCGGCCCGACCGCCGCGCCCTCGCCGAGCTGCTGCTCGAGCGTCAGGGAATCGTCACGCGCGACAGCGTCCGGGGCGAGGGGATTCCCGGCGGCTACGGGGCGGTGTACGGCGAGCTGCGCACGCTGGAAACGCTCGGCCTCTGTCGGCGCGGTTACTTCGTCGAGGGGCTCGGCGGCGCCCAGTTCGCCCTCGGCGGCGCGGTCGAGCGCTTACGCGAGCTGCGCCCGAAGGATGGCGAGGAGCCGGAGCCGCTCGTGCTCGCGGCGGCCGACCCGGCCCAGCCCTACGGCGCCGCGCTGCCCTGGCCGAAACGCGCCGGCGCGCGAGCGGCACGCGTGGCCGGCGCGCACGTGGTGCTCCTCGGCGGCGAGGCCGCGCTGTTCGTCGAGCGCGGCGGCCGCACGCTGGTGCCGCTGCGGGACCCCGAGGAAAGCTGGCTGCGGACGGCGGTCGGCGCCCTCGTCGAGCACGTCAGGGCCGGTGGCGCGAAGCGGCTTGCGGTCGAGCGCTTCGACAGCGAGCCCGTGGGCGACACCGAGATCATGTCCCTCCTGCTCGAGGCCGGCTTCGTCGCCGGCCCACGCCGCGCCACGTTTCGTCCTTGAAGAGCAGGTAACAAGGGCGTAAACCCTCCGCGGACCTGAGGGCTGGAGGGAGAGCCGCCACCAGGGGTCGGGGGAGGATCTATGAAACGACTTCTCGGAGGGTCGCTCGCTGCGGTCGCTGCGTTGCTGCTGATCGGCCTGTTCACCGGGTCGGCCCGCGCGGCGTCGCTGAACTGCAGCGAGCCGTACGCGCTCTGTGCGGAGACGGCGGATTCGATCGGCTACGGCGGCGAGTACACGGGCCATGACGAGCCTTCGCTGTTGTTCTACTCGAACACGGCGGGCTCGGGGAACTCGAGCCTCTACAACGTACAGCTGCCGACCGATCCGAACGTGCTGCCGAACCAGGCAGGAACGGCAGGAACCTGGAACTTCCAGTTGCACCCGGCCTTTTGGCTGGGGATGGCGCTCTGTGACAACCAGTCCGGGCCGGAGTTCACCCACGCTCCATGTACGCCGGACAGCGACAGCAACATCTTCGACGGCACGGACCCCGCGGGTCCGGACTACATCGGCAAGCATCCTGGCACGGCGTTCCTGGAGATGCAGTTCTACCCACCCGGCTGGGCGGCCTGGCCGCCGGGCGTCAGCTGCGACGCCTCGAAGTGGTGCGCCGCGATGGCGATCTTCAGCCTCAACCAGGATCAGAACAACGCCATCAACAACAACGACGCGTGTCTGGGTTCCGTCGGCCTCGAGCCGGCGAACTTCGCGTTCGTCACTACGAGCGGCGTTCCCCATGCGCCACCCTCCCCGCTCGGCGCGACGAACGGGACCTTCACGCCCAACCCGGCGACCGACCTGTTCATGAACTCGGGCGACAACCTCAAGGTCGACATCCACGACAGCCCTGCCGGATTGACGGCGATCATTCACGATCAAACGACCGGCAAGACCGGCTCGATGACCGCGAGCGCCGCCAACGGCTTCGCGCAGGTCCTCTTCGAGCCCACTGCGTCGGCGTGCCACCAGGCGCCGTACACGTTCCGCCCGATGTACTCGACCGCGAGCGAGCACACGCGGGTGCCGTGGGCGGCTCACACCTACAACGTCGCCTTCTCGGACGAGATCGGCCACTTCGAAGAATGCTCGGCCGTCACCGGAGAAGGCGGCGAGTGCACTGCCAACAACGAGCCGGAGCTCGACGGCGACGACGATGGCTGCTTCAGCGCGGCCGTCTCGCTGTTCGTCCCGATCGGAGGCTGTATCGCCACGGACAATGACTTCGACGGGACCTCGTATCAGCCGGTATGGCCGGGGACGGATCCGAATCGCGGGCAGGACAAGAAGTACCACCCGAGCTCGGTCACGTTCACGAGCCCCCTGTTCAACGGGTCCCACAACTACAACCGCGTCGCCTTCGAGGCCGACCTGCCGCGGATCGAGGCGTCGGACTTCGGCGGGATCTGCAACAGGTTCACCGGCGCAAACTGCGTGAACCCTCCGCCGGGGTCGAACTTCTACCCGATCTACTCGACGGGCACCTCGACGGGCAACCCGAGTGCGAATGGGCACTGCATCTGGCAGCTCGGCGGGACGTACATCAAGGGCACGACGAACACGTTCGGCGGGAACTCGGCGGCGGAGTTCGGGCCGAAGCTGTTCAGCTTCTACCCGAACCCGAACCCGGCGGTCCGGCTCCGGACGAACAACTTCCGGAACGTCCTGAGCACGAACCCCTGTCCGGCCTAGGAGAGCCGGGAATCGTTGCGAAGGGCGCCGTCCGCGGCGCCCTTCGCGTCACTTGACGGTGACGCGCCTGCTGTTCGACCAGTCGGTCCGGCAGGGCTTGTGCGGCGTGCAGTCCACCTGCACGACGACACCGGAGACCTCGATCCAGTAGCGGCCCTTCGCGAGCCGGTGCGCGGTGCGGGCCCGGAAGCCGGTCGTCGTCTTCGTGGGCTTGAGCGGCTCGTCGAGGACGATGTTCGCCTTGACGAAGGCGCCGTTCGGCTGGGTCTGACGGTGCTTGGCGACCACGACGTGGCCTGGAGCGAGGTCGCCGAGCTTGAAGGTCACGACGACGTGGCGCTTGTGCGAGACGGCCGAGTTGAGGTGGGGAAGGCTGGTCGCCGCCGCCGCGCTGCCGAAAGCGATGGTCCCAACTGCGAGCGCGCTAGCGAATGCCCGGGTCATATCGGAAGTCCAGTTTTCCAAATCCGCCGCTGCTAACCGTCGCCGTCCGCGGCTTCAGGCTCGTGCGTAGGCGTGAGCCGGGCACTCGCACGCGGTAGGCGCCCGGTGAGAGCGCGATCGAGTAGTGGCCCTTCGCATCGGTCTTGGTCTTCTCGGCGTGGCCTCCGCGGGCGAACATCAGCGTCAATCCGCGGGCCGGGCGCGTGCACGAGCTGCCCGTCCGGCAGACCGGGCTCGCGGGGGAGACCAGGACCGTGCCGGCGAGCCCGCTGGAGCCGCCGGCCTGCCGGCTGCCGCAGCCCGCCAGCAGCGAGGCCGCAGCGATCGCGAGGAGCAACCGCGCGCCCACGCCGCAAAGGGTAGCCACGAGTTACCCGGGCCGGCTCGCCGCTCCGATCGACGGCGAGCCGGTCGCGGGCGCTGCGCTGCTAGGCGACAGGCGCCTCCCAGTCGTCCTCGGCGGTGATCCCGCCGTCGACCCACGTCCACGTGATCTTCTGGTACGTGAACGAGATGGTCTCGAAGTCGCCCTTCTGGACACGATCCGACACCGAGGCGTTCGTGAGCTTGATCGTCATCACCTGGTTGCCGTCGCGGACCATCCCGATCAGAACCGAGGTCAGGTTCTCGTTCGTCACGAGCGCGTTGAGGATCAACGGAGTCGACTTGTCGATCTCCTTCGTGATCGTGAACGGCTTGTGCTGTCGCTTGCCCGTGGGCAAGCCGCTCGCGGGGTCTCTCGGCGAGACGATCTCGTGACCCACCGCGTCGATCGGGATCGTCGGGCCGTTCGAGCCCTGGAACTGGCCCTGCTTCTGGCCGGTGATCGCGATCGTGCCGGTGAACGGCGGATCGCCTGCCGGGGCGCCGGGCTGTCCCTGATCGCCCTTCGGCCCCTGGGCGCCCGTCGCGCCCCGGTCGCCCTGCGGTCCCTGCACGTTCCACTGGACCGCGGTCTCGTCTGCCTTGCAGGCCCCGGCGGCCTGGACCAGCCGCAGCGAGCCGTCCTTCTTCACGCAGGCGTTGAGCGTGCTCGTCGAGCCGCCCTCCGCCAGTGCGTAGGTTGCGCCGATCGCGGCAATCGCAACGCACGCGACCGCGACGGCAATGAGCTTGCCTCGCATCTACCTTCTCCCTCCTGTCCGATGACCCCCTCCCCGCGAGTCTAGGTGGTGACTTGCGTCCGTACAAGGCGCGGGACCTAGACTTCAGGCGTGCCCGAGGGCGACTCGCTCCACCGCGCCGCCCGCAGCCTCCAGGTGCTCGTCGGCGAGCGCGTGGCGGTCGAGACACCACACCCGCGCGCGGCCGCGGAGCGCGCGGCCGAACGGCTGGACGGGCGGCGGCTCGAGGCCGTCGAGGCGGTCGGCAAGAACCTGCTGTTGAGCTTCGAGGGCGGGCTCGTCCTGCGCAGCCACCTGCGGATGACCGGGCGCTGGCAGGTGCTCGAGCGTGGCGCGCCAAGGCGCGGAAAGCCGTGGCTCGTGCTCGCGGGTGCCGAGCGCGAGGCGGTGCTCTGGAATGGCCCGGTGCTGGAGCTGACCAGGGGCCGGCGGCCGAGCCTCGGGCCGGACATCCTGGCCGAACCGCCTGACCTGGCGACGATGGTCGGCAACCTGCGCCGGGCCGATCGCAAGCGGGAGCTAGGCGACGCGCTCCTCGATCAGCGTCTCGTGGCCGGGGTCGGGAACGTCTGGCGCGCGGAAGCCCTCTGGCACGCGCGCGTCTCTCCCTGGCGCGGGCTGGGCGACGTCTCGGACGAGGAGCTCGAGCGCGTGCTCGGCGAGGCCGCGCGGCTGATGCGCGCGGCGCTCGACGGCGGACGGCCCCAGCGTGCCATCTACCGGCGGGCGGGCCGGCCCTGCCCGCGCTGCGGCGCGCCGATCCGCTCGCGCGGGCAGGGCGACGACAACCGCACCGCCTACTGGTGCCCGGCCTGCCAGACAGGAAAGGAGCCCCCGCCCCCGTAAGAGCAAGGCGTGGCCGTGCGCGCCCCGCACCTCTATCGCTCCCTGCGCTGCTTCTGCCTGGCCGCGTTCTCGGTGCTGGCCGCGGACGTCGAGGCGGGCGACGAGATCCCGTTCGCGTTCGAGGAGCACGCGAGTGGCCGCGGGCAGGCGTCGCTGTACGAGTACCGGCCGCTGCTCCGTTCGTACGTGCAGGCGCGGGCCGAACGCTTGGGCGCACTTGCCGACGCGCGGTTCGCGCTCGAGGAGCTGCGCGGCGAGCCCTCCGCCGCGATCTACGCAGCCGCGCACCAGGGCAAGCGCGGCGCCGGCGGCGACGAGGCGCTGCTGCGGACGATCCTGCTGCCGCTGCTCGCCGACGTCGCCGAAGCGGCCGGCGGCACCGACTGGCGCGACGACTCCTTCGACCGGGCCTACGCGGGGTTCGAGCACACGCTGCTGGCCGAGCGGCGCGCGTACGCCGCGCTCGCGCCGCTGACCGGGCTCTCGGTCGGCACGGAGCAGCCGCTCGCGGACGGCCTGCGGGTCCGGACGGCCGCCGCCGGCGAGCTGGCCGCGCACTGGCCGGAGGCGTCCGGGCTGCTGCCCTCGGGCTTCGGCCGCGAGCCCGACCGGCTCTGCGTGCTCGAGCTCGAGCGGACGCTCGCGCCGGAAACGCCCAGCGCGCCGGACGCGCCTGCGGAGCTCGCGGACGCCGTCAGCGCGCTTCGTCTCGCCACCGCGGCGCCGGTCGCCGCGGGCCCGGTCCTCTTCGAGCGGCTCGACTGGCGTCCGCTCGGCATCCGGCCCGTGCTGCCGATTGCCGCCACCGAGCCGGCCGGCGAGCCGACCAGGCTCGACGCCTTTCGCGCACGGCTGGCGAGCGACCTGCTCGAGCGGCTCGGTCGCGCCGAGGAAGACCCCGAGCTGGCCGAGGCGCTTGACCGCTGGGAGCTCTCGCTCTTCGCCGAGGAGCCGTTCCGCTCCGAACAGCTGCGCGAGGCGCTGACGGCGCTCCTCGGCGGCCCCGAGGGCATCTGGGCGGCAACGGTTCGCGCCGCCGTCCTGCTCGGCGAAACCGGGACCCACCGTGCGGAGGAGCTCGAGCGGCTGCGCTCGCTCGGCCGCGGCGAGACCGCCGACCGGGCCGCCGCGGATTCGGTGCGCAAGGCGATCGTCGAGGCGCTGGCCCACGGCGACCGCGCAGCGCTGATCGTCTCGCTCGACGAGGCGCTACTAGGTGTCAGGCCGCGGCCGGCCGGCTACTTCGCAGCGTTAGCGTCCTAGAGCCCGGTCTCCGAGACAGCGCGGGGGAGCACTGTCTGGCCGGGGCAGGGCGTGGCCAGCGACAGCTTGCCCACGAGCACGAGCGAGGGATCGGAGCCGTCCCGCAGGTAGGCGTCGTGGATCCGGAGTGGCAGGCAGCGCTTCTTGCCGCCGGGGAGCTTGATCTGGAAGTAGTCGACCACGTCGGCGACGGGAATGTCGCGCTCGGTCGAGAGGCCCGGGTCGAGGTCGACGTGCATCCAAGAGGTGTCGCAGTACTGGTCGTCGCAGCCACGAACGGTCGCCTTCAGGCGAGTGTCGTTGAAGAGCCGCAGGGTCGCCGCCGTCTCCGTCGCGGGCCCGGCGAAGTAGGCGGCGAGAAAGGTGCCGGCGACGGCGGCGACCACGACCGCGATGCCGGCGGCGATCGCCAGCTTCACGCCTCGCCCGAACCTGATCCCGGTGTGCTCGGTCGGCGCGGCGAGGTCCGGATAGGGGTCATGCCAGGGCTCGCCGGTGAAATGCGCCCGGCGACGGCTCTCGAGGCGGAGGTTCTGCTTGATCGCGTAGTCGAGGTTCGTGCGGCCGATCCGAACCCGCTCGTCGGCGCCTTCGAGGACGTCGGCCAGGATCAGCAGGTGCTCGAGCCCCGGCGCGTCGTGACGCTTGGCGTAACCCCGGCGAGCCCGCTCGAGGCGCTTCAGCGCTCGAAGTTCGTCGCCGCGGTCGATGGCCGCGCGCGCATCGGCGAGCTCGCGGTCTGGATTCGGTGCCACGGCGTGGAAAGACCGTAACGCTTTCGTCACGGTCCGGGCACACACGCGCGCGGATTTCGCCGCTAGCGTCGATCGTCATGGACGAGGCTCGTGCGGTCGTGCGGAGGTTGAGGCGAATTGAGGCGCTCGACCGAGCGCGGGCTCCCGCCGGCTCGCTGCTCGCCGAGGTGCGGGAGCTGCTCACGGAGGCGGAGGCCTGGGTTCGCGCCGAGCCCGGCGGCACCGAGCCGGCGGAAGAGGCGCTGGAGCGGTGCAGCGAGGCGCTGAAGGCGGGCGACCGCGCGCCGGCGGGTGCCGCCGCGCCGTGAGCTCTTCCACGATGGGCAGAATGGAGCGTGTCGTCAGAGGGGGCGAGCTATCGCGACGGCGTCCGCGCCTCGCTGCCGATCGCGGCGACGGTCTGGTTCTTCGGCGTTTCCTTCGGGTTGCTCGCACGTACCTCGGGCTTCGGCGCGGTCGCGCCGCTCGTCATGTCCGCGACGACCTTCGCGGGCTCGGCCCAGTTCGCCGCCGTCTCAATCCTCGGCACGAGCGGCGGCGCGGCCGCCGCGATCACCGCCGCGGTGCTGCTGAACGGCCGCTACGTGCCGATCTCGATCTCGGTTGCGCGGCTCTTCCACGGGCCCCGCCTGCGCCGGCTGGCTGAAGCACAACTGATCGTGGACGAGTCCTGGGCGCTCTCGAGCCGCGGCGACGGACGCCACGACCGCGGGCTGCTGCTCGGAGCGGGTGTCGTCCTCTATGCGGCCTGGGTGACAGGGACGGCGGTCGGCGTCGTCGGCGGCCGAGCCCTCGGCGACCCCGAGGCCCTCGGGTTGGACGGTGCGTTCCCGGCGCTCTTCCTCGCGTTGCTGATGCCGCAGCTCACGACGCATCGCGCTCGCGTCGCGGCGCTGCTCGGCGGGGCGATCGCACTGGTGCTGATCCCGTTCACCCCGGCCGGCGTGCCGATTGTCGCCGCGAGCGCGGCGTGCCTCCTCGGCCTGCGGGGACGCTCGTGACCGTCTGGCTGGTCGTGCTCGCCGTCGGTGCCGCGACGGTCGTCTTCAAGGCCTCCGGGCCGGTCCTGCTCGGACGGAGGCCGCTGCCGGCGCCCCTGGCCGGGGTTGTCGTCGGACCGGTGCTACTCGCGGCACTCGTCGTGACGCAGACCGTCGGCGGCGACGGGCAGATCGTCCTGGACGCGCGCCTGGCCGGGGTCGGCGCCGCTGCGGCCGCGATCGCGGCGCGTGCGCCCCTTCCCCTGGTGGTGGTGGTCGCCGCGGCTGCGACGGCTCTCGTCCGCCTGCTCACGTGAGGCCGCTGTGCCCGCGCCAAAGCCCCTGCAAGTCGAGCCGAAATTCGCGGGCAATTTCCGGAGGGATAGCTAGCATGAGAGCGAAGAAAGGGGCTCAATGGGGCTTGCACGCCTGCTTCCGCGACCGGGAATCCGGACCGAAAACGCCAAAGGAGTGCCGATGGGGCACGTGATCTCCTTCGCCAACCAGAAAGGCGGCGTGGCGAAGACGACGACGACCCTGAATCTCGGCGTCGCCTTCGCCGAGCACGGCCTGAAGGTGCTCCTCGTCGACCTCGATCCGCAGGGCAACCTGACGATGAGCCAGGGGCTCAATCCCGACTCGATCGAGCGCTCGATGTTCGACGTGCTCGTCCACCGGCTCTCGATCCAGGACGTGATTCACCACACCGAGGTGGATCTCGCCGTCTCGTCGATCGACCTTGCCGGAGCCGAGCTCGCCCTCTCGAGCATGATCGGCCGCGAGCGCGCGCTCGAGAAGGCGCTGGCCGAGGTCAAGGACAACTACAACTACATCCTGATCGACACGCCGCCGTCCCTCGGCCTCCTGACGATCAACGCGCTCGTTGCCTCGAGCGGCGTGATCGTCCCGGTTCAGTGCGAGTACCTCTCGCTCCGCGGGCTCGTGCAGCTCGAGAACACGCTCTCGATGATCCGCGAGAACCTGAACCCGATCGTCGAGATCCAGGGGATCCTCCCGACGATGTACGACAGCCGCACGCTGCACTCGCGCGAGGCGGTGGAGATTCTCCAGGAGAACTTCGGCGACCTGGTCTTCGACACGAGGATCCGAAAGACCGTTCGCTACGCGGAGGCCCCGGTCAAGGGCACCTCTGTCCTCAAGTACGACCCCAGCGGAAGCGCCGCCGAGGCCTACCGCGACCTTGCGAAGGAGGTGCTCAATGGCGCGCAGGCGCGCGAGCATGCGTGAGGGCCCGCTCGCCGAGCTGTTCCGTGCCACGGAGGCAGCCCAGCGTCAGGCCGAGAAGGAAGGCCGCACCGAGCCGGAGCAGGAGGCAGCGCCGAGCCCGGCCGAGCCGCCCGAGCAGACCGTCGAGCACGTCCCTGAGTGGGTCGAAGAGGCCAAGCCGGCAGCGCCCGAGCCGGTCCGTCTACCCGAGCGCAAGCCCGAGCCGCCGCCGGCGCCACCCGAGCCGAAGCGCGAGCTGGAGCGCCCACGCCTGGAGCCGCTTCCCGAGCCTCCGCCACGGCTGCACCGCGTGCCCGAGCCGGGCGCGTACATCGCCGTCATTCGCGTCGTGGGTGTCGGCGGCGCCGGCCTCAACGCGGTCAACCGGATGATCGACGCCGACATCTCGCAGGTCGAGTTCGTCGCCGTCAACACCGACATCCAACAGCTGCAGACGAGTGATGCACCGGTCAAGATCCACATCGGCCGCGAGCTGACCGAGGGGCTCGGCTCCGGCGCCGACCCGGATCTCGGCCGCCGAGCGGCCGAGGAGGCCTACGACCAGATCAAGCGTGCGCTGCGCGGCTCCGACATGGTGTTCGTCACCGCCGGCGAGGGCGGGGGAACCGGCTCCGGCGCGGCGCCGGTCGTCGCCCGTATCGCCAAGGAGCTCGGCGCGCTGACCGTCGGGATCGTGACCACGCCCTTCAAGTTCGAGGGCACGCGCCGGCACCGGCAGGCGACCGACGGCGTCGACACGCTGCGCGGGAACTGCGACACGGTGATCGTCGTCCCGAACGAGCGCCTGCTCGAGGTGCTCGACCGCGAGACGTCGATGCTGGATGCCTTCCGGATCGCCGACGACGTCCTCCGTCAGGGCGTGCAGGGCATCTGCGACCTGATCACGCTGCCGGGTCTGATCAACCTCGACTTCGCAGACGTCCGGACGATCATGAAGGACGCCGGCACGGCGTTGATGGGCATCGGCTTCTCCGCCACCGGCGAGAACCGCGCACGTGAGGCAGCCGAGCACGCCCTACGCTCTCCGCTGATCGACACGGAGATCGCGGGAGCGAAGGGCATCCTGCTCTCGATCGCCGGAGGCGACGACCTCTCGCTCTTCGAGGTCAACGAGGCCGCCGAGGTCGTTCGCCAGGCCGCAACGGGCGACACGAACATCATCTTCGGCGCGACGATCGACGACCGGCTGACCGGCCAGGTCTGGGTGACCGTCGTGGCGACGGGGTTCGGCGCCCGCGCCGCGCAGCGGCGGATCGCCATCCGCGCCGAAGCGGCGGACGAGGAAGCACTCGAGCCGCCGAGCTTCCTGCAGCCCTAAAAGACACACAATCGTCACACCGCCGCCTGCCGAGGCGGGTACCGTCCCTAACCCCCACCCACCCAGGGGCGCGCACGCGGGCGCGCGCGCGAGGAGCTAGTTTATTCCGAGTTAGGACTTGCACGAGGCGCGGTTCGCGCGGTGGTCAGCTCGAGTCGCAGGCCCGCTTGTCGTTTCCGACGACGGCGGCGAGGGCGCTCGCGGCGTTGACGCGGAAGGCGAGCTGCAGCCTGCCGGGCCGGCGCGCGTCGATCGTCGTCATTCCGTCGGCCGCTTGGGCGAGGCACGCGTTCTCGGCGTGCCAGTAGGGCGAGTAGCGGACGGCGAGCCGGTAGCGGCCCGGACGCGGCAGGTCGACGAGGACGCGCGAGCCCGTCAGGCTGACGACGCTCGCGTCGCCGGGGCCCGTGAGGATCGACCGCGGCCTCGGCACCGCGAAGATCGTCACGTTCGGTGCCCGGAAGACCGCCCGCAGGCCCGATCGCCCGCTG
>Ga0307280_10000046_pt1 | contig 25706 bp, 20 predicted proteins | sample ER_DNA_119_FD_194479 | JGI IMG/M metagenome (GOLD analysis project Ga0307280, IMG submission 194479) | Bulk soil microbial communities from the East River watershed near Crested Butte, Colorado, United States - ER_DNA_119 | ecosystem: Environmental > Terrestrial > Soil > Floodplain | place...
AGGGCCGCGGCCCTCTCAGGCTGGTTAGAGCGCTACAACTACCGGCGACGACACGGCGCCCTCGGCCACCGGCCGCCGATTCAGCGGCTACGGGAACTCACCGGGAACAACGTGCCTGGCATCTACACCTAGACGGCCCTTCGATAGCGGCGCAAATCAGCCCGCGCGCTCGCGCTGCTCGGCCTCTTCGGCCAAGCGCTCGACCAGGCGGGCGAAGGCGTGGATGCCCTCGTCGACCTTGCCGTAGCCGCCGGCGACGTAGCGGGCGTAGACGCCCTCGAGGATGATCGCCAGCTTCCAGTAGCCGAGGGCGACGTAGAAGTTGAGGTCGGAGAGGTCGCGGCCGCTGCGCTCGGCATAGCGGCTGGCGATCTCGGCCTGGGTCGGGAAGCCCGGGGCGAGGTTGGCGGGCATGCCGAGGGCGACGACGTCGTCACCCGCGCCGCGCTCGGGCCAGTAGGCCATCAGCAGGCCGACGTCGGCGAGCGGGTCGCCGAGGGTGCAGAGCTCCCAATCGACCACCGCGGCGACCTCGCCTCTCTCGCTGAGGATCATGTTGTCGAGGCGGTAGTCGCCGTGGACGATCGTCGCCGGCCCCTGCTCGGGAATGCGGGCCGAGAGCGCCGCGTGGACGCGGTCGATCGGCTCCAGCTCGCGCGTCTTGGACTTCTCCCACTGGCCCTGCCAGCGGTGCAGCTGGCGGGCGACGTAGTCCTCCTTGCGGCCGAGGTCGCCGAGACCGGCGGCGTCGGGGTCGACGGCGTGGATCTGGACCAGGGTGTCGGCCACCCGCTCGCCGATCGCCCGGCGGTCGTCCTCGTCGGGGAAGACCTCGGCCTCGGCGAGCCCGCGCAGGATCGGTCCCTCGACGAACTCCATCACGTAGAAGGGCGCGCCGTTGACGCTCTCGTCCTCGCAGAGCCCGACCACCGGAGCGACCGGCACGTCGGTCTTGCCCAGAGCGGAGACGACCTTGAACTCGCGCCCCATGTCGTGCGCGGAACCGAGCCGCTTGCCCATCGGCGGCCGCCGCAGCGCCCACTTGCCGCCGCCGGCGTCGGTGACGCGGTAGGTCAGGTTCGAGTGGCCGCCGGCGATCCGCTCGAAGCGGAGCGGCGGCTCGGCGCCGGGAACGTTCTCCCCGAACCAGGCTTCGAGCGGCTCCTTGTCGATCCCGTCCGGAACCGCGACGGTGCCGTCCTGCTCGGTAGCCTCGTCAGCCATAGGGGCGCAAGCATATTCACGATCCAATCGACGGCTGAGCCCGTCGCTCGCCAACCGGCTGCGGATCGGATTCGCGATCGGCTTTGCCGTGCTCACCGCGATGGCGGTGATCGGCGTCGGCCGCTTCATCCAGCAGCGCCAGGACTTCGAGGACGCGATCGCCCGCTCCTACCAGGTGGAGATGGTCGCGCGGGAACGGATCGCCCGCGGCACCTCCGGTGCCAAAGCCCGGGCGTTGGTCACCCAGCAGGCGCAGCGCCGCGAGGAACTGCGCGACGAGATCTCCGCCGACACCCGCGACACGGCCCTGCTCGTCGCCGCCGGGCTGCTGGCCGGATTGACCGGGGCGCTGCTCCTGTTCAGCGGCCTGATCTCCTCGATGCGTCGCCCGCTCGAGCAGCTGGTCGACGCCGCCGGCCGCCTCGCCGCCGGCGACCGCAGCACCCGGGTCGAGGTCGGCGGGCTCTCGGAGACCGCGACCCTCGGCACCGCCTTCAACGAGATGGCCGAGGAGCTCGAGCAGGAGGAGGCCCGGCGCGCCGAACTCGACCGCCTCAAAGACGAGTTCGTCCTCACCGCCTCGCACGAGCTGCGCAGCCCGCTCACCTCGGTGCAGGGGTTCGCCGAGCTGCTGATGCTGGAACGCGAGTCGCTGACCCCGCGCCAGGCGGAGACGGTCGAGGTGATCCTCGACAACTGCCGCCACCTCGTGCGGCTGCTGAACGACCTCCTCGACCTCGCCCGCTCGGATGCCGGTCGACTCTCGATCCAGCCGCAGCCGACCGAGGTCGCGCCGCTCGTCGAAGACGTCGTGCGTACGATGCGCGCCCAGACCGAGGCGGGAGGGCAGGCCCTGAGCGAAACGATCGACCCCGGCCTGCCGCCGATCGACGTCGAGCCCGACCGGATCAGGCAAATACTGGTGAATCTGATTACCAACGCCCATGAGTACTCGCCCGAAGGTGCGTCCATCGGGGTCTCGGCGCGGGCCCTCGGCACCGAGGTGGAGATAGCCGTGAGCGACAACGGGCCGGGCATCCCCCAGGAGCAGCTGAAGCGAATCTTCGAGCGCTTCACCCGCGGCGACGCCGGGCTGACCCAGCGGGTCGGCGGGACCGGCCTCGGGCTGGCGATCTCGAAGTCGCTGGCCGAGGCGCACGGCGGCAGCATCGTCGCCGAGTCAACCGTCGGCCAGGGCTCGACCTTCCGCCTGCGGCTGCCGGCCGCGCCCGTCTCGCCTGGCGAGGGCGCCGCCAGCAGTCACGGCCAGGCGACGGCGGAGGCCGGCTGATGGCAACGATCCTCGTCGCCGACGACTCGGAGACGATCCTGCTGCTGATGCGGACCCGGCTGGAGATGGCCGGCCACGCGGTCGCGACCGCCGCCGACGGACAGGAGGTCCTCGACCACATCGCCAACGGCGTCGAGCCCGACCTGCTCCTGCTCGACGCGATGATGCCGCGCAAGTCCGGCATCGACGCCCTGCGCGAGCTCCGCGGCGCCGGCAACGGGGTCCCGGCCCTGATCGTCAGCGCCCACCAGAACCCCGGCGACGCCGACGCGCCGACCGATCTCGCGATCGACGGCTACATCACCAAGCCGATCGACTTCGACCGCCTGCTGGAGACAATCACCGAGCTGACTTCGTAGTCAGCTCTTGGCGATCTCGAGGCGGATCTCTTTGCCCTCGAGCTTGGTCCCGTCGAGGTACTCGACGGTGCGCTCGGCGACGTCGGGATCGACCTCGACGAAGGAGAAGCGGTGCAGTACGCGGACGTCGTGGATCGCCTCGTCGGGGAGGACGGCGCCCTCCTTCAGCGCCCAACGCAGCGCCTCCTCGTCGATGCCGCTGCGCTCGCCGCGGTTGACGAAGAGCTTGGTCGTGTCGGCCTTCTCGGCGTCAGCGTCGTCGTTGACCTCGGCCGGCTCGCGCTGAGGCTCCTTCTCCTTCTCGCGCTCCCGCCTCGGGGTCCGCTCGCGACGGCGCGGCGGCGGCGCGTGCTCGAGCCGCTCCTCGGGGGTCTCCCACTCGCCGATCTTGGTCTTGACGTCGCGCTCGATGCGGGCGATTTCGTCCTTCTGCTCCGGCGTCACGAAGGTGATCGCGCGGCCGGTCCGCCCGACGCGGCCGGTGCGGCCGATCCGGTGTACGTAGGTCTCCGAGGAGTTCGGCACGTCGTAGTTGATGACGTGGGTGACGTGGTCGACGTCGAGCCCGCGGGCGGCGATGTCGGTCGCCACCAGCAGCTTCACGCGGTGGTCCTTGAAGGAGATCATCACCCCGTCGCGGACGCCCTGGCTGAGGTCGCCGTGCAGCGCCTTCACGTCGAGCCCTTTGTCCTTCAGCGTCTTTTCCAGCTTCGTGGCACCGATTTTGGTCCGGGTGAAGATGATCGCCTGCTCGGGTTCTTCGGTCTTCAGCAACGCGACCAGGCGCGCTGCCTTCTCCTTGGCGGGAACCTCGACGTAGGCCTGCTGGATCTTGTCGACCGTCAGCGTTTCCGGCGTGATGCTGATCGTCGTCGGGTCGTACATGTAGCCCTCGGCGAGCTTCTGGATCGGCGGCGGCATCGTCGCCGAGAAGAGCGCCGTCTGGCGCCCGCTCGGGCACATCCGCAGGATCTTCTCGACGTCCTCGATGAAGCCGAGGTCGAGCATCTCGTCGGCCTCGTCGAGGACCACGTAGCGGGCCGAGGTGAGGACCAGCGAACGGCGCGACATCAGGTCCATCATCCGCCCGACCGTGGCGACGACGACGTGGGCGCCGGAGCGCAGCTGCGACTGCTGCGAGCGGATCGGGGCGCCGCCGAAGACGGCGACGATCTCGATGTCGAGATGCTCGGCGTAGGCACGCAGCGCCTGCGTCACCTGGATGCAGAGCTCCCGCGTCGGCGTCATCACGATCGCCTGCACCTCTTCGTTGGCGGGATCGAGGTACTGCAGCAGCGGCAGCCCAAAGGCCGCCGTCTTGCCGGTCCCGGTCTGCGCCTGACCGATCACGTCGTGGCCGCCGAGCAGCTCCGGGATCGCCTGTTCCTGGATCGCCGTCGGGTCCTCGTAGCCGAGCTCGTCCAGGGCCTGCTGGATGTCGGGCGAGAGGCCTAGTTCTTTGAAGTTCACTTGATGAGAGTCACTGAGAGGGGTCCAAGAGGAGCTTGCCGGTGGTGCGGCGGGCAATCAGGTCTTCGTGCGCCCGCGCCGCTTCCGACAGTGGGTAGACCTCTCCGATCGTAACCGTCAGCTCGTCGCCGGCGATCGCCGCCAGGAGATCGCGGATCATCGGGCCCAGCAGATCGGGGCGCATCAGCAGGTGGGCGAGCCAGAAACCGATCACCGACTTCGAGCCGCGCAGCAGCGAGGCGGTCGAGATCTCGCGCTGTTCCCGGGAGGCGATCCCGAAGACGACCATCCGCCCCAGCGGCGCCAACACGCCCATCTCGGCGTCGAAGGCGGCACCGCCGCTCATGTGCAGGACGGCGTCGACGCGCTTGCCGTCGTTGGCCTCGCGGATCGCCTCGCCGAGGTCCTCGGCGCGAGAGTCGACGCAGGCGTCGGCGCCGAGGCCCCGCACCAGCTCGCGCTTCTCCTCGCTGGAGGCGAGGCCGATCACCTTCGCGCCGGCCCGCTTGGCCAGCTGCACAGACAGGCTGCCGGTGCCGCCGGCGGCGGCCTCGACGACGATCGTCTCGCCGGGCTCGATCCGAGCGCAGCGGTGAACCAGCGCCATCGCGGTCAGCCCCTGCAGGAGGCCTCCGGCAGCCTGGTCGTAGTCGACCCCGTCGGGAAGCTCGATCAGCTGCGCCTGCGGCACCGCGACCTTCTCCGCGTAGCCGCCGCTGCCCAACAGCGCCACCACGCGGCGGCCGTCGTTGAGCTGACCGGCCACCTCGGCACCCGGTATCAGCGGCAGGGTCTGCTCGGCCAGGTAGTCGTTGCGGGAGGCGTGGGTATCGGCGAAGTTGATGCCGCTGCGCTTGACGTTGAGGACGACTTCAGCCAGTTTCGGGTCCGGGTCGGGGACCTCGGTGAACTGCAGAACCTCGGGGCCGCCGAACTCCTCGATTTGAATCGCGTTCATCGGCGCTGAGTCTCGCAGGGCAGCCGCTGCTGCGCGGTCACCTCGATTAGGCTGCGGCGGGATGGCGCTCACGGTCGTGGGATCAATCGCGTTCGACGCGGTCAAGACCCCCTTCGGGGAGCGCGACCGCATGCTCGGCGGTGCCGCCGTGCACTTCTCACTCGCCGCCAGCTTCTTCACCGAGGTGCGGCCGGTGGGTCCGGTCGGGGACGACTTCGGCGCCGAGCAGTTCGAGGTGCTGGAAAGCCGCGGCATCCTCACCGAGGACGTCGAGCGCGTCGCGGGCGGGCAGTCATTCTTCTGGCGCGGCCGCTACGAGTACGACCTCAACGTCGCCCACACCGAGGACACCAAGTTAGGGGTCTTCGCCGAGTTCGAGCCGAAGCTCTCGGCGGCCTCGCAGGCGGCGGACACCCTCTTCCTCGCCAACATCCAGCCCGACCTCCAGCGCCAGGTCCGCGCCCAGTGCACCTCGACCCAGCTCAGCGGCCTCGACTCGATGAACCTCTGGATCGAAACCGCCAAGGACTCGCTGACGGCGGCAATCGCGGAAGTCGACGTCCTCGTCGTCAACGACGCCGAGATCCGGATGCTGACCGGCGAGTCGAACCTCGCCCGCGCCGCCCGCGCCGTGATGGACATGGGGCCGCGCGCGGTGATCGCCAAGCAGGGCGAGTACGGCGCCGCGCTCTTCACCGAGAGTGGCTTCTTCGCCCTCCCCGGCTTCCCGCTGGAGGACGTCCGCGACCCGACCGGCGCTGGCGACAGCTTCGCCGGCGGCTTCTTCGGCTATCTCGACAGCTGCGGCGACCACTTCGACGAGGCCGAGCTGCGTCGGGCGATGGGCTACGGCACCGTCCTCGCCTCTTTCAACGTCGAGGAGTTCGGGACCGAGCGCGTCTCGCGGCTGACCCGCGAGGAGATCGACGAGCGCTTCGAGCAGCTGCGCGCGATGACCCAGTTCGAGGGGCCTGCCGCCTCTTAGAGGTCTTGGTGAATCCCGCGTGTGCGGCTGGCGAGGGCCGGACCGAGCGGGGGTAGGACGCAGGGAGGCCGAATGGCAGCGCCATTCGGCCGACCGAGGACGACGCCCCACGAAGTGTGTCCGGCGCCGCCAGACGTGCGCGGGGGATTCACCAAGACCTCTTAACAGCCGACGCCAGCGAAGTGACAGAATGGGCGCCGCCCCATGGCCTCCGACTCGCTGACGATCACCGACAACCGCACCGGCAAAACCTACGAGCTGCCGATTTCCGACGGCACGGTGCGGGCGATGGACCTGCGGCAGATCAAAGTCGAAGAGGACGAATTCGGGATGATGGCCTACGACCCGGCCTTCACCAACACCGCCTCCTGCCGCTCCTCGGTCACCTATATCGACGGGGCGGCCGGGATCCTCGAACACCGCGGCTACTCGATCGCGCAGCTCTGCGAGAAATCGACCTTCCTCGAGGTCGCCTATCTGCTGATCTTCGGCGAGCTGCCGACCACCGCGCAACTCGACCGCTGGGTGTTCGACATCACCCACCACACCTTCGTCCACGAGGACCTGAAGCACTTCTTCGAGGGCTTCCGCTACGACGCCCACCCGATGGGGATGCTGCTGGCCGGCGTCGGCGCGCTGTCGACCTTCTACCCGGACGCGAAGCAGATCGACGATCCCGAAGAGCGCTACATGGCCGCCGTGCGGCTGATCGCCAAGGTGCCGACTCTCGCCGCCTTCTCCTACCGGCACAACATGGGACTGCCCTACGTCTACCCGGACAACGAACTCAGCTTTCCCGAGAACTTCCTCTCGATGATGTTCAAGAAGACCGAAGACCGGCACATCCCGAAGCCGGCGCTGGCCAAGGTTCTGGAGGTCCTCTTCATCCTCCATGCCGACCACGAACAGAACTGCTCGACGAACGCCGTGCGCGGGGTCGGGTCCTCCGACGTCGATCCCTACTCCGCCGTCGCGGCCGGAGTGGCGGCGCTCTACGGGCCGCTGCACGGTGGCGCCAACGAGGCGGTGCTGCGGATGCTGCGGCGGATCGAGTCGCCGGAGAACATCCCCGACTTCCTCGAGCGGGTGAAGCAGCGCGAGGAGAAACTGATGGGTTTCGGCCACCGGGTCTACAAGAACTACGACCCGCGGGCGCGGATCATCCAGCAGCACATGGACGATGTCTTCGAGGCCACCGAGTACAACCCGCTGGTCGAGATCGCCCGCGAGCTGGAGAAACGCGCCCTCGACGACGAGTACTTCACCTCGCGCAAGCTCTACCCGAACGTCGACTTCTACTCGGGGATCATCTACGAGGCGATGGGGATCCCGACCGACATGTTCACGGTCATCTTCGCCATCCCCCGCACCGCCGGCTGGGTCGCGCAGTGGATGGAGATGCAGGAAGACCCGGAGAAGAAAATCGCCCGCCCGCGGCAGATCTATACCGGGGCGCGCGAGCTCGATTACGTGTCGCTGGAGCAGCGCGAGGGGCCGGAGAAAATCGTCGGGCCGCCGGCTCGGCGCCCGAAACGGCCCAGGCGCGGGGCGTAGTTGGTTTGGGGAGGGTTGGGACTCCCTCTCCAGACACATCTCGCTATGGCTCGATGTTGAGTGTCTGGGGAGGGAGTCCCAACCCTCCTGCCATCGCCTAGGGTGCTCGGGTGGCTCGCTGGAAGCTCACCGTTCGGCACGGTTCAGATGTCGATCACCAGTCTTTTGCCGATTTGGGGGAAGCGGTGCAGGTCATGCGGGAGCGGGCTTTGGCTATTCGGAGCGAGGGGCCGGTTCGGGCGGTGCAGTCGCTGCGGGACTTCGAGCCTGGGGATCAGGTTCACGCACGGCTGCAGCTGAGCGGCGGCGGCTTCCTGCGCAAGTCGGTGGCGGGGGTCGATGTCCGCGGTGACGGGACGTTCGTGCCTTTCAGGGGCGGGGTGGTGCGGGAGGAGCTCGACCCGACTCACCACGACACCCCGTTCGACCTCGTACGCGAGACTCTGGAAGCGGAGAACGATGGCTAGGACCGAGACCGAGATTCCCAAGGGCAGCTACGCCGCCGGCGAGCGGGTGAAGCTGCCCGCCGGCGCCGAGCCGCCGTTCGCCGTCTACATCAACGGCATCGAGCAGAGCAAGGAGACCTACCGGATCGAAAGCGCCGAGATCGTCTTCGACCGCCCGATCGTCAAGGAGAAGGTCGGCACCGGCCGCTGGCTGGCGATGTACCTGGGGCTGTTCGGCACCTACCGCAAGGACGAGACGATCGACCTCCAGTTCAGCAAGGGGGGCAAGGTCGAACTGCGCTCGGACCTCAAAGTCATCCCCTACGCCGAGGGCGAGGGACCGTGAACATCGGCTTCCTCCTCCTCTGCGACCACAGCGAGGCCGTCAACGGCAAGCTCTACCTGACCGGCGGCGGCTGGAACGTCCTCCGCCTCCCCGAGCTGCCCCACGAGTGGTCCTTCTCGATCGGCCTCGGCATCGACGTCGCCTGGCACGAGACCAACACTCCCCACGAGCTGCTCGTCACCGTCCAGGACCCCGACGGCAACGAGCTCGGCGAGGGCCTGACCGCCAACTTCGAGACCGGCCGCCCCCCGGGTCTCCCCGAAGGCCAGGAGCAGCGCCTCGTCATGTCGATCGCCGCCACCGCCGCCTTCACCACCGCCGGCCCCCACGCTGCCGTCGTCCAAGTCAACGGTGAGGAGATCGGACGGGCCCGCTTCTACCTGATGGAAGCGGCGCCCGAGGATCTGGGCATGGCCTAGCCGTTGAACACGTAGAGCAGCAGGAAGGCGATGATCGCGAAGGCGGCGCCGGCCGCCTGGATGCCGCGGTCGCCGGCGATGATGCCGGACATCGAGCGGTCGTCGTTGCGGTCGTAGATCAGGTACAGGTAGCGGAAGATGCCGTAGACCGCGGGTGGGATGGTGAGCATCATCTGGCTGCCGATCAGGGGCGAGTTGACGGTGTAGATCGCGTAGCTGAGCACGGTGCCGGTGGTGACCAGGGAGACCATCTGGTCGAGGAAGGGCAACGAGTAGTGCTCCAGCACCGGCCGGCTCGAGGCACCCTCGTGCAGCTCGGAGACCGCCTCCTGGCGGCGCTTGGTGAAGCCGAGGAAGGCGGCGAGCATGCCGGTGCAGAGCAGCAGCCATTCCGATGCGTGGGCGTCGACTGCGCTGGCGCCGGCGGCGACGCGGAGGATGAACAGCCCCGCCAGCGTCATCACGTCGATGATCACGATCTGCTTGAGGCCGAGGCTGTACGCGGTCTGGGCGACGCCGTAGCCGACGACCATCAGCCCGACTTCCCAGTTGACCGCGCCGAAGGCGATGGCCACCGCGGCGAGAGCCAGGACGGGGGCGATGAACATCGCCGTCCGCTCGGAGAGCTCGCCCGCCGCCAGCGGCCGGAAGCGCTTCTTCGGATGCTTGCGATCGAGCTCGACGTCGATCAGGTCGTTGAGGAAGTAACCGGCGCTGGAGACCATGCAGAAGGCGACGAAGGTGATGACCGCCTCGACGACCGCGTGCGACTGGTCGAACTTGCCCGAGAAGAGCAGCCCGGCGAAGACGAAGACGTTTTTGATCCACTCCTTCGGCCGCCCGGTCTTGATCGCGGCGCGCAGCGGCGAGCGCCGCGGCACGACCTCTCCGGTCTCGGGCTCGTGGGAGTTGTCCGGCTCAGACGGCACGGTGGGCTGTTCGGAGGTGATCGTTTCCATCGTCAGGGGCCGGCGCAGGGTCATTCGGCTGCCACAACCGGAATGCGAGTCGCGAAAGGGTAGCGCCGCGGGGCGGCGACATCTCACGCCGGGTCGATCAGCACGCCCGGGTTCAGCATCCCGGCAGGATCCAGCTCGGCCTTGGCGGCGCGCAGGGCGGCGGCGAAGGGTGCCGGACGCTGTCGGTCGTACCAGGGGCGGTGGTCGCGGCCGACGGCGTGGTGGTGGGTGATCGTGCCGCCGGCGTCGATCAGCGCCTCGGAGACGGCCGCCTTGATCTCGTCCCACTGCTCGACCTCGCCGCCGCGGATCGCCGGGGCGAGGACGGTGAAGTAGGGGGCGGCGCCGTCGGGATAGGCATGGGTGAGGCGGCAGCTGACCCGTGGCGCGCCGGGGCCGTCGGCCGGGACGCCGCTGACCTCGGAGACGGCGCGGCGGGTGGTCTCCATCACCGTCGCGTGGAATTCCTCGAAGCGGTCCCAGGTGATCGCCGTCTCGAACGTCTCCGAAAGCACCCCGCAGGCGACGAACGTGTCCCGCAGGTACGGCGCCAGCAGGAACGCCCCGCGCCAGGCGCCAACCGCGTCCTCGCCTCCCGAGGAGGTGCGGACCCCGCCGGGGGCGCCGCCGTGCTCGCGGGCGATGTCCAGCGCTCGGTCCATCCAGGAGTCGACGGAGTGGTCGGCGGACTCGAAGCCGAGGACCAGGAGGTTGGAGCTGCCGTCTCCGGCCCCGGTCAGCTCGGCCTCGGCGGCATCGAGGAGGCGGCAGTTGGCGGGGTACAGGCCCGACTGGGCGATCTCGCGGACGGCGTGGGCGGCCGGTCCGAAATCATCGAACTCGATCCCGGCCGAGACCTTGAACTCCGGCCGCGGCCGGACCCGCACCCAGGCCTCCGCGATCACGCCGAGGATGCCCTCGGAGCCGATCAGCAGCCGGTCGGGCGAGGGCCCGGCGCCCGACCCCGGCAGCCGCCGGCTCACCCACGTCCCGCGCGGGGTGATCGCCCGCACCGACTCCACGAGGTCGTCGATGTGGGTCTCCAGGGTCGCGAAGTGGCCGCCGGCCCGAGTCGCGACCCAGCCGCCGAGGGTCGAGTACTCGAAGGACTGGGGAAAGTGGCGCAGGGTTAGACCGTGCTCGCGCAGCTGATCCTCCAGGCCCGGCCCGGTCGCGCCCGCCTGGATCCGCGCCGCCAACGATTGCGAGTCGACCTCCAGCACCCGGTCCAGCTTCCGCAGGTCCAATGAGATCACCGGCCGCTCCCCCAGCCGCGGCTCCACCCCGCCGCAGACGCTGGTGCCGCCGCCGAACGGGATCACCGCCGCCCCCTCCGCCTCGGCCCAGCTCAGCACCGCCTCGATCTCCGACTCGTCCTTCGGAAAGGCGACCAAATCCGGCGGGTTCTCGAACTTCCCGTAAAACCCCCGCACCACATCCCGATACGCCTTCCCAAGCGCATGGGCGATCCGCTCGTAGTGTCCATCCGAGTACAGATCCCCAAACCCACTCGGCACCTTCAGCCGGGGCGCCCGGAGCTCCACCTCCTCCAGCGGCACGGGCTTCTCAACCTCGCCCCCGAACCCAAACCGAGCCCGAATCCCTTCCCCCGCCTCGCGCAGCTGTGTAGCCGTAGGAGCCTGGTCCTCATATCCCCAACCCCAATGCTTGAGCCGCCGCTCAGCCATCAACGGAACCTATTACGTGTCGCGGGTCCGGGGGGAGACCCTCCCAGGACACTCAACATCGAGCCATTGGCGAGATGTGTCCGGGGAGGGTCTCCCCCCGGACCCCCACCAGGCCGCTACCAGTGAACGCCTTTCATCAGGTGCGCAAAGGCCACGGCCTCGGTCGAAGGCGGCTTGTCGCGCGCCTCGTCTTTCTTCCCCTTCGCAGCCTGCGAATCCGGGAAGAGCTTGTAGGCCGTATTGAGGATCGAGTCGCTCGCCTTCGGCGCCACCGCGTACACCAGCTCGCCGAAATTGCCGAGCCTGGTCGCGACCTTCTTCGGCCGCCGGATCATCGCCTTGGCGATCATCTCGGCCGCCTCCTCGGGGGTGATCGCCGGGAACATGTCGTACATCCGCGTCGGCGCGATCATCGGCGTCCGCACCAGCGGCATGTGGACGGTGGTGATGTGGACGTCGTCTTCGATCACCTCGGAGGCGATCACCCGGCTGAACGCGTCCAGCGCCGCCTTCGAGGCGACGTAGGCCGAGAACCGCGGCGGGTTCGTCTGCGTCCCGATCGAGCTGATGTTGATGATGTGGCCGAACTTGCGGCCCCGCATCGCCGGCAGCAGGGCCAGTATCAGCCGCACCGAGCCCAGGTAGTTGAGCTGGATCGTGCGCTCGAAGTCGTGGTAGCGGTCGTAGGAGAGCGAGATCGAGCGACGGATCGAGCGGCCGGCGTTGTTGACCAGGATGTCGACGTGGCCGTGGTAGGTCAGCACCTCGTCGGCCATCCGCTCGATGTCCTCGATGTCGGCGAGGTCGCACTGGTGGATGTGGGCGGTGCCGCCGCCGGCGACGATCTCCTCTTTGGTCTCCTCGAGCTTGTCCAGCGAGCGGGCGACGAGCAGCACGGTGGCGCCGGCGTCGGCGACCTTCAGCGCGGTCGCTTTGCCGATCCCCGAGGAGGCGCCGGTGATCAGCACGACTTTGCCCCGCACCGCGGCGGAGAGCGAGCGGTCCTTGAAGAGGTCGGGATCGAGGTTGCGCTCCCAGTAGTCCCAGACCCTGGTCGCATAGGTCTCCAGCGGCGGCACCTCGATGCCCGAGCCTTTCAGCGCTTTCTGCGCCAGGGTCGAGTCGAAGGAGGTCGGGTAGTCGACGTAGGTGAGCAGCTCCGCCGGCAGGCCGGCCTGCTCGAGCGCCAGCTTCGCCGCGCGCTTGGCGGGGGGGAACAGCCTCAGCGCCGTGCGCACCGCCCCGGTCGCCGGCTCGGTCACGTCGGTCCCCAGTCGCACCGCCATCTGCGGCGCGTCGGCCGCCTTGGCAAAGAGGTTGATCACCTCGCCCGCGGTGTGCGGGTTGGGGTCGGTGAGGTGGAAGGCGCGGCCGTTGAGGCGGGGTTTGTGGGCGATGTGGTCGATCGCCGCGGCGACGTAGTCGACCGGGACGATGTTGATCTCGCCGCCTTCGATTCCCAGAGTCGGCAGCCAGGCCGGCGCCACCCGCCGCAGCCGCTGCAGCGCCTTGAAGAAGAAGTAAGGCCCGTCGATCTTGTCGATCTCACCCGTGCGCGAGTCGCCGACGACGATCCCCGGCCGGTAGACCCGCCAGGGCCGCTGGCACTCGTCGCGGACCAGCCGCTCGGACTCGTGCTTGGTCCGGAAGTAGGGATTGTTGTCCAGCCGTTCGGCCTCGTCGAACATCTCCTCGGTCCAGACGCCCTTGTAGAGGCCGGCGGCGGCGATCGAGCTGACGTGGTGGAAACAGCCCGCCTCCAGCGCGCCGGCGAGCTCGATTGCGTGCCGCGTCCCCTCGACGTTGGCGACCTCCTGGGTCTCCGCGTCGGCGGTGAGGTCGTAGACCGCCGCCAGGTGGAAGAAGTGCTCGATCTCCCCCCGCATCGCCACCAGGTCCTCCTCGGAGACCCCGAGCCCGGGCTGGGTGAGGTCGCCGGTGATCGGCACGATGCGGGCGCCGTCGGCGCCGAAGCTGGTGCGCAGCTCCTCCAGGCGACCGCGCGACCCGGCCCGCACCAGGGCGTAGATCGTGCCCTCCCGCTGGAGCAGTTTCTGAACGAGATTGCGGCCGATGAACCCGGTCGCGCCGGTGACGAAGTAGCTCATTGGGGTACCAGGGTATCTCGATAGCCCTGCCCGTAAACCACTTTCCTTAGACTGGGTTCAGAGATGCCCGAGACGGCGACCGTCCAGATCACCATGCCCGAGATGGGCGAGTCGGTCACCGAGGGCATCGTGCTCGAGTGGCACGTGGCCGAGGGGGACTCGGTCAGCGAGGGCGACACGGTCGTCGAGGTTTCTACCGACAAGGTCGATGCCGAGGTGCCGGCGCCTATGGACGGGGTGATTACGAAGCTGATTGCCTCGGTTGACGACGAGGTTCCCGTCGGAGCGCCTCTTGCCGAGATGGAAGCTGGAAACGGTGAGGGACAAAGCGCTCGGCCCGCGGGTCCCGCCGACGCAGGGGACCCACCGTCTCCTGCAACTGCGCAGGAGACGGTCCCCCCTACGACGTCACCCACGGGAGGGGCGGATTCCTCCCAGGATTCGAACGGATCTGGCAATGGCGCGGGCGCTGATGTGAAAGCGACGCCTGTTGCTCGGCGGGTTGCTGAAGCTACCGGCGTGGATTTGGGCTCGGTTCGGGGTTCGGGGCCGGGTTCGAAGGTCACCAAGGAGGATGTGATGGCCGCCGCTGACGGCGCGGGGAACGGGGCTGCTCCGGCGGTTGGTGAGGCCAGGCAGTTGCGTGGGGCCGCGGCGATGCTCGCCAACGCGATGGACAAGAGCCGGGCTGTGCCTACGGCCACCTCGTTCCGGACGATTGCTGTGGACACGTTGGACGCCAAACGGAAGGCGATCAACTCCGTGCTGAAGGATCGGGGGCTGAAGGTCTCCTTCACCCACCTGGTCGCCTGGGCGATCGTGCAGGCGACCAAGGACTTCCCGGTGATGGTCCGCGTCTTCGCCTCCGAAGACGGCAAGCCGTTCGCGATCGACGGCAGCCCGGTCAACCTCGGGATCGCCGTCGACGTCGAGAAAAAAGACGGCTCCCACGCGCTGATGGTTCCCGCGATCAAGAACGCCGGCGAGCTCGACTTCACCGGCTTCCACTCCAACTACGAAGAGCTGATCGCGAAGACGCGCGAGAACAAGCTCTCCGCCGACGACTTCCAGGGCACCAACATCAGCCTCACCAACCCCGGCGGGATCGGGACGATGGCCTCGGTGCCGCGGCTGCTGAGCGGGCAGAGCGCGATCATCGCGACCGGCTCGATCGCCTACCCACCGGAGTGGAAGCACGCCTCGCCCGAACGCCTGAAGCAGGTCGGCGTCTCGAAGGTGATGACGCTGACCTCGACCTACGACCACCGGGTCATCCAGGGGGCCGAGTCCGGCGCCTTCCTGCGCCGGATCGAGGAACTGCTGCAGGGCGAGGACGGATTCTACGAGGCGCTCGCCGCCGATCTCGGCTTCGAGGCCGCGGTCGTCAGCACCGCCCACCCCGCCTCTGCCTCGGCGCCGCCACTGAGCGCCGCTCCGCCCAGCGCCGAACCGACCACCGCCCCGGGCGAGATCGACGAAGAGCTGCTGCAGGCGGTCCAGGCGGCGACCTCGCTGCTGAAGGCCTACCGCACCCACGGCCACCTCGCCGCCCAGCTCGACCCGCTCGGCTCCGAGCCGAAGGGCGACCCGGCGCTGCAGCCCGAGAACGTCAACCTGACGCCCGAGCTGATGGAGCGGATCCCGGCCTCGATCCTGCGCATCGGGGTCCCCGGAGAAACGCTGCTCGAGGCGCTGCCGCGGATGCGCACTGCCTACTGCGGCACGATCGGCTACCAGGTCGAGCACCTCTCCTCCCACCAGCAGCGGATCTGGCTGCGGGAAATGATCGAGACCGGCGCCCACCGCCAGCCCCTCACCGACGCCGAGAAGAAACGGCTCCTGGACCGGCTGATCGACGTCTTCCAGTTCGAGCGCTTCCTCGAGAAAGCGTATTTGGGGCAGAAGATGTTCTCGATCGAGGGGCTCGACGTCGTCGTCCCGATGCTCGACGAAATCGTCACACTCTCGCAGCGCGACGGGGCCGAGGAGGTCGTCTTCGGGATGGCCCACCGCGGCCGCCTCAGCGTCCTCGCCCACAACCTCGGGCGCTCGGTCGAGTCGATCCTCGCCGAGTTCGAGGGCTCGAAGCAGATCGACGCGGTGAAGGCAGTCGCCTCGATACCTCACGGCGGCACCGGCGACGTCAAGTACCACTACGGCCATCGCGGTGTCTACGAGACGGCAGAGGGCCAGAAGATCTCGGTCCGCCTCTACCCGAATCCGAGCCACCTCGAGTTCGTCGACCCGGTGGTCACCGGCGGCACCCGCTTCCTGCAGCAGGACTTCGAGGGCCCGCAGCTGGCCCTCGACCACAAGCGGGCGGTGCCGGTGCTGCTGCACGGCGACGCCGCCTTCCCCGCGCAGGGCGTGGTCGCCGAGACGCTCAACCTTCAGGCGCTGCCCGGCTACACCACCGGCGGCACGATCCACGTCATCCAGAACAACCAGGTCGGCTTCACCACCGACCCCTCAGACGCCCGCTCGACCCCGTACGCCGCCGACATGGCGAAGGGGTTCAACGTCCCGATCATCCACGTCAACGCCGACGACGTCGAGGCCTGCGTCGCCGCCGTGCGGCTGGCGATGGCCTACCGCGAGCGCTGGTGCCGCGACGTGGTCATCGACGTGATCGGGTACCGCCGCTTCGGCCACAACGAGACCGACGAGCCGGCCTACACGCAGCCGACGATGGCGGCGGCGATCAAGTCCCACCCGCCGGTCTCCGAGCTCTACGCCGAGAAGCTGATCGAGGAGGGAACCGTCTCCGCCGAGGAGGTCGGCCAGGCCTCCGACGAGCGCCACAGCGAGATGTCGGGAGCGCTGAAGGCCCTGCGGGAGAAGATGGAGGCGGGCGAGTACGAGGACCCGACCGTGACCGGCGTCACCAGCAGCACCGGCGAACTGCTCGACCGCACCGCGAGCCCGCCCGTCCACACCGCCGTCGAGGCAGAGAAGCTGCGGGCGATCAACGAGGAGCTGCTGCGGACCCCGGAGGGCTTCAACGTCCACCGCAAGCTGCGCCGCCCGCTTGCGCGCCGGGTCGAGGCGCTGGAGCAGGGCGGGGTCGACTTCGGCCAGGCCGAGGCGCTCGCCTTCGGCTCGTTGCTGACCGACGGCGTCCACATCCGCCTCACCGGCCAGGACACCGAGCGCGGCACCTTCTCCCACCGCCACCTCGTCCTCCACGACGAGAACACCGGCCTCGAGTACACGCCGATGCAGAACCTGGAGGACGCCTCCGCCCCCTTCGAGCTCTACAACAGCCCGCTTTCGGAGATCGCCTGCCTCGGCTTCGAGTACGGCTACTCGGCGGCCAGCCCCAGCGCCCTGGTCCTCTGGGAGGCGCAGTTCGGCGACTTCGCCAACGCCGCCCAGGTGATCATCGACAGCTTCATCGTCTCCGGCGAGTCGAAGTGGGGGCAGACGACCCGCCTGACGATGCTGCTGCCGCACGGCTACGAGGGATCGGGGCCCGAGCACTCGAGCGCTCGGATCGAGCGCTTTCTCGCCCTCGGCGCCGAGGGCAACATCCGCATCGCCTACCCGACCACCGCCGCCCAGTACTTCCACCTGCTGCGCCGCCAGGCTCTGATCAAGAAGCCACGGCCGCTGATCGTCTTCACCCCGAAGGGTCTGCTGCGCCTCGACAAGGCCGCCGCCAACCTCGAGCAGCTGACCGCGGGCGAACTGCACTTCATCCTCGACGACCCGACTGCCGCCGAGCGCCGCGAGAAGGTCGAGCGCCTCGTGCTCTGCACCGGCAAGGTCTACTACGACATGGACGGCAACGACCACCGCGCCGGTGCCGAGAACGTCGCCATCGCCAGGGTCGAGGTCCTCTACCCCTTCGCCAAGGAACAGCTGGAACGGCTGATCGCCGCCTACCCGAACCTGAAGGAGATCGCCTGGGTCCAGGAGGAGCCGCGCAACATGGGCGCCTGGAAGGTGATGTCCCGCCGCATGCCCGACGTCCTGCCCGAGGGCGTCGCCCTCACCTACATCGGTCGCCAGGGCCGGGCCAGCACCGGCGAGGGTTACTCGGGCGCCCACGCGCGCGAGCAGGAGCGGATCGTGCTCACCGCCCTGACTCCCGGAACCTGACGCCGGTGGCGCGGCGCAAACCGTTCGAGAAGCCCGTCCCGGGCGAGCTGTTCGTCTGGGTGAAGCGCCTCTCCTGGGTGGAGCTGGGGATCTTCGCCGGGCTGCTGCTCTTCTGGCTGGCGCCCGGCTTCGAGACCCCGACGATGCTCTTCGGCTGGGCCCACGGCCTCGGCTTCATCGCCCTCTGCGTGCTGATCTGGATCGCCTGCGTGCGCAAGGAGTCCCCCTACACCCTGCTCGCCGCGACCCTTACCCCGGTCGGCCCGGTCGGCAGCGTGATCGGAATCGAGTTGATCGAACGCAAGGGCTGGGGTATAGGTGTACAACCGAGTTCCCAGGTAGCCGAGAGGGAAAGCCACCCGAACCGGGCCAAAACGCTCGATTCCGCTTGACCGAGGCCTGACGAGCCTGTATAGCTAAACGCTGACTGTTCCTCAGGGCAGTCCCGCCAGGGGGAACGGCCGCGTCGGCATCCCTCCCTGGCTACCGACGCGCAGGTGCAGTGTGGGTCGCGCGGACCCCCCTGCCTCCCGCGGCCCCGCTGCGCCTACTTTTTGAGATTACGCAGTACGGTCTGCAAGATACCGCCGTTTACGAAGTACGTGACCTCGTTCGGGGTGTCCAGCCTGACCGTCGCCTCGAAGGACTTCTCGCTGCCGTCGTCGGCGCGGGCGGTGACGGTCACGGTCTTCGCCCGACCGTTTTCGAGGTCGCCGACGTCGAAGCTCTCGGCACCGGTGAGGCCCAGCGAGGCGACGTTCTCGCCGGCGGCGAACTGCAGCGGCAGCACCCCCATCCCGATCAGGTTGGAGCGGTGGATGCGCTCGTAGCTCTCGGCGATCACCGCCCGCACCCCGAGCAGCTTGGTCCCCTTGGCGGCCCAGTCGCGCGAGGAGCCGGAGCCGTACTCCTTTCCGGCGAGTACGACGAGAGGCACGTTTTCGGCTGCGTAGCGCGTCGCCGCGTCGTAGATCGTCGTCTCCTCGCCGTCGGGGAAATGCCGGGTGTAGCCACCGGCGCGGTCGACGAGCTGGTTGCGAAGGCGGATGTTGGCGAAGGTGCCGCGGATCATCACCTCGTGGTTGCCGCGCCGCGATCCGTAGGAGTTGAAGTCCTCGACCTCGACGCCCTGCTCGGTCAGCCAGCGGCCGGCCGGGCTGTCGCGTTTGATCGCTCCGGCGGGCGAGATGTGGTCGGTGGTGATCGAGTCGCCGAGGAGGGCGAGCACGCGGGCGCCGGCGATCGGGGAAACGCCGGGGGCCTGGGCCGGCATCTGCTCGAAGAAGCTCGGCCGACGGACGTAGGTCGAGTCGGGCCAGTCGTAGCGGTCGCCGGAGGGAACCTCGACCGCGTTCCACATCTCGTCGCCGCTGAAGACCTCGGCGTAGTTGCGTTCGAACATCTCGGATTGAACGGCGGTGCCGACCACCTGCATGATCTCCTCAGCGGTCGGCCAGACGTCGCGCAGAAATACGGGCGCTCCATCCTGTCCCTCGCCGAGCGGCTCGGTCTCGAGGTCGATGTCCATACGCCCGGCGAGTGCATAGGCAACCACCAGGGGCGGGCTGGCGAGGTAGTTCGCTTTCACGTCCTGGTTGATCCGGCCCTCGAAGTTGCGGTTGCCGGAGAGCACCGCGCAGACGGCGAGGTCCTTCTCGGCGATCGCGGCGGAGATCTCCGGGGCAAGCGGCCCGGAGTTGCCGATGCAGGTGGTGCAGCCGTAGCCGACGAGGTTGAACTGGAGCGCGTCGAGGTACTCGGTCAAGCCTGCCCGCTCGAGGTAGTCGGTGACCACCGTCGATCCCGGCGCCAGCGAGGTCTTCACCCACGGCTTGCGCTCGAGGCCCCGTTCGACCGCGTTGCGGGCCAGCAGGGCGGCCCCGACCATCACGCTCGGATTGGAGGTGTTGGTGCAGCTGGTGATCGCGGCGATGACGACGTGGCCGTGGTCGAGCTCGACCACGGTCCCGTCGGACAGGGTGACGGTGACGGCGTCGTGGCTGCGGGTCGTGTCGACCGCGGTACCGCTGACCGCCGGGCGCGGTTTGCTCGCCCCGTCGTCGTGGTCCTCGGCCGGCGGGTCGGAGGCGGGGAAGGACTCTTCGATCGCCTCGTCGAGGCCGGCGCTCATCTGCTCGGCGGCCTCGGGGTCGAACTCGCACATCGCCTCGAGGAAGGCCTGCTTGGCCTGCGAGAGCGGTACCCGGTCCTGCGGCCGTTTCGGCCCGGCCAGGCTCGGCACCACCTCGCCGAGGTCGAGCTCCAGCAGGTCGGAGAAGACGGGGTCCTCGCCGCTGCCGTCGGCGAACATTCCCTGCTCGCGGGCGTAGGCGTCGACCAGCTCGATCGTCTCGGTCGGGCGCCCGGTGAGGTCGAGGTAGCGGAGGGTCTCGGCGTCGACCGGGAAGATCGCGCAGGTCGAACCGAACTCCGGCGACATGTTGCCCAGCGTGGCGCGGTCGGCGAGGCCCAGCGTCGGCAGGCCCGGCCCGAAGAACTCGACGAACTTGGAGACGACGCCGCGCTCGCGCAGCATCTCGGTCACGGTGAGGACGAGGTCGGTCGCCGTCGCCCCCTCCGGCAGCTCGCCGGAGAGCTTGAAGCCGACGACCTGAGGCAGCAGCATCGAGATCGGCTGTCCCAGCATCGCCGCCTCGGCCTCGATCCCGCCGACCCCCCAGCCGAGGACGCCGAGGCCGTTGACCATCGTCGTGTGCGAGTCGGTACCGACGAGAGTGTCGGGGTAGGCCTGCAGCGTGCCGCCGTTCTCGCGGCTGTAGACGACCTGGGAGAGGTACTCGAGATTGACCTGGTGGCAGATCCCGGTCGCCGGCGGGACGACGCGGAAGTTGTCGAAGGACTGCTGCCCCCATTTGAGGAAGGAGTAGCGCTCGAGGTTGCGCTTGAAGTCGTGCTCGGCGTTGACCGCGAAGGCGCGCTCGTTGCCGAAGGCGTCGACCTGGACCGAGTGGTCGATCACCAAATCGACGTCGACCAGCGGGTTGATCGCTGCCGGGTCGCCGCCGATCTCGTCCATCGCGTCGCGCATCGCCGCCAGGTCGACGACGGCGGGAACCCCGGTGAAGTCCTGCATCAGGACGCGGGCGGGCTGGAAGGGGATCTCGGCGCTGGGCTCGGCGGCGGCGTCCCAGGAGGCGATCGCCTCGACGTCGGCGGCGCTGACCGAGACCCCGTCCTCGAGCCGCAGCACGTTCTCCAGCAGGACCTTGATCGAGTAGGGCAGGCGGGCGACGTCGAAGCGCTCCGGCAGCGCGTCGAGGCGGAAGATCTCGAACTCGCGCCCCCCCACCTCGAGGGTCGATCGGGCGCCGAAGGAATCGCTGCTGCTCACGAAATCGAGTCTAAGGAAAACGCCGCGTCGGCCGGGCGTGGCTCAGCGCTTGTCGGCCGAATGGCCGGAGGCGATGGCCTCTGCTGCTTTTTGGCCGGCGCTGCCGCTTTGCACCTTGACGCTGAGCGAGGGGCTGACCAGGGCCAGGTGAGCGCCGAAGCGCTGGGCCAGTGTGGCGATGGTCACCTCGACCTTGTTGCGCTCGATTGCCTTGGCAGTGGCCTCGCCGACCTGTCGGGGGGTGGCAGTGCCCATCCCCGGCGGCGGCTTGGAGCCGGCGTCGGCGAACATGCCGGCGTCGCGGATGAAACCCGGCGAGACGATCGAGACGCCGACCCCGTGCGGGATCAGGTCGGCGCGCAGGCCGAGGGCGAAGCCGCGGAGGCCGAACTTGGTCGCGTTGTAGATCGAAGAGCGGGGGCTGGCGGCCTTGCCGGAGAGCGAGGCGACGAAGACGAGGTGCCCGCTGCCAGCCTCGAACATCGCCGGGTAGAGGGCGCGGGCGAGCAGCATCGGCGCCTCGAGGTTGACCCGCAGCGCCCGCTTGACCTCATCGGCGCTGAACTCGTCCACCTTGCCCGCGCCGGGCAGGCCGGCGTTGGCGACGAGGATCTCGGTGCCGGCGGCCTCGGCGGCGAGGCGCTCGGCGGCGCCCGGCTCGGCGAGGTCGGCGGGGAGCACCGAATGGCCGCTGCCGGGCAGGCTGGCGGCCATCTCCTCCAGCGCCTCGCGGTTGCGGGCGCTCAGGGTGAGGACGGCACCGCGCTCCGCCATCGAGGTGGCGATCGCCCTTCCCAGCCCTCCCGTTGCCCCGGTGAGGAGCGCTCTGCGGCCCGAAAGGTTCATCCCAACGCGCAAGCTACCAGCCCCGGTGTCGAACAGATTCTCGATGGGAGCGGGAACTCCAGTCAAATATTTGCGTTTTGTGAGCAATGCGCCGCGCGATGGTCTACACTGCCGCCGGTCAGTAACCGAAACGCCGAATCCCCGGCGCAAAGAGTGTCCGGGGAGCGGGGGAACCACGTTTTCGGGGCTAACCCACCAAGTCCGAGGTGGGAGCGCAGGCTCCTTTCGCGCTAGCCCGACAGCTAACCCCGTAGGCCGACGAAGGAGAATCGGTTTGCGTCACAACTTCAGGTTGGCTGGGCTTGCGTTCGTCGTCGCCCTCTTCGCCACCGCCTTTTTCGCCCCGGGCAGCGCCTCCGCCGCTTGCACGACCGGCGGCATGTCGCCCGCCGAAGTCGACATCTGCACGCCGACCGCAAAGGCGAAGCTGCTCGACAACGGGATATTGGTCCCGCCGAAAAGCGCCCCCGCCCGCGTCAAGAAGGTGATCGCCGCCGCGAACAAGATCGTCACCAAGCCGTACATCTACGGTGGCGGCCATGCCCGCTGGTGGGACCGCGGCTACGACTGCTCCGGCGCCGTCTCCTTCGCCCTCCACGGCGGCAAATTCCTCGAAAGCCCGCTTCCCTCCGGCCCGATGGCCAAGTGGGGCGAAGAAGGCGAAGGCCGCTGGATCACCGTCTGGAGCAACGCAGGCCACGCCTATGCCGAAGTGGCCGGCTTCCGCTGGGACACCTCCGGAAACGGCGGCGGCGAAACGGGCCCCCGCTGGCACGAAGACCTGCGCGACAACGTCGGCTTCGTCTCGCGTCACCCGACCGGCTACTAAGTAGCGGTTTATTTGGAGGGGGTGGGTTGCCTCCTCCGGGAGCACCTCCGCCGAGTGTTGCGGGATCGGCTGACGCCTCAAAAGCTTTTGGCTCGGCTCCATGCTGAGTACCCGGAGGAGGCAACCCACCCCCTCTTCCAACAGCATTTGATGGACGGGTACCGTCGAGCGGTGGTCAAGGGTCGGGCGAGGTTCGTGCTTGGGGCCCAGCTGTTGAGAGACGGGAGCGGGATCTGGGTTCCGTGGTTCGTTTCGGACGAACAGCGACCGAAAGGAACCACGGAACGGCTCGGGCGAGCGGGTCGGTGGGGGTCCCTGGGTACTCAGCATGGAGCTGCGCCAGTCACTCCCGAGGCGCCAGCCATTTCCTGGTCGCGCGGCGGAGGTGCTCTCAGGGACCCCCACCGACCCGCTCGCCCTCATCCCGTCGCCGTACTCCAATACGGCTAAGCCTCCCGGGCCAGTTTGTCCTTGCAATCCGCACCTTCACGGATAACGTCACACGCATAGACACCTCGGTTCCCGACATCCGTCTTGCCGGCCTGACGAAGTACTACGGCGAGGTTGCCGCAGTTGTCGGGATCGACTTGGAGATCGCCCAGGGGGAGTTCTTCACGATGCTGGGCCCATCGGGCTCGGGCAAGACGACGACGCTGCGGATGATCGCCGGCTTCGAGGACCCGAGCGACGGAACGATCGAGCTGGCAGGTGAGGACGTCAGCGGGGTGCCGCCCTACGACCGCGCCGTCAACACGGTCTTCCAGGACTACGCCCTCTTCCCGCACATGAGCGTGGGCGAAAACATCGCCTACGGGTTGAAGGTGGCCAGGGTCCCCAAGGATGAGCGCCAGAAGCGCGGCGAGGAGGCCCTGGAGATGGTGCGCCTGCCCGGCTACGCCGAGCGCAAGCCGGGTGAGCTCTCCGGCGGGCAGCGGCAGCGGGTGGCGCTGGCGCGGGCGATCGTCAACCGGCCCAAGGTGCTGCTCCTGGACGAGCCGCTCGGCGCCCTCGACCTGAAGCTGCGCGAGGAGATGCAAACCGAGCTGAAGGCGATCCAGGGCGAGGTCGGGATCACCTTCGTCTACGTCACCCACGACCAGGACGAGGCGCTGACGATGAGCGACCGGATCGCCGTCTTCAACAACGGTCGGATCGAGCAGGTGAGCACGCCGCTCGAGCTCTACGAGCGCCCGGCCAACGAGTTCGTCGCCGGCTTCGTCGGCGTCTCCAACCTGATCGAACGGGGCGGCGAGCGGATGACGATCCGCCCCGAGAAGATCGAGCTGCTCGAGCCCGGCGCTCCAACCGACGGCCTCCACACGGAGAGCGGTCGCGTCGTCGACGTCGCCTACGCCGGCAGCATCACCCGCTTCACGGTCCAGCTCGAGCAGGGGGAGAAGCTCCAGCTGGTCAGACAGAACGTGGAGAGCGCGTCCTCGGGCGCGTTGCCAGGGCAGGGAAACGATGTCCTAGTCGGGTGGCGTCCCGAGCACGCGGCCGCCGTCGGCGGGAAGTCAACCAAACAGGAGGTAGCACCATCATGAGGAGAAGGGATGGCAACCCCGCCCGGACGGCGTGGCTCGTCGTCGCCGGCCTGGTCGTGTTCATGCTCGCGCTCGCCGGGTGCGGCGGCGGAGACGACTCGACCACCGGCGGCAGCAGCGATGAAGCACTGCAGAAGGTCGGCAAAGGAGAGGGCGAAGTCTCACTGATCTCCTGGGCCGGCTACGTCGAACCGGACTGGAGCAAACCGTTCGAACAGAAAACCGGCTGCAAGGTCAACAACAAGGAAGCCGGCACCTCGGACGAAATGGTCGAGTTGATGAAAACCGGGCAGTACGACGGTGTCTCGGCCTCGGGTAACGCCACCGCCCGCCTCGTTGCCGCCGGTCTCGTCGCCCCGGTCAACACCGACCTGGTCCCCAACTACGGGACGGTCTTCGCCGACCTCAAGGACCAGCCGTACAACACCTTCGACGGTGTCAACTACGGGATTCCCCACGGTCGCGGCGCCAACCTGCTGATGTGGAACGGGGACGATGTCAGCCCGGCACCGGACTCCTGGAACGTGACCCTCGACCCCAAGGTCGCCGCCAAATACAAAGGCAAGATCAGCCAGTACGACGACCCGATGTCGATCGCCGAAGCGGCGGTCTACCTGAAGACCCACGAGCCGGACCTGGGGATCGAAAACCCCTACGAGCTGAACCAGGAGCAATTCGACGCGGCCGTCGGTCTGCTGGAAGAACAGCAGGCGCTGGTCGGCGAATACTGGTCTGAAGCGGCCAAGCAGATCTCCGCCTACGCCGGTGGCGACGTCCAGGTCGGCACCACCTGGCAGTACCAGTACTTCGCGCTGAAGGAAGAAGGCGTGCCGGTCAAAGCCAGCCCGGCGAGCCAGGGCTTCCTGCCGAAGGAGGGTGCGACCGGCTGGTCGGACACCTGGATGATCGCCAAGGACGCCAAACATCCCAACTGCATGTACGAGTGGATGAACTGGATCATCGAACCGAAGGTCAACGCCGAAGTCGCCGAATGGTTCGGTGAGGCTCCGGCGCAGGAACTCGCCTGCAAAGAGACGGCGAACAAGAATTTCTGCGCCGAATACCACGCCGAAGAACCGCAGTTCTGGGAGCGGGTTTACTACTGGGAAACCCCGCTGGCCGACTGCGGCAACGGCGAGGAAGATTGCATGGACTACAACGCCTGGGTCAAAGCCTGGACCACGATCAAAGGCTGATTTAGGTCGGCTGATTGATGGCATCTGAAGC
>Ga0307280_10000047_pt1 | contig 25516 bp, 21 predicted proteins | sample ER_DNA_119_FD_194479 | JGI IMG/M metagenome (GOLD analysis project Ga0307280, IMG submission 194479) | Bulk soil microbial communities from the East River watershed near Crested Butte, Colorado, United States - ER_DNA_119 | ecosystem: Environmental > Terrestrial > Soil > Floodplain | place...
CCCTTGCAGAGGTTGGTCGAGTTGACGAACAGGCCCTTCTTGCCGCCCTGCATGTTCAAGACGAATTTCGAGACCGGGGCGTCGGGGACCATTTCGAAGGTGCTGCGCAGGCGCCCGCCCTTGACCGAGTCGACCCGGCCGTCGAGGTTGACGTGGATCTGGTTGTTGTGCAGGGGGGCAGGAAGGGCTCACCGCGGTGACCGTTCGTCGTCTGCGGCGGCAAAACAAGCCGTTGACCTGGTCCGGGGGGCCGCTCAATCTTTCCCAGCGATCCGGTCCTCGCCGCGGCCGTCTCGGCGACAAACCGGCATATCTCATGCGCGGGTGCCGACCGCTACGCGAGGTTCGGATCGGGCTGGCACTCAGCCGGCCATGGGGCCTAGAAGGAATGGGCGAAACCCGCGTGTGCGGGCTGGCGAGCGTCAGACCAAGCGGGGGTAGGACGCAGGGAGGCCGAATGGCAGCGCCATTCGGCCGACTGAGGACGACGCCCGCGCAGTGTGTCCGGCGCCGCCAGACGTGCGCGGGGGTTTCGCCAGTCCCTCCTAGGGGCCGTAGTGCTGCTGGGAGGGCACCCAGTTGACTCCGCGGCCGTTGGCGAGGCGGTAGTCGACGGCGGCGGGATTGAGGAAGGCCGGGGCGCAGTCGGTGCTCGAGCCGGGCGGCACGCCCCAGCCGCTGTCGTTGCAGTAGGTGTTGTTCGACCCCGTCAGCGAGGGCACGCTGCCGCCACCGTCGGTCATGCTCAGGCGGTTGAAGACGTTGTCGGAGAACTCGATGTTCGTGTAGGTGCCGGTCAGCACCGCGGTGCCGCCGCCGGACCCCCAGCCCACCGTGTTGTGCTTCATCTCACCGTTGGCGATCGGCCCATACACCTGCCAGGGCGAGAGCTGGTAGCCGCTGCACAGCGAGGCCGGTTCGCACGGCAGGTCCTGGTCGACGATCAGGTTGTTGCTGGCGATAAAGCCGTCGATCGCTTTGCCCTGGTCCTTGACGAAGAAGCCCTGACCGCCGAAATCGTGCAGGTAGTTCTTGCGGAAGACGAGGTGGTCGCCGACCCAGACGGTCTGGAAGACGTCGTTGTGGCCGCCGCGCTCGGTGTTCCCCCTGAACTCGTTGCCTTCGACCAGCAGGCCGACGCCGTCGCCGTCGCCGTCGTGGAACACGTTTGCCCGGATCTGGTCCTCGCTCATCTTGCCGTCGAAGTAATTGCCGGTGATCTCGGTGTCCTCGCACTGGTCCGGGGGTTCGGCCGTGCAGACGAAGACGCCGTAATGACCGCCGGAGAGGATGCGGTTGTGGTCGACCACGGTGCGATCGACGTTGCGGCTGATGCTCACTCCCCCGTCGATCACGAATCGGGAGATCGTGTAGCCCGAGGCGTTGACCGAGACGCTGCCAATCCTCGCCCCACCCGGATTGGCGGCGGTCAGAGTGACTCCGGGGGCCGCCTTCGAGGAGCTCAGCGAGATGCCGCCATAGGTTCCGTTCGCGAGGCATACGACCGAGCCGGCGGACGCCGATCCGAGCGCGCTCTGCGCCGCCGAGACCGAGCTGACCGTCTGGTCGCAGCCGGATTCGACGGGTGGTTCTTCAGTCGGTGGTTCTTCAACGGGCGGTTCTTCGACCGGAGGTTCTTCAGTCGGCGGTTCTTCGACCGGGGGCTCCGAGGGTGCCGTCACCGTCCAGCTCTGCGTGGCGGGCGTCGGGTCGGTGTTGCCGGCCGCGTCGGTCGCCTGAACGGCAAACTGGTGTAAGCCGGCATCCAGCGAGTCATAGGAGACTGACGTATCGCATTCCACCCAGGATTCGGTGTCGAGCCTGCAGGCGAAGGTCACTCCCGCCTCCGAGGCGGTGAACGCGAAGCTGGCCGTCGTTTCGGTGGTACGCGGGTCGGGGCCGTCGACGATGGCGGTGTTTGGTGCTTTCGTGTCGACAGGGGTCCCCGGATCTACCGGCGGGGTGTGAGGCTGACCATGGCCGTGGCGGCGATGGTGACGCGGGAAGAGGCGCGAGCGCTCGACCAGGGTCGGTCGCCTGAGGATATCCCTGCCGCTGCACCTCGCCGGGGCGGACCCTCCGGCCTCGGAGTTGGCGCAAATGGCGCTGGCGCGATGCTTGCCTACACCGCGATGCTTGCTCACTCCCGACCATGCCAAGGCGAGGGCACTGCCGGCCGCAATCGTCACCAGCAAGGCCGCCAGGGCGACGAGGCCCCGGGACATTCCGCGCACCATCAGTGAACGCATTGCGTCTCCTCCTCACATCGGACTGGTTCGAGGGTTCCCACCTCCACCGCTCAAGATTCTGAAACAGACGGTGGACGAATGTCGGGTACCCCCCGTGCAATCGACCGAAACATCGCATTCCCAAGCCATCCGAGCGAGCCAGAAAGCTGCAAACTGCTACCAAAACCGACCAAATGTGATCTTTTTGGAGTCTCTAAGGCCCGAAATGGCGCTGCTGCGGCGCCCAGGTGACGCCCCGTCCACCGCGCACCCGGTAATCATCTAGTTGCGGCGCCCGGAAGCGCGGCGAGCAGGAAACGATCTCCCCCTCGACGGGCACCGGCCAGGAGCCCCCCGAGGACTGCCTCTGACAGCGGGTGTTGTCATGGAACCGCGCCGCGGAGAGGTCGGCCGAGGTCCAGAACTTGTAGACGACGTTCGCTTCGATCCGTGCCCTCGTACCGTCCGACTCCTGGAAGGCGGCGATCGCCCCGTTGCCCCAAATCGTGTTCCGGCGCATCGTCAGCCCCGAGTGGGGGCCGAAGATCTGCAGGTCGCTGGGTGCGCCGCACCCCTCCGCGCCAGGCGCGCAGGGCGCTTCGTTGCGGAGGATCAGGTTGTCCTCGACGAGGATGCCCCTGATCGCGCGCCGCTGGTCCTTTACGAAGAACCCCTGGCAGCGGTTGTCGTGCAGGTAGTTGCCGCGGTAGACGAGGTGGTCCCCCACCCACACCGTCTGCAGGCAGTCGCTGTGGTTCCCGTTCTCCCTGATGTTGGTGAACTCGTTGTTCGCGACCAGGGCCCCCACACCGTCCCCGTCGGCGTCGTGGTACCGGTTGAGCCTGATCGCGTCCTCTCCGAACGGACCGATGAACTGGTTGCCGACGATCGCGACGTCGTCGACGGTGGTCGTGGTGGTCGGCCCGGCGTCGATGCCGAGGTAACCGCCGGCGATGCGATTGTGGGCGACCGTTACGCCAATGGTGCCCGGCTCGATGCTGACTCCGTCGTCGATCACGAACCGCCCCAGAGTGACCCTCGAGCGTCCGAGCTCGACGGCCGCGATGGTCGCCTTGCCGCGATGCTCGGCGCGCACGGTCACCCGCGGAGCGGACGTGCCGGCGTCTTCGAGGACGAGGCTCCCGTAGGTACCGTCGGCGAGGCAGACCACGTCATGCTCACCGGCATCCGCGACCGCCTCCCCCAGCTCAGGGAGTGAATGGCGCACCACGGTGCACTCGAACTTCCCGCTCGCCGCCGCGGCTCCGCCGCTGCCGCCCACGGGCCCTGTCGACCCCCACCAGAAGCCGATCGCCACCAGCGCCGCAAAGGCGAAGACGACCATCGCGAGCCCGCGCCTGGTCGAATTCATCTCAATTCCCCATCGCCACGGGAGAGGTGGCGTCGCGGATCAGCAGAGCCGGCTCGCCGTCGCCGTCGGCTGCCACGGCGTAGACGTTGATCCCGTTCGAGTACACCAGGGTGTCGGCGTCGAGCCACTCGGCCTGATCGTCGATCGAGCGTTCCTCCGCCACCGGGTGGTCGCCGAGCGTCGCCAGGTCGAGCACATGCAGTCGCCAGCGGTTCGTGCCCTCGATCCTGCTCTTGAAGGCGATCCGCTTGCCGTCCGGTGAGAGCGAGGGGCACTCGACCCCGTCCCGCAGCACCCGCACCTCGCGGCCGCCGACGCTGCCTTCGACCAGGTAGTGGTGGTCGCCGGTGCCGAGGGTCGCGTAGAAGCGATCGGAATCGCCGGGGTCGAAGGTGATCCCCCAGAAGTTGAAGTCGACGGAGTCGAAGCGGGCGCCGTCCTTGCTGACGTCGAACTGCTCCAGCTGCCCGATCGTCTCGCCGCTCTTCATGTCGAGCAGATAGGTGCGGGTCGAGAATGCGGTCGGCGTAGAGAGGTAGGCGTCGCCGCTGACGAACACGGTCATCGCTCCGTAGCGGCCGTCGGCCGAGACGCGGGCGCGCGAGGGCAAACCGGTGAGGCGGATCGAGTGCTGAGGACGGAGCTCGTCGTCGAACACCGAAGCGGTGTAATCGACCCCCGAAGCGGCAACCCCCATGCAGATCCCGTGACCGGCGGCGTAGTAGACCCGCTCGCAGGCGAGGTCCTCGGAGCGCCGCCGCACCTTGCCGTCCTCGACGACGAAGACACCGCCGTTGAGTGCCGGGTTGGCGGGATCGACCGCTCGGACCATCACCGCGACGTCGCTGGAGGACGCCGCCGCGCTGGGGCTGGCGTCGGTCGAGGTCTCGCCGGGACCGAGCGCGGCGTAGGCCACGTAGCCGCCGCCGACCAGGACGCAGACGACGATCAGCGCGACGGTGATCTTGCCGCCGCGGCTATCCATCCAGAGCAGCGCCCTGGGCCCGGAGGAGCAACGGTGCGGCCACGGCGATGGCCAGCGCCAGCGCGGCGGCGAAGATCAGGACCGCGGTGTGGAGGCCGATCGCGAACCAGAGCGCCCCGAAAGCGACCGAGGAGACGAGGCGACCGAGGCTGACCACGGTGATCAGGATCCCGATCCCGCTCGCCTGCAGATCCTCCGGCAGCAGCGCCCCCGCCAGCGCCGTCAGGACGCCTTCGGTGGCGGCGAAGTAGCCGCCGAGGGCGACAAGGCAGACGATCAGGACCAGGAGCCCGACCGAGGTCGTCAGCAGCACCCCGTAGACGACGAACAGCAGCGCCTGGCCGGCCAGCAGCACCGGCACCTTGCCGATCCGGTCGGCGAGCTGGCCGACCGGGATCGCCAGGCCCATGAAGGAGATCGCGGTCATCACGTAGAGCAGCGGGAACACCGCCGGCTCGAAGTCGATCGTGCGCTGCAGGCCGACGTAGATCATCGCGTCGGAGACGCTGGCGACCGAGAGCCCGGCGGCGGCGAGCAGCAGCGGCGCGAAGCTGCGGTCCCGCAGCAGCGAGAGGGCGGCGCCCAGGCGCGGCGGCGTCCCCTCGCGCGGCGCCCGGCGCGGCTTGCCTTCGACGTTGAGGACGAGGACCGCGAGGCCGAGGACGGCGAACAGGGTGCTGACGACGAAGACGGCGTCGAAGCGCGCCGGCGCCAGGAAGAGGATCCCGAAGGCGATCAGCGGGCCCAACATCGCCCCGACGCTGTCCATCGCCCGATGCACGCCGAACGAGGTGGCGAGCTTGTCCTTGGCACTGGAGAGCGAGATCAGCGCGTCGCGCGGAGCGGTGCGGATCCCCTTGCCGACCCGGTCGACGGCGACGATCGCGCCGACGCCCCCGACCGTGTTGCCGGCGGCGACCAGCGCCACCTTGCCGAGAGCGGAGAGGCCGTAGCCGATCCCCGCCACCTCCTTGTGGCGGCGCCAGCGGTCGGAGGTGAACCCGCTCGCGACCTGGACCAGCGCGGCGGCGCCGCGGTAGGTGCCGTCGATCGCGCCGAAGACGAGCGGGCTGGCTCCCAGCGAGAAGACCAGGTACATCGGCAGCACCGTCGCGACCATCTCCGCCGAGACGTCGGTCAGCAGGCTGACGGCGCCGAGCATGATCACGTTGCGCGGCACCCGCAGGCGGGCCGACCCGCGCGCCCAGAGGCGCGGCTTCAGCAGGGCTTTGGAGGCTTCGACCTGGTACATGGCTTCTCGGCGAGAGCCAGTCCGAGGTGAACGGCGGACCCTCTAGGAATGCAACGCGCCGACTAGTCCTTTTCTCGCACTCTCGTCCAGCGGCTGGCCGGAAAGGCCGAGGCGCTCGGCGGTTTCCTCGGCCACCCCTTCGGCGAACCCCATCACCGAGTCGCCGTTGAGGAGGTAGGGGTAGATCTGCGCGTTGGAGGCCAGCGCCAGTCCCGGAACGCCCGGCCAGACCGGCGCCACCCGCGGCGCCGAGTCGCCGCGGACCTGGTGAACCGGCTCGACCAGCTTCGCCCGCTGCACGGTCCAGTCGACGACCTCGTCGCGGCTGAAGCCGGGCGAGAGGCGGGCGAGGTAGTCGGTGAAGCGGCGGTAGACGGACTCGTCGTCCTCGCTCTGCTCCGGCGCCTCGGGATCGCAGTACTTGGGCAGGTAGACCAGCTCCAGGCCGTCGGTGTGCTCGGTGCCGAGTACCTGGGTCGTTTCCACGGCGCTGGTCAGCGGCGTCGGCTCGGTGATGTTGATCGCGTAGTAGGGCAGCAGCCGGCGCCGCACCTTGACGATCGGGCAGACGACGCCGAGCCAGCGCTGCGGGTAGCCGCTGAGCAGGTGCTGGTGGCGCTCGGGGAGCAGGAAGCGCAGCGCCGGCGGCTGCAGGGTCGGGATCGTCAGGTCGAACTCCAGCGTCTCGCCCTCCAGCTCGACCCCGGTGACCGAGCCGTCCTCGGCCAGCGCCAGGCCGGTGACCGCCGCTCCGGTCCGGGCTTCGACGCCGAGCTCCCGGGCGCGCGCCACCATCGCGTCGATCAGGCGCTGGTGGCCGCCGACGATGTGGCCCATTTCCTCGCCGCCGCTCCCTTTGCTGGCGCGGGCGCCGGACATCCGCCGCGTGCGCGCCCAGAGGTAGGTCGCCGGCAGCCCCGAGGGGTCGCCGTCGAAGCGCGTGTCGAGCAGGGGTTTCCAGATCCGCTCCCAGACCTGGTTGCCGCAGATCCGCCGCAGCCAGGTCTCGAGCGGAACCGTCTCCAGATGCTCGTAGGAGCTGCGCAGCTGGCACTGGGCGACGAATGCGCCCAGCCGCAGCCGCGCAGGCGGGCTCAGCGGCGAGAACCGCAGCAGGTCGCCGACGCCGTTGAAGTCGTGCATCTCGCCGTTCGAGAAGAAGCCGGCGCCGACAGGGTTGAAGCGCAGCTGGTCACCGAGACCGACCTCCTCGGCCATCGCGATCATCCGCTGGTCGGAGGGGGTGATGACGTGGTAGAAGCGGTCGACCTCGTGGCCGCCGAAGTCGAAGGTGCCGGCGAGGCCGCCCAGGCTCGGGCCGCGCTCGACGACGGTCACCCGCGCGCCCTTCTGCGCGAGGCGCAGCGCCAGGGAGACGCCGAGGACGCCGCCGCCGACGACGCCGATCCGCGGTGCGTTGCCCTCCATCAGCCCTGGGCTACCGGAGCCGGGCCGCCTACCGGGGACCCCTCGGTCACCGTCGCGGCGGCCGGCTCGGGCAGGCCCTTCGGCGCCGTCGCCTCGGCCAGCGGCGAGACCGGCGGCGGCTGGATCCGGCCGACCAGATGCGCGGCCATCACCCGCAGGTAGGCGACGACGGTCGGTTTCAGCTGCATCTTCGACTCGCCTTTGCGGGTCGTCCAGTCGTTCGTCGTCGGCACCTCGGCGACCGTGGCGCCGGCGTTGTAGAGCTTCAGCAGCAGCTCGACGTTGGCGGCGAAGCCGGGCTCGCGGACGAGCAGGTAGCCGTAGGTGTCGGCCGCCTTGCGCAGCGTCCCCGCACGGTAGACCCGGTAGAGCGAGGAGAGCGTGTGCATCTCGCGCAGGCCGCCGAGGTAGCGGAAGGTGTTGGAGACCGATTTGCTCGCCGCCAGGCGCCAGCCGGCGACGCCGACGATCTTGCCGCCGGGCGCGTAGACCGAGGCGAGGACGATGTCGTTGCCACGTTCGAAGAGCTCCATCATCCGCGGCAGGTCGGAGAGGTCAGAGGTCGTGTCGGCCTCGAGGGTGACGATCGCGTCCTCGTCGGAGGACTCCTTCAAGGCCGAGCGAATGCCGGTGTTGATCGCGGTGCCGAGACCGCGGTTGACGGTGTGGGTGACGACCGCCAGGTGCATGTCCTGGGCGTGTTCGCGGATCACCTCGCCGGTGCCGTCGGTCGAGCCGTCGTCGACGATGATCACCCGCGCCCCGAGCTCGCGGGCCACCGGCGCCAGATCGGAGAGCAGTCGGGGGATGTTTTCGGCCTCGTTGTAGGCCGGGATGACGAAGCGGATCACGCGAAGACCTCCAGCGGGCGGGGGGCGGGGATATCGAGCAGCTCGACCGGGCGCCGCACGGCGGCGGACTCGCGAACCGCGAGCGCCGCCGCCAGCGCCTTAACGCCGTCGTGGGCGCTGACCGGCTCCGGCGTGTCGTCGAGCACGCAGCGGCAGAAGGCTTCGAGCTCGGCCCGCAGGGGCTCCGCCTTGGCGAGCGAAAACCGCACCGCGGCGCCCTCGCCGTCGCCGCGGAGGACCGAGAGCCCGTCCCACTGCAGCGGCGCCGTCGTCGACTCGACGAACCAGACGTCCTGGGTGATGTAACTGGCCCGCAGCAGCCCGTTCTCGCCGATCAGGGCGATCTCGCGCTTCTTCTCCGGGGTCAGCCAATTGACGTCGAGCAGCCCCAGCGTCTGCGCCTCGTCCTCGCCGCCGAAGCGGGCGAGGCAGGTCAGCAGGTCCTCCTGGGAGTCGTGCTGGAAGCGGCCGCCGTCGGCGTAGATCTCGTGGATCGAGCTGTCGAGGACGTACTGCATCACGTCCAGGTCGTGGGTGGCGAGGTCGATCGCCACGCCGGTGTCCTGGATCCGCGTCGGCAGCGGCCCGACCCGCGTCGTGTGCGCCCGGTAGACCCGGCCGAGGCGCCCGTCGGCGACCAGCTCGCGCAGCTTCTCGACCGCCGGGTTGAAGCGCTCGACGTGGCCGACCATCAGCTTGCGGTCGGCTTCGATCGCGGCCCCCCTCATCCGCAGCGCGTCGGGCAGCGTCGTCGCGATCGGCTTCTCGACCAGGACGTGGAGGCCGGCCGCGAGCGCCTCGATGGCGACCTCGGCGTGGCGCTCGGAGGGGCAGGCGATCGAGACCGCGTCGAGGTCGTCGGCGGCTTCGAGCATCTCGCGCCAGTCGGAGAACTCGAGCGCCCGCGCTCCGGCGAGCGCCCTGCCCCTCGCCTCGGCGGAGGGATCGGCGACCGCGACGATCTCGGCGCAGTCGATCTGCGCGTAGTTGCGGACGTGGAAGGCGCCCATTCGGCCGCAGCCGACGACGCCGACTCGGAGCTGCTCAGACAAGGGACTCCTCCCGGGCTCGGTCCAGATGGGCGACGGTCAGCTCGGCTATCCGCTCGGCGGCCCGCCCGTCACCGAAGATCGGCGGGCGCAGGTCGGGCCGCGGCTTCGCGAGGGCGTCGCGGAACTTCTCGGCGTCGACGCCAACCAGCGTGTTCCAGCCGGTCGAGACGGTCTCGATCCACTCGGTCTCCTCGCGCATCGTGATGCACGGCACCCCCCAGAGATAAGCCTCGCGCTGGACCCCGCCGGAGTCGGTCGCGACCGCTACCGCGTCGCGCTCGAGGACCAGCATCTCGGTGTAGGTGACCGGGTCGCGCATCTCGACGTTGGCCGGGACCTCGAGGTCCCAGGTCGCGATGCTCTTGCGGGTCCGGGGGTGCAGCGGAAAGATCACCCGGCACTCGGCGGCGCCGAGGCAGCCGAGGACGGCGGCGAGGCGCTCGGCCGAGTCCGTGTTGTAGTTGCGGTGGGCCGTGGCGAGGATGTAATCGCCCTCCTCGCCGCGCGCGGGCAACCGCGATCGGGTCGCCAGCAGGACGTCGGCGAGGACGTCGCCGGTCACGTGGATCGCCCCGCCGACGCCCTCCTTGACGAGGACCTCGCGAGCGTGCTCGCAGGGAGCGAAGAGAAGGTCGGAGAGCTGGTCGGTCTCGATCCGGTTGTGCTCCTCCGGCATGTCCATCCGGTAGCTGCGCAGGCCGGACTCGACGTGGATCAGCGTCACCCCCGCCGCCGCCGCGGCGCGAGCGCCGGCGATCGTCGCGTGGGTGTCGCCGCGGACGAGCACCGCGTCGGGTTCGCGGCTGGCGATAACGCGGCCGATCCGCTCCTCGGCGACGGCGACCGCCGCCTGCGGGGGCAGCGAGCCGACCCCGAGGTTGAACTCCGGCAGGGGCAGGTGCAGGTCCGCGATCTGCAGGTCGGACATCCCCGGGTCGTAATGCTGACCCGTGTGAACCAGGATCTCCTCGACGCAGCTCGCGTAGGCCAGCGAGAGCGGTGCCGCCTGCACTATCTCGGGGCGGGAGCCGATGACGGAGACGATCCTGACTGCCATGCGTAACCAACGGACGAAGTGGCCGAGTCTTTTCGCGTTCTTTGAAGAAACTTGCCCCGCAAGTGTTTCCCGCTCGAGACCGTTGTCTCTAGGGAATGGAGGCCCACGGACTCACGCGGAGTGAAGCGAGCGCCCGGATCCCCAGCGAGGGGCGGGTGGCAGCCGCGCTGCGGCGCGCCTTCGACCTCCTAGTCGGCGTGGCGTTGATCATCGTGCTCAGCCCGATCCTGATCGGCGTCACCCTCGCGGTCCGGCTCGACAGCCGCGGCCCCGCCTTCTTCCGCCAACGCCGGGTCGGCCTCGAAGAACGCGAGTTCACCCTCTTCAAGTTCCGCTCCATGCGCGTCGATGCCGACCCCCGCGGCCACCGGGATTACGTGACCGCTCTGATCAAGGGCGAGGACGCGGCGCCGGACGGCGGGCGTGAGAACCTCTACAAGCTGGCCGTCGACGACCGGATCACCACGGTGGGACGCTGGATCAGGCGCTGGAGCCTCGACGAGCTCCCCCAGCTCTTCAACGTCGTCCGCGGCGAGATGACCCTGGTCGGGCCACGCCCCGCGATCCCCTACGAGGTCCGCGAGTACCCGAGCTGGTACCGCGCGCGGTTCGCCGTCAGGCCAGGGCTGACCGGTTACTGGCAGGTCAGCGGTCGCAGCGAACGCACCTACGAGGAAATGGTCCGCCTCGACATCGAGTACGCGGAGCGGCGGTCCATCGGCCTCGACCTATTGATCCTTCTAAAGACCCCTTGGGTCGTCCTAAGTCGAAAGGGAGCAGAGTGAACCCAGCAGGAGCCATCGGAACCCTCGTCGTCGGCTACGGCTATTGGGGCCCGAACATCGTCCGTAACGTCGTCGAGCGCCCCGAGTTCCGCCTGATGGGGCTCTGCGAGCTCGACGAAGGCCGCGCCGAAGACTTTCGCCGTCGCCACCCCGGGATCTGGATCGAGCCCGACCTCGACGCCGCGCTCGCCGATCCGCGGATCGAGGCGGTGGCGATCGCCACCCCGCCCCACACCCACTACAACCTCGTTCGCCGCGCTCTCGAGGCGGGCAAGCACGTGCTCGTGGAGAAGCCCCTGGCGCGGACCGCCAACGAGGCCGCCGCTCTGACCGTCCTCGCCGAGGAGCTCGGCCTGGTGATGATGCCCGGGCACACCTTCGTCTACAGCCCCTCGGTGAACGCCGTCCGCGACCTGATCCAGACGGACGAGCTGGGCGAGATCTACTTCATCACCTCCTCGCGCATGAACCTCGGCCTATACCAGCAGGACGGCGTCGTGCTCGACCTCGCCCCGCACGACCTCTCGATCCTGCTCCACTGGCTGGACCGGCCGCTGGTCGAGGTCTCGGCGACCGGCCGCAGCGTCTTCCAGGACGGCATCCACGAGACCGCCTTCCTGACCCTCCGCTTCGAGGGCGGCACCCAGGCCAACGTCCAGCTCTCGTGGCTGGCCCCGCGCAAGATGCGCCAGATGGTCGTCGTCGGCAGCCGCCGCATGGTCCAGTACGAGGACACGGCGGCCGACGACTCGGTCCGCATCTACGACCGGGGCCTCGATTTCGACGAGCCGCCGGCGAACTTCGGCGAGTACCGCCTCACCTACCGCACGGGCGACATGGTCGCCCCCCGCGTCCAGGCCCTGGAGCCGTTGGGCCAGGAGCTGAGGGACTTCGCCGCGGCGATTCACGAGGGCACGACCCCCGTCTCGAACTCCCGCCTCGGACTGGAGATCGTCCTTGCCCTCGAGGCACTCGAGGAGTCGCTGCAGAACCGCGGAAGGCCGGTTGCGGTGCGGACCGTCGCGGAGGCGCTGACCGAGGCCCGCGCGGACCTCGGGGCCCCGGCCCACAGCCAGGACTGAAGGGCAAGCCAGGCGCGCCCTCAGCGCGTCTGGCGAGGTACGACCCCGAGGAAGTCGAGCTCGGCGAGGTAGACGAGCACCGCATGGGTGGCGAGTTTGGTTGTGCTGATCCGCAGCCGGCAGGCCTCCTGCCCCAGCAGGGCCTCCGTTTGGCGGTCGAGCGTGAGGTCGAATTTCGCCTCCACCTCGGAGGTGGGCCTCAGGAATCGCGGCGCGGCGATCGGCCTGCGGCCCGACCTCAGCTTGTAGGCGTAGTGCAAAAGTGCCTTGCGGGCGCCGCCCTTCAGGTCTGTTCCGAAATGCCCTTCGAGGCCATTACACGCGAGTTTTCCGAGTTCAATGTTCACCATTCCCACTTGAAGAACTCACCTCGGGTGATCAACTTTCCGGTGAACTCACGTATTCCTCCTAACTTCAGCCTCTCAAACATTCGGCTATATACCTGAAAATTTGTGGTGGGCTCTGAGGAAAAGTGAGTGGGACCCTCCAATAGTCGAAGTTTGTGATTGACATTCTCACAACCGGGTGATCAGCTTCATACGAAATTAGCCCGCTTAATCGGAGTAGAGGTTTTAACCAAACTCCTAAATTAGGAAGCTTTTGTAAATGGAAAAACCAGTTGCAGTGCATGCGGTGAGCATGCGGGAGAACACCAATGAGCAGCGCGTCCGTCGGTCCATTTCCGGACCAGGGACCCACGAACCTGACTCGAGAGGCAATCACTCGCGCCAAGGAGGGAGACCCTGAGGGACTGCACTACCTCTATGTCCGTTACGCGGATGACGTGCTTCGCTACGTGACCGGGCTGATCCGCGACCACCACGAAGCCGAAGACATCACCCAGAACGTCTTCGCCAAGCTGATGAAGGCGATCAAAAAATACGAGGAGCGCGCCGTGCCGTTCGATGCCTGGATTCTGCGGGTGGCCCGCAACGCGGCTCTCGACCACCTGCGAGCAAAGCGAGCGATCCCCAGCGAAGAAGTGCGGCTGACGGACACCGGCCAAGGCCAGATGGCCGTCGATCGCGGCCGCGCGCTGAGACAGGCCCTCGAAGACCTGCCGGAGGATCAGCGCGAGGTGCTCGTTCTGCGGCACATCGTCGGCCTCTCCCCGGTCGAGATCGCAGACACCCTCGACAAGAGCGAGAGCTCGGTCCACGGCCTTCATCACCGTGGTCGTCGCACCCTGCGCACCAACCTGACCGAGCTCGGAGCCGCGCCGGTCGTCGCCGTCCCACCCAGGAGCTAATCCTCGCCGCGGTCGGCCTCTGTTGCCTCGAGGTCGTCGAGGATCCGATTGGTGACCCGCCCGGCGTCGACCTCGGCGGCAAAGTAGAAGGCCGCGTGTTCTGCGAGTTGGTCGACAGTCACCCCCTGGCTGGCGGCCTCCTCGCCGAACTCCAGCCAGAGGTCGTCGGCGACGTCGAGCTCGACCATCGCGTCTCCCTGAACCTCGCTGCCGCGGAGAAAATCGGGAAAGGGCCAAGCTGGGCTGTCCGTCCCCCGGTCCCTGAGGTAACAACGGACGGCGCTCTCCAGCCTCGAGGGCACCGTGGCCCGGTCCTTCTCTCCAGCCAGAGCCTCGAGAGCAAGCTCGCTGAGAGTCACCGAAACGGGCCGGCCCCCGCCCTCATCCCGACTCACACCAGCTACCTCCACCGTAGGACACATGTAATCCGATTACCCATCCAACCGGTTGATTAACTCGCGGGTTCATTCTTGACCCAAATTTCATACTCCCCCATCGACTGTTCAGTCGAGCAAACCGCTCTCGCGTGCACCGGCGACCGTTTCGCGCAGCGTCTGCTCGGCATCGTGTACGGGTCTCCAGGCGAGCTCACGGCGCGCCTTCGCGGTGTCCATCGAGACCGGGGTGTCGGCGGCGATCGCCCACTCGAGCTTCGGCGAGGCGAAGCTGAGGCGGCGGGCGAGGGCGGTGCCGATTCCGACCGCGGGCCGCGGGATCGGCACCGAGCGCCATCCGAGTTCGCGAGCGATGTCACGGACTCGGATTTCCCCCTTGGCAGCGAGGTTGTAGACACCAGGCGGCCCGTCGCCGCAGATCGCGGCCGCCATCGCCCGGGCGACGTCGTCGTGATGGACGAGCTGGATCGGGACACCCGGATCGGGCAGGACGGGGCTCACGAGCGGCAGCCTCCCCATTCCCCTGCGCAGCAGCGGCAGCGGGTCGCCGGCGCGAACCGCATCGACGGTCTGCTCGATCAACATCGTCGCCCGCGGCCCGGCGACAATGCAGGGGCGGAACACGTAGGCCGCCACCCCGCTCCCCGGCAGCAGCTCGTCGAGCAGACCCTCGAGCTCGCTCTTTTGCGCGGAGTAGTAGAAGCTCTGGGAGCCGCGGGCGGGAACCTCCTCGGTCAGCGGCTGCGGGTTCCCGGGATGGAAGCCGTAGGCAGCGACCGAGGAGGCGTAGACGAGTCGCGAGACCCCGGCCTCGAGCGCCATCTCGAAGACGTTCCGGCTCCCCTCCAGGTTGATCTTCCGCGCCTCCTCCCGGTCGCCGAAGATTGCGAAGGCAAGATGGACAGCCACATCCGCCCCGTCGAAAAGAGTGGCCAGCGCCCCCCGATCGAGAATGTCCCCCCGCCGATAAGAGCTCTTCTCCCACCCCTCGAGCGACGGATCAAACACCCGCCGAGCCATCCCCAGCACGGACCCCACCTCAGCCCGCCTCTCCAACTCAGCCATCAAAGGCTTCCCGATCTCCCCCGTGGGACCGGTAACCGCGACTTTCAGAGCCATGGGGCCATGTTATGCCAGCTATCGCGGGTCACCGGAGGGGGTGGGTACCCCGTCTCCAGACACGCAACATCGAGCCATAGCGAGATGTGTCTGGAGATGGGGTACCCACCCCCTCCCCAACCAACCCTGCCTAAGCCCCGGGCGTCACCCGATAAGCGTCGAACACCGACTCCACGTTGCGAAGCCGGCTGATGCACCCCTTCAGCTGCTCCGTATCCCCCACCTCGACCACGAACTTATTTTTCACCATCGGGTGGTTCGTAGTGCAGGAGGCGCCGATGATGTTGATGCCGGCCTCCGAGAAGGTCCGCGAGAGATCCTCGAGCAGGCGCGTGCGGTCGTAGGCGTCGATCTGCAACTCGACCCGGTAGGAGGCCTCGTTTTCCCCCTCCCATCGCACCTCGACGAAGCGCTCCGGGGCGCGTTTCAGCGCCTTGACGTTCTTGCAGTCGGTGCGGTGGATGGTGATCCCGCGGCCGAGCGAGACGTAGCCGGCGATCTCGTCGCCGGGAACCGGGCGGCAGCACTTGGCCAGCCGCACGGCGACGTTCTCGACGCCCTTGACGATGATCCCGTAGTTGGAGGCGTCCTTGGTGCGGCGGGCGCGGTCCTCGCGGCCGAGCGGCGCGCCGGCGGCCTCCTCGACGACGCTCTCGCCGGCCTTGAGACGCTGCATCAGCTTGTTGGCGGCGGCCTTGGCCGAGACTTTGCCTTGGCCGAGAGCGATGTAGAAGTCGTTGGCTTTGCGGAAGCCCATCTCGCGGATCACGTCAGCCAGCAGCGCCGAGCCGGAGACCTTCTGCATCGGAATGCCGCGCGTCCGCAGCGCTTCCTCCAGCTTTTCGCGGCCGTCGCGCTCGGCGTCCTCGCGGCGCTCCTCTTTGAACCAGGCGCGGATCTTGTTACGGGCGCGGCTGGTCCGCACCAGTTTCAGCCAGTCGAGCGAGGGACCGCGCTTCTGCTTCGCGGTCAGGACCTCGACGATGTCTCCGGAGCGCAGCTGGTAGTGCAGCGGCACGATGTTGCCGTTGACCTTGGCGCCGACGCAGCTGTGGCCGACGTCGGTGTGGACCGCGTAGGCGAAGTCGAGCGGGGTCGAGCCGGCCGAGAGGTTCTTCACTTCCCCCTTCGGGGTGAAGACGAAGACCTCGTCCTCGAAGAGGTCGACCTTGAGCGACTCGAGGAACTCGGCCGGGTCCTGTTCGCCCTCGGCCTCGACCAGCTGCCGCAGCCAGGTCATCTTCTCCCGCTTGGGATCCCCGTGGGTGCCCTCTTTGTAGGCGACGTGGGCGGCGATGCCGTACTCGGCGAGCTTGTGCATCTCCTCGGTCCGGATCTGGATCTCGAGCGGTTTGCCCTCCGGCCCGATCACGGTCGTGTGCAGCGCCTGGTACATGTTCGCTTTCGGCATCGCGACCCAGTCCTTGAAACGCCCGGGCAGCGGCTTCCAGAGCGAGTGGATGACGCCGATCGCGCCGTAGCAGTCTTTGACCGAGTGGACGATCACCCGCATCGCCGTCAGGTCGAAGATCTCGTTGAACTCGCGGCCCTTCTTCGCCATCTTCGTGTAGATCGAGTAGAAGTGCTTGGCGCGACCCGAGATCTCGGCCTCGATCCCGACCTGCCCGAGCTCGGTCGCGAGGAACTCCCCGGCTTCGGTGACGTACTTCTCCCGCTCGTTCCGCTGCTGGGCGACCAGCTGCTTGATTTCCGCGTACTTGCGCGGATGCAGGGTGGCGAAGGCAAGGTCCTCGAGCTCCCATTTGATCGCGTGGATGCCCAGCCGATGCGCCAGCGGCGCGTAGATCTCGAGCGTCTCGTGCGACTTGCGCGTCTGTTTCTGCTTGGGCAGGGCACCGAGCGTGCGCATGTTGTGGAGCCGGTCCGCCAGCTTGATCAGGATCACCCTGACGTCGGTGGCCATCGCCACCATCATCTTTCGGTAGTTCTCGGCCTGTCGCTCGTCGCGACTCTCGAAGGTGATCCCGGTCAGCTTCGTGACCCCATCTACGAGCTGGGCGATCTCGTCGCCGAACTCGGCCTGGATCTCCTCCAGGCTGGCAGTGGTGTCCTCGACGGTGTCGTGGAGGAGCGCGGCGCAGAGGGTCTCGGTGTCGAGCCGCATCCCGGCGCAGATCTGGGCGACGCCGACCGGGTGGGTGATGAACTCGTCGCCTGAGTAGCGGAGCTGGTCGGCGTGCCGCTCGAGGGCGAAGTCGAAGGCCCGCTCGACCCTGGCGCGGTCGATCGTCGCCACCGCAACCGCGGTGCCGCCCGAGCTGCCGTTGCCGTTTCCCGGCACCGTGCCAGCCGAATCGAACTCCTCGATCACGGCGAGGAGATCGGCGAAGAGCTCCTTGTGCTCTAGGGCAGTTTGGGTCTTGCGAGAGATTGCTGTGCCTCCGAAAGTCTGTCGCTGTAGGCACGGAAAGCAGCTGAACGCTGCAGATCCGTCCTCACGGAGGATACGACCCGGACAACGCCTGCGCCGCCATCCGGCGATCCCTGCAGCAGCCCGAGCTCGCGGAGGACCTGGAAGCGGCGGGCGCTCGCCTCCGGGCAGAGGGGGTGGTGTCCGCTGCCCGAGAGCGCCTCGCGCAGCCGCCTGCCCTTCGCGTCTCCGGTCTGTCGCAGGGTCCGGTAGGTCGCCGCGACCCCCTCCCGCGTCGCCCACTGCTCGGTGAGCGCCTGCCCGGCGAACTCGAGCTCGGCGGCGGTCCACGGAGCGTGAAGGAAGCCCCCTCCTTCGCCGCAGGCAAGCCCGACCCGCAGCTCATCTCCCTCGCCGCGAGGGGGATCGACCAGGACGACGTGCTCGAAGGCGGCAGCGAGCTGCGGCTTGCGCCCCAGCGCCGCGTAGTCGGTCAGGGCAAGGCCCGACTCCGCCCGCGTCACCAGGCGGGCGATCTCCCCTTCCCCGCAGCGATGACAGGCGACCAGCGCCGCACCGCCGTTGAAACGAGCAAGCCCACTGGCGCCATTCGCCAGCGCCGCCCGCCGCGAAGCATCGGCACAAACCGCCAACACCCCCGCCCCACTCGACACCAGCTCGGCGAGCACCACCGTCACGGGCGCATTTCCACTGACCCGCCGCCTTCCGTTCCCGCGAGACCGCATCAACCCGTCTCGAGGACGGGTTGATGCGGTCTCGGCAACGAGGTCGGCGGAGAGCTCGGCTTCGAAGCGGGTCCACCATTCGGCTTCGTCGCACGCGCACGTATGAGGCAGGAGCGGCGCCTCCGCGTCCGGCCCTGCCGCCACCGGTTCCTCCAGCGGGTGAAGCTCGCGGAGCACCACCCGAGGCTCCACCGAACCGTTCCAGTGGTTGACCTCGAGCCGCACGCTGGCATCGAGCAGATCCTCGTCCTCGACGCCCAGGCTCGCTCGGCCGAAGGCGACCCCGAGGGCGCGGTGGGCGCCGCTGTGGAGGCTGAAGCGAGCGTGCTTGCCCTCCCCCATCGTCCGCACGTCGCTGACCCGCGCCGAGGGAACCAGCAGACGAACCCCCGGGTTGCCCATCCCGAATGGAGCGAGCTGCTTCAGCTCTTCGGCCAGGTCCAACCCCAAACCGACACCGCCGACGATCGCGTCGACCTTTTCGGTTCGGCGCAGGTCCTCGGCGCTCAGCAATTCGTTGGCGTGGGCGGCGAAGGCACGCTGGAAGGCCTCGACGTTCTCAGCCCTGATCTGCAGTCCGGCCGCGGCCCTGTGCCCGCCGAAGCCCTCCAGGTGCTGGGCGCACGCCTCGAGCGCAGCGAGCAGATCGAAGCCGGGGATGCTGCGCCCGGAACCGCGCCCATTCCCCTCTCCGTCCAGAGAGACGACGACCGCGGGCCGGTGATGTCGCTCGACCAGGCGCGAGGCGACGATGCCGACCACGCCCGGGTGCCAGTCCCGACCCGCGACGACAAACCCGTTTGCGTCCTGCAGCTCCTGCGGCAGCTCCCGCCGGGCCGACTCCGCGGCCGCATCGACCTCCCGCTCGGTCGCCCGCCGCTCCGAGTTCGCCCGGCTCAGCTCACTCGCGATCTCCTCCGCCCGCCCCTCGTCCTCAGTGAGAAACAGCTCGACACCGGCGTCGGCCCGATACAGCCGCCCCGCCGCGTTGATCCGCGGTGCCAGGCGGAAACCCAGGTCGCTCTCGTCCAGGTGCTCCGGATCGCATTTGGCCGCCTCGAGAAGAGCCCTGATCCCGGGCCGCTGCGCCCTCCTGATCTCGGCCAAGCCCTTCCGCACAAGTGCACGGTTCTCGCCCACCAGCGGCACGACATCCGCCACGGTGGCAAGCGACACGAGATCGAGATCTCCTGTCGCCGGGGAGGGCGGGGGGCCCTCCCGCAACGCACAGGCCAGCTTCCAAGCCACCGCCGTCCCGCAAAGCGCCTCGAACGGGTACCCGCTCACCTGCGGGTGCAGGATCAAACAGTCCGGCAGCTCGGCCGCCTGCTGATGGTGATCGGTGACCACGACCTCCATCCCCAGCTCATGGGCCAGCCGTACCTCCTCGACTGAGGTGATGCCGCAATCGACCGTGAGGAGCAGCGAGGTGCCGCGCTCGGCCAGTCGCCTGACGTTCTCCGCCGAGAGCCCGTAGCCGTCCTCGATCCGGTTCGGGATGAACCAATCGCATTCGCTACCCAGCTCCCGCAGGGTTGAGACCATCAGCGTGGTCGCACAAACTCCGTCGACGTCGAAGTCGCCGTGCACGGTGATCCTCCGTCCGCCGTCGATCGCGTCCCGGACGAGCCGGACGACCTCCACCATCGAGTCGAAGGCGCCTGGTGGATGAGTCTCGTCTGCGGCGAGGAACGACCGCGCCTCCTCCGGCGTCCGGTAACCGCGACGGACGAGCGTGACGGCGACCGGCTCGCTGAGGCCGAGCTCGCTCGCGAGGGCGTGGGCCTCCGCGTAGGAATAGGGCTCAGCGGCAAATGGGCTGGCGGTATCCGGCACGCTTCCAGGCTAGGAAGCCCCGCGGCGGAACTCCGCCCGCGAAGAGCCCGAAGGTGCGGGAAAGACGCCGGCGGCTCAGCCGGCGCGCTCTTCGGTGCGCACGCCGATCAAGTACACGATCGCCAGCCCGATCGCCGTACCGGGGATCGCGATCAGCGCCGTCGAGAGATCGGTGTCCCCGAGGTCTTTGCCGCTCGCCTCCTGGACGATCAACCCGAAGACGATCGCACCCAGCACGGCCCCGATGAAGGCGCCGACGATCCCCTGCCAGAACCGATCCGGGAGGAACACGGTGAAGTGCCAGAGGGCGATTCCCATCATGAAGAAGACGACCAGGGCCATTCGATCTACCGCCTCCCGTGTTTGCGTCGAGCCTGCCGGCGGGCCCGGCGCTCGGCGTTGCGCTCACGGCGCTCGGCCGAGGCCGCGGCGGCCGCGTCGGTGTCGCCGTTCTCGCGGGAGCCGGGCCCGTCGGCTCCCTCGTCGGGCCGCTCGGCGGTCGCCAGCGCACCTGGGGCAACCTCCGCCTCCGTCTCGTGCCGTTCGGCCGCAGCCACTTCGGTCTCGTCGTCGCGTCGCAGATTCGCCATCTCGATGTCGTCGGCGTAGGCCGGGACACGGCCGCCCTCGACTTCGGCGATGCGCTGGCGGCGGCGGACAAAGCCCGGCTCACGTTCTTTCCAAGCGGTCAGAACCGGCGAGGCGATGAAGATCGACGAGTAGGTACCGGAGGCGATCCCGACCAGCATCGCGAAGGCGAAGTCCTGCAGGGTGGCCCCGCCGAAGACCATCAGCGACATCACCCCGAGCAGGGTCGAGAAGCTGGTCACCAGGGACCTGGTCAGGACCTCGCTCATCGAGCGGTTGACGATTTGCGAGAAGGCGGCGCGCGGCATCCGCGGAACGTTCTCCCGGATCCGGTCGAAGACGATGATCGTGTCGTAGATCGAGTAGCCCAGGATGGTGAGGAAGGCGGCGACCGTACCGCTGCTCACCTCTTTTCCGGTCAACGAGTAGACGCCGGCGGTGATCAGGATGTCGTGGAAGATCGCGATCAGCACAGGCACCGCGAACTTCGGCTCGAAGCGCAGCGCCACGTAGGCGCCGATCACCAGCAGGGAGAAAATAAGTGCCTTGAGGGCGCTGTCGGCGACCTGCTGCCCGAAGGTCGGGCCGACGCTGGTGCTGTCGAACCCGTCTTCGGCGATTCCGAATTCCGATGCGAGGGCCGCTTGCGCCTCGCGAACTTCGCCCGGCTCGAGCTGGTGGGACTGGATCTGGAAGACGTTGTCCCCGAAGTTCGGGTCGTTCGTCACCTGCTGGATCTCCTCGCCCTTGATCCCCGCTTCGTCGAGGGCGTCGCGCACTTCTTCCTCGTCGGTCGGCTGTTCCAGCGCCACCTTGATTCGGGTGCCGGACTCGAAGTCGATGCCGAAGTTGAGCTGCTTGGTCGCCAGGGCGAGACCGCCGACGATCAGGATCACGCCGGAGACCGAGAAGAACCAGCGGCTGGCGCCCATGAAGTCGAAGTGCCAGTTTTTCCCCTCGCCGCCGGCGCCGAGGGCGCTCGGCGAGCGCAGCAGCCGCGAGCGGCTCATGCTGCCGAGCAGCGCCTGGGTGAAGACGACCGCGGTGAGCAGCGAGACGATCGTGCCGACGCCGAGGGTGAAGGCGAACCCCTTGACCCCCGAGGTGGCCAGCACGAAGAGGATGAAGGCGGTCAGCAGGGTGACGACGTTGGCGTCGATGATCGTGCTGATGCCGCGTTTGTAGCCAGCGGCGATCGCGCTCGACATCGAGCGCCCGGCCCGCACCTCCTCCTTTATTCGCTCGAAGATGACGATGTTCGAGTCGGCGGCGACCCCGATGGTCAGCACCAGGCCGGCCATCCCCGGCAGGGTCAGGGTGATCGGGATCAGGTCGATCATGGCGAAGAAGATGACCGCGTAGGCACCGAGGGCGATCGAGGCGATCAGGCCGAGGAAGCGGTAGTAGAGGAGCAGGAAGAGGATCACCAGCGCGAAGCCGACGAGCGCGGCTTTGGTCCCCTGGTCGAGGGCTTCGCTGCCCAGGGTGGCGGAGACCTGGGTCTGGCTGATCAGTTTGAGGTTGATCGGCAGGGCGCCGATCTGCAGGGTCGTCGCCAGGTCCTGAGCCTCGCCGACGTCGTTGAAGCCGCCCGAGATCTGGGCGCCGGTGCGGCCGTCGATCCCGTCGGGGTTCTCCTGGAAGTTGATGATCGGACGGGTTTTGACTTCGTTGTCGAGGACGACGGCGAAGTGCCCCGAGAGCGCTTCTGCTTCTTCCGTGCTGACCGGGCCGATCGCCCGTTCCTGGCCCCGGCGGGCGATCTCCCGGGTCACTTCCTGGAAGGCGTCCTGTCCCTCGCCGGTGAAGTTGAAGGAGACGACCGGTTCGTTGCTCGTGCCGTAGGTCTGTTCGGGATCGGTGATGTCGTGGCCGCTGAGCGCCGGCTTGTCCTTCAGCGCGTACCAGCCGGGGTCGGCGTCTTCGATGGTCTGCCCCGCTTCGTCGATCGGCAGTTCGGAGACCAGAACCGTTCCCGCCGGCACCTCGACGACGATCCCGTCTTTCGGCAGTTTCTCCCCGGTCGGGCTGACGTAGAGGTCTTTTTTCGCCAGCTCGGGCCCGGCGAGCAGTTCGTGGGGCTCCTCTTTCGCGAAGAGGTAGTAGCGCGGCCTCGCGACAGAGCAGTCCTCGCAGTTCTCGTCCGGCTTCTGTTCGGAGGCGAGCAGCGCGGCTTCGTAGGCGGTCGGGTACGCACCGGCGAAGATCAGCCGCTGCTGCTCGGGTTTGTTGACGTTGCGCCCGGCTTTTTCCCACCGTTTTTCCGATTCTTTCAGCGGTTTTTCGGGCGGTTGCTGGCCCGGCACGCCTCCGATCGCCTTCTCGGGCCCGATCAGGTTCGGCTCCCAGTCGTAGTAGTAGAGCTGCGCCGTGGTGCCCACCTGTTCGGCGGCGCGATTGGCGTCGGTGACGCCGGGCAGGCTGACCGTGATCTGGTCGACGCCGAGGCGAGCCACCTCCGGCTCGGAGACGCCGAGTTTGTTGATCCGCTCTTCGATGATCGAGATCGAGTCTTCGATGTCTTCGCCCGAGACTTCGGTCTCGGTGCCGGTCGCCTGACCCTGATAGACGAGCTCGAGGCCGCCCTGCAGATCGAGGCCGAGCTTCGTCTCCTTCTTGGCGATGACGACCCCGGAGGCGACCACCAACCCGAGGACGAACAGCAGGACGAAGAGGTGACGGCGCCGGGTCCCCATCTCCTAACCCTCCGGCGTGAGGACGAGGAGCAGGCCGCCGTCGTCGTCGTAGGCGGGGAAGACGTCGGCGACCGCCCGTGCCGGCAGATCGCCCTCCGCGTTGACCGAGACCCGTTTGCCGAGCGAGCGGACCCCCCACTCCAGCGAGGTCTCGATCGGATCGCTGACCCCGTCGTTGTCGGTGTCGGCCTCGGCGCCGCCGTCGCCGCCGTCGATCCAGTCGAGCCCGAGAACCTCGCGCACCGGGCGGCCGATCACGTCCTCGTCGGTGAGACCGGTCAGCTCGAAGCTGCCTTTGCCGGCGTCGATCACGCGTTCCTGCTTGTCACAGACGAAAAAGGCAGCATTAGGAGCCGGATAATAATCGTCGAGTAATTCGAAGACAAAACCGAAGCCGCATTTGGAGCAGCCCTTCGGACGGGTGCTGAACCCTGCGGTTCGCTCCCCGCTCACCTCCCGGTGACCGCAATTCGGACAGATGAAGAACGGCATGCTCGACAGGCTAGCTGGCGCGGCTCAGAAGAGGCTCGCCGCATTATCGGGCGCGGGCACCCCGAGATGCTCGAAGGCGCGCTGGGTCAAGACCCGGCCCCGCGGGGTCCTCTTCAGCAGTCCCTGCTGGAGCAGATAGGGCTCGAGGACGTCCTCGATCGTGTCCTGCTCCTCGCCGATCGCGACCGCCAGAGTCGAGAGCCCGACGGGCCCGCCGCCGAACTTGGTCGCGATCGTCTCCAGCAGCGCCCGGTCGCTGCGGTCCAGGCCGCCGGCGTCGACCTCCAGCATCTCCAGGGCGGCGGTTGCGACGTCGCCGCCGATTCGTCCTGATTCCTTGACCTGGGCGAAGTCCCTGACCCGCTTCAGCAGCCGGTTGGCGACGCGTGGGGTCCCGCGCGAGCGCGAGGCGATCGTCTCCGCTCCAGCGGCGTCGATGTCGACGCCGAGGATCCCCGCCGAGCGCTCGACGATCAGCGCCAGGTGCTCGGTCGCGTAGTACTCCAGCCGGTGCGAGACTCCGAAGCGATCCCGCAGCGGCGTGGTCAGCAACCCGGAGCGGGTGGTCGCCCCGACCAGCGTGAACGGCGGCAGCGGCAGGGTCACGGTCCTGGCGCCGGCGCCCTGCCCGAGCACCACCGGCAGCTCGCCGTCCTCCATCGCCGGGTAGAGGGTCTCCTCGACCGCCCGGCCGAGGCGGTGGATCTCGTCGATGAAGAAGACGCTGCCCGGCTCCAGCGCGGTGAGGAAGGAGGCGACGTCGGCCTTGCGCTCCAGCGCCGGCCCCGCGGTCTGCACCATCGGCACCCCGAGCTCGGCCGCGACGATGTGCGCGAGCGAAGTCTTGCCCAGCCCGGGGGGACCGGCGAGCAGCACGTGATCGAGCGGCTCGCCGCGGCGCTTGGCCGCCTCGATGAAGATCGCCAGCTGGTCGGTCACCTGGGTCTGGTTGACGAAGTCCCCGAGCGTCGGCGGGCGCAGCGAGCGGTCGAGGTCCTCGTCGGGCACCTCCGCGCGAGCGTCGTGGACCTTGACCTCGGCGTCGACCGGCACCGGCTCGCTTTCGATCCCCGGCGTGCGGATCCGGTTCCCGCCGATGTCTGGCGCCTCGCTCACGCGGCGTTCCTCGCTGCGGCGGCCCTGCGCAGCGCCGCCGCGACCAGCTCCTGCGGCTCGGAGCCCTCGACGCCGTCGAGGAGCTGCTCGGCTTCCAGCGGGGCGTAGCCGAGGTTGACCAGCCCGTCGCGGGCGAGCGCACGGGGGTCGCCCTCCTCGCTGCCGGCCAGGGCGACCTCTTCCTCCAGCGCCCCGGCGACTTTCTCGCGCAGCTCGACGATGATTCGCTCGGCGGTCCGTTTGCCGATCCCGGGGACGGCCTGGAACCGTTTCGCGTCGCCGGCGGCGATTGCCCGCAGCAGGTCGCGCGTGGTGCCGCCCGAGAGGGTCGCGATCGCGACTTTGGGGCCGACGCCGCTGACCGTGATCAGCAACCGGAACAGATCGCGCTCCTCCTCGGAGGAGAAGCCGTAGAGAGAGAGGGAGTCCTCGCGGGCGATCAGCTCCGCGTGCAGAAATGCGTCGCGGCCGGTCGCCGGGACGGCCTTCAGGGTCTCCGAGGACACCGTCAGGCGGTAGCCGACACCGCCCGCGTCGACCACGACGTGGTCGGGCCGGCGCACCATCACCTCTCCGCGAACGGCGGCGATCACCCGGCGATCCGCTCCCCGCGCAGGGCGCCGGTCGCTTCACGCGCCATCGTCACCGCGCTGCGATGGCCGTTGCCGCCGCCATGGCAGATCGCGACCGCCAAGGCGTCGGCGGCGTGGTCGGGGCTCGGCGGCTCGGGGAGACCGAGGAGGGTCCCCACCATCTTCTGGACCTGACGCTTGCCCGCCCCACCGGAGCCGCAGACCGCCCTCTTGTTCGCGTGCG
>Ga0307280_10000048_pt1 | contig 25094 bp, 55 predicted proteins | sample ER_DNA_119_FD_194479 | JGI IMG/M metagenome (GOLD analysis project Ga0307280, IMG submission 194479) | Bulk soil microbial communities from the East River watershed near Crested Butte, Colorado, United States - ER_DNA_119 | ecosystem: Environmental > Terrestrial > Soil > Floodplain | place...
CGGGGCCGCTTGCAGCCTGGCGAGCCGGTCCATGATCTCACGGACGAGATGGATGCTCATCGTCGCCGCTCCTTGGCTTTCGACCATGCCGCGGCTCTGGTAGCGTCGACCGTATGGACACTCGCACCGCCATCTGGGACGCGCGCATTGAGGCCAAGTTCATGGCCACCTACTACGGACGCAAAACCACACGTTACCAACGCATGGAGCGCGGTTACCCGCTGCTCGCCGCGCTGGTTGGGTCGGGAGCGATCGCAGTTTGGCTGAAGCAAAACGCGTCGCCCGCAGTACCGGCGTTTGCCCTCGCCGCAATCGTGCTGTCGTTGCTCCCGTACAGCTCGCACATTGGCAAGTGGGTCGTGCAGGCGGACTTGGCGCGCGGTCACTGGAAGCGGCGCACGCTCGTTTGGGATGCGCTCTGGCTTGAAGTCGAAACCGATCCGAGCGCCCTTACACTGGAACGAGTGCACCAGGAACGGCTGGCTGACGAGGACTTTTGCGAGCCCGACTCGCCACCCGATCGCAGACTCGCAGCGTGGTGTCAGCGGGCCGTTCATCGCAGCCTCGGCCTGAAGCTGCCGGAGGCGTCGTGACGAAACCAACGTTCCCGCCACGTCCGGAGCAAGAGCCGCGCTACGACGGCGGCGACAATCCACGACCGCACGTACCAGCGCCGCATGCGCAACCGCCGCCCAAGCAGCCGCCTCCGCCCCAGCCCGACAAGAAGTAGCGCTCACGGCTTCACCTCGGGATAGGCCAGGGCGGTGTCGTAGGCGCGCAGCGCGTCGGGAAAGTCCTCAAGTTCGTGTCGAAGGAATGCGCCGGCCAGCGACCGGGCCACTCGCTGGGCTTGGTCGAGTTCTTTGAGCCGGATGTTTGCCGTCCGAACCCATCCCTCCCGGTCGGCCAAGAGACGCATTACCTCTCGGATGTCGCCGACCGTGATGCCATCGCCGATGACGGCCGCGTTGGGAAGCTGGCTGCTCGCGACAGCCGCTAGCCTGGCTGTAAGCTCGACGGTCACGGCTTTACCTCGGGATAGGCGAGGGCGGTATCGAGTAGCGCTTCGACGGCGTATGGCGGTGCGTCGATGCGTACGCTGAGATAGTCGGCCAACTCTCGCGCCACGCGCTGGGCTTCGTCGCGTTCCTGGACGAGTACGCGAATACGGCTAGCGGCCCATTCTGGTTCGTGCTGGCACATCGACTCCAGACAGTGCAGGGTGCCGTCTGTGTCGAGGTAGCGCCTCTCGTCCTCATCGTATGGCTGGGCCATCAGCACCACCTCGTAGCGACGATTACCGCGACCACCAGCCAGAACGGCACCGCCAGCAGCACGCCGACGGTGCAGCCGGGCACGTGGACGTCTTTGCGGGCGGGCTCGGTCACAGCTCACCCCAGTCGGTCGCGTCGGAGGCTCGGCGCAGTGCCCAGAAGTAGCTGCGGTGCCAGCCGAGGGCGTGCGCTGCGTCCATGGCGAGCAGCCAGAAACGAAGCTGCGCGCTCATGCCCCGCTCCGAATGATCTTGGCCAGCTCCCGACAGGTGCGCTGGCCGTGGCTGTCGACGTTGTACCGATCGCCCAGTTCGTCGCACTTCTCGGCGTCCCGCTGGCGCTGTTCGACGCGCACGTCGGCGATGAACTGGGCGAGGTTGGCCACCTGGCTTTCGTCAACCAGGTCCTCGCGCAGCGCGCGCATGTAGTCCGCCTCGGTAAACTTGGCGCTCACTGGCCCCGCTCCCTCTCAGCCACGAGCCAGCCGCGTAGCTCCGCGAGTCCGTCGAAGCAGGGCAGCCCGAGCCGCACAGCTTCCGCGCGCTCAGCACGGGCGCCCGTCGAGCGCTCCCAGTCCTCGGTGTAGATCACCGCGTCGCAGCGGCGCATGAGCTCGAGTGTGCCCTCGAGCCAGAACTTGTCGGGCGCAAGGCCGTCCATGTGGCTGGTGTTGCTGTGCGGGATCACGGGGTAGGCGCCCGCGTGCACGACCTTGGCGCCGAGCGCTCGGGCGGCTTGGATGTTGAGCTCGACGTCGTATGTGCAGGTGCCGCGGTAGGGGCCGGCGACGTAGACGAGCTTGAGCTTACTCGACGCCATGGCGCTTCTCCCGCTCGCGGTCGAGGTGTTCGTCGACGCGCTGCTGCTCGCCGGCTTCGCGGGCGGCGTCGGCATCGCTCGCGGCCAGCTCCTGCACGCACGCACGGCAGAGTGTGGCATCCGCATCGCCGTCGGGATCGGGCGCGTCGCAGAAGTTGCACCGGTTGGGCTCGGTCAGCATAGGTGCGCGAGCTCCTCGAGGCTGAGCTCGCTCGGGTGATCGACGAGGTACGCCGTCTGCGCATACATGCACTGGTCACAAACGCCGCATGCGGGCCGGTTGTGCGTGCCGTCGTCGCAGTCGACGTGATCGGCCCGGCGCTGGCGGGCGATGGTAGCGATGGGGTACAGCTGGGGTGGACGGCGGGAGGTGCTACGCGGGCGGTGCTGGGGCATTCGAACTGTCCTTTCGAGTGAGCGGGGCACTGCATGGCGGGGCTGAGTACGGCGCGCTGGTGGGCCGGGTGATGAGCAAGCTGCCCTTTTCGCGGGGAGGGTTCGCGTATCCGAGTCCGGTGCCACACGTAGGGCATCGGGCGTCACGAAGACGGGGCAGCCCGTTCCAGACGTAGGTGGTCGTGCACGGCTTGCAGCGACCCTTGGTCGTGCGGGTGTTGCGCGGGTGCACGTAGGTCATGCGGGCTCGACCGGCATCGAGTCGTTTGCTGGCTCTGGCTCAGCGGCGCCATTGCTGCGTTTGCGACGGCGGCGATCGCGCACCTCGATGAGTCGCTCGTGCAGGCGTTCAAGATCGCGCTGCACGGATGCGAGCACGGCTCGATCGGAATCGGACAACGGGCGACCGAAGAGATCGGCCGCGCAGTCTTTGACGTTCCACGCGGCGTCTTCGAGATCGCGCACTTCAGGGTTGTCGGTGGCTGGCTTCATGGAGTCACGGGCTCCCGTGCTGGCTGGCGCGCTAGCCAGCTTTGAAAGTCGACCCACTGCTCTGCCTCGCGCTGGCGCATCCAGCCGAGCACCTCGCCAAGGCACGGCGCCTTGGCGAACACCTTTGGCACCAGCTTGAGCAGCAGCTCGCCGGCCGCGCGCGCGTCGTCGGCGGCACGGTGTGCGCTGGCGAGTGTGACGCCGTGGCGCTTGCAGGCGGCGCTCAGCTTGTGGCGGCCCTGGCCGCGCGCGAACTTGTCGACCTCGCGCACCACCGGCAGCGCATCGAGCCATGGCCACGTCCAGTCCGGCAACGCAGCCGGGGGCGTGAACCACCGGTCGAAGTTAGAATTGTAAGCGCCAGGCTGAGCGTCATGCAGCGCTGCCCGCACAGGCGCGCTCGCAAAGAAGTCCGACAGCGCAGGCATGCCCTGCACCATGGCGTCGGTGATGCCGTGCACCTCGGTGGCCTCGGCCGGGATCGGGCGCGCGGGGTCAATGAGCGAGCCGACTTGCGCCACGAGCTGGCCCTGTTCGAAGCGCGCGATGCCAACTTCCACTGCGCGATCGACGCCGGGGCGTAGCCCGGTCGTTTCAAAGTCGATCATTGCAATCGCCACGCTGTCCCATGGCGCGAAGTACGGCACCGGCTGCGCGCTCATGCGATGGCCCCGTCGACGCGTTCGCCGTTGTCGTCGAGCTCGGGCTCGCTGTGCACCTCACCGGTCTCGGGGTCGTAGTCGGCAGGGTCCGGCTCGTCGCTCGCGCCCGGCTCGGGGGCGCTGGGCTCGGGGGCGGTGCGCTGTGCAATGGCGCGCTTGGCCGCCGCCCGCAGTGCCGGCGGCGCCTTCTCGTTGTTGGCGAAGAACTCCAGCTGCTCGACGTCGTATCGGCGCAGCGGGTTGCCGCCGTGCTTCTTGCTCCACGTTGCCGGGATCACGTACTCCTCGGGGTCGGCCCCGGGGGGCAGTGCCGACTCGTCGCCCGCGGCCCACGTCGCCAGCTCCTTGCCAACGGCCTCGCTGAGCGGGTCCCTGGAGGTGAGCAGCAGCGACCTGAACTGCTCGGGCAGCTTGATCATCTGCTTTTCGCCGAGCTCTTTGCTCTGCCACGTGGGCACGCCGCCCGCGTTCGGCAGCAGCAGCGCGTTGAGCGTCATCTCGTAGACGAACTCCTCGCCCGCGATCGGCATGAAGCCGCGGGGCTCGGGCTGCTTGCCGCGCTCGATCTTCAGCTTCTCTTTGGCGCGAAAGCAGAAGATGAAGTTGCACGGCTGCTGCAGGATGCTGTTGATCATCCGGCGACGCGCGGCTTTGGGCTTGGACCACGCGAGCATCTTGATGCGATCGGCCTTCTCGGCGTCGCCGCCGCTCAGGCGCTGCACCTCGGCCTCGTGCATCTCCAGCACGCCGCCCGGGCCTTCGTGCTCGTGCGACATGCTGTCGACGATCACCACCTTGGCGCCCTTGCGCACGCAGTGCTCGATCGCGGCGAGGTAGTCGAGCGGGCCAAACGGCGCGCCGAACGCCACGTGCCGGAACTTGAAGCGGCTGGCGTAGTGCAGCGCGCGGCGTGCCTCGGTGTCGATGACGAAGATCTCACCACCGGTCACCTTCTGGATCCCTGTTGCCAGGCGCAGCGCCGAGAACGTCTTGCCGCCGCCCGACGGCCCCATCAGACCGATCATCAGCGGCACGTGCTCGCGCACTGCCGGCTTGTCCTCGAACGAGCGAGCCTTGCCACCGTTGCCGTTTCCGTTCGTACTCACGCTGCCACCTCCCCCTCAACTGCTTCGAACGCGCCCTCAAGTGCCCATGGCGAAGCTTCGATGCGCTGCACCTCGCGCGAGTACGCCGGCCACTCGTCGGTGGCCAGGCACTGCGCCCAGGTGTCGACGGCCTGCGACCAGCACGCGTTGCCGAGCGCAACCATGCTGCCGGCGGGCTCGGCGATGGTGACGCCGTAGGGCGCCTCGGCTTCGACGAAGAGCCACCGGAACTTCACGCGTCCGGTAAGACCTGGCTCGATCTGCTCGAGCGCGCGCGTGTAGGCGGTTGCTTGGGTGTGGTAGCCGTAGCCCTCGATGGACTTGCGGATCGCCTTGGGGTGCGCGGTGCGCGACTTCTTGAGGTCGTAGATCACGCCCTCGGCGCGCAGCAGGTGATCGAACATGCCGCGGCATTGGATGACGGTGCCGTCGGTGGCGTGCTCCTGCCAGAAGGCGGCGACTTCGCTCAGACCGGTGAAGCGCACGCCGAGCCGCAGCAGCTGCCCCATGATGTGCACGCTCGCTACCCGTGCGGTGTCGAGGTCGCGCTCGAGTAGCGCAAGCTTGCCAAGGGTGCGGGCAGCGTCGCGTTTCTCCTGCGCGGCCTTGGTGCGCCAGTTGTCGGCGTTGATCACCACCAAGCGCTCGGCGAGTTCGGACTCGTCGCGCAGCAAGAGCTCGTGCAAGAGGGTGCCTTCGTCCATGGCCGCGGTGGACTCGGATGGTTTGCCGCCGAGCTTGGGGTGTCGCAGCCACGCGTGCGCCGGCGACTGCGCGACCAGCACGTGCGCGATCGAGGAGCTGAGCGATGGCGTCTCGCACGGGTCGGCGTGGTACTGGCCGGCCGGCATGGCGCACAGCCCGACACGGGGGATTCCGTTGGCACCCATCATGGGCGACTCTCCTTACAAGCAGCGAGTTCGATCTCCAGCTCGTCAATGCGGCTGTGCAACTGCGCGATCTCGGCGTGCAGCTCCTCGATCTCGCGCTCGCACTGCTCGTGCGGGTCGGGGGGATCGGAGTGCTCGTCGCCAGCGGGGCCGGCGCACTTCCACTGATCGTACTGGGCGAAGCCGTCGGTCATGGCTCTTCCCTGTGGATCTCAATGTGGCTCAGGTGGACGCCGCCAGACTTCCCTTCGATCAACACCACCACGTCTCCGCTTCCGAGCGTCCACGCTTCCGAGCGTGTTTTCGTGTCGACAGGAGGGAGGCCATCGACAGGAGGCCAGATCGGCCAGTAGCGAACAGCAGTACCTACGGGGTAAGCCGCGTTCCAAGCCGTCTCGGTCATTGCACCGCTGAGCGCTGCTCGTCTGCGATTGCGCTTTCGGTCCATAGCTTTTCCGACCCAGGGCATCACTTCACCTCCGCGCGCGCGCGTGGGCATCCCTCGCGGCTGCATTGCCCATAGGAGAGCGGATCTCCGCCCGAGAGCAGCCAGGCCAGTCCACGGCCGTCCGGTGACCGCCTCGCGCAACGAGGCTTGGTTGAAGGCAACAGTTCAATGCGCAGCGCGTTCCGCTGTTTGACCGGCACCGGGCGAATGGTTGATGAACAAAGCGGGGCGAGGTCTTCCCAGTAGACGTCCCACTGCGCGGCAGGAATTGCGTCCAGGTCCGCCGACACATTCAGACCCGAAGCCGCGCGGTCGATTACGACCTGAGCGATAGTCGTCATGACGCGCGCCTCGTGGCAACAAACACCCCGGCGTCGTCGCTGGCACCGCCGGGGCTCGGCGTGGTTCCAGCTAGATCGCTCCGCAAGGGCCCTTGCGAGGCCGAGCGATCAGACTCTTGTGCGGCGCGCTCCAGCGCGACGTGGCACCCCGCGCGCGGGCAGGGCTCGCGATCGGCTTCGTCGTCCCACCAGCGCGCGCTGGGGACGGTGCCGCGGTCGCTGCACTGCGCGCAGTGGATGTCGCGGCCGATCGTCACAGGCTGGCTCCGAACCAGCGGGCAGGCGTGCCGCGCTTGCTGACGCGGCGCTTACGCGCGCGCGGTAAACGAATGCAGCCGCGCAGCTGATCGAGGCGATCGAGCGTGGACAAGCCGAGGCTCAGCGCGACGAGCGCGAGCTGGTAGTGGGCGCGAGTAATCACCGGCACCCCGCGTGGAATGCGAGGGCGCCTTCGATCGCGACGCAGCCGCGGATGCTGACCGGCTTGCGGCAGGTCGGGCACGGGTCGGCGAAGTGGCGCTCGTGGTGCGGCTCGTAGCCCTTGCCGGCGGTGAGCTCGCGCACGAGCTGGTCGAGCGGGGTCGAGCGGACGCTGGCTTCGTCCGCGTGGAAGCGCGGGAAGCGGGCGAGTTCGACGCCGGGATCGCGGGCGTCGACTACAGGAATGGAAGAGACCAGAGCGAGCGAACTGCGAGCCATGAAGTAAGCATGTCATGCAACTGACGCCGCATCAAGTGCGCACGCATGAAATGATTCCCTATGGGATTTGCTCTGATTTTTACTACGTCTTTTGTGCGGCTCGCGCGGGCGATTTGCGCCTCTGTAGGCGATCTGCGACGCGCACACCTGGCGCGCCGTGTTGCGGATTGCGCAACCACCGCAAGAGGCTTGTCAGGCCGTTGTGTGTGGGCACAGTGGCCCCTCGCAGCCACGGCAGCGCCGTGATCTGCTGGACCTGCCACACCGTAGCGCCTCGACCGAATGGGCTATCGAAGAACGAGCGGAGCGCCTCGTCGACCAAGCGAGCGTGTGTCATGTGATCGCGGAATGTCACACGACGCACATGGCAGGTAAAGAGACCCGCTAGCGTCATGCGGGCATGTACGCGGCAGAGGTAGCGGACGCACCTAGCAGGTCACTTTTTGCCGATTTCGAGCACGACCATGTGTAGCCTCCGGTAGTCATCTAACTTCGGTTCGGGGGCATTAGGTGGCAAGCGCAGAGAGCGGATCACCTCGACGTGCCACGGCTCGGTCACGGGCGCGAGCGGGCTCTTTTTGAGCCACCGAACGAACTCGTCGAACGCTGGGTAGGTTTCAACGTCGTCGGTGTTGGCCTTGCCAAATACGATGTAACTGGCCTCGCACTCGTACAAATCCGCAAGCCGCTGCAGGTGGTCACGCGGGAAGACCTCGCCGCTCTCCCATCGGGAAACAGAGCTCTTCTCGACGTCCAATTCGTGCGCGACGTCGAGTTGCGTCAGGCCTTTTCGCTTGCGCAACTCCTGGAGTCGCTTGCCGCGCGCCTTGTCGTTCTTCGGTAGCGACGCCTTGGACATCGGGGTTCGATGTTGCACATCGTGCCTATAGCCGTAAACAGCGTGAAGTGCATACCCCCCACCTTGCGCGCGGACAATCGCGCTGTGCGCGGTTTGCCGCAGGTATACATGGCGTGTTGACCTAGGTTGCGAGATATGCGTACGCTTGGAAGTGCACCGCATGGACACGCGCGAGAAGCTTCGGGCTAGGTTTCGGCAAGCGAGAGAAGCCGCGGGCAAGAGCCAAGGCGATGTCGCGCGACACTTTGGTGTTGAGCGCGGCACGGTTTGGCGCTGGGAAGCAGGGCAAACCCCGTTCAGTCTCGAGACGCTGCTCGCGGCTGCGGAGTTGCTTGGTTGCTCACCGGCTTGGCTCGTACTTGGCGAGGGCAACGCACCGCAAGCACTGCCAAGCACGAGCCCACCGTCGGAGCTCGACGATGAAGACGCGGACGAAGACGCCCGTGAGGGCGCCGCGTGAACTTGTCGGTTCGCATGCCTGGCCCTATCGCCGCCCCCGTGCGCCGGTTGCGCCCGAATGTGCTTACGGCTCGGCGCGTAAGCGCCCGCCACCCGGAGCTCACCCCCTAGCCGCTGTACCCGCGCTGACCCCGACCCCGGCGTCTGTAGTTCTGGCGCCTGCAACCCAACCCGCAACGGAGAAGGAACGCAGATGGCAGAACCAGAAACAGAGACGCGCGAGTTGCTGTGCGAGCTCACCCAGGCCGAGCTCTTGCAGCGCGGCGACTCCATGGCCGTGAGCGAACTACGCGTCGAGCAGCTGAAGCTCAAGCGCGGGGAAGTCAGCGACAAGATCAAGGCTGAGCGCGCGCTGCGTCGCAAGCTCGCCGGGATCATCGACACCGGCCGCGAAGAGCGCGACGTGCCCTGCGTGTGGATCGGGGACTTCGTGCACAACTGCTTTACGTGCGTGCGCCAAGACACCGGCGAGGTGATCGACACGCGGGCCATGACGGCGGCGGACCGACAGGAGGACATGGGGTTTGATGCCGAGCGGCCCGCGCGCAGGCATGTGGATGCTGACCCTGATGAGCCGTCCGCACGCCGCGGACGGATGGACGCGTAGGGGGCCTCTATGAACGTCGCGTTTGCAGAGATCGCAGTACCAGCGCCGCGCCGCGCGCGGCAGTTGCGACGTTCGGGCTTACCGGAGTTTGCTCGGGCAAACGTCGTGCTCGGGGTCCCACCACAAGAGGAACGCGACGTCGTCAGCGCGCAGCGCAAAGACGCGCTCGGGGCCCGTGAGCCGAATCGACATGACCTGATCGAAGTCGTCGAGGCGCAGTTGCAGGAGACGATCGCGCGCCTCCTTGCAGAGGATGTCGACGGCAATCGCGTGATTGCGTCCGCCGAGATTCACTGCCCAGGTCTGCGACTCGAAGTCGCGAAGCTTGAGCAAGACCTCGAACGCTTTGTCGCGCTCAGTAATGCCTCGCCACCCAAAGGGGCCGTCGAGATCGATCTTCGACAAGCTCCAAACGGGATGGCACCTGTCCCAACCGCCGGGGCCGGGGTCAATCGCGACCGGGCGCTTGGAGGCGCTCAAACGACTCCTAGCAATAGGCTGCCTCGACGACGAGAGGGATTTGCCTGCCGCGCCTGGGACGTGCTTTTTCGCCATGCGTCAGCGCGACGACTCGGGGTCGTCTTTGTAGAGCCCGTCGTAGTACTCGTACATCGCTTCGACAGTGATCTCTTTGTCGCAGCGCTCGCCGGGCGGCACGCCTTCACGAGCGTCGCGCCACGGCGCCTCGCGGTGCGTCAAGTCACTGAGCTCGTGCGCCGACTTCTTGCCGTAGAAGTCGAGCACAACATTGACAGAGTCACACTGCTCGGCCGTGAGCGCGTCGGGGCTGCCAGGGATAGCGCCCGGGCCAAGAATGAAGTTGCCGCGGTGCTTGGCGTAGAGCACTGGCGCCACCGGACCGTTGGCCCACGCCTCGATACGCTCGGAGAACAGAGCCTTCTCGTCCCACACAAGCGACCAAGCCTGGCTGTAGTAGCAGAGCTTCTGCAGTTTCATGGCCGTCATCTGGTCCTCGCGCGCGAGGATGTACGCGGCAACGTCAAGCACGGATGTCATGAGCGGCGGTCCTCCATTGCGGCATGGGCTCCTACACCATGGGCCCCTCGGGATCCACTGCCAAGATACTTGTCAAGGGGATTCTTGCCGAGGCGGGCTCGTCCGTTGTGGCTGAAACGGAGGAGTCGTCGCAGCGGTGTAACCCGCGAAAATGAGTGGTTATTCCGCAGTCGCGAACGAGCGGGGGCAGCTGGGCCGGCACTCTTGGATCGGCTGCTGGAGCAGGAACTTGAGCGCGTTCGGGGTGCCGCATGAACGACCGCGGCTGGATCGATGCCGTGCGGGGCAGCTCGGTGCTCGCCGTTGCCGCGGCGCTGCGTTTGAAGACTGCGCCCGCGCGCGGGGCGTCCGGCGGCAGCGTGTACGGGTGCCCCGCGTGCGGCGTGGAGAGACGGCATGCGGCGCGACGTGACCATCGCGGGGCGCTCGGGGTGCGCCACGACGGCGCGGGCTTTCGGTGTATGGACTGCGACGTCAGCGGCGACGCGATTGACCTGGTGGCGCTCGTGCTGCGCGGCAAGCGGTTTCCTGAGCTCGGCAGCGCTGCCAAGGACGAGGTGCGGCAGTGGTTCGAGCAGTTCGCCGGGCGCGACCTGAGCGCGGAGCAGCCTGGGAAGGTCGCGCCGCCCCCGCCGGCTGAGCCAGTGAACTACCCGCCTGAGGCTGAGGTGCGCACGTTTTACGAGCTGTGCGTCAGCGTGGACTGCGACGCGGGGGTAAGCGCGTATCTCAAAGGGCGCAACATCAAGCCTGGGCGCGTCGAGGATTTCAACCTCGGGCGGGCATTGCCGGCGGATATGGCCGATCTGCCTTGGTGGGCGGGTAAGCGCGACGAGGAGAACTCCGATGTGCGGGTGTCATGGCCGGCCAGTGGCCACCGACTGATCGTGCCGCTGTACGACGAGCGCGGGCTGATGCGTAGCGTGCTGGCGCGATCGATCGCGCAGGGCGCCGAAATCAAGAGCTACGCGCCTGCGGGGTTCACGCGCTCGCGACTGGTGATGGCATGTCCGTTCGGGCGTTGGCTACTGGCGACGGGCGTCATGCCCGAGTGGTGGAACAACGAGCGGCAGTCGCTCCGCATTGTGATCGCGGAAGGCGAGATCGACTTTCTGACCTGCGCAACGCAGTGGTCGGATGCCGCTGAGCACGCGCCGGCGACGTTGGGAATCGTGAGCGGCTCGTGGTGCGACGGCATCGCCGCGCGGGTCCCACCGGAAGTCACGGTTGTGATCGCCACCGACCATGACGACGCGGGTGAGAAGTACGCGGCTGCGATCGCGAAGTCGCTGGCCAATAGCAACGTCACTCTCAAGCGTTGGGAACCCCGCGGATGAACGAAGAGCAGCCGCCACCGCCACCGCCCAAAGACGTGAGCGATCACGTCAAGGACGGCGGTCAGTTCGACGCAGACGGGCGACCCATGAATGGGCAGGCGGGCAAAGGTGGCAACGGCAACGGGCGCAACTCGCGTAGTGGGAACGTGTACGAAATGCCAGGTCGCAAGCCACCTGCGGTCATTGAGTGGCGCTTGGGGCGCGAAGTGTTTTTACCATTGCCGACGACGCCGTGGGTGAGCCGCGATCTGCAGATGGGCCCCGGCCGTCCCGCGATGATCGTCGGGTACGGTTCGAGCGCGAAGACCATGGCCGCGCAGAGCCTAATCTTGTCGGTAGCCTCGGGCCTGCCGATTTGGGGAAAGTTTCACTGCGAGCGCGGCGTCGCCAAACACCTCGACTACGAGCAGGGCTTCGCCGCGACCGCGCGGCGGTATCAGCGCCTTGCGCGCGGCATGGGGATCGACCCGCGCGAGATCTACGACAACCTGTTTCTTGCGCCATTTCCGACCTGCTACCTCAACAGCGTCAACGCGCTCGACGTGTACGCCAAGGCCTGCGACGGCGCGAGTCTGGTGGTGGTGGACTCGCTGCGTGGCGCGCTGCCCGGTGAAGACGAAAACGCGTCCGGGATTCGCGCGTTTGTCGACGTGCTGACACAGGTCAGCGAGAAAACAGGCGCGACGGTGCTCTTGTTGCACCATGCGGGCAAGCCCAAGGAAGGCCAGACGGACCCGCGCACCATGCTGCGGGGCAGCAGCGCGCTGTTCGACGCCGCCGGATGCGTGCTGATCGTCACCAACCCCAAGCGCAAGGAAGATCCGCGCCTGGTGCAGCAGGCCAAGCCGCCGGCCGATGCCGAAGCGTCGAGTATCGAGGACTTCGGCCTGCGCATTGTCGACATCCTGGACGAGGAGGGGTCGGCGACGGGCGTGCAGGTCTTGCATACGGAGCTTGCCAAGCGCGCCGAGCCCAAGGCTGGCGAGAAGTACGAGCGCGACGCCGTGGTGCTGCTCGAGCTGGTGAAAGGCAAGGCCGGCTGCAGCAAGCGCTACCTGCGGGCGCACGCCGGGTACCGAGCGCCACGGGTCGACGACGTGCTCGAGCTCTTGATCGAGCAGGGGAGAGTTGTCGCGTTGCCGAGTGCGAGCGGCAAGGCGTGCGAGTACCGCCTTGGGGAGGTGAAGTCATGCCCTGCCTAAGCACCGTGTCCAGACCGTGTCCGTTAGCATTTTGGACACGGTCAAAAGTACCAAAAATACCACCGTGTCCGACCGTGTCCGATCCGTGTCCAAAATGCGCTGGTGTCACGTGTCGTAACCCCTCTCTTTTCTTTCAGAAAAGAGGGTACGGACACGGTCTGTGGACACGGTCAATTTGCCGAGAAAAGGGGGACACGGTCCCTTCGAACCGTTTTGCGAAACTGCAGCGGGACACGGTTTTGGACACGGTCCGTCGTGCATCCGGACACGGCAATGCAGGCCGTAGTTCTTGGACACGGTCGAACCGAGCACTTGAGACGGACCGTGTCCGAGTGCGTAGTGGACACGGTCGCTCGACATCGTCGAGGCGGTCATGAGCAAGGGCAGGCCTGCGGTAGCGGCTGAGCCCCGCGTCGAGGGCTGGCGCGTACGCGTCGCGTTCCACGGCGCACTGCTGCACCTGCTGTCAGCCACCGAGCCCGTGGTGCGCTACGGAGGCGGCGTTGTGCAGTCGGTGCAGCTCGAGCTCATTGAGGGCACCGAGTACGGCGACACGGTGGGCTTCATCCGCTGGTCAGACGCGACTGCGATCACATGGAGGAAGGCATGAGCCAGACGCCTCCCGCAGGTAGCTTTTCGGCCCGCCCAAAAAGCTTACCAATGTTTACCTCCGCGGGCCGGTTCGGGGCACGCAACCCCGTTTCCCGCCGCGATCGCATGGCTACCAAAGTTTACCCGCCCGGCAATAGCGCTGGGCCAGCACAGGCACAGGAGAGCCGAGCATGAACGCAAGCGACCAGCTACGCGCAGCACTCAACGCGGTCACGGCCAGCATGGACGCCGCCATCGCGCTCGCCAAAGAGCAGGGCAGGTTCGAGCAGCGCGACGACCTGATCGGCCTTCGTGACTGCTGGGTTCGCGCGGCCAACCACATTTGCAACCACGCCGGGCCGCGTGGCAGGCGCACGGTGCCGCCGATCGTGCCCGCGCACTACAGCCTCAAGCCGCCGGTACGCGTGGCACCTGGGGCAAGCCGGCCGCCCTTGCGGCTGGTAGAGCTCGAGTCACCGCACCAGGCCGCGACGCGGTTGCTGCGCGAGGCCACCCGCCAACAGCGCGATAGCGGCAAGCTCTTGGCCGACGCACAGGGGACGCCCGATGCAAGCTGACTGCCAGCACGCGCGCGCTTGTCCGGCGGTGCGCTCGGGCATTCTCGTACGCAAGGGCGGCGGCGAAGTCCGCGGCAACCTCGTGTGGTGCCGGGACTGCGGCGCTGTTCGCGGCGACGTGCCGGGCGAGCCTGGCGACTGGCTACCGCCGAGCGGCCCGCGGCTGCACGTCAAGCTCGTCAGCGCGCGTCACGAGGCTCCGCATGGCTGAGCGCGAGCTTTGCTACGACTGCATGCGGCCTGTCACGCAGAGCGCGGACGGCGGCGTCAGCTGCAAGCCGTGCGATCGACACGGCTACTACACGCGCGGCATGTGCGGCGATCAGCAGGTGCTCGTGCGGTTCTGGACGCAGTGGCCGCAAGCGACAGCGGTGCAGGCAAGGCAGGTGCGGCATGGGTGAGCGGTGCATTCACCTGCGAGCGGCGGTGATCGCCGAGGACGCCAAGCTGTTCGACGGGCAGGGCGTCGAGCACCGCGGCAACGTACGCTGGTGCACGCGGTGCGGCGCGATCTTGCCGCTCATCGCCGGCGTGTCGGCGCAGTGGAGCGTGCCGGCGTCGGTTGAGACCAGGAGCGCGTACCAGCACTCGCTCGAGCAGGACGCAGCTGCAGCGGGTCAGGCGCGCGGGAAGGGTCGGGGTCGCCATGTCTGACTACTGCCAAGCCGACCTCGACGAAGCCCGCCAGCTCGCGCCTGAACTGCACGCCAAGGCGCAAGAACGCATTGCGCGCGCACTCGCTCGGCGTGAGCGCCTGGGCTCCGGCCTCGACCTCACCGAGCTGCAGCGGCTGTGCGATCGAGCAACACGCGGGCCGTGGAGGATCGACGAGGACGGCGACCTTCGCGCGGGCGGTGAAGCGCCGTTCGGCCTTTGCACGCTCGCGGTGCTGCGCGCGCCCTGTCCTGTCGTTGACAACTCCTGTGGAGTCAACGAGGTCGACGTCGCCTTCATCGCCGCCGCCCGCGACGCGCTGCCGAAGCTGATCGCGCGCGTGCGGCAGTTGCAAGCCCAAGTTGAGAACGCGGACGCGCTTCGGGAGTACGCCGACAAGCGCTGTTTGATCCTGGCCGAACGCTTGAAAGAGGTCGAGCATGCCGGCTGAGCGCGCCCTCGAGCTGTTCGCTGGCCGCGACATTGCCGGCACGCCGACGCCGAGCGCGCAGTGGCTCGCCCCGCTGCTCGGCGAGTCGGTGCTCGGGATCGACCCGTCGCTTACCGGCTTCGCGATCTGCTACTCGGTGCCCGGCCGCGAGTTGTACGAGGGTCGCTGGTCGAGCAAGCCCACCAAGGGCGTGCGCGAGCGCGTCGCGCGCTACGAGCAGCTTGTGCGCGGCACCGTCCAAGCGGTGATCGCGAACCAGCCCGGCCTGGTGCTGATCGAGGGCTACGCGTACTCCCACGGCGCGCAGCATGGCCACCACGACGTGATCGAGCTCGGCGGCGTGCTGCGTCTCGAGCTCAGCAAGCGCACCACATGCCCGATCGTCGAGATCGCGGCCAACACGCTCAAGAAGGTGACGTGCGGCGACGGCAAGGCGCCCAAGGCGTTCATGATTAGTGAACTCGCGCGCAAGCACGCGCGACGCTTCACGAGCGAGGACCAGGCCGACGCGTTCGCGCTGTGTCAGCTCGGGCTCGCGCTCACCGGCCAAGTGCCGCCGCCGAGCACCAAGGCCGAGCGCACGTACCTCGACGCGCTGCGCAAGGGCTATGGGCTGGCGGAGGTGGCGACGTGACCGCTTCAAGCTCCAGCAACTGGTGCCAGAAGCACGGCACTACCAACATGACGACGGGCGGCTGCGGGCGGTGCGCGGCAGAGCGCGGCGCAACCGAAGCGTGCGCGCGTGGTTTCCACGTCCGCTCGTGGTCGACGCCCACCGGCGGCGGGGCGAGCTCGGCGTGCATTCATTGCGGCCAGGTCGACGACTCTGTGGTTGCGGGCGATCCGCCGCCGCCGGCGACTGAGCACCCATGGCTACGGGATGTTGCAAGGGCTCGCGCAGAGGTGGCCGGCGACGCCCGCGCGCAGCTGTGGGCTCGTCTGTACGCCGCCGTGCTGAGCTCGCTCGTCAACACGGTTTGCGATCCGGCAACATCCGCACGCGCGCGCCAGACCGCGATCGGCATAGCCAACGATGCGGTCGCCGACTTCGACGAGCACTACCTCGGGGGCAAGCGATGAGCCGCGGCGTGTGCCCTACACACGGACCGTGGGACGACCCGATCGGGTTGCGCTGTCCCGTATGCGCCAGCGAAGGGTGGACCTGCAAGAACTGCGGCGAGCGTGTGCGCATGGGAGGCATGCATTCGTGCGCTGTGTTGAGCGCGCCCGAATCTCACGCGTGGATCGCGTTTTGGGTCTGCTGCGCCGCGGTGCTCGTCACGTTCATCGCGGCCGAAGCGTTCCTCGGACACGAGCACTGCGCGGCGTGCGTCACCAAAGGCGGCATCGTCGCCTGCAAGCAACCGGAGAAACCGACACCATGAAAACCACCACAACGCTACTCCTACTCGCGCTACTCACCAGCTGCAGCAGCTCCTGCGCCGGCAACCAACCTCACGTCAACTGGCCCGGCGTCGTGCAATGCGGCGCGCCCATTGCAAGCGAGCTGCTCGGCACCGTCACCGGCATCATCGCCAAGCCGGCCCCCGACGGCGACGCCAGCAGCATCGGCGGCGACGCGGTGCAGGCGCTTGAGCAGTTGGCGATCGCGCACGGGCCCGAGGTGATCGCGTGCCTGGTGAATCAGGCGATCGCGAGCTTCGACCATATCGCAAGTGCACCACGCGCGACGGCCCGCGCAGTACCGGGCGAGCAGCCTGCGAACGCGAGTGCGGTTGCAAGCGCGACTGCCGAGCAGACGGGCGCGCGGGTGGCGGCTGCGCGGGGGCGGGACTTTCTGCAGCGCGTGGCCAAGACGCACGTGGAGGCAGCAGACGGGCCATGACGCAGCGGCCTACCGAGTTCGTGGTCAAGCGCAGCACGTGGCTACGGGGCGGGAACGGTGACCCGTACCTACTCGATGAGCGCGGCCACATGTGTTGCTTGGGTTTTGTGAGCGCGCAGCGTGGCGTACCTGCCGCAGCGCTGCTCAATCGCTCTGCACCGGCTCGGGTCGACTGGACGCAGCGACACCAGTTGCGTGACTTGCTGGTCATTGGTGAACGCCAACACACCAAGCTCGCCAACGAAGCAGTGGAGCTCAACGACAGCGCTGATTACAGCGAAGCGGAGCGCGAGGAGCTGCTGACCATGCTGTTTGCGCGCCACGGCTACGCGCTGAGGTTCGAGCCATGAAGCGCGCCGCCAACTACGCGCGCAGTGTCACGCCGCTACGCTACGTGTTCGTGCGCAATGGCGAGCGCCCGCGGCCTGAATGGCTCACGAGCGAATGGGCGTGGTGGCACGAGCCCGAGGAGGGCAACGTTGCGCTGCAGGGCGGCTACAAGCTCGTGGGTGAAGGGCCAGCGCAGTATTGCGCGCGACTCGATCACGCACCGCGCTGCTGTGAGCGCTGCCGGCAACGGTCACTTGCCGAAGGCCGCGTCGAGCGAGGGCACGCGTGACTGAGCACGACAAGCCCACGCTGCGCAATGTCGCCCTTGGCCTGAGCCACCTGGCCGACGACGAGGTCGACGCGCTCGCGGGCATCGTCGACGCGGTGGTGCACGACCGTCACCCGGTGCCCATCGCTGCCCAGCAGCACGCGCTGCTCGACCGCGTGCTGCGCAAGCTCACCGCCGAGCGCGAGCGTCGCGGGCTGCCGGCTTGGGAGGACTCGTGAGCGCCCCCATCACCGGCACCGAGCACTACGAATGGCTGGTGCCCGCCACCAGGGCCGCGGCACACGCGTTCATCCTCGGCGCGCGGTTCAGCATCTGCCGCAAGCCCGAGCGCTATGACTTCGCGCGCGAGGAGCTACGCGCAGGAGAGCCGCGTCGCGCTCGGTGCAGGCAGTGCACGCGCATTCTGGGACTCGAGAACCACGTCGGCATGGTCGAGGAGCACGGGGTATGACGCAGAGCGCCAACAGCGCCAGCAGTGACGCAGCTACCGCAGTCACGTACCGCTGGCTCGCGCGTAAGAGCCTCGGGACGCGCAAGCCGCGCCACGTGTTCGTGGGCTCGAGCCCGTACTCGGCGTGCACGTACGCGGTGCGCGAAGCCAACTGGGACGCGTGGCAGCCCGACGCCGAGCGCACCAGTTGCCGGCTGTGTGAGCAGTTTCTCGCGCGCAAGGCCGAGCTTGTGGAGGTGCACGAGTGAGCGAGTTGGCCGTCATGAGCCGCAAGCCGTACCGCTGGTGCGTGGACGGCGTGCGCGTCAACCGGGCGCATGCGTTTGTCGAGGGCAAGCTCGACGGGCTGTGTCGCCGCGTACTGCGCGAGGCGCCGCAGTCCCTGTGGTGGGTGCCGGATCGCACCAAGCTGCGCTGTGGCCAGTGCGTGCGCGTGCTGCGCGCCGCTCGGGCTGAGTTTGTGGAGGTGCGGGCGTGAGCGTGAGCGAAAATCTCGCAGCCGCCTTCATGGTCGGCATGGTCTTCGGCTTCGTTCCGCTCAGCATTTGGGCCGGCAGCTGTGGCTCTGCTGAGCACGAAGCCGTGCGACTCGAGTGCGTGAAGCGTTGTGGCAATCCGGACTGTGCCCCCTGCACGCGGTGTAACACGGAAGCAGGTAAGCCATGATCGCATGGCTCCGCGCATTCTGGTGTGCTCTGGTCGGCCATCGGGCCCCGGCACGCGTCACCGCCCTGCGCGTGGGCACGCGCGGCCGCGTTCGTTACGTCAGCCGGGGCGCACCTCGATGCCTGCGTTGTGGGGAGGTGCTGCGGTGAGCGAGCCCACGCCACAGGACATAGCCCGCGCACACGCCGCACTGCTCGGCGAAGGCTCGTTCGAGCAACGCATCGGCCAGCTGCTCGCCGACGAGCGCGATTGGTCTGCGCGTGTTTGCGACGACGTTGCGAGCGGTGACAGTCGCACGGCGACCGAGAAAGCAGTCGCGCGCATGTTGGCCGAGCGCATTCGGAGCGGCAGACTATGACCCGCCCCACGCGCGCCCAAAGCCTCATGCGCATTCGCGCTCGCAAGCGTATCTGCGAAGCGCTCGAAGGCATGCTCGAGCGTGACTTGTTACATCCGCCAGGTCTTGACGCGCTCTGGGTGCGCGAGCTCGTCGCTGCCAACGTCGAGCGCGACATTATCGTGGCCGTCGCCAAGGAGATCGCCACGAGCCTGCGCGGCATGGCAAGGAGCGTGCGGTCATGAGCCGCCTCACCGACGAGCGCATTGGCGATGAAGAGCAAGCCGCGCTGGGCGCCGCGCAAACCGCGCTCGCTGCCGGCAACCGCGTTCGTGAACGCGAGCGCGTGGTCATCACCATCGTAGTCGCCACGCTCGCGCTGACCGCGGCGGCGCTGGCTGGCTTGTACTTCGGAGCTCACCCATGAACTGGATACTCGCGCACCCGTACGAAGCGCTGGTGTGGCTACTGAGCGCGACGACTGCGGTGGCCACCGCAGCGCACTTGGCGATCCCGGCATTGGCCAAATGGGCCGAGACCACGCCGGGTGACGAAGACGACATGCTGATCGCGACGTGGGGCAAGCGCGTCGACACGGCGATCGCAGTGCTCGACGTGATTCGCCGCGTCATGCCGCGCGTGGTGGTGGGCCCGACGACGCGGACGCAGCCGCTTGCGTGCGTGGCGGGCAGGCCGACGATCCCGAGCCTCGCGCCCATGCGGCCACTGTCGGCGCCGCCGCCGATCGGCACGACGCTGCCGCAGTGGCACGCGCCGATCGTGCCGGCCAGCAAGGAGAATGAACCATGAAACCGCTCGTCATCTATCACGGCAACTGCATCGACGGCTTCACCGCAGCGTGGGCAGTGCAGGCATGGCTTGAAGTGACCGGCATTGCGGTGTCAGGCGCGGAGCCCGAGTACTTCGCTGCGCACTACGCGCCCGAGGGCAAGCGAGTGCAACTGCCAGACGTCACTGGGCGCAGTGTGTGGATGGTCGACTTCTGCACGGGGCGCGAACAGCTTCTCGAGCTCAAGGCCGCAGCAGCAGAGTTCGTTGTGCTCGACCACCACAAGACGGCGCAGGCAGCGTGCGAGGGTCTCGACTTCTGCACGTTCGACATGAACCGCTCGGGCGCGATGCTCGCGTGGGATCAGTTCTTCGAGCACGAGCTTGCGCCGTGGTTCGTGCGCTACGTGCAGGACCGCGACCTGTGGCGCTTTGAGCTTGAGCGCAGCCGCGAGGTCAATGCGTTTCTGCAGTCGCAGCCGATGACCATGGAGAACTGGGACGCGTTGCGCTCGATGCAGTGGCGGGAAGCCGCCGACCGCGGTAAGGGCGCGCTCGACTATATCGAGCGCTACGTCCGCGAGATGAAGCTGCAAGCTCGGCGCGGGCCGTTCGCCGGCCATGATGACATCCCGGTGGTGAACGCGCCCTACATCTCGATCAGCGAACTGGTCGGGGCACTCGGCGAGACGGCGCCGTTCGCCGTCGGCTGGTTCCAGAACAGCGCGGGCATGTACGTCTACAGTCTACGGTCGCGTGGCGACTTCGACGTCAGCGCGCTTGCGCAGCAGTTCGGCGGCGGCGGCCACAAGAACGCGGCCGGCTTCACGGTCGGTGAGCGGGTGACGCTTTGAGCGCCACTTACGCAGTCTCTCGGTGGTGCGGAACAGCTTGTGTCCTCGTGGGGGGCGGGTGCCGAGCGTTCCAGGACAGCGCCACCGTCGTGCCCCGGGTAGGCGGGGATATTGCTGGCCGGGGCGCCTACCTCCCCCGGCTGGCGTTGAAGAACTCTGTAGCAGTCGTGGCCAGTAGCTCAGCGGTAGAGCGCGGAACTGTTAACTCCGAGGTCGCGGGTTCGATCCCCGCCTGGTCAGCCGCGGGCTCCACGTTGCGAGCTTCATGTCCTAGGACGTGCGGCGATCGAGCAGCGTGGGGTCCGCGTCGCCGCGCGACGCCCTGGCAAAGCGCGCACGGTGATCGCAACCCCAACACGGAGGTGTGCCATGTGGCCCGCGCGGCGAAAGCCGTACCGAGCAGCAGTACGCGCGGGGGCTTGTTACTCGATGAGCACAGCAGTGCACCACTGTCTATTGAACTCAAACCCGTAGCCCTCGCGAGGCCCGCGATGGTGATTGAGACGATCGATCAGGCGAGCCGTTTTGCAGTCGGTGGGGACGTCGGCATGGGGTTGTACGAGGGAGCCGACACGGTTCGTAACGAGGTCAACGCATGAAGCTCACCGCGGCACAGCGCGCGCAGTCGTTCCGGTGCGAGCCGCTGAGCTGCACCGTGACGCGCGGCGTGTGCGCCGAGCGCCACGAGCGCTGGAGCCGCGATCGGCCGCGCAGCATGCCGAGCGGCGACGGGGCCGCTGCATGCGCGTGTCGGGGCTGCCCGATCGGCGCTAGCCATGCACGGGGCCAACTCGCCCCCGTGCAACTGGTGCAGGTGACGGTGCATGGGACGCCGTACAGCCCGCCCGTCAAGCGCTGTCAGGGCTGCGGCGAGCCCTTGCCGCCACCACCGCCGAGACTACCGGGCGAGCCCAGCTACCCGCGCTACGTGCACGGGCCGTCGTGCTGGGCGCTGCTTCGGGAGTTCAAGCGCACGCAACACATGGAACCGCTTGGCGCATAGGAGATACGCATGCTGACACTGCTCATTCTATTGCTCGTGATCGCTGCTGTTGGCGGCGGGCTTGGTCACGGTCGCTTCGGCTACGCGGGATGGTCGCCCGCAGGGGTGATCGTGGTCGTGCTGATCGTGTTGCTACTACGAGGGAGGTTCTGACATGCCGCCGATCGACACTGGTTCAAGCATCGATCTGCAGATCAGCTACGGCGGTGTAAACGCCGCCGTCACCCTGCACCAGCCCGGAGCGCTACGCATTGCCTACGATGAGGACCGCAAAGGACTGCTGATTGAGCAGCTCTGCGACGGCGAGCGGTTCGAAGTCTGCTTTGCGAGCGACGTGCCTGCGCTGACGGGGAGGCTGTGATGAGCTTCGTCAGCCGGCTGCGCAGCGCGCTAACCGTCAGTCACGCGCCAGGCGTGCGCATGGCGATCGTGGACTTCGGCGGCACGGGCGTCGATCCCAAGACGCTGCCTCCCATGGCCGCCGCGCTCACCAAGCAAGCCCAGCAGCACTTCGCGTTGCCGCCGCCGTACGGCTACGGCATCAGCGCCACCATCCGCGTGGCGAGTAGCGCGCGCGACGTGCAGCCGGACGAATGGGTGATCGGCTTGCTGGCGAAGCCCGACCAGCCGGGCGCGCTTGGCTACCACGACCAGACGCCCGCGGGGCTGCCGTTCATCCGCGTGTTTCCGCTGCTCGACAAGCAAGACGGCGCGGAACTGTCGGTGACGATCTCGCACGAGGTCTGCGAGGCGCTGGCCGATCCGAACGGCGCCAAGTGCGCGCAATGGAGTGACGGCAAGATCTACGCTTACGAAGTTGGTGATGCATGCGAGGCGTACTCGTATCTCATCGATGGCGTGAAGGTCAGCGACTTTTGTCTGCCCCCGTGGTTCGAGCCGATGACGCGTCGTACTGGGCTTCGTTACGACTGGATGGGGCTGTGCAGCAAGCCGTTGCAGGTCTTGCCCGGCGGCTATGCCCAGTGGTTCGAGGCTGGTACCGGCTGGCACATGGTGCAGCACGCAGCGCAAGCGCCGCGTCTGTACCGGCTTCGGGATCACTCACGGCCTGCCAAGCGCAAGGCGCAGTTACAACATCAGCCGCAGTTACAACCCCGACAAGAACCTCAAGGAGACTGAGACATGCATAGTGTTGATCAAGGTATTGCACTCGCGCTCGCGGTGATCGCGCACGCGTGGATTGGGCGCATCCAGGGCCCGGCACCGATCGTGAACGTCGTCGCGTGGGTGATGGTGATTCTGCTCATGCTGGCCGTGGTGTTCGGCTTGCCGGTGCTGCGGTGAGGCGCGGGCTCGCAGGCGTACGGCTGTGCGACCGGGCGGGGTGCGCATACCGCTGGCCGTGCGCGGTGCATGGCACAGCGAGCGTGGGCGACTACGAGCACCTGGGTCGGCATGCGGGGTCGTTTGGGCTGAGCACTGGCGGCGACGTGCTCGACGTCACGTCGTGCGGCGCGTGCGGGTTTGCGCTGTGCTGTTGTCCGTCTGGGCGAGCGAACGACGCGGCAAAGCCCGAGCCCGCCTGCGAGGTCTGCGGCGGGACGCGTGAGCAGGACGGCATCTGCCGGCCGAGTGACCCGTGCTGGGATCACGACTTCAAGCCGGCAACCGCGCTGCGTCCCGGCTGGACCACCGACGGCGAGGGCTACTTCAACGACGCGATCGCGCTGATGGTGTGCCCGACGGATGACGGCGAGAAGTGGCGGGTGTACGGCAACGGTGCGCCGTGGCCCAACGGCTACGAAGTGCCAGCGCCAGGGTCACCCGACGAGCCCGGGTGGGTCCTTGCCGAACACGCGATGAAGTGGGCCGAGTGCTTCGCGCGCAACGGAGGCGACGCATTTCGCACGTTGGCGGAGGCGCTCGCCCAATGACCCCGATGCAGACTATCGCCGACGTCGTCATGGTCAGCGTCATATGCGGCGCTGGAGCGCTCGGGCTGAGCGCTCACCTGTGCTGGCTCGCGGTCAGTGACTTGCGCGAGCTGTGGGCGATGGCGGTGATGTTCTGGCGGGTGGTGGCGGGATGAGCGACGGCGAAGCAATGCTTTGGATCAGCGCTCCTCGCGGCGGCGCGTCCGCGGATGCCGGCTGGCAGTGGGTCGACGGCGAGCTCGTCTACACCGCCAGGCCGCGCTGGGTGCAGACCGGGACAATCGAACGCGGTGGCGCGGTGCGGGCCGAGGTCGTGGCCGACTTCCAACACGTGTCCGGCATTGGACGTCAGCACCGCTCGCGGTGGTCCGACTTGCGGGCCGAGATCGCCGGCGAGTTCGAGCAGTTCACCACGCGCGAGGACGACCTGAGAGCCGTGATCGACCGGCGGTGCAGCAAGCTCGCGCGCCAAGTCGCAGGCCGAGCGCGGGTTGGGCGCCTCCCTCAGAAGCAGAAAGCGTTTCAGTGCTGGGTGTGCAGCACGGTGATCACCACGCGGGCCAGTCACCGCAGCTACTGCTCGCGCAAGTGCAGGCGTAAGAGCTACCACGCGCGCGGCGGCCGTCAGCGCGAGCTTGCGGCCATGCGGCAGTGGCGGGCCAAAAAGGCTAGCGACGTGACTTGGCGCAGGGTCGAGGCGCAGCGCAAGCGCGAGGCGGGGCGACGGTGCGAGCGCAAGCAGCGTCAAGGGCAGCTCGCTCAACGCGCGGCGCGCCAATGCCCGGAGTGCGCAACGCAGTTCGTACCGCTGAACGCCAAGCGAGTGTATTGCACCGAGCTGTGCCGGGTGCGCTCGGTAAAGCGGCGCTACTGGCGCACGCACAAGGAACGCCTCAGCAAGGTTCGCAACGCTCGACGGGTCGCTGCTCGAGTCGCGCAACGGAGGGCTGCATGAGCGAGCTCGACGCGGAAGTGCGTGCGCTGTTCAAGCGGTACGAGGGCAGCAAGGGTGAGGACCAGCTGCACGCGCTCCTCGCGGCGTGCGGACTGCGCTTCGAGGGCGTTGAGCCGGCGCCCTTCGAGCCGGTCGGCTACGTCCGCCCGACGCCGCGCGCGCTTTCCGACGCTGAGCGAGCCATGATGGCCGAGCTCGACGCGCAGCTGCTCAGTGAGCGGCCGTGCTCGGTACCGTCGGCGCAGACGCCCGCAGAGAGCTGGGCACTGGCCGAAGAGCGGCAGGCTGAGCGGGTCGCGGGCTGGACGCCTGCCACCCGTGCAGCGATGCGCCTGCGCGACCTTCGCGGCCGCGTGCGCTACGGCTGCCGTCGGCTACGCGCGGGCAACGAGTACCGCTGGGCGCGGCCGCTGGCGGTGGTGCGCGCTGAGACGGCTGCGACGTTGCGGCAGCTCGGGCATGCGGGACTCGCGCGCGTGGTCGAGCCGCCGGGGCAGATGGAGCTCGGGCTATGAAGCGCGCACTCGCAACCGTGGGCCCGTCGGGCGATCGCCGCATGGTGGTAGCGCCGAAGCCTGCGCGCGTGCTGCTCGTAGATCCGCCGTGGGGTTTTCGTGACAAGCTGCCGGGCAAGACGCGCGGCGCCGCCAAACAGTACCCGTGCATGGCGCTGCGCGAGATCTGCTTCTTCAAGCTGCCACCGCTCGCCGACGACTGCCTGCTGCTGCTCTGGCGCGTGTCGGCGATGCAACAGGAGGCACTCGCGGTGTGCAGCGCGTGGGGCTTCGTGGTCAAGA